>Ga0307379_10009173_pt1 | contig 13245 bp, 6 predicted proteins | sample UN2MG_FD_202237 | JGI IMG/M metagenome (GOLD analysis project Ga0307379, IMG submission 202237) | Soil microbial communities from Risofladan, Vaasa, Finland - UN-2 | ecosystem: Environmental > Terrestrial > Soil > Coastal area > Acid sulfate soil | place: Finland: Risofladan, Vaasa | collected...
GCTCGAGGTGGGCCTTTTCGATCGTGGTGCCGTCGGCCAACGTCGCGGTGAAGTCGTCGGCGAAGCAGGCGAGAAACGCCTCGGTGTCGCCGACGCGGGCGGTGATGTTCGCCCGGCCGCCGACGAAGACGGCGTCGTTCGGCGGGATCCGGGTGTGTTCGTGCTCGGCGGCCAGTTCCTCGAATCGGGCGTGGGCAGCTTCCAGGTCGTCGAGTGAGTACTGGTCGACCGAGGTGATCAGACCGGTCGCGGGACTCTGGACCACCACATTGATCCGCCGGTCTTCGATCAGGACGCCGTCGGTCGTGTGTGCTCGAAGAGCGAATCGGCTGAGCGAGACCGGCCCACGAAGCTCGAGGATGACCGGCGTCCATGTCGTCGAGCTGGTGGTCGTGTCGACCAGGGCCTGATGGCGTTCCACGTATCCCGCTCGATCGTGACTGCCCCACGCGAGCGAACGATGGTCGTTGACCGCCAGGTCGCGAGCAAGGACCAGCCAGAGACCGTCGGAGTCCCAGCGGTTCGCTTGTCGATGAGACAGGCCAACCGAGGCCAACCCCAACGACATCTCGGGCCCGGCCGAGTTCGCCGCCAGGCGGTCGAGTTCCTCGACCGCCGCTGCGAGGTCGTCGGGGTCGAAGACGACGAACAGATCGAACAGACCGTTCGCTCCGAGTCGGGCAAGGTTGAGGAATTCGACCTCGAGCTGGGCCGACCGATGACCGTCCGGAACGGGCTCCGCGCGCTCGAACTCGGTCAGGTACCAGGTGCTCTGCAGCAGGATCAGGTCCCCGTCGCGAGCTGCAACCGGCTCGACCTTCGACGACGTGATCCGGTAGCCGTGGACGCCGAACGACGTGACGATCGCATCCCATGCCTCCTTCCCGGACCGGGTGTTCTGGAAGAGCGATCGTCGATCATCGATGACGACTTGGTCGCTGAGCGTCGAGGAAGTTCGCCCGGCATGCCGCCAGTCGATCATCGTCCGATGCGCCTCGTTCCAGGGTGCATCGGCCGGCATCGTGAGGAGGTCGGCGTCGTCGATCGGGACCCCGAGCGATCGAGCGTGCTCGATGACCCTGGCGATGGCGCTGGCCTCGTCGCCCTCGTCGTACAGCTCGAAGGCGATGAGGCGATCGCCATCACACAGGGCAACTGAGATGTTCGGAATCGTGATCGTGTCGTCGACCGCCTCCGTCCCCGACCAGAATTCGACGCCCGCCGCGAGCCCGGCCGGGCAACGGAACAGTTCCTGGTTCGCGACCTGAACACCCGGCGCGTCGGATGTCCAGACCGAGATGAACTCGTCGCGTGACAGCGTCCCGAAGCCGAGCTGGCGATGATCGATGAACAGGAAGCCATCGGGCATTGCGTCGCGGAGTGCCTCGCGGCTCCGGCCTCGGCCGGCCGCCTCGGTCTGGCGCAGGCATGCTGCGAACAGCGGGCGAAGCTCGGTCGGGAGCAACTCGATCTGGCGGCGGTCGAGTTCGATCACCGCATCCCACAGTCGGTCCGCGGCGAACACCTTCACGGCGACCAGCCGCTTGTGGTCGTCGATCTCCTCGACCACGAACGTGACGCGCCCATCCGGCGCAACGCAGCGGATCATCGCCAACGGCTCGATCGATACCCGAACCATGCGCCGTTGCTCGATGCCATAGCCGAGAGCGGTCGGCTCGACCTCGCCTCGCTCGATGGCTCCCTTGTCGATCGTGGTGCCGTCGGCCAGCGTCGCCGTGAAACCGTCGGCGAAGCAGCCGAGGAACGTCTCTTCGTCGGCGAAGATCGTCGCAAGGTTGGCGCGACCGCCCACGAAGACAGCGTCGTTCGGCTGAATCCGATCCTGGGCGTATTCCGCCCGGAGTTCATCGGCGCGGGCGATCGCTGCGGCTACGTCGTGTTCGGCGAACTGTTCGGTCCGGTCCGCCAAACCCGTTGCCGGATCGAGGTGGGCGACCACGTGGTAGCGGTCTTCGAAGTCTGCGCCGTCGAGGCTCTGCCCGGCCACGCGTGCCGAGAACGACCCGACCGGCGGCCGTTCGCGGTGTACATGTTCCACCCAGTTCGTGAAGTCGTCGACGGCGCTGAGCAGCGTCGCGAGGCGTTCCTCGTAAGCCGCTCTGCCTTCGGTGACGCCCCATCCGATGCTCCGGTGGTCAACCGAGCTGTAGTCACGCGTGAAGCCGTCGGCGGTCGGTATCCCCGAACTGCTCCGCCGATGCACGGTCGAGTGTGAGTAGGTGACGAGGGCGCGTCCCGGGTCGAGGGTCGCGATGTATAGGCGATCGAGTTCCGCAAGAGCGGCCGCCAAGTCGTCGGCGTCGAACCCCACCCAGAGGTCGATCTCGTCGTCATCGTCGACGCGGGTGAGCAGCAGGAAATCGAGCGTGAGTGGTCCGCCCGCAGTGGTGGCGGTGTCGATCGGTACGAGATTCCACGTCCCCCGCGCGAGGCAGAGCCGCTCGCCGCGGAAGGCGAGATCGTCCCAGTCGATGCTCGACAATTCGTAGCCGTCCCGAGCCATCGACGACAGCACGCCTTCGATGAAATCGGGACCCTGGTACCGGCCCGCGATGATCTGCCGACGGTCGTCGACGACGAGACGCGCCGACAGACGAGATCGGCTGTCGCTCGCCATGCGGTACTCGACCATGGTTCGGGCCGCCGCGTTCAGGTGGCCTTCGGGTGCGCGGCGGCGGGCCTCCGGGCGACGGGTGCCCACCGAGGTCGACGGGTCGGAGTGGAGGGGCTCGACCACCGTCCCGGCCGGAGCGTTTGTCACCTCGACTCGCACGGCTGCGCCCTTGGCTTCATACAACTCGTTGGCCGACGACGCGGCCTCGCGGGCGCCATCGAGGTCACCCCCGGCTTCTCGCACCCGGGCGAGGGAGGCGAGCGCGTTGGCGTGATCGACCACGATGTCCGAGGTCGCCGCGAGTGCGGCGGCCTCCTCGGCGAGCCGGCGGGCCTCGGCGAGTTCGCCGCGGACCGCGAGCACTTCGGCGAGCACCGAGCGTGCCACGATCGCGGTCTGAGGATTCTGGCCGGCGAGGGCATCGGAATCGGTTGCCATCTCCTCGGCCTCGTCGACGCGGCCCTGTTGAAGCAATGCCCGGGCCAGATGGGCGGCGGCCTGGCCGGCGTCGGCGCCGATGCCGAGTTGTCCGAGCCCGCCGTACGCTCGCCGAAGGTAGGGCTCGGCGGCCACCGGGTCACCGGCGAGCAGCTCGACGATGCCCGCGTACAGGTCCGTCTCGAGCAGGCCGTGGCGGAGTCCGATCTCCTCGCCGGTCGTGCGGGCCGATGCGAGCAGGTCTCGAGCCGTCTCGTGTCGACCCCGGAGTGCTTCGAGCACCGCCTGGCAGCGAACGGAGGTGGCCTGCACCGCAGGGGAGTCGGCGGTGATCCGCGACAGTCGCATCACGTCGAGGCAGCGTCCGCCAGCGCGAGGCACCGGGCTCGGGCCCCAGAGCGCGGCGACCGGCGCAGCCTCCAGCACCGCGGTGATCCGCCTGCGGTCGTCGGCCGCGCGCGCCGCGGTGAGCGCCTCGTCGAGTTCGGTCTCACAGTCACCGACCCGACCCAGCCGGGCCAGTGCGGCCGCTCGGACCTGTCGGGCCTTGGCGACACCGGCGTTGTCGTCGAGGTCCGCAAGTCGTTCGGCCGCTCGGTCGACTGCCTCGGCAGCGTCCGTCAGGCCGCTCGGGTCGGTGAGCACGACGACCTCGGCGCGGAAGCAGGTCGCCCATGCGGTCAGGCGGTCATCGCCGACCGCTCGATCGTCGAGCAGCTTCAGGGCTGGACCGCCCCGGGTGACGTCACCGGCCGACAGGAGCGCCTCGCAGGTGAGGATCAGCAGGTTGGGCAGTTCCGGGGCGGCGACGTCGAGGCAGTCCACGGCCCGGAGCGCGAGTCGGCCTGCCGCGGCGAGATCGTCGCGGGCGAGCGCATCTTCGGCGGCGACCCGCAACAGATCGGCTGCCTGCTGACCTGCCTCCATCGACTCCTCGTTGTCGACCCCGAGTTGACGCCGGTACTGGAACGTCTGCTCGAAGTGGTAGGCGATCGTGACCCCGAGTTCACCTGCCGCGTCCCCGGCTGTGTCGTGCATCCACTGCCCGATCCGCAGGTGGAGGTCGGCGCGAGCACCCTTGAGCAAACGCCGGTAGGCCGCATCGCGGATCAACACGTGGTGGAACCGGTACACCGGTTCGTCGCCCCAGTACGAGCCGGTCGGCTCGATCTGCTCACGTCGGCGCATCCGGTCGAGAGCGCGATTGATGTCGGACGCCGAGACTCCATCAGCGATGGCGACCAAGGCACCGAGGGGGAACTCGGGGCCGATGACCGAGGCCAGCTCGATGACCCGACGGTCGTCATCGGGCAGCCGCTCGATGCGTGTGGCGAGCAGCGACTGGATGGTCGGCGGCACCTCGACCGCATCGGCGTCGATCGCCAGCCGCCAGACCCCGTCGACCTCGGTGATGACTCGATCGTCGACCAGCATGCGGACCAGTTCGCGCACGAACAACGGGTTGCCGTCGGTCGAATCGGGAAGCCGAGCGGCGAGCTCGTCGGGCAGCGAATCGGTCCCCAGGAGGCGGGCGGCGAGTTCCGCCGTTGCGGCGGCGTCGAGGCCTTCGAGCGAGACGACGAGGCTGACCTGGCGGCCGCTCTCGGCGAGCGTCGGGCGGATCTCGCGGAGCTCCGGGCGAGCGAGCCCGACGATCATCGCTGGCCCCGCGACCCAGCGGACGAGGTGTTCGAGCAAGTCGAGAAACAGCGGCTCCGCCCACTGGATGTCGTCGATCACGAGCACGATCGGTCGTCGGGCGGCGAGGATCTCGACGAGCCGACGTGCCCCGAAGAACGAGTCTTCCGTCGACCGGCTCGGCGCGGCGCCCACGATGCTCGCCAACAGTTCGGTGACTCTGGCCGCATCCGTCGTTCCGTCGACCAATTCGGCCAGGGCAGCGCGAGCATGTTCGGGTGAGTGGTCGTCGCCGATGGCGGCCGATTCGCGGATCAGCTCGGCGATCGGCGCGAACGTCGTCGATCCCGCTCGCTCGCAGCGCAATTCGATCACGTCGGCTCGGTCGGCCAGCGCTCGTCCCAGCTCTCGTGAGAGGCGGGTCTTGCCGACGCCGGGCGCTCCGATGATCGTGGTCAGCTTGGCAACACCCTCGGCGACGGCCTGGTCGAACACCTCCGTCAGCCGGTCGAGTTCGGCTGCTCGTCCGACGAATGGCGTGGCGTCGTCGATCGTCCCGCTTCGCGCCGCTGCAGTCTCGCCGACCTCGACGAGTTGGAAGGTTGCCAGGCCGTGGCGCTTGCCCTTCACCTCGACCTCGCCGAGCACCTCGAAGGTGTGCGTCGACCGCGTGAGGCGCCATGTGTCCTCGCCGACGAGCACCTCGCCCGGCGTGCACTCGCCTTCGAGGCGAGCCGCCGTGTTGAGCACATCACCGACCAGGTCGGCATCGTTGTCGTCGATCACCACCTCGCCGGTGTTGATCCCGACCCGAAGTCCGACCTCGGCGCCGTAGCGGCTGTCGATGTGGTCGCGGATGGCAGCAAAGCCCTGCTGGAGGTCGTGGCCGGCGGCGACCGCCCGTTCGGCGTCGTCTTCGGCGACTTCTGGGACACCGAACAGCGCCATCACGCCGTCGCCGATGAACTTTGCGAGGCTGCCGCCGTGTCGTTCGATCGTGTCGCTGGCCATCTGGTGATACCGGGCCATCGCGTCGCGCGCCGATTCGGGATCGACTGCCTCGGCGAAGGCGGTCGATCCGACGAGATCGCAGAACAGAACGGTCACCGTCTTTCGGACGGCCGTCGATGGCACGTTGGCGACCGCTGGACTGGGCGAGGATTCAACCTGGGCGCCGCAGCCGTCGCAGAACTTCGCGTCCGGATTCAGCTCGCGATCACAGGACCCACATCGCAGGACGAGCTTCGTGCCGCAGGCGTCGCAGAACCGGGAGTCACCCCGATTCGTACGTCCACAGTTCCCGCAATCCAAGCTCGCCCCCTTCAGGCCCCCGGACAGTGTTGCTCACGACGGTCCGCCGGGGCGAGTGCTATCGGACACACCGGCTGTCCAATCACGGCGTGCCTCGTACGTGGCAGCTCTCTCACGCAGGGGGGACGCGTTCAGAACAGCGACGGCAGTTCGGCGAAGGAGTCGATGACGACGTCGGGGTGTTCGTCGCTCGCGGCCAACACCTCCGGCCGGAACTTCCCGGTGCGCACGAGTACGCCGCGCAGGCCTGCGTGTTGGGCGCCGAGCACGTCGTTGTGAAGATCGTCGCCGACCATCGCCACCCGTCCGGCGTCCAGGCCGAGTTCGGTGACCCCGGTCGCGAAGAAGTCGGGCGACGGCTTGCCGAGCACGACCGGCTCGACGCCCGTCGCCTCTTCCAGCGCCCGCACGTACGCACCCGTGTCGAGCTCCAGCCCGGCGGACGTTCGCCAGTACATGTTGCGGTGCATCGCCACGAACGCGGCGCCGCCGAGAATCAAGCGAAACGCCTCGTTGAGCTGTTCGTGCGTGAAGTCGACGCCGGCACCGCCGATCACCACCACGTCGGCGGGGCCCGAGTCGACGATGTCGATTCCTCGGAGGTCGTCGGACAGGTCGCCGGTATTCAGCAGGAACACCCGAGCGTCCGAGTGCTCTCGGCGCAGGTGCGCGGCGGTCGCTGCGGGCGCCGTGAGGATCTCGCCGACCTCGACGGGAATGCCAGCCTCGCTGAGCAGCCGGGCCACCTCGGCGCGTGTGCGCGTCGTCGTGTTCGTCGCGAACCGCAGCGGGATGCCCGACGAGCGCAGAGTCTCGAGCGCCTCGTCCACGCCGTCGATCGGCACCCACGACACCGTGAGCACTCCGTCGATGTCGATGAGCAGTCCGTCGACGTCCAGTAGGTCGGCCATGGCGTTGCACCTCCGAATCTCAGACTACGACGCGTTGCTCGAGCGTTGTGCCGGGCGTCCAGCCCGACGAACGGTGGGTAGCTTGGCGTGACGGCTCAGCGGCGCTTTGCGAGTGCGGCGAACTCGTGCTCGATCGACGCGGCGACGTCGCCAAGGTCGGGCATCACGTCGCGATCGGCCGTGATGCCGAAGTGGAGTTCGTCCTCGTAGGAGACGACGGCGATCGTCAGGCCCTCGTTGTCGATCACCTCGACGTACGGGAACACCCGCACGAACCGGGCACCGCGCAGGTACAGCGGGATGGGCGGGCCGGGGATGTTGGTGATCACGAGGTTCATCGGGATCGTGCGGCTGACGTAGCGGGTCAACGGGCCGGCCAGCGGCGTGATCGCGTCGGCGACGTCGAGGATCCGGTGCGCGCCGTCGACCAGCCCGGATCCCTTCAGCTCGCTGGTCATCGCATGGATCCGTCGGAGCCGCTCGACGGGATCGGGCTCGTCGACGGGGAGGTCGACGATGATCAGCGACACGAGGTTGCCGAGCGTGTCGCCGTGTTGGTCGTGACCACGGAGCGACACCGGCACCATGGCCTTGATCACCCGATGCTCGATGTCGGTGTCGCCGTGCTCGAGCAGGAACGTGCGCAGCGCGCCGCTGCACGCAGCGAGCACGACGTCGTTGATGCTGACGCTGTGGCGCTTGCGGACCGTGCGCACGCCCTTCAGGGGCACCGACGCGTGCACCCATCGGCGGTGCGAGCTGACCGGGACGTTCCACGGCGCCGGCGGTGGCTTGGCGAGGAAGTTGGCGACCGTGCGGCCCACGTTCGTCACGGCATCGATCGCCGGGCGGGGATCGCGCATCGTGTCGAGCATCGATCTGGCAACCCGCCCCGGCCTCGCCAGCTGGTCGCGGACGGCATCGGTGAGGAGTTCGTTCGGCGAGGGAGCGGGGCGCGGTCTCCATTCGGGCACTGGGTCGTCAGGGGGTGGATCCGGTTCGAGATCGACGAGTGCGAGCGCCAGGTCGACGTTGGCGATGCCGTCGCCGAGGGCGTGGTGGATCTTGAGGATCATCCCGACGTGATCGTCAGCGAGCCCGTCGACGAACCACATCTCCCACAGCGGGCGCGCCCGGTCGAGCGGGAGCGACTGCAGGCGGCCCATGAGCGCCGCGAGCTGATCGTCGTCGCCGGGCCGGGGGAGGGCCGTCAGGCGGACGTGGTACGCGATGTCGAAGTGCTCGTCGTCGACCCACACCGGCCGGGCCTGGTTGTACGGCACCTCCATCACCCGCTGGCGCAGACGAGGCACCCGGTGCACCCGCCGATCGACGTGGGCGAGGAGTTCGTCGAAGCGGATCCGTCCGCTCGCGTCGCGCAGCGGGCCGCCCTCGATCACCGACAGTGAACCGACGTGCTGCGGCTCGTGCGGCGTCTCGATTCGCAGGAAGACCGCATCCGCGGCGGTCAGTTGTTCGTAGGGCACCGGGGCCCCCTTTCGCGTCGACCTCGCTCGTCAGTGTGACCGATCCGGCCGGGTGTCCGGCAGGGTCCAACGGCAGGTCAGGAGCGATCCCAGGCGGTCTCGCCCGCAATGATGGTGCGCTGCAGGTTGCCGGCAGGGTCGACGATCGTCAGGTCGGCCCTGGCGCCGACCCGGATGCGTCCCCGATCGGCGAGGCCGAGCAGGTCGGCCGGCGTGCTCGTGACCGTGGCGAGCGCGTCGGCGAGCGAGCAGCCGGTGTACGCCATCAGGTTCCTGACCGCGCGATCGAGTTCGAGGGCACTGCCGGCGAGCACACCGTCGACGGTTCGCACGCCGGTCTCGTCGTGGATGATCTCGAACCCGCCGATCTTGAACCGGCCGTAGGGCGCGCCGAGGGCGGGGGAGGCGTCGGACACCAGCGACATCCGATGCGGCCCGAGCGACCTCCAGGCCATCTCGACGGCGGTCGGGTCGACATGGATCCCGTCGCAGATCACGCCGACGGTGACCGACGGATCGGCGAGCACCGCCCCGATCGGGCCGGGGGAGCGGTGACCGAACGGCGCCATCGCGTTGTAGAGGTGCGTCACGTACGACAGCCCGGCGGATCTTGCGGTGGCGAAGTCGGATGGGGACATCCCGGTGTGGCCCGCCGAGACGACCACCCCTGCAGCGACCAGGGTCTCGACGACGCCGAGCGCGCCGTCGAGTTCCGGAGCGAGGGTGACGAGCGAGACGACGCCCGACGATGCCCACGTGTCGATCTCCTCGACCATCGACTCGGGATTGGCTGCGTAACGGGACACGTGGGCGCCGAGGTGGTTGCGCGAGATCATCGGCCCCTCGAAGTGGAGTCCGAGCGGTGTGGCCACGCGCCGCTCGGCGGCAGTCGCTCTGGGCTGTCGTCGCAGTTCCGTGATCGCGTCGATGGCTGCTGCTCGTGTGGATGCGCGCGTCGTCACCACCGTCGGCAGGAACGAGGTCACCCCGAAGCGTGGGAGCGCGGCGCCGACGTCGAGGATGCGGTCGGGTTCGGTGGTGATGTCGACGCCTCCGGCGCCGTTGCACTGCAGGTCGATGAGCCCCGGAGCGATCACGAGCCCGCCGCAGTCGATATCGCCCTCGGCGAGACCGTCGTTCGGCGGGTCGATCACGACCTCCGCGATCAGGCCGCCGTCGACCACGAGGTCGGCACGAACGAGTTCGCCGTCGACCAACACCTGCCCGCCGCGGTAGCAGCGCCTGGTGGTCGTGTTCTCGCCTTCGGATGGCACCCAGAGATCATCGCAGAGCCGATCACCAGGTCGCCGGTCACCACCGCCCCGTCGGGATCTGGGTGACCTGAGTTCCGGATTCCGGGACGGTACGCACCGAGAAAGCGAGCCCGAACCAGTCGCCGCGGTGATCAATGGGTGGCGGGCCGATAGGAAGGAGGCATGGAAGGTTTCGTGCATCCCGACTTCGCTCCGGTGACCGAGAAGGTCCAACAGCTGATGGCGAAGAGGTCCGCCCGCGGTGGCATGGCTGTCGCCGTCTACCACCGGGGCGAGTTGGTCGTCGACGCATGGACCGGGGTCCGCAACGCCGCCGGAGACCCGTGGGGTCGCGACACGATGTCGATGAGCTTCTCGACCACCAAAGGCGTGGTGGCCACCATCGTGCAGCGTCTCGTCGACCAGGGCCTGCTCGACTACGACGTCCCGGTCGCCACCTATTGGCCCGAGTTCGCCACCGCCGGCAAGGACACGATCACGCTGCGCCACCTCCTCACGCACCAGGCCGGCCTGCACGACGTCCGCTCGGTCGCCGATTCGGCCGAGGACCTCATCAACTGGGAGCACATGACGAAGTTGCTCGCAGAGGCCGAGCCGAAGTGGGACATCGGAACCCGTTCCGCCTATCACGCCCTCACGTACGGCTATCTCGTGGGCGAGGTGATCCGCCGGGTCACCGGGCTCACGGTCAACGAGGCTCTCCAGCGCGAGATCGTCGAACCGCTCGGCATCAGCGGGATGTACATCGGTGCGCCAGCGGGCGTGCGCGGCGACATCGCCGAGCAGCTCGTCGATCCGAAGGCCGTCACCCGGCTGTTCAAGATGACCACGACACTGGCGAAGGCGAAGAGCTTCCAGCCGATGTACCAGGCGCTGGTCATCGATGACATGCTCGACGTGGCCACCACCGATCGCATCCACGACGGCGAGATCCCGGCCGCCAACGGTGTCTTCACGGCTCGCTCGCTCGCGAGGATGTATGCCGCGCTTGCGACGCCCGACGACTTCGACGGACCGCCGCTCGTGTCGACCGAGACGTTGCGGGAGGCGACCCGGGTGCAGACGACGCTCGGTTCCAGCGGCGACGGCCGCAGCGGCGAGAAGGTCGGCCGCGACGCCGGCGTCGGTTTCAACATGCGTTGGCGCCTCGGCTACCACCTGGTCGGCACCACCAAGGGTGTGCTCCCGAAGGCCTTCGGGCACTTCGGGTTCGGCGGCTCCGGAGCGTGGGGCGACCCCGAGTCAGGCCTCGCCATGGCGATGATCCTCAACCAGGTCGGCGGCACCCCGTTCGGCGACACCAAGATGCTCCGCCTCGGAGCCGCCGCCGTCCGCTCCGCCGAACGCCGCACCAGCTGAGGATCACATCACGGGATTACATCACGGGTCAGACCCGCGATGTAAGGCAACCCTCGTCGCCTCTGACGTGGCGTGGGAGGGGACCATGGCCCGTGGCGCACGACGGCCCACCCTGGGCACGATCGATACATGAGGAGATGGATCGCACTCGTGGCCGCGGTCGCGCTGCTCGCCGCGTGCGGCGACGACGGGGGCTCGACCCTCGTGCTCGACGAAGCGGACTCGCTCTCGGAAGTCTCACTCGACGTCGGCGATCGACTCGACGTCGAGCTCGAGTCGAACCCGACCACGGGCTTCAGCTGGGAGTTGGACCCGCTCCCCGACGGGCTGCAACTGGTCAGCAGCGACTTCGACGAGCCCGCCGGCAGCCTGGTGGGTGCTGCGGGAACTCAGGTCTTCGTCTTCGACGTGGTGGGCCCGGGCAACGGCATCCTGCGTTTCGAGTACGTGCGGGTGTTCGACGACCCCGTCATCGCGGAGAAGATCGTCGAGTACGTCCTGACGATCGACGACGACTGACCGACCCTCACGCCACGTTCGTTCAGGATTTGTGTGAGCGACGCCGTCGAGCGTCGCACTGCGCGCTCACACAAACCCGGTGGCGCGCAGTCGAACGACAGGTTCAGGCGCGAGCGGGTGTCGGCGTCGGCGGGGCCGGCGTGAGGCCGCGCGTGGCGGCCACGTCGTCGTCGTGGATGAACCACGAGATGATCGCGGCGGGCGCCATGATCAACCCGACGGCGAGGAACCCGCCCTGGTACGCCGACAGCAGCTCGGTGTCCGACGCTGCGTCGCTACCGTTCGGCAGCATCGCCGCGATCACCGTGGCGGCCAGCGCGACGCCCGACGCGTACGCGATCTGGCGTTGCGTGTTGAACAGGCTGGTCGCGCGGCCGGTGTCGGCCATCGACGTCGACGCGTAGGCAGCCGTCTGGATCGACACGAACACCATGCCCACGGCAAGACCGCGCATGAACGAGAATCCGGCGATTGTCGTCAGCGGCGTCGTGAGGTCGGCGGTGGCGTACAGACACGTGATCGCCGCGGTGGCGGCGGTGCCGACCACCATCAGACGACGCGGGCCGATGGAGCGATAGAGGCGTCGGCCGAGCAGGTTCGAGACGAGGAACACGCCGACCGCCTGGGGCGACTGCGCAAGCCCACTCTGGAACGCGGTGTAGCCACGGAGGCTCTGGAGATACAGCGGCAGCACGAAGATCATCCCGAAGAACCCGGCATAGGTGAGTGCGGCCGAGATGTTGATGATGCGGAACAGGCGGTCCTTGAAGAGACGTAGCATCAGGATCGGGTTGGGGATACGCAGCTCGATCACGATCAGCGCGATCAGGCAGGCGGTGCCGATGGACGCGAGCGTGAGGGTGTAGGAGGAGAACCATCCCTTTTCAGGTCCGATCGACAGCGTGTACAGCAGGATCGCCACCGATGCAGCGGACAGCACGAACCCGGCTAGGTCGAATCGCCCGGGCGCTTCGTGCTTCGCCTCCTCGAGCCACATGAACGACAGCACGATCGCAACGGCACCGATCGGTCCGTTGATCAGGAAGATCCAGTGCCACGATGCGGTGTCGACGAGAATCCCGCCGAGCATCGGCCCGATCGCCGGAGCGATCACCGCGACGCTCAGCACGCCGATCGCCGCCTTGGCGCGATCCTCCATCGAGTACGCCCGGTAGAGCATCGCCGCGCCGACCGGGGTGACGAGGCCGGCGCCGACGCCCTGCAGGACGCGGAAGATGATCAGCTGGTCGAGCGTCTGGGACAGCCCGCAGGCGAGTGAGGTGGCGACGAACGCGATCAGCGCGAACGTGAAGATTCGCTTGGTGCCGAATCGGTCGCCGAGCCATCCGGCCGCGGGGATCACCGCGGCGTAGGTGACGAGGTAGCCGACGGCGATCCATTCGATGTCGGTGGTCGGCACGCCGAAGTCGTCCGCCATCGTCGGCAGGGCGACGTTGACCATCGTGCCGTCGATGATCGTCATGAACAGCCCGAGGATGTAGACGGTCATCACCTTCGACGGGTAGGTCACGAGGGCCGACGCTAGGTCAGTACCGCCCGATCGAGCACCCCCGAACATTTCGAGCGGCGGCGCTCGGCCTCGGCGATCAGGCGATCAGGCGATCTTGGTCCAGGTGACAAATGCTGCTGCCACCCCGGTGTTCTCGTAGTAC
>Ga0307379_10009174_pt1 | contig 13244 bp, 11 predicted proteins | sample UN2MG_FD_202237 | JGI IMG/M metagenome (GOLD analysis project Ga0307379, IMG submission 202237) | Soil microbial communities from Risofladan, Vaasa, Finland - UN-2 | ecosystem: Environmental > Terrestrial > Soil > Coastal area > Acid sulfate soil | place: Finland: Risofladan, Vaasa | collected...
TGACTGTCATTTAGGAGTTGTTATAGTACATTCTTGATCGTTGTTTGGCCGGGGAGTAGCTCAGTTTGGCCAGAGCGCTGCGTTCGGGACGCAGAGGTCGCAAGTTCAAATCTTGTCTCCCCGATTCATATCGCTCCCTCCCGAACAGGAGATTATTTTTTTTATCGTCAGCAATGCCCAGAATGCATATACTGCTTTTCCATACAACCGCGTGTCACGGAACGCATCGCCAGACGTCTGGAAGCAAATATTCTGCGTCAGGAGACTTCCGAGGATGGACACATTCGGGGTATTGGACGCCGAGGCATGCTATAGAGTGCTCCTTTGTAATTCTTGTAAAATCCATTTACACAATACTTAGTCGCCTTTCGCGAGTGCTATAGTCAGTATCTCCAAAGGCTCGACGCTGAATCGAATTCTACCCTCTGCGGCATCGAGTGGCTTCACGGACCGCTCAAGTGCATCGCAAATCTCTGCCTGCGACCATCCGTCAGGCTGCTTCAGTGAACCATGGGCGGTGCGATTTAGGACGTTCCAAAACCGCAGAATCAAGCGCCGATTGTCTTCCGCGACTTTGAATGCTAAAAGCGGCCCCCCGGAAAAATCGATATCGAGAGCCGCCAAACTCGGTACCGCCGGGGACTGCCCCGGCGCCTGAAGGAACGCTGGCGTCGCATACTGTTGCGCCTCCTGTATAACCCGCACCGGATCAAACTTCTCGTCGAGCAGGACAATCCGGTAGCGGAACGTCCACTTGTTCCAACCACCCTGCCCGAATTGCCAGTCATTGCCGGTCAAGTTCATCATGGGCATCGAGGTGATCTGAGTCTGATTGTTGGAGGCGTTCTGGCCAAACCTAAGAAGCAGTGTGACCGGCGTGAGAAGCAGAGCCGTTCGGCCGCCCCCGCTTGCCGCTGCAAATGTCACGCCGGCATACAACTCGGGATTGGCCCCGGGAAGATCGTCGCCACCGGTTTGCTTAGGGCCGGCTATTAGAATGGCCCCTGGCGCATCGTACCGGTACGTTGGGTTCTCTATCGCGAATGGAAAGCAGAACTCAACCGTCTGAGGATCGCCGGACCATCCGTGGACTTCTCAATCGGAATAGCCCCATAGCAGGCCCGTATCGCGGTTTCGGTGTCCAGGATACCCCAGAGAAGCACAGCATAGTTGCCCGCGTAACCAATGCGGTCTCTACGGATTGCATCGTGGAGTCTTGCACTGCCGGCTTGGCCGCGATGACGCCGATAGACCTCATCCCAGAGAGTTCCGTCCAGGTTCCAACAAACCTGATTTCGTTCGGCGGCATCCAGAAAGTAGTCAAGGAGCGCCGTCATTCGCAACTCGACCTCGGTTGTCGAACCGCACCAGTTATAGTCGAGATGTTTGTCCTGGGCCAAATAGACGGTCCATTGCCGGTCTCTCTCTGTCGCCTGGCAGACAACTGTAAAAGCAAGCAGTAGACCTAACCAAACGTGACAGAGAGAAACTGCAGCAGACCTCTCAGGGGAAGTACTTTCATCTGTCATTTGATTGTTCCTGTTTACATGTCATGGTTGTTCTGACACGAATACGTCAGTCCATGTGAAACTCGTCGCAGTGAATTATACCATCAGACGCACATTCTCGCAATTGGGACGAAAGCGACCATCGGCCATCGTCGTAGACAAAGTGGAGTCGAAGTGCTTATGGTCGAGCCTTTTCAATGTTGAACTTCAGCGTCAAAATCGGTAGAATAGAACCTCTTTAAGAAGCACAAGACGGGCATTTGTCCGAAGGGCAGGGCTATGGGATCTTTGGTGCGCGACGGAATGTTTTTCGAGCAAGGCAGGATCTATATGCGAGTTTGGCAGTTAGCGTTTGTGTTAATGATTATCACCGGTGCCTCTCTCCAGGGGAGAGGGGCTCGGCAGGGAAGCCGGCTCTTTGCTGAAGGTCATGATGACCGCAGGGTAATCGATTTATCCGATGAAGTGCGTGGTAAAGGCTGGATCATCTACAGCGCACGTACCGTCAAGGGCGACTGGGATCTGTTTCTGATGCGTCCTGATGGGTCAGGCCGCAGGAACATCACGAATACCCCCGGGTTCAATGAGGCGGCGGCACGTTTTTCGCCGGACGGACAAAGGATACTATACTATCGAATGCCCAGGGAAGCTGCTGTTGATAATAACAAGTACGGTATCTATGACCTCGTTATCGCCGATGCTGATGGTACAAATCCGGTTATCTGGGGCAGTGAGTACAATTGGGCCTCGTGGGGGCCTGATGGCAGGAGACTTGCCTGTCTTTCCATAAAGGGAGTAAGGATCGTTGATTTGTCCACGAGGAAGACTATTCAGGAACTGAACCGCAGGGGCATCGTGCAGCAACTTGCCTGGTCGCTGGACGGCAAGTGGTTTGTCGGCACGGCCAACGGTTTGGGTCAGTACTGGAACATTGGTCGGATCAGCGAGATAACAGGGCAAGTGAATGCCGTCAGTGAGGTTGACCGCTACAACTGCACGCCCGACTGGCTGCCGGACTCACAACATGTTGTTTACTCTCGCGGTATTATCCCCGGTATTGGCGGATGGGCGCAGCTATGGGCGGCAGGCGGCGACGGCCGGGAAAAACGGCTGCTTTACGCCGAAGAAGGACGACACATTTACGGCGGATGTGCTTCCCCGGACGGGAAGTATGTTCTTTTTACAAGGTCGCAGCAGGACCTCGGCGAGGTGGACAATTCCCTGACAACAATGGCAATCATTCGGTTTCAAGACGCTCCTATCATCGCAGGTGAGAACGAAGCCTTGCGTAAGATCTGTCCCGGCGCCAACAACGGACCGATCCTGCAGCTCTCAATGGGTTGGGAGCCTCACTGGACTTATGCTGCGATTGACGCGAAGAAGCGATGAATTGATGGAGACTGCTATGAAAATCCATTTTGGAATATTTACTTTTGTCGTTATCGCCGGCATCGCTCTATTTGCCGGCCGGACGCTGGCCGTCAACTCACCCCCCGCCGGCAAGCACGATGATCCGAGAGTGGCCGAGCTGGCCGAAGAAGTGTGTAAGAAGGGCTGGATTGTCTATGCCGCCCGGACTTTGAAAGAAGACTGGGACCTGTTCATCATGCGCCCGGACGGATCGGGCATATACAACATCACGAATACACCGATGTTCAACGAAGGTCTTCCACGGTTCTCCCCGGACGCCGGAAGAATCTTATATCGGCGCATTGCCGTGAGTGAGCGCTTCGACAACAACCTGCATGGGATGCAGGGCGAGCTGGTGTTTGCCGACAGTGACGGGGGCAATGCTTTGGTTTATGGAAGGCAAGGCGAGTACACGTGGGCATCCTGGGGCCCTGAAGGCAAACGTATCGCTTGCATGTCCGTAAAGGGAATTTATTTTGTCGAACTGGCTACTAAGAAGGTGGTCGGCCGCCTGGAGCGCCGGGGGTTCTTCCAGCAGGTGACATGGTCGCCGGATGGAAAATGGCTGTGTGGTGTCGCCAATTCTTTTGGCGCCAGTTGGTCTGTGGCCCGGATGGAGATTGCTACAGGCGCCGCGAACGCCGTCAGCAGCATGAACAATTGCACGCCGGACTGGTTTCCTGATTCACAACACCTAATTTTCTCGTATCGTCCTGCCAACCAGGAAAACAGCGAATACGGCTGGACACAGTTGTGGATGGCGGATGCAGAAGGGAAGAAAAGGACTCTGGTGTACGGCGAGGATGGGCGGCATGTCTATGGAGGCGCCGTCTCTCCGGACGGCCGGTATGTGCTTTTCACGGGGAACATGCAGGAAGACGGCGATGCCGGCGGATCAGGTGCTCCGATGGGTTTAATGCGGCTCAGGGATGCGCCCACGATTGGCGGCGAGAGTAAAGCCCTGCGCAAAGTCCACGGGGCTACCAAAGATGGCCCGGTACTTGTACTGCCGGATGGCTGGGAGCCACACTGGACATATTGTGAGTTAGGAGCAGCGAAATGACACGATCCCCGATACCTATAGAACGAGGCGATTTTAGATTGCCGATTGCCGATTGCCAATTTCAATCGAAAATCGAAAAACGAAAAACGAAAATCTTTGACGTACTCTCGCTGCTCTGCGTTCTGGGTATTTGTGTTTCCTGCTCGAAGAAGCCGGATACGGGTGAGGACGCCAAAGTGACTACTATCGGAAGCATCGAGATGACGGCACAACTGCTTGAAATAAGGGGCAAGATAATAGACGACCCCTTGTACGACTATGCCCACGTTATGAAATACAAGGTTCTCCAGGTTCACCGCGGCAAAATCGATGGAGAGACCATCTATGTCGGCCACTACAATCCGGCAGAGCCTCGAAGCAGTGTTGCGGATGCACGAGTGCGGGACATCGGCGGCAATCTCAGGAGATTCAAAGCAACAGACATACACCGAATAGCCCTGGAAGTGCCCATCGATGATTACTACATGGGAGGAATCATCAATAAGTACTTTGGCGAGAGCAAGGACCCGATTTACTGGGCATTATGGACAAATCTGGTGATAAAATAGGAATTGATGGCATTTACATCACATATCTTCGTATTCTATTTCCTGCCCTTCCTGCTGGTGCTGTACTATTTCCTGCCAAGCAAGTTCGTTATGCTGCGCAACATTTTACTTATCATGGTCAGCTACGTCTTCTATGCATGGCTGAACCCCTGGTTTGCAGTTCTGTTGTTTTGTGTCAGTTCGATAAACTATCTCTTGTCCATCCTTATGGCCAGGTCGGACGGCAATAGATGGAAGTTGCCGATTATGGTAATTTCCATCGTAGTGAATTTGGGAGTACTCGGCTTCTTCAAGTACTTTGTATTCTTCCAGGAGAATTTGAACCATGTCATAAGAACCTTCGGGGCAGAGGCCTTGCCCGTCTTAAAAATTGTCTGGCCCATCGGGGTATCGTTCTACACTTTCAAAATCCTCAGCTATATGGTGGATGTTTACCGAGGTGAGCCGCCGGCGCGTTCCTATTTTAATTTTGCGTGTTACGTCTCCTTCTTCCCGCAGATTCTATCCGGCCCGATTCAGCGTTACGGCACCATAGATGCCAAGTCACAACAAGTTCCAACTTTTGCCGAGCAACTTGTTTGCCGGACGCACAGCCTGGATAAGTTCTCGTACGGTGCGGCATTGTTTATCCTCGGCTTTGCAAAGAAAATCCTTTTGGCAAATGTCGTAGCCAGGGTGGCAGATGCTGTCTTCGCCGCCGAAGCGCCCGGCAGCCTTGACGCATGGTTTGGTGCCGTCGCTTATACATTTCAGCTTTATTTCGATTTTTCCGCTTATTCTGAAATGGCCATCGGCTTAGGGTTGATGCTCGGATTCGAATGTCCCCGCAACTTCAATGCTCCGTATCTGGCCGACAGCATCTCAGGTTTCTGGCGAAGATGGCATATCTCACTTTCAAGCTGGTTCAGGGACTACCTCTATATACCGCTCGGCGGCAATAGAAAAGGGGCCGGACGCTCGTATCTGGCCTTAGGCCTTGTGTTTCTGTTGTGTGGGCTGTGGCATGGCGCAAACTGGACGTTTGTCGCCTGGGGGACATATCACGGCATTTTACTGGTAATCGAACGCTTCGGCGGCAGAAAGACTCTCTATCATACTCTGCCAAGACAAGTACAGGTTCTGTTTACCTTCTTGCTGATCATGATAGGTTGGGTATTCTTCCGCTCTGCGACTATCTCTGATGCCTGGCGCTACCTGACGGTTATGTTCACGCTCTCGGATGCTCAGGGTGGATCGGTTCTGCTCAGTTCTGAAATCTATACGCAGGGCAGTGTACTCATAATGGCAGTCTGTGCCCTTCTGGCGTTTCAACCCTTGCAGGCGTTTGACTGGGCCAGGACTATAACCTGGCCCAAAGCTCTCATGCTGATCGTTTTATTCTGTGTATCACTAATGACGATGTTCACACAGTCATTTAGCTCGTTCTTGTATTTTCAGTTTTAGGAGTAGCCCTGGTGGCCAAAGGCAAAGTAAAACACGTTTTCCTGATAGCAGCCTTTTTGATAGTGCTTCTGAGCGTTGGCGTGGTCCAGCTCGCAGTTGAGTTGAGCGAAGGGGAGCGGCTGCAGCTTACCGAGCTGTTCCGGCAGTTGCCGACGAAAGATAATCTCAGATTGTTCGAACATGATCTGGAGAAGAACTGCCGGCTTGCGGGCAAGCTCCGTACTTCGGTTCAATATGCGCAATTTCTGGTATTAAGAGAAACGGGCGATAAGGTTCTGATGGGCCGGGCCAGCTGGTTTTTCTACAAACCAGCCGTACAATATCTCATCGAGCCGTTGCCCGCCGATTCGCAATATAGCCGGGCGGATGTTCTTTCTGCGATTATTTCCTTTCGTGACCAATTAGCCCGGCGAGGTATCAGGTTGCTGGTTCTACCTGCACCGAATAAGGCGAGCATCTATCCGGAAATGCTGACTTCCCGAGCAGAGGGATCAGAACAGCCTGTCAATCCCAAAACAATTGAGATCATCTCCGGGCTTAGAGAGTCGGGTGTGGAAATTGTTGACTTATTCAGAGTGTTCGCCGAGGCCCGTGAAGGTTTGTCGCCGGGTGACAATACGAGATATTATCTGTCACAGGACAGCCACTGGTCTGGGGATGGGATGCGTTTGGCCGCCCAAGCCGTCGCAAGGAGGATTCTTGATTTAGAGTGGGCGGAGAAGGGAAAAGTCAGATACCGTCTTAAATCCACAACTACCAAAAGGTACGGTGATGTTCTAAAAATGATGCGAGCGCCACAAATCGAGGGCAGGTTTGAACCTGAAACTCTGAACTGCGCTCAAGTAGTAAATGCTGATACCGGTCAACTTTACCAAGCCGATCCTAATTCCGAAGTCCTCGTCATAGGTGATAGCTTCCTGCGGATATACAGCCGAGATGAACCCGGCTCCGGAGGGTTCGTAGAACACCTGGCCTACGAACTTGGATTCCCGCTGGCTTCAATTGTCAATGACGGCGGCGCCTCCACCCTGGTGAGGCAGGAGCTAAGCCGCAAACCCGCTTTACTCAGGAATAAAAAACTGGTAGTATGGGAATTCGTTGAAAGGGACATCCGTTTCGGCATGGAAGGTTGGCAGCAGGTTCCATTGCCGCCGGCACCATAAGACTCGCACGATCCATTAATATGGATAACGACGATTGAGAATAAAGGAGAGGTCATGAAGTACTTGAGACTTTTCATATACTCACAAGTGATGATACTGACATCTGCTTTGGTCGCCAGCGAGCCTCAGAAGGAGCTTAAACTATCGCTTTCATGGGGCCGCCAAGCGGAAGATGCCACCCCCTTTCATGTCAGCTTCCTGGCCGAGGGGATGGAGATAACAGACATATCAGGCCGGGCGTTGGAGCCGGCAGATCAATTCAAGGAAGGGGCATGGGTGACATATGCAGGAGGCTCCGATGTCGATGGAGTAGGATTAACACTGCGGTATCCGGAGACATCCGTCCGAATGACAGGTAACATCCACAGCATCTGGGCCTACCTGATTGAGCATAGTGATGATGATACCGCCCGCCGGTTTCGCCTCGATCCGGCTTGTCAGCAAGATTCACGCAAGCTAATCGTTCAGATGGATCAAGAGGGCACAAAGGGATTCAGTGTCACTATCAATCAACTGCTTCAAAACACGGTTTTCCGGGTGCCTTCGCTTGATATTTATCTGGCTGTCGGGGACTCACCGATCTCCTTTGCCGATCACCTAAAGGATCTCGAGTCATGGAAGGGCAAACGCGTCCTGGACCAGGTCCATAAAGAACCGGAAGCAACATATGAGCAATATACGGCCCGATGGGAAGATATGGCAAGTCCTGATTATGTGAATCCGCATCAGCCTTACCCGGGTCACATTGTTTGCCTCAGTTGGGATAGTGCAATCTACAAGTTCGGCGTGGACCGCGGCGCTGGAATCTGGAGCGACCTGGGTAATCCGGACAAGTTTCGCTTCTGGTTCGATTTCGGAGACCTTTCACGCCGAATCGCTGGGTCATGGAAGTCTCAGAAGCTCGCCGATGGTTTTCCGGTTATCAGCACCATATTCGAAAAGGACTCTCTTCGGTACGAAGTGGAACAATTCGCTTATCCCCTGAACGGTCCGCCCAACGAGAGGCGAGGCGACATTCCTATGGTGCTGCTGCAGAAGGTTAAAATAACGAACCTCATAGAGTCGCCAAGAGAGATTTCTGTTCTCGTAAATCATCAGAGGCAGCTCCCTGTCTCAGCCGAACCCAAAATCGTGCCGCTAACCGAGCCGGATGCGTTCCTTTACGAGGACGGTGCTTCCGGCAATATTCTTTTCTCGATTAAAGGAACAAGCCCCGGGCTTCGGATCAGCAGCAACTCCGATAGTGGGAAAAAGGCAGATGAAAAGAAGAACTCCAAATTAACAACGAGAAACATTGTGATTTCATTCGATCTTGACGCGAATGACTCTCGGGAGTTTGTTGTCAAACTTCCCTCTCCCATTGCCCGTCCCGAGTACCGAGAGAAACTCCTCGGATTGGAATACGTCAAGGCGCGTTCGCAAACGATGGACTTCTGGTCGGATTATGTGAGACGAGGTGCACAGTTTGAAGTCCCTGAAAAGGCAGTGAACGATTTGTTCCGGGCGAATCTATGGCACGCACTGCGGCTGCCAAGACGGCACGGCGGCCGGGAAGAAAACGTCAAGATAGACCTTCCCTACTCGAACTTCGCTTACGGTCAGGATGGGACTCCCTGGCCGGTTAACGAGGCCGTATATGTTGACTACATGCTCTACGATCTGCGGGGCTACCATGATATTTCAGTTGAGGAACTGCTGGCCATATATCGAAACAACCAGGAGGCCAACGGTCATGTGGGTGGATATGCGAATTGGGTCGTATATACACCGGGCATGATATACGTGGTAGCCAGGAACTACCTGTTATCCGGAGACCGCGAAGCACTGGACAGACTACTTCCACAGACGCTGAGGGCTCTTGACTGGTGTCTGGCTGAGATCAAGCGCGGGTCCGACCAGTCCGGAGTTCCCAGAGGCCTGGTCTATGGGCCACTTAACGATCTGACGGGCGAAGGCGCCTGGGCTTTTGGCCAGGCCTATGTCTATGCGGGTCTGGAATTGTTTGGCCGAGTCTTGCAGCAGATCGACCATCCACGGGCACAAGAATGCCTGGCGGCTGCACGCACCTTCAGACAAGCTGTTGCGCGGCGCTTCGGCGCAGCGACCATGCGGTCACCTTTGGTACAACTGCGGGACCATACATGGATTCCATATGTCCCGTGCGAAGCTTCGAAGTCCGGGCGCCTTCTCGAACAATGGTATCCGACCGACGTCGATACCGGGGCAATACATCTATTGCGGCTAAAGGCACTGCCGGCTGACGGTTTGCTCGCCGATTGCCTCCTCAACGACCATGAAGACAACCTCTACCTCAACGGCTGGGGCATGGCCAACGAGCCGGTCTACAATCAGCAGGCAACGGCCTACCTGCTGCGTGACGACCCCAAAGCAGTAATCCGGGCGTTTTACAGCTACATGGCCTGCGCGTTCAGCCATTCGGTTTTCGAGCCGGTGGAGCATCGTTGGGCGTGGGGGCAATATTTCGGTCCTCCCAGCACGGATGGTGCCTGGTTTGAACTGTATCGCAACATGCTCATCCAGGAGCTGGACGATGATACGTTGTTGCTCCTGCAAGCAACGCCGCGAAAGTGGTTGGAGGATGGAAAGACCATAGAAGTCGAGCGGGCCCCAACGCACTACGGCCAATTGTCCATGAAAATAGTCAGTCAGGCGGCTTCGAACAGGCTTCTGGCGCAGATCGACATGCCGGACCGGAGATATCCCAACATTCTTCTTGTTCGCCTGCGTCATCCGACCGGAAAACCCATTAAGTCAGTAACTGTCAACGGCCGGGACTGGACCGATTTCGACGTAAAAAAGGAATGGCTGCGAATCAGGAATCCCGACAGGCCGCGGTACTCTATCGTTGCCGGCTATTGACCGAGCAGATAAAGGTGTAAAATCAAACATACAGAATCAGGAGAGAATCTATGACACGTTACATTCTAAAAATCACCCTAATCTTCTGTTGTTTCGCCTCCGCACACGCACAGACCCAACCCATCTCCGTCAAGGTCTTCTTAAATGAGCGGCAGGGCCCGTTGGAAATTGACCGGTTTGCACTTGGCCAGGGAGGACTGTCTGAAGAACCGATGTGGGACAGCCGCATAGCCGAAATACGAGCACTGAGACCGAGGATTATCCGGCTGTTTATTCAGGAGTATTTCAATCTGCTGCCCTCCATAGGACACCTTACGGTGGAGCGCGACCGGTACCATTTTGAAATGTTGGACCGTTCTATAGAAACGATTCTTAAGACCGGAGCAAAGCCTCTGATGTGTATTTGCTTCAAGCCAAAAATCCTGTTTCCCGTAGTCAACCAGGACATTGTAGAACCGAATGATTACGAGCAGTGGGAGAAGTTGATCTTCAATCTCGTTCGTCACTACAAAGACCGCCGAGCCGGTATACGCTATTGGGAAGTCGCCAATGAGCCTGATATCGGCGAAGACGGCGGCTGTCCTTATCGTTTCAAGCCGGATAGCTACTGCAGGTACTATCAGCATACCGTAGCGGCGATCCTCCGCGCAGACCCCAACGCACTCGTCGGAGGACCAGCCGTCGCAAATTCAGGCTCGCCTATCTTGCCGGCGCTGCTGGATTTCTGCTCAATAGAAGAGACGCCGCTGCATTTTATTTCCTGGCACATCTACAGCAGTAACCCTAAGCAAATCCGAGGCACGATCAATAATGTTAAGTCGCTTCTGAAGAAATACCCAGCCCTCAAGCCGGAGACGTTTCTCGACGAATGGAATATGAACCTCGGGTTTCCTCCGTCCGACGTGCGGATTCAGCCGTGCTATGTGGCCGAAGTGGCGTGGCAGATGAAAGACGGCGGTCTGGACTATTCGTGCTACTACCACATACGCGATTACCACGTGTCTTTTGAATGCTTTGCCCCGTTCATGTCTGCCAGGGGTACGGCGTTCATGACCGGCTGGTGGAACAGGATGCCGCAGTTCGATGGTCTGTTCGATTTCCAAAACAATGTGCGGCCGGCCTATTTCACCTTCAAGCTGCTGTCACGCCTGACCGGAGAACAGTTGCGACTGACGTCAGAAAGCCCGACTGTACATGGATTTGTGACCCGTGATGAGTGGTTTTCTTCGTATGAGTACAACCTATTGCTCTGGAACTTTTCGCCATCGCCGATACAGGTTGAACTTACCTTTGAGAACATGCCGGGCAGTATGACGGCCAAGCCTGTTGTCCTGGATGCGGCGAGATCAAGTGACGACGAGATAGTGCGCCTCAGGCCGGAAAGCCCATTCCAGTTGAAGGCTGACCAACCGGCTTTCAGGATTTCCTTCGAGCCTTACGGGGTCAGATTCTGGTCGTTTGAACGACGAAATTAGTCAACCGCCTACACTTTCCATTTACACTTCTGGCGGTTGTGTTCGGAAATCGGCATGTAAAACAGCCACGGGTCGGCACGCAAATCGGCCACACCCGGGCCACATCCACCCTCCACCCGGCAACCGGAGGCAAACATGTGATAACCTTCGCTTTTCAAACGTTAGCCGGATGAGGTCATAATCCAACCGAATCTGAAGATGAACTGATCCCCCGAAGAATAAAGAGGGCATTGTTTAGGCAAACATGACAAGTAAAGCAAAATAATTTGAAATATTTATGTTTTTATAGGACTTTTGTATTGACGAGCTTTGAACAACTCGGCATAATTATTCTAACGCTTGATTTCATGGAGGAGTGGTGGGAGAGATTTTGGTCATGTGTATCAAGCTAATGCCGGTATAAAACGAGTTCTAAATTTGCAACCTTTCTAAGCCCCTGCCTTACTACCCCCCTAATCCTCCGAAAGGCAGGGGATTTTATATGCAGAGCTGTACTTTCGTATCCGTATAGAAAATCAGTATAACTTATCCGGTTTTTCCATCCGCCCAGGTTTTGTCGGGCTAATTCCTGACAGGACCGATTGCTCTTTCAGAACATATATGCGACGCTCACGCTGACGCCGTCAAACCTCTGATCGTTATCGGCATTGTGCACCTCTGTCCAGGTAGCCCTGTATATCACTTTAAGAAGTAGATTGTCCTTGACATCCCATCGGACGCCGGCGCCTAAGTTATAAGAAAAATCGCTCTCGTGTACTTCCCCGGCATCGCTTGTAGTATTAATACTGAAATTCATAAGGCCGATACCGCCGGTCACTAAAGGAGTAAAACGGCTCTTAAATATGTTGTAATCAACATTAATATCCCACAAAACATAATCCATATCGGCAGTCTCGACTGTAACATCGACTATCTTCACATCCGTATCTACAGAGCCAAACAGCAGATCTGTGTTTATATTCCAATGGTCACTAAGATTGTATCCAAAACCGACGCCATAAACATTCGTGCTGTCCATATCAAACGTCACCGGCAGCGCATCCAGAGGCAGCGCATCCGGATATGAAAATTCGACCGTTTCACTTCCGACCATTTGAAGCGTGCCAAAAAGTTCGTATTTTCCTTTACGGCTCCATTCTTGTGCGCTGCAAAGGTTCGCTGTCATTGCAAAAACCAACAGGCTTATAATTGTAATAGTCGAGAGCTTTGTCGTTTGAACGTTCATCGGTCTTCCTTTCAAATTGAAGTTGTTGTAAAAGTCATAATCGTCTAAGCATTTCAGCATATTAACCAATATTTCCTATTCAACCCATGTTTACTCAGATATATCGGTCCAGCTACTCTACTCTAATTTCCAATAAAATACCAAGTCTTTGCTGAGAATTCAAGCTTCCCGCAGATATTAACATCCATTCTGTTAGGTTCCGGAACGCACACCCGCAAGTTCGGCATTTTCCGCTGATCTGTGTCCCGACAAGAAAAGCCTGTTTTTTCAACCCCCAGAGCAATCTGGGGGCTAAATATGATTGTGTTTGGCTTTGATTGGCTTTGTTTTTTCGCCGCCCCGGCCCATCAATATCTCCATAAACCATTATTAATACTGACTTAACGCCATTTTATCCTTTCGAAAATTGGTCGAGTAGACGTATTATAGCCGTACTACACAGGTAATGTTTGTTTTCTCTGTTTCTCTTGCCTTTCGGTCACAAGAGTGCCACATTATCTTACCATATAAACGGCTTCAACGCCCCTCA
>Ga0307379_10009177_pt1 | contig 13241 bp, 11 predicted proteins | sample UN2MG_FD_202237 | JGI IMG/M metagenome (GOLD analysis project Ga0307379, IMG submission 202237) | Soil microbial communities from Risofladan, Vaasa, Finland - UN-2 | ecosystem: Environmental > Terrestrial > Soil > Coastal area > Acid sulfate soil | place: Finland: Risofladan, Vaasa | collected...
TGACAATCCGTTGGTTCGCCAGGCGATCTGCTATGCGGTTGATCGGGATGCGATCTGCTCACAGGTGTTTGGTGGAGCGGTAGATCCGATCTACACCATGGTCCCCATGGTCGATCCGCCGTTCTTCGGCGCGATTCCCGTCTTTCCTGAGCGCGATCTGGTGAAGGCGCTGGAGCTGCTGAAAAAGGCTGGCTACGACAAAGACAATCCTCTTGAACTCACCCTCACGTACTCCCCGAAACATTACGGGACGTTCGAAGCGGATGTCGCAACCGTGATCAAGGGCAGCCTGGAGGAGATCGCTGCGATCAAGATAACGATCCAAGTCCTGGAATGGGGAGTCTTCACCCAACGCATGGGGGAAGGTGCGTTGGAGTTCTTCCTTCTTGGTTGGCATCCCGACTACTTAGAGACGTCGAACTTCCTGGCACCGTGGACGACCGAGTCGCCGCAGTCTCAGGGGACGTATTTCCACATGCACCCCAACTACGAGGCGTACAAGCACATCATGGAGGTCGCCACGACCACGGTCGATACGGCGAAGCGGGCGAAGCTGTACAAAGCGATCCAGATACTGAGCGTGCAGGATGTGCCCTTTATCCCATTGTGGGCGATGACCGACGAGATGGTGCTCGGTTGGCGCAAGGGCGTTCATGGGGCGAAACTCGACATCACCATGGATGTCCGTGTTGACTTAATCTATAAGGATTAGGTACGTAGTCTGTGGTGTAAAACGGGGCCGAGAAATCGGCCCCGTTTTTCTTTGTTCTCTGTAAGTTCTGCAGACGATTGTCCTTGGCGTTGTCCTGCTAAAGACGGATGATTATACTCGTCACGAAACCTTTCCGAGGGGGAATGGATGGGACTGATTGAAGATATCGAAGCACGTGAGATCATCGACTCACGTGGAAACCCAACGGTGGAAGTAGACGTGTTTCTTGATGACGGCGGCTTCGGCCGGGCTGCGGTCCCCTCGGGAGCCTCCAAGGGGAAGTACGAAGCCCTGGAATTGCGAGACGGGGACAAAGAGCGGTTTCACGGTCGCGGGGTCAAGCAAGCTGTCAACAACGTTGTAGAGGAGATTGCTCCTGCGCTCATTGGCCAGGACGCGCTTGCTCAAGGCAAGATCGACCAACTCTTGATCGAACTGGATGGCACGGAGAACAAGAGCCGACTGGGAGCGAATGCGCTGCTCGGGGTCTCGCTGGCGACGGCGCGCGCAGCAGCGGAAAGCCTCGGGCTCCCCTTCTTCCGGTATCTCGCCGGTGCCCGAGAACCCTGCCTTCCGCTTCCGATGATGAACGTGTTAAACGGCGGGCAGCACGCCGACAACAATGTTGATATTCAGGAGTTCATGCTGATTCCGATTGGGGCCTCAACATTCCACGATGCGGTCCGTTACTGCTCCGAGGTCTTTCATGCATTAAAGGGGATTCTCAAAGAGAAGGGACTTGCTACCTCGGTCGGTGATGAGGGTGGTTTTGCGCCCGACCTTGGCGACAACCGGGAAGCGTTGGTTTTGCTTGTTGAGGCAATTGAGAAAAGTGGTTATCGTCCCGGTGAGGACATCGCGCTGACGATCGATGCCGCAGCGACTAGCTTTTACGAGGGAACTTACCGCTTCACCATCGGGGGTAACGCCAAGAAACTCTCCGCAGAGGAGCTTGTTGACATCTACCAAGAGTGGGTTTCCGCGTATCCGATCGTCTCCATTGAGGACGGGTTGGCGGAGGATGATGAGGCGGGCTGGACGCTTCTCACCGGGCGGCTTGGGGGGAAGGTCCAGATTGTGGGAGACGATGTCTTTGTCACCAATCCGGAGCGTCTCCGCCACGGGATCGAGGTGGGAATTGCCAACTCGATCCTAATTAAGCTGAATCAGATCGGGACGCTTACTGAGACACTCATCACGATGGACGTGGCCCACTTTGCCGGCTACACCTGCGTGGTGTCGCACCGCTCCGGAGAGACCGAGGATACGGCGATTGCCGATCTGGCAACCGGCACAGCATGCGGCCAACTGAAGAGCGGATCGATTTCCCGCAGCGAACGGGTGGCCAAGTACAACCGGCTCTTGCGGATTGAAGAAGCGTACGAGCTGGAATTGGCCGATTGGCCACGGCGGTTTCATCCCTGACGATAGACGTTTTCATAGACTTATGAGGGTGAGGGAAAGATGCGGGCACGCGTAAGCAGGTATTCTGCGGGGGGGCGTCATCCGTTCAAAACGCGGCTTCGCGTGTGGTGTTTCGCTGTGCTTGCCGTTGTTGGCTTGCTTGCCTCTCTTTTCTTCGGCCGGATTTTCGAAATGCAAAGGCTTCAGGGTGAGCTGTCTGTTCTCGTACAACAGGAGAGGGAGGCCCTTGCTGCCCAGGAGCAGTTGCGTGTGCGGCTTGCCTTAAAGGATGACCCCGAGATGATTGAACAGAAGGCGCGAGAGCTGCTCGGCTTGGTGAAACCGGACGAAGAGAAGATCATCTTTGTAGAAGGGGATTGAGACTGTTGGCGGGTACTTTCGTTCACCTACACACACATTCTGAGTACAGCATCTTGGATTCCTCGTGCAAGGTCCCTGCACTTCTCGAACGCGCTGCTTCCTGCGGGATGGACGCACTGGCTCTCACCGACCACGGGATGATGAGCGGAGTCATCAAGTTCTATCGGGAGGCAAAGAAACGCGGGATTAAGCCGATTATCGGAGCAGAGATCTATCTTGCTCCGGGTGACCGACACGAGCGACGAGTGCACCTCGGCAAGAAGTACTTCCATCTGGTTCTATTGGCTGCCGATCGGGAGGGGTATCAGAATCTCCTTACTATTGTCAGCCGGAGCCATACCGAAGGGTTCTATTACAGGCCTCGGGCTGACAAGGATCTTCTCAAGCGCTTTCACACCGGCCTCATCGCCCTGTCTGCCTGCGAAAGTGGGGAGATACCGCGCCTTCTCGCCGCCGGTCGCGAACAGGAGGCCCAAGCCGCGGCGCAAGAGTACGCCGAGATCTTCGGAGAGGGGAACTTCTACATCGAGCTCCAGGATCATGGAACGCAAAGAGGACGACTTTTGCAGGAACAACTTGTTCAACTTGCACAGAGGTTGGATTTGCCTCTTGTGGCGACAAACGATATCCACTACCTGCACCCGGAGGATCGTTTGGCTCATGAAGTCCTGCTAAATATTCGCGCCAACAAGAAGCTTTCCGATCCTGACCGGCGCACCTTTGACGGCGAAGGATACCATTTCCGCACCCCCGAAGAGATGGTTGAACTGTTTGCCGAGTTTCCACAGGCGATCGAAAACACGCGTGTGATTGCCGAGAGATGCAACTTGGAGCTTGATTTGGGTGCCACGATGATCCCGCCGTTCGAGCTTCCGCCAGGAGTGGAAACACCGGATGTTCACCTGCGTACGCTTGCGTACGATGGTGCAATGGTCCGCTTTGGGACTCTGACCGACGAGGTGAAAGAACGGCTCGATAGAGAGCTTGCGGTCATTGAGCGGATGAACTACGCCACTTACTTTCTCATCGTCTGGGATTTCGTTCGTTTTGCTCGGGAAAGCAATATCCCGGTAGGCCCCGGTCGCGGCTCCGCTTCGGGGAGCCTCGTCTCCTACTGCCTTGGCATCACCAGCGTTGATCCCCTGAAGTACAACTTGATCTTCGAGCGATTTCTCAATCCGGATCGGATCAGTATGCCGGATTTCGACATCGATTTTTGTGCCAAGGGCCGTGATCGGGTGATTGAGTACGTCCGAGAGAAGTACGATGTTCCTGGTGGCCCGCGGCGAACGGCTCAAATTGCCACCTTTGACCGCATGGCCGCACGCAGTGTGGTTCGAGATGTTGGGCGCGTTTTGGGAGTTCCCTACGGAAAGACCGATCGACTGGCCAAACTGATTCCCTACGGATACCAGCTGCGGATTGCGATTGAGAAGGTAGCTGAGCTGAAAACCTTGTACAAAACAGATGACGAAGTGCGCAAGCTTGTCGATATCGGCTGTCGCCTGGAGGGCCTAACCCGCAATGCCTCAACCCATGCGGCGGGAGTAGTAATCTCTGCCGACGAGTTGATTCGGCATGTGCCGCTGATGCGCCTCAAGGACGGAGAGGTTGTCACCCAGTTTGACATGAGTGATGTGGAAGCCGCGGGGCTGTTGAAGTTCGACTTCCTGAGCTTGCGAAATCTCACCCTGGTGGACGAAACCTGCTCTAACCTGCGGAAACGAGCGGGCATTGATATCGACGTAGACAGCATTCCCCTTGATGATGAAAAGACGTTTGCGTTGATCCAACAAGGACACACCGCGGGGATCTTTCAGCTTGAAAGTTCGGGAATGAAGGGGCTCATTGAGCGGGTTCTCCCAAATCGTTTCGGAGATCTGATCGCTCTTCTTGCCCTCTATCGCCCCGGTCCGCTGGAAAGTGGGATGACCGATGATTATGTCGCAAGGCGCAGCGGCCGCAGGCCGGTGACCTATCCCCATCCGGACTTAAAGGAGGTTCTTGAGGACACCTACGGACTTCCCATCTACCAGGACCAGATCATGCTGATCGCCCAGAAGCTCGCGGGATTCTCCCTTGCTGAGGCGGACATCCTGAGAAAAGCAATGGGAAAGAAGAAGAAGGACATCATGGACAGCCTGCACGAGAAGTTCATCGCGGGCTGCAGCGCGAACGGCATTCCCCAGGAGTTGGCAGTCCAAACGTTTCAGGACATGGAGAAGTTTGCCCGCTATGGATTCAACAAAGCTCATGCGACTGCGTACGCTTTTGTCTCTTACTGGACTGCATACCTGAAGGCGAATCATCCAACGCAATTTATGGCGGGCCTACTTGCCAGCGTACAAGGGGATTCGGACAAAGTCGCCGAGTACATCGGCGACTGCCGTGAGATGGGAATTGAGGTTCTCCCGCCGGATATCAACGAGAGCGAGTGCGATTTCGCGCCTGTGGGCGAAGGTCGAATCCGTTTTGGGCTGGGGGCCATCAAGCACGTCGGAGATGGGACGATCGAGGTAATTCTCGCCGCAAGGGGCAATGGGTTTACTTCCTTCTTCGACCTTTGCCGCCACGTTGACGGAGAGGGAGGCGACCGGGAAGCGTTGGAGGCGCTGATCAAGGCAGGCGCGTTCGACAGCCTGGGTGCATCGCGCCGTGACCTTCTTTTAAGACTCTCGGAAGGACTGGAGCTGATGCAGATCGCATCGCGAGAACGAAAAAGTGGACAGCAATCGTTCTTTGGTGGCTTCGAATTGACGAATCCGGAGCCACCGGCCTCGCAAGAGGAGTTCCCTCAAGCTGACCTCCTCCGCTTCGAGAAGGAACTTCTCGGTCTTTACGTCAGTGCCCACCCGCTCGACAGCCATCGTGCTACCCTCGCTCACTACTGCACACCTCTCTCTCAGGCCAGTGCAATCGATGTGGAAAGAAGTGCAACCGTAGGCGGACGGGTCAAGAAGATTCGCAGGATCGCCACAAGGAATGGCGATCAGATGGCCTTTGTTTCCCTGGAGGACGGGACCGCGGAGCTTGAGGTCACGATCTTTCCGAGGGTGCTGGACGGTGCCTCCGAGTTGCTGGTAGAAGATCAACTTCTGGGGTGTCTCATCACCGCAAGTGATCGCAACGGCGCGCGCAACTTCGTGGTTGAGGAGGTGTTCCCGCTAGAAAAGCTCGCAACTCGAACCCCGCTTTCCGTTACTCTAACAGTGCAAGGAAAGCAACTCGATCCTGAATGGCTCGAGAGTTTGTCGTCTGTGTTGCAGCAACATCCTGGCGAGGCGCCGGTCCTGTTCCACGTGGAGGATGAGGAAGCATACGTCGAAGTGGTAGCGGGAAAGGGCTTTTTCGTGTTCCCATCGCTTGCACTCAAGGAGGGGTTGGAAGTACTCCTCGGGGAGGGACAGGTCCGGTTTCGAAACGGAGTGTGAGGATGAATCTCCATCTGCGAGGGAGCTTGAAATGGCTCTACCCAGGGATGCGGGTAAAGCGTTGGGCTTTCCTCGCTCTTCTCTCAATGGCCCTTATTGTCTTTGCCCTGCTTGAAGTTGTGGGCAAAGAACGAATTCGCGAGATCTACCGTCTTGTACCGGAAGCGGCGGTCGTTCGCTACGCCCTGATCGGCCTGTTCCTTCTTGTTGGGATTGCTGGATTTGTTGTGGGGGTCTCGCGGCTGGTGCGCTCCGTGGCCCGGGGTGTTGCCCCATGGAAAGAAGAAAAGCCTTCGGATCTTATCTACCGGACTCGCGTTCTGGAGAAAGCCCCCCAAGTGGTCGCATTCGGAGGAGGAACCGGGCTGTCTACCTTGCTGCGGGGCATGAAGGAGGTCACCTCAAACCTTACCGCCGTGGTGGCGGTGATGGACGATGGCGGCAGTTCAGGACGCCTGCGGGCCGAACTGGATGTGCTTCCCCCTGGCGATGTTCGAAACTGTATCCTTGCCCTTGCTGAAGACGAGGAACGGATTGAGCGTTTTTTCCAGCACCGGTTCCGCGGGACATCCAACTTCGATGGACACTCTTTGGGGAACCTCCTTCTGGTGGGAATGGAACAGGCAACCGGCGGGTTTGACCGAGCAATCGAGGAGATGTGCACTATCCTGAATGTTCGTGGCCGTGTCCTTCCAGCAACTCTTACCAAGACTCACCTCATCGCACAGATGGCGGATGGAGAATGGGTGGAGGGGGAGAGCCGAATAACAGCCGACCCTCGCCGGATCGAGCGGATTGCGCTTTCTGCTCAATCCGTCGATCCGTACAGTCGTGTATTGGAGGCGATTACCGATGCTGACCTCATTCTACTTGGGCCGGGGAGTTTGTATACGAGTCTCATTCCCAACTTGTTGGTAGAGGGGATTGCTGTAGCGATTGAGGAGGCGGCAGCGGAGAAGCTGCTCGTGGCAAACCTGATGACACAACCCGGAGAAACCACTGCTTTCACCCTCTGCGATCACCTGCGGATTCTCAACGAGTACATCTCTTTTCGCTGTTTCGATAGCGTGATCGTCAACACCGCCCTTCCGAGCGAGGCCCTGCTCGCGGGCTACTTGGAGGAGTCTGCCGAGCCGGTGAAGGACGACCTGGGAGAGGATAATAGATACGACCTGCAAGTTATTCGCGCTGACCTGTGGGGAACCATCGAGTTGGAGGGAAAGCCAACCGTTAAGCACGACCCACGCAAGTTGGCGCGGGTAATCGTCCGACATACGCGTGCATTCTCCCGTGGCGTGCTTAGCCCTTGATCACAATGATCGGGCGCAGCCTCACCACCGGCCGACTGATCCCTGCCTCGGTGGCTGTTTGAACCACAAGTTCGACGTCCTTGTAAGCACCGGGCGCCTCCTCGGCGACCCCACGGAGGCTGTGGGCGCGGAGGGTGATCCCACCTTTGGCCAGTTCTTCCTTTATGTTCTCGCCCCAGTACTTCTTGGCGGCTTTCTTGCGGGATAGGGCACGGCCTGCACCGTGGATCCCGCTTCCGAAAACCTTCTCCATTCCAAGCGTGGTGCCGCGCATGACGTAGGAGACGGTTCCCATCGTTCCGCCGACGAGGATTGGATGACCTACTTGGCGGTAGGCAGGCGGGGACTCCTCTCGCCCCGGTCCGAACGCACGCGTGGAGCCTTTGCGGTGGACGAGCAACTCACGCGTCTCTCCATCGACTTGGTGGCGTTCGATCTTGGCATTGTTGTGTCCGATGTCGTAGACGGTACGAATCGACGTGCTATCCAGGCCAACGACCCGTGTGAACGAAGATCGTACCAGGTGGGTGATCACCTGACGGTTCGCGAAGGCGCAGTTTGAGCCGCAGATAACTGCACTCAGGTAACGCCTCCCCTCGGGACTACGAATGGGTGCGCACACAAGCTCCTTCTCGCGAATGTGGATCTCGTATTTTCGGCTTGCCTGTTCCATGTCTTTCAGGTAGTCCTGTCCGATCTGGTGGCCGAGAGCGCGGGAGCCGGTGTGGATCGATATGGTGATCTGGCCCTTCTCGAGGCCGAAGATTTCTGCGGCCTCGGGGTCGAGCACCTCATCCACAGTCTGAATTTCGAGGTAGTGGTTTCCCGAGCCAAGGGTTCCCACCTGCTTGAACTGCCGCTGCTTGGCGATGCGGCTGACCACATCTGGATCGGCATCCGCGATCTTTCCGGTCTCCTCGATGCTGGCCAGGTCGTCCTCGAATCCGTAGCCGTGCTTGACCGCGTAGTGGGCGCCCTCCCGCAGAAGTTCGTCGATCTCTTCGATCTTGAGGCGGAGCTTTCCCTCTGAGCCGAGCCCGGCAGGGACGGTGCGGTAGAGGTCGTCAGCCAGCTTTTCACGGATATCGGAAAGGTCGTTCCCTTGCAGAGGTGTAGCAAGAAGTCTCACCCCGCAATTGATATCGAAGCCGACTCCTCCCACCACGACGACCCCTTCTTCAAGGTCGAACGCGCCCACTCCACCGATTGGAAATCCGTAACCGGGGTGTACGTCTGGGAGGGCGAGCGCCGCGGTGACAATTCCCGGCAGACAGGCCACATTCCGCACCTGGCGAAGAGCGTTCCATTCCTTCTTTTCCGCAACGTCTTTGTGCAGCTGGTCTATCGTTTGGGCATCGGCGAATATCCGGCCGGGAACGCGCATGTCGCCACTCATGGGAAGAAGCCACTCTACCGGTGAAATCTGCTCCAGCGCGAGTTCCTCGCTCATCGATGCTCCTTTAGATATCGACCACACACTGGGCGATCCACTCTTTGCCCTTCTGTACGACGTGTAAACCGCAGTAGGTTACGCCCTTCACCTCAAGCTTCACGGAATGACGGGAAAGATCAAGGGACTCTCCCCATGCCGTTCCCTCAAGGTGTAATCCATCCGGCTTTTCAGCGATGTCCACGCAAAAACGCGAGCAATAAAGGCCACTGAGGTCCTTCTGAACCAAAAGCTCGGATAGCCATTCGACGAGAAGCAGATCGAGCTTCCCGGCCTCCCGAGCTACCTTCAGTTGTCGCTTCGGAGCCACTTGGTCCAAGTCGACCATCAGGTTAAACATCGCCTTGGCTGCCTCACTGAATGCCTCCTCGACCGTTTCTCCAATTCCGCGCAAGCCAACGTCGGCTGTGTGATCGAGGTATTCAAACGGCATCGCCATCTCCTAGTGGAAGGGTGAACAAAGGATTGTAGACGGCTCCGTGTGATGTAAGGTGACTCTCCATCAAGACGAGTTTATTCACTCGTAGAGTCCACCCAAGTTGGTCATCGAGAGAGCGGATCGCTCGCTCGATCGACTGGTCAGCTCGTCCCTTAATACGTGCCAACGTGACATGAGCGACAGGCTTCTTGCGTTCCTCGGGAAAGCCAAGTTGGATGAGTCCTTTATTGATGGCCGATGCCAGGGTAGTAAACTCGGAAGGGGCCTCACCTCCGGCCCACAGCACACGTGCACGTTGCGGCGAGGGGAAGGCGCCCAGCCGGTCGATCGAGAGGTCGAACGACGCAGTCTGTTTGGTGATCGTACGACAGAGCTGCTCGAGCTTGAGTGTCAGCATGGGATCGATCTCTCCGAGGAAGCGAAATGTCACGTGGAAGTTCTCCGATCGCACCCAAGAGGCTCTGGTGTGAACCATTTGTTGCAGCTGCACGGATAGCTCGGCAATAGCTCTGCGCAACGGCGAATCAATCGGAAGGCATAGAAACGTGCGCATACTCACCCCTGCATGGAATAATATCACAATGATCGCCAAGTAACTTGACACCCGGGTAGAGTTCTCCTATAGTGGATGATTAGCGAAAGGGCAAACCTCTTGAGAGAGGGGGGCGCAAAGCCAACAGGTCCTAAGAAGGATGGCTGGGTTGCCGAATACACGCGTTATCTAGGAGAAAGAGGGCCGGGGAGGACGACCTCCTGCGGTCTTCGCTTTTTCTTAAAGGCTCTCTCACGGGTGTTGCATCTCCTTACCAGAAAAGGATAGGGGGGGAAGGACTATCGGGCTTCGAGTCGGGTAGTCCTTTCCATTGAGAGCCTGTGCGTGGTCCCGTTGTGAGAAGACGCCAGGCGCTTCACGGACAGCCGGCTCAGGCCAAGGAATCCTCTAACACCCGCAGAGGCTCGCTTACCGCTGCTCCCTTCCGGGCCTGACGGGGTTCACCAGCGTGCGCCGTAGAGGGCTCGACCCTCAACACCGCTTTTCCGAGGACGGACCCTACCGCCTTCCCCCGCCGGAGACCCTTCGGTTCCACTATAGCGGGTTGTGGATGGAGGGGACCGCTAGCCCCCCACCTAGCACAGGCATTGGCGGAGGGGGCGGGATTCGAACCCGCGGTACCCAAATAGGTACAACAGTTCTCCAAACTGTCGGCTTCGGCCGCTCACCCACCCCTCCTAATAGGTGAAACCGATTCTAGTGGTGAGGGATAAGGATTTCAATCAAGCGTTGCAATATAGACTTCGCTTGCCTTTATGAATCAGGCAGCTGCCTTCCCTCGCGCTTTCGATGTTGAACCAAACTGGTCCCGGTGACTGCCAGAAGCATGGCCGCAATCTGGAGCGGCAGTAGGCGTTCGCCAAATGCGGCCCAGGAGATAAGTGCCGTGCCAAATGGAGAGAGGTTTGTCACCACGTACGCCTTTATCGCGGTGAGGTGCCGCAGCGAGTGGTAGAACAAGAGATACCCGATCCCTGTGTTCACGATGGCTAGGCCGATGATGATCCCCCACGCAGACAGGGGCATGTGCGGCAGCCCTTCCACCCCTGCGCCGATGCTGAAGAGAAGGACGCCGGAGATGCCAATGGGGTACGCAGTTAAGGTAATACTCCCTATTCGGCGGTGACGCGCTACCTCGCGCGCAATGATCACTCCCGAGGTGTCACCAAGGATGAAGAGGATGAGGAGGCCGATTGCCAGGGCCTGTCCGCCCTCCCATCGCGGTGAGAAAAAGACGAAGCTTCCAGTGATTGCCAGGGCAAGCCCGAGTAACTGCGGAAGGCTCGGGTGTTCCTTGAGCCACAGTATGCCAAACAGTAGGGTGGGGATCGGGGTCAGGCAAAAGGCGAGCGAGGCGGTGGTGGGCGAAAGGGTCTTAAGGGCGAAGAACAGCGACCCGCTCGCGATGGTCATACACAGCCCGATGAGAATAAAACGCACCCAATGGGAGCGGGTTGGGGGTGGTGACGTTTCTCGGCGCGCGCGAAGCCATACGAACAGGAAGGCAAAAGCAATCAGGTAACGGAGGCCTGCGGCAGTAAAAGGGCCGGTGTAGGTGAGGGCCACCTTGATCACCACTGTGGAGGTGGAGAAGATCAGCGCGCTCAAGATGACCGCGCCGAGCGCGAGGCGGTGCTCTCGCTGTGATTGGTCGATTTCCTCCCCCGCGTGTACCATTGGAAAGGCAATCATACCAGAACACGAGGTCCAGCGCCTGGCTTTGGGAAAATGTAGTCACGGGCGCTTGGTTTGCCCATTAGGCCGCGGAGTTATACATTGGGGAGAATCTAAAACGGGAGGTGACAAGACATGGACACCATCAAGATACTGATCATTGTTGGCATATTGGGGCTCTTTGTTCTCGCAGCGCTCACGACAAAACTTCCAATTGCGAACACATTGGCACCTTCGGTTGTCGAGTCAGGGCCTACCATCACGGTTGGACCGGAGCTCGAGCCTGAACCAGCGCCTGAGGTGGAAGTTGAAATTACGCCGGAGCTCGTACCAGAGCCGCAAACACCGCCTGCGGCCAGTTGAAGAACCATTTCAGGGCGTGTCGTAGTGATCCCACGCTGTAGGGGCTGATCAGCCCGTGCAGCGTGGGATTGAAGCTCGGAAGAGACGAGGACAGTGTTTGGCTACAGCTCCTTGACCGAGTAACCTGCCGTTAGGCCAGCCTCACTGATTCTTCGGCCTTTTCCTTCTTCTCTTCCGCAAGATTGTCTTGATGCCAGTGGGAGGGAACACCAAAGAAGGCAAGCCGCTGACTTCCCCGATCAGCGAGGATTCGACCCCACGGACGGACCGTCCGGCGGCGTTTTCGGTGACCGTTATGCCCCTCAAGATCATTGTCCTTGCCACCACTCATCCTGATCACCCCAGAACGAACATATCGCATAAGTGTAGCGAATGTCAACTGATTGTTTGTGGTGCAAGACGCTTGGGATGCACCCCGTAAGAACGCAGCAGGCAGTAACGTTGCTAACTAGGAGAGGTGGGCCGTGCTTTTATCGCCTGCCCGATGGAGGGATTAGCCATTAGCTGATGGGTTGTGGGTGTTCGGGAGGCGGTCCCTCCGATCTTGTCGGGGAAATGCGAGCGCATTTTCGGAGCGAGAAGTGGGGAAAAACGCGCACAAGTCCGATAGCTATGAGCCCCAGTGCCCACCATACGACGATCCACAGAACCATCCACGCTCCGTCGAACGTTCCGGTGCTAGTCATTCCGTTTTCCTCCTTCTCTCGCTCCCGGCGGATTGCGTGAGGTGCCTTTCGAGACCCCGCCAAGGAGGGCTGTGGATGCATGTTCGCTGAGTGCCGGTATAGTCGGTAGGCAGTTGATGCACTCGTATGTGTGTATCAGGAGTATAGGATCTGTTCGTGATCGGTCGATGAACAAGGTGTGGGAGTGTAATGAACATCACGACGCCGTATTGGGCCAATCGACGCGCAGTTCAATGTGACATTCATCACCAATTTTGACCGGCTAAACTTCCTATAATCTAGTGGTGTATGTGAGAGCCATAGATTCTGTGTATGAAAGCAACGGGGCATGAAGCGACCAAGATCCGCGAGGTCACCCCTCACATCGCGCCTGCCACCGAAGAGGGGCATCGCCTTGCGGGACTGCGAATCCGGGATTACGGAGATGTGGCCATTGATCTCAATTGGGAACGCTACTTTGGAACCGTGCAGGCTCAGGCAACCCAGGCACTACAGCATCCATTGGCCGTGTTCTTAGGCGGCAATCACTCGGTAGCGGTTCTACTAATAGAGGCCTTCAATGAGAGGATAACCGGCCAGTCTGGCGTCATTCACATCGACGCTCACATCGACGCTCACCTCGACCTGGTCGATACATTCCAGGGCCACCGTTGGTCCCACGCCTGCACGGCTCGCCGCGTCCTCGAGCAATCCAATGTGGACCCGAAGCATTGGACGTTTGTCGGGATCCGCTCCTTCATGGATGAAGAGCTGACCTTTCTGGAGACGCACTCGGAGATTGGCGTCCACTTGGCCCACGATGTCGCCTGCCTTGGCGTCGTGGCGGTCGCTAAGGATG
>Ga0307379_10009178_pt1 | contig 13240 bp, 11 predicted proteins | sample UN2MG_FD_202237 | JGI IMG/M metagenome (GOLD analysis project Ga0307379, IMG submission 202237) | Soil microbial communities from Risofladan, Vaasa, Finland - UN-2 | ecosystem: Environmental > Terrestrial > Soil > Coastal area > Acid sulfate soil | place: Finland: Risofladan, Vaasa | collected...
TCCAATACCGCCTTCATCTACTACTTCCTCACCGGCCGGCTGTGAGTTCCAAGGTCGGATTTGCGTCGCGCGGCGTGAGCGTCACTGCGACGCAAATGATTTAGCTTGACCGAGCTGCCTGTCTCTTTCTCACTCACTTTTCCTGACGCGCACTCCTTTTCTCACTCAGTCTCACTACCCGCAAATCCCCATCCACGGTTCAATCCGACCAGATGATTAAGCCCTTACATGAGCTTGTGCCGCTCGACGCGCTCCTCCGCCGGCGCGCCGAGGCCGAACCCGACCGCCCACTCGTCGCAACCGCGGAGATGTCGTCGACGGTCAACGCGCGCGAATATTTGGACCTTGTTGGGGCGGCGGCCGCCGCTCTGGCGGAGCGCGGCGTCGGTCCTGGTGACCGGATTGCGTTGTGGGGCCAGAACTCGCTGGCATGGTCGCTGTGGTTTTGCGCAGCTGCCTGGCGCGGCGCTTCCATCGTTGCCCTGCACCCCGCGCTCGACCCCGACGATGTGTCTGCGAGCCTGCGACAGGCCCGCGTCGACTGGTTGATTGCGGACGAGGTCTCACGCGGCCGGAAATTGGGGGCCATGGCGCACGCGCTCTTTGATGCGCTGTCGGGCGATGAGAATGGGTGCCTGCGCGGGCTCACGGTCGTTCCCGGCGGCGACGGTATGCTCGACCATTCGGCAGTGTTCGATTGCAGCGCCGCGGTCCCCGACCCGGCGGGATCGCTGGATACGCCGCTCAACATCCAATTCACGTCGGGGAGTACCGGCAGCCCGAAGGCGGTTGTCCTGTCGCATCGCGCCCTACTGACAAATGCCTTGCTGACAGCGCGCGCCGCCGCGATCGATAGCGGTGATCGGGTGGTCTCGCCGCTTCCGCTCTATCACGCCGCGGGATTGTCTTCGGGATTGCTGCTGTCGCTGGTAACCGGGGCCTTGTGGTGCACCAGTCACCGCTTCGAGCCTGCAACGAGCATGGCGTTGATCGAAACGTGCAACGCCACCGTCTTCCAGGGTGTGCCAACGATGTTTCGGGCGCTGATCGATCTGGCCGGTCGGCAGGATTGCGTTCACCCATCGCTCAGGCTCGGCTTCATAGGCGGCGCGCCGTGCCCGTCGGATTTGTGCGCGGAGGCGATCAGTGTTCTTGGCTTGTCGCGGATGGCCATTGTCTACGGACAAACGGAGTTTGGCCCGACCATCGCCATGACCAGGGGCGACGAGCCGGCGAGCCTTGCGCTCACGTCAGTCGGGCGGCCGCTGCCTGGCGTGGAGCTGCAAATTGTCGCCCCCGAGACCGACGACGTGCTACCCCCGGGATCGACAGGCGAAATCTGGGTCCGCGGCGCGACGGTGATGGAAGGCTATTATGGCGATCCCGAAGCCACCGCCGCCGCGATCACACCCGACGGCTGGTTGAGGACGGGCGATCTCGGACTTGTCACACAGGGCTGCGTGCGGATCAGAGGCCGCCTGAAGGAACTGATCATCCGCGGCGGTGAAAATATCTCGCCAATCGAGATCGAGGAGGCCCTCCGAGGACTGCCGGGCGTCGCGGAGGTTGTTGTCGTCCCGGCACCAAGCGCCTATTGGGGCGAGGAGATCTGTGCCGTGATCGAGGCCAGCGGGGACCAAGCTGTGAATATCGATGCGCTGTCACAGTATTGCGCCGAACGACTGCCGCGGCTCAAGCAGCCAGATCGCTATATTTTCCGCGATGGCCTGCCGCTGCTGCCGTCGGGAAAGATCGATCGCGCAGCGGTCCGGCGCGCTGTCGCGCGGGATGAATGGGCATGAGCACAGACCGCGACAGCGGCTTTCTGGATAGTGCCACCGTGGCGGTCTTCTTCGGCTGCGAGCCGATGCAGTGCCTGTTCGATACGCGGAGCCAATTTCAGGCCTGGCTCGACGTCGAGGCCGCACTCGCGCGCGCCCAGGCCTCGCTCGGCTTGATCCCGGTCGATGCTGCCGAGCGGATTTCGAAATGCGCCCGGATCGATCACTTCGACGTGGCTGAGATTGCCCAGTTATCGCGAGCAACCGCCCACCCGCTGGTGCCGCTGATCCGCGCACTCGCCAAGCACTGCGGCGCGCCGGCAGGCGACTATGTCCATCTCGGATCGACAACCCAGGACGTTATGGACACCGGCTTTGTCGTGCAGGCACGCGCTGGTCTTGAGATCGTGGCTCGGCAGTTGGATGAACTCGCCGCCATTCTCCGCGGCCTTGCCCGACGCCACCGCACCACGGTGGCCGCCGGACGGACCCATGGCCAGCAGGCTCTGCCGACCACGTTCGGCCTGCGAGTGGCTGGCTGGTACGAGGAGGTGACGCGCCACCGTATCCGATTACAAGAAATACGGCCCCGCCTTCTCGTTGGCAGCTTTGGGGGCGCGGTCGGAACGATGGCTGGCTACGGCCCCAGGGCACTTGAATTGCGGCAGGCGGTGATGCGCGAACTTGGTCTTGGCGAACCCGGCGCCAGTTGGCACGCCGCCCAGGACCGGTTTGCAGAATGCATATCGGTGTTTGGCCTGGTCGCCGCGACCGCCGAGAAGATCGCGCGCGAGATCTACTTCTTGGGTCGACCTGAGATCGGCGAGGCCTTCGAGCCTCAGGGCGCGGACCAGGTCGGCAGCAGCACCATGCCGCACAAGCAAAACCCGATACGCTGCGAGGCCATCATCGCGGCCAGCGCGACGCTTCGGGCTCAGGTGCCACTCGCCATGGGTGCCACGGTTGCCCAGGACGACCGCGACATGGGCGCCGGAATTGTGTTTTGGAAACTGATCCCCGAGGCCTTCATTCTCATCGGCGGGATCCTGGAGCGCCTTCTCCATTTGATGGGCGGCTTGCGGGTCGATGCCGACCGCATGCGGCGGAACCTGCACCTCACTGGCGGTCTCATCGTGTCGGAGGCGGTGATGCTTGAGCTCGCCAAGCATATCGGCCGTGAGGCTGCGCACGAGGCGGTGACCGACGCCGTCCGGCTATCTAATGCGGCGGGAAAGTCCTTTGCTGAAAGCCTGATCGAGCACCCCTCTATTGCAGGGCGTCTTTCGGAGGAGGATCTGATCGCGCTGCTGGATCCAGAGGCCTATATCGGCGTGGCGGCCCAGCTTGTTGACGAAGCGCTTTCTGACAGAAATCTGGCGAACGGGGAAACGGATGACTGAGTCAATCGCACTGGAAATCAGCGGCAAGGTAGCGCATGTGGTCTTGTCCCGCCCGGATCGTCGCAACGCTTTCGACACGGCGATGCTTGCCGCATTCGAGGACGCGATTACTGAATTGAGCCGACAGCGCGCGCTTGAGGTTGCTGTTCTCCGCGCCGAGGGACCGGCGTTTTGTTCGGGAACCGATCTTAAGGAACTGGCGCAGCTGCAACCGGCCGACACGCTGCACTGGCAACGCCGTACCGCTGAAACGATCGAGCGATGGTCCAGGCTCGAAGTGACGACGATTACGGCATTCAACGGGCCTGCGATCGGCTCCGGCGCCGTGATCGGCCTGGCGAGCGACCTGCGCATCGCCACACGCGAGACCTTCATAAGCTTTCCCGAAGTCGGATTTGGCATTCCATTGACCTGGAGTGGAATTCCGGTCCTGAACGCCTTGCTCGGACCGGATAGAACAAGGCGCATGCTGCTCCTCTGCGAGCAAATTGCCGCTGACGAGATGTCAAAGTTGGACTTGGTGATGAAGGTCGTCGATGCCGATGATATCGACAAGGAAACCGAGGCGCTGGTGGCGCGCGTCTTGCAAAGCCCACAAATCGGTCGACTGATGTCCAAACGCGCCGTTGCAGCCGCCGCCTCGGCCCCCGGCTTCATCACCGGGTCATACGAACCGTTTCTCGCTGCGCTGGCGGTCATCATGCGCGATGGCGAAGGGTATTCCATCGCCGACAATAAGATACCCTAGTTTTGAGCAGGCATCCCCCTAACTGCGCCCGGACCCGGAGATGGACCCGCATGCGGGACAGGTCAGCGCCTTGTGCGTGGGCGTGGCGTATTACCCCATCGCCGGAACCCAGCCCCAGGCGCCGAAATGGATGCAGGAGGCCGGGCTTGAATGGCTCTTTCGTCTCGCCAGCGAGCCCCGGCGGCCCTTCAAACGCTACCTCGTCTCCAATACGGCCTTCATCTACTACTTTCTCACTGGCCGGTTTTGAGCGCGAAAAGGGCAGGGGGCAGGCAATATGCGCTTTGGGCCATAAACGGACATTCTTGAAGCGCTCTTGAGTGTCCGCTCTGCACCCGAAAGCAGACATGCCGATCAGCCCCCAGTACGTCAGCTTGTAGCCAAAACCGGACCTGACCGGGTGCCCGTCAATTATGTGTGCTTGCCGCCGGATCAAAACGCTCCGACGCTTCATCTTGGCCATTCTTCAATGCCGGCGCGCCGGTCTTCGAAATGCTAGCGAGTTGGTACGATATCGGGAAATCCGCGGCCAATCGGATTCCCCTGAACCCGGCCCGAGAAACTGCGAGGAAGCACCATGACTACGACCCGCCAAATTGTTGTGCCGCTGGATCCTTACCCGCCCAACTGCGATTTTCGCATCGTCGACTTTCGCTATGTCGATCACCTGCAACTAGTGCGGTACAACGCCCGGCCCAAAAACTCCGACCCGTCTTCCGACTGGCAATTGGCCGAGGATTACGCCGTCGAGATCGATATCGACTACCGGGACGCGTCCAGCCAGCACAAGCAGGAATGCTGGACCGTCGTAGCACCCCGGGGCTTGTATACGGATCTTTCCTCGGTCCCCGCCTTTGGCCGCTGGATTGTCTCGAAGGTTGGGGTCCATTTGGAGGCGAGCATCATCCACGATTATCTCTACATAAAGTGGACTGACGACCGCCTGAACGATCACCGATTCTGCGACTGGGTTTTCGCCGACGAATGTCTGCGGGCGGGCATGAAGAACCTGAGTGAGTTCTCCTGGTTTCAACGGTTCGTGGTCAACTTTGCGGTTGGCACGGCAGGATTGCTGTTCTTTTGGCGAAAAAAGAATCGGCTGGCGGATTTGCTGGCGAAATGGATGCCCCATCTCGACTACCGGCCGCACGTACCGGTCCCACCGGGCGACCAAGCCCCGCCCAAGGGAATATCAATCTGGACCCAATCCTATCTAGCTCTCACCGTCCTGGTGTTTGCGGCGATCGCCATCATGGGCGTCGACGTGTTGCTCGGAAGGATCGGGGTGGGTCACTGGCGCCCAGACATCGCTTGGCTCGTCCGCGGCGCCAAGAGCTTCCTCCTCGGCACGATCGGCATCGTTGGCGTGATGGTGATTTTCGGGCTTGTGTTTTACATTTTCATGCGGTGGTTCATCCGGATTCGCAATCGATTGGCGTAAGACGCGTTCAACCGGAACGTCCGCTTTACCCCCAAGAGCGGACATCATTCCTAGCGTTCGGAATGCCCGCTTATAGGCATTTCCAGACATTCTGGTGCCGACCGCAATCTGGCTTATGGATGCCGGCGGCGGGAGCCATCTACCGCACCAAAAGCGGGTCGCTTAGCTGGGTGAGCGAGCCTAAATGGGCCAAATTTTCTTCTAATTCGGCGTTCGAGGTCGTGGCAAGCGGCCAATTTGGATCGGTTCGATACCGATAATTTATCATTTTCGGTTAGTAACGGACCGCTCGATCTGCCGTAGCGATCTTTACATGCCGCCCGGAGGCACCCAGACCCCGTGGAACTCGCACCAGTCATATCAATTATCGTAAGCATCTTCGCCTTCGCCGCGGCGGTGCTGATGCTTCTCCGTTTCAGGGACTGGCATTTCGGCTTTCTGGCCGCGATGACAGCCTTCGTTACGGCGATGATCCTTATCTATGTGCTGGGCCATTCCCTTGTCGTGTTGACCGGCGTCGCCTCGACCCCGCTCACCGACGGCGAAGCCATTGGGCTGATGATCGTCAGCATCATGGCGTTGATAGCCGTCTTCTTCTTGGAGCGTCTGGTACGCGAACACCAGAGCGCCGAGCAGAAACTACGCCTGCCCAAGTTCTCCATCGAGCGGGCCGCGATCGCTGCGTTTTGGATCGACCCCAACGGGCGCATCCTATTCGTGAACGACCATTCCTGTAAGGTTCTCGGCTATACCCGCGACGAGTTGCAGACCAAATCGGTGCTCGACATCGATCCAAAGTTGACGCCCGCTGCCTGGCAGGGCCGGTGGCAAGATTTACGAGCCAAGGGCTCGCTCTCCTACGAATCGATTTACCGCGCCAAGGACGGGAGCTTCGTCCCGGTCGAGATCTCGGCTAACTACCTTGAATACGAAGGCAAGGAATACAACTGCGCCTTTGCCCAGGACATCAGCTCACACAAGAAGGCGGCGGCCGAACTTATCAACGCCAAGGAACAGGCCGAGCTCGCCAACCGGGCCAAGTCCGAGTTCCTCGCCAACATGAGCCACGAGCTTCGCACGCCGCTCAACGCCATCGTCGGCTTCTCCGAGGTTATCGGCGCCCAGATGTATGGCCCCGTCGGCTCCGACAAATACCTCGAATATGCGGCCGACATCAGCAAAAGCGGCTCGCATCTGGTCGAGATCATCACCGACATTCTCGACATCGCGAAGATCGAGGCCGGCAAGGTCGAGCTGTTCGAGGAAACGTTCGACCTGAACGACATCCTTACGAGTTGCGCCAAGTTGATCGAGGAGAGGGCCAAGGACGCCGGTGTCGCCTTGCAGGTCGAGAGCGCCGTTGCCTTGCCTCGTTTGCATGCTGACAAGCGGATGATCAAGCAGGTCCTGATCAATCTGCTGAGCAACGCAGTCAAGTTCACGCCCGCTGGGGGGGCGGCCTCGGTGCGCTGGGCGCACGATCGCAACGGCTGCATTTCGCTCTTCGTGAGCGACACCGGGATCGGCATTGCCAAGACGGATATCCGCAAGGTCACCGTACCCTTTGGCCAGGTCGAGAGCGCCATGAGCCGCAAACACCAGGGCACCGGGCTCGGCCTCGCCATCGTCAAGTCCTACGCGGAATTGCACGGCGCCAAGCTAGAAATCGCGAGCACTCAGGGCGAAGGCACGACGATCGCGGTGCGTTTCCCCGAGGAGCGCACGGTCACGGCGCAGGCCGCCTCTCCCGACACAACACTTGCCGCAGAGCCGGGACCCGGCGCCGTGGCGCACCCATCCGGCTAGGAGGCCGCCATGGCCCGCATACTTCTGATCGACGACGAGGACACAATCCGCGCGACCCTGCGCAAGGTGCTGGAGACCGCCGGCCACGAGGTGCTCGAAGCCGCGAACGGCGAACAGGCACTTCGCTTGGAGGAAGCCGGCCCAGTCGATCTCGTGGTGACCGACATCATCATGCCGCAGATGGACGGCTTCGGCTCCATTCATCTCTTGCGCAAGCGCGACCCTGAGCTGGCGATCCTCGCGGTTACCGGCGGCACCGCCGACTACCTGCAGGCGGCAAAGGAGCATGGGGCCAGCGAGGTGTTGCAGAAGCCTTTCGACAACCAGACCTTGCTTAAGACGGTCTCAAGGCTCCTGAACGCCGGATACGGGACCCAATCGTCCAGAAACATGCGTTAGCACAAAGCACGAACAAATATGCCCTCAGACGCTCTAGGATTTCTCACGACCTGATTCAGGCAGCAGTGTGTGCCGTATCGTTTTCTCTATGTGACATTATTGTCTTCTCCATGTGACATTGGCAGCAATTCTAGGACTTGTGGACCCCATTGTGGCCCAGTCCGAACTGCCCCTCTTAACCACAAGCGGGGCAAAGAGTACGAACCGTACCTTCCCCTTGAGCCCCTTCAGCCCTAACTTTTCAAACTGTGTGTGTCGCACCTTGCTGGGGGGGGCAGGTCAGTTTGCTTGAGGGGGCAGCGGCGCGAGGGGTCGTTCACCGGCAAGAAAAAACTCGGGGCACGAAAACGAAATGGGGATCATCAAATTCATCAAATTCGCCAGCGAGAAGCTCGGCGTCGTTGACTACGCGTCAATCAAAGAGGCGATTGAGAGCCAGGGTCGCGGCGCAGAGGAGCCAGTGGCGCACGTGCGGATCAGCCACTCGATAGCGATCCACGCGCCAATGCGTTTCGACACCGAGGCGCCGGCCGCGCATTCAGATGCCGCATCAGTAGGCGCTATGATCACACCAACTTATGCAAGCGTGGTTGCCTTGGCGACTACCACGTTCGATACCATCGACGACGCGGAATCCTATCTGCGTACGCCCAAAGGGTTTCTCCGTGGCCAGACCCCAATGGAGGTGGCTCGAAAGCCGGAAGGTGCTGCGCTTGTAGAGGCACATCTCAATTGGATCGATGGTAACTGTCCGGCGCGGGCACACAAAATGGTGGAGCTGCCGATCTGACGCCGAGCTTCCCATCGGCAAACTCCCAAAACAGACAGGCGGCGCACCCGGCAAGCGCTATCTCGTCTCCAATACGGCCTTCATCTACTACTTTCTCACCGGCCGGCTCTGAGGTCCGGTCCACGCTGATGACTTCGAGGCGTTCATCACTCCAGGAGGACCGCCGGATAGTAGCGCTGGATTAGGCCGATCCATCTATTGCGTCGCCACACAATACCAATCGCCAATAGCTCACCGGTAGGTCAAACCCGCGCAAGGCACCAGATGCTTGCGTCATCTCATAGCGCTGGGTCTCCGGTATTAACGCGCGCGGATCTACGGTGTCGACCAGGGCGGTAGAGAAGACAATGTCGCCGCCTCGACTTTCGCCCTGTAACCGCGCGGCCTGATTGACCATCGATCCAAAATAGTCGAGCTTGGCGTCGGCGGTCACCGCGATGCACGAACCCTGGTGCATTCCAATTTTAAGGATTACGCCACCGTCTTCGCGCCCGCGGTTGAATTCCGCGATGCCCATCTGCAATCGAATGCCAGCCGTAACGGCGTCGGCGGCGCCACTAAAGGCGGCCATAATGGCGTCCCCCATCGTTTTCACCCACGTGCCGCGCTGAGCCTCGACGACTTCGCTCAGATAGTCGAAGTGATCGCGGACCAGCTTGTACGCGGACGCGTCGCCGATCGATTCGTAGAGTGACGTTGAACCCTTTAGGTCAGTAAACATGAGGACCACGTTCGAGATCCGGACCTCGTCGCCGGGCCGCAACAGTTGATCCGGGCAGTAGCGTCGGAAAGCCGGACGGGCAATCGCCTGGTCCCCGGTGACAGCGTCTTTCCGCCATGCAAGCTCCTCCACGACGAATGTGTGGCGCCCGGTGCCCTCATTCCGGAGGCTGATCTGGCCGCTCGGACTGGGACTGCCTAGCTCCAAGCGGTCGTTCCGCACAGCGACCTCCGGAAAGCCCGCGGTTCCGTCCCATTCGACGTCGCTCTGGACTGCGAGCTGCGGAATGCGGACCCGGTAGTCGCCGGGGCAGATCGGTGGGTCGACGGTCACCTTCGCGCCCGGATCGAGATGGCGCTGGACGACGATGTGAGGCGTAGTGGATGCGCCTAGCATACAGGCGGCTCCCGGCGGCAGGGGACGCAGCCAGGGTTCCGGGGCGAACAAGAGCTCGACGTTGTGGGAGAAATCACGCTCGTAATCGACATTGCAGGTCGTGCAGTGGACCTGCCGGGGCAGCGCCTCCAGGTTGACCGATGGGGTCTTGCTGTTGCGACAGCGCGGACACAGGATCTCCCAGCGCAGCGAAACGAGTCCTGCGCGGTGGGCTGCGAGGAACAAATCCACCACACGGTCCGGGTCGGCATGCCAAGCCCGCGCTAACTGGAGTGGGCGGATCCGGCCAAGGAAGTCTTCGGGCGCCCGCTTCAGGTAATCGACGAGCCGATCCGACAGCGCGTCGTCGCCCGAAAACCGACGCAGAGTTTTCCACGCCTCACCCAGCTGCCGCTCGGTTCGCTCGTCGCGCTTCGGCGGGTCATAGGGCAAATGGTCGAGGGGATCAGACACATTTTCGGCTCGCGCCGAGGTGCGATCGATTTCGGCTTCGATCATCGACACCTGCATGGCCATTATCCTGTCGACGGATCGTGACACCATCCCGAGCCTTATGCCGATCCATATGATCGGGCTCTGTGTCTTGATCTCGACTTTGATTGTGGCACGGGTGAAGTCGCCCACCGGCTCAAGCAGCATTCTGTATTTTACGAACTGGGTTCCGTCCGCCCCGAACCATCGGCGCTGTGCGCAGAAACGGGCGAAAACCCATTCGCCGAGATCCTCAGTCCAGTGCGTGGCGATCGGGCGGAGCTTCTCACCCGAGGCGCGCCGCAGCACCGAGCCGTCGGGCTGCAATTCATCGACGGCTTCGTAACGACCGTCTCCAAGGATCTCAGCAAGGAGGTTGGTCTGTGCGACCGCCGGCCAAATGCGTTGGGCATTGGCAGCAAACTCGAAAGCCCGCTCACTTTGGAAATATGCCATGTCGCCTTTCCCAGCTCGCCGGGTGCATCGAATCCGTCACCCTATTTCGCTCTTGCCGCCGCGCTGTCAGGCCTCGAAAAAGCGCCGGACTGGCCACACCCAACAACGCGCGCATTGTTGCGCACCGATACATACACTCGTCAGGAACATTATGCTGCCTCAGCCGGTCGAACGAGTTCCGCTAGGCTCCATTCTGCAGAACGGTTCTGCCGCGCCGGTTGTATGATGCAGGAAGAGGACCTTACTGACATTCAACGTGGAGCGAGCGGCCGAGCGGCCGTCGATCATACGAGCTAGGCCGCTCGACAAAAAGGCGGGGCATCGAAGTACCCCGCCCTTCTGAAGTTCAACCGATTTCGGACTTGCCGACGGCGAATGCGGATCGGTAGTCGCGGATCATCCCCGGCACAGCCGCCATCTGGTCTCTTCGGTCATGTCTTAGTCGATCGAGACGTTGATCGACATCAGGCGCCACTCACCGTCTTCCATCATGAAGGAAAGCTTGAAGTTCACGCGCTTTGGTGTGCTCGCATAAAAGCCTTTCACGACCAGCAGCCCGTCTTTATCGATCGACGGGTTCTGTGAGAAGGTGGGGTCAAGACCGCGGATTGCCGCGATGTTAATCTGGTGGCGGATGAACGCCTCGAAGATCTGCTTCAAACGCTCGGGCGAGAATTTGCGGCGCAGCGGGCGCGCGAGCGAGGCATGAAAGGCCCGGAAATCTTTGCTCTGTACGCTGGCATTGAACGCGAGCAGAGACTTCCCGACGAGCTGATTCATGGCGTGCGCTTGCGGTACCTTACGCGGTGTGCCTGGCGCCGAAATATCGGCGGCGTTCACACCCGGCCCAGCAAAGTGCAGGGAATAGACCGTCCACTTTTCCCCGGTCTCTACGAGAATGACCGTAGCGGGAAACTGCTGCCCGTCATGCGTGCGGATCGTTCCCGTAAGCGTGACCCGACCGTCGCTGATTTCGCGCGAAGACCAGGTCGCAGACTTAAAGCGATGGAGCCCGTAATACCGCATTGCCGCTCGGAACGACTGAAGGCTGTGCTGGTTCCGCAATTGCGGCGCAGCCGCGCGATATGCCGCTTCGTAGCGACCCTGTCCAACATGGGACAAGAACGTATTCGTGCTGTCTGCCGCACCTGCCGTGAGCGACCATACAAGCAGGAAGATGGCAGCAAAGAAGGCAAAGAAGCCAAGGATGCCGATGCCAACCCAGGCGATCACGGGAAGGCGTTTACCCGACCGCGCGTTGGCGACGCTCGCAGGCTGGCGAATTAGGCGCTCAGCTGGTTGCTTGGAGATCGGCGGCCCTATAGAGGGGTTCAGTGATGTCATAGTCTGGTTCCTTATCTGATGTGACGTTTTTGAGGCGGCCGCGCCGAGGTGAGCTTAGGACCGTGGTCCTGCCCCCAAGGCGGTGCTTGACGATCCAATCTGCTGTCATTCTGCACACCGGGCCTCGCCAACGCAGTGATGCCGCGCACAAGACGCCTAGCTTTTCGACGACGGATGCAGGCAGGCGACAAAGAGCGGCGGCCCGTCGAGAGACGGACCGCCGCTTTCCGCGCCGAGAAGGGATTTGCCCGTTTGTTGGCTAGTCCAGCCAGCAGACCTGGCCGGTGTTTCGCATGTAGGCCTCGTAGCCGCCGACCTCCCGGCAGTAAGGCTGCCGGCGATAGGGCGGGCGGCCATAGTAATTGCCATAGGCCTGCGCAATGTCGCGTCGCGGCCGCGCATCGAAGGTGTAGCGGTAGTCGCTGCGCGGGCGGACCGGTGCCTGATGCTGGGCGTAGGTGACGGTTTGCGCGCGCTCCTGGAGGCGCCGGTCGAGGTAGGCCTTGCGCTCATGCACGATCTCGACTTGGTCGCCGCCGATCCAGCGCTGCTGGGCGGTCCAGTAGTTGTTGCTACGGCGATTGATGATCACCGAGTTGGCCGCCAGCGTCATCAGGATCGCTTGGCCCTTCTGGGTGGCAATCGCCGTGCGCGGCACGCCGGCCCAGTCGATCACCACGTCGAGGGGGACGCCGTCGGCATCGACCTCATATGGCCGGTAGTAGTCGCGATAGTCCCGCGGCGAGAGGGTGCGTACGCGCCCGTCGGCTTCGCGGACGCGGATCTCTCGTGTTGGCCGGTAGACCAGAGCGTAGAGTGTGTAGCCTTTGCGGTCGGCAGTGCGGATGGCCGTGATGACGTAACGGTCTGGATCCCCGACACCGTAGCCGCGGAGCACGTTCTGAAAGTGCCGGGTCGCCTCACCCAGGTGCCGGAAGACCCGGCCGGTATCGCCGCTCTTGGGCACGGACGCCAGCTGGCGGTGGTAGGCGTACTGGTAGGTCTGGTCGAGGCTGACCCGCGACCCGGTCGCCCGCATCGCGCTGTTCATCGTGTGGATGTCGCCCTCGAGCAGGTAGGGCAGCGAGGCGATGCCCTCCAAGAGGCCGACCAGTATTACCAGCGGCGAGACCACGATCTGGCCCAAGACATAGCCGAATTCGCGGGCCGGATGCGGCTCGGCCGCGCGCGCGACTGCGCCGCCGGCGACCATGGAAAACGTCACGATAGCGATGATGAGCTTCCGCATTATGGCAACTCCTTCGAGCCGGGGCCGGGCATCGCGCTATTCGGTCGTGCCGCCCGGCCCATGGAACCTGGCGAGGACAATGCGCGTCTGATTTGGCGTTTCGAAGAGGTTTGGAGTGCCTGCGGCGAGCCAAGCGCTACCTCGTCTCCAATACGGCCTTCATCTACTACTTCCTCACCGGCCGCCTATGAGCGCGCAAAGGTGAGACGAAGCGGCTGGTTGTGTTCGCGGGACTCTC
>Ga0307379_10009180_pt1 | contig 13239 bp, 8 predicted proteins | sample UN2MG_FD_202237 | JGI IMG/M metagenome (GOLD analysis project Ga0307379, IMG submission 202237) | Soil microbial communities from Risofladan, Vaasa, Finland - UN-2 | ecosystem: Environmental > Terrestrial > Soil > Coastal area > Acid sulfate soil | place: Finland: Risofladan, Vaasa | collected...
CAGCTTTTCCATCGGGACGGGGTCGGGCGCTTCGAGGAGGTGTCGGCGTCGGCCGGGCCGCACTTCGCCGTGGCGGAGGTCAGTCGCGGCGCCGCCTACGGGGACCTGGACAACGACGGCGACGTGGACATCGTGCTGGTGAACAACAACGGCCCGCTGCGCGTGCTGCGCAACGAGGTCGGATCCGAGAGCGGGCACTGGCTTTCGATTCATCTGGAGGGTGTTCGCAGTAATCGATCCGCAATCGGGGCACGGATCGCACTGGGGCTTCCGGACGGGCGGACGCTGTGGCGACGCGTATGCAGCGACGGCAGCTACCTCAGCGCCAGCGATATGGGTGCACACTTCGGGCTGGGCGAGTTGACCGTCTGTGGCGATACTGTCGTCTATTGGCCCAGCGGTCTGGTCGAGAGGTACGGCGGCCTGGCCGCGGACACGGAGGTGCGCCTCCGCGAGGGGCAGGGCGAGGAACAGCCGTGAGCGAGACGCCGACAGGATCAGGCCGCCGATTTGTGATCCTTCTGGTGCTGCTGGTTGCGTTGATTGTCGCCCGCGTGGTGATGAGCTTCCTCGAGGGTGGTGGTGCCTCGGTCGCCGCCCTGGAGCCACTACCGTCGCCCGACGTGTCCCGCCTGGAGCCGATGATCCAGGAGCAGATCGCCGCAGCCCGGGCAAACGCGACGGGCAACCCACTGGATGCGGCGGCCGCCGCGCGGCTGGGAATGACGTATCACGCCCACGGTCTGCTGGACGCGGCCCGGACCGCGTACCGGCGGGCCATCGCGCTGACGCCGAACGATCACGAAGCTCATTACTTCCTGGCTTTGGCCTGCGAGCAGGCCGGTGACCTGGATGCCGCGCTGGAGGTGTGTCGCCGCGTGACGGAGATTCAGCCGGCGGCCCAACCGGCATGGATGATGATGGGCCGACTGTACTGGTCGAAAGGAGACCTGGCCCAGGCGGAGGCCGTCTTCAGGCGGGTCTACGAATCCGACGAGCGGTGTGCAGCGGCCCTGCTGTGGCTGGGGCGCGTGCAGGCCCGGAAGGGTCAGATGGAAGCGGCTGTCGGGAGCCTGGAGTCGGCCCTGGCCCTGGCGCCTGACAACCGCGACGTGCTCTACACCCTGGGTATGGTCTTGCGCGACCGGGGCGATGGTGAGCGGGCGGGCGAGTTGCTTCGCCGATCGCAGGCTGCGTCGCGGGCCGCACTTTATCCCGACCCGTACGCGGCGCAGCTCGACCGGCTGCGGACCGGGTCCGAGCGGGCCTTTCAGACCGCGTACCACCTGGCCGAGGCGGGACGGCTCGAAGAGGCCGTCCAGGAATACCGTGAGGCCCTGCGCATCGACCCCAACCTGGCCGAGGCCCGACAGAACCTGGGGGTCGTTCTGCTGGGGCTGGGGCGCGTCGAGGAAGCGGTCGAACAGCTTCGGTTGGCCGTCCAGGCCGACCCGGGCTTGGTGCAGGCGCACACGAATCTGGGGAACGCGCTGGCCCTACTGGGTCAGACGGAGGAGGCGGCCGGGCACTACGCCGACGCGGTGGGCATCGATCCGCAGAACCCGGCGGCGCAAAACGACTACGCGAACTTCCTGCTGGCCATGGGCGATTTCGAGGGTGCGGTGGCGCGTTATCGCGAGGCCATCCGGGCGGCTCCGGGCGATCTGCCGCCGCGGGTCAACCTGGGCATTGCCCTGCAGAATCTGGGCCGAGCGGATGAGGCCGTCGAAGCGTACGGTCAGGCGCTGGCCCTGCGCTCGGACGATCCGCGGCTACTCAACTACCTGGGCCGGGCATTGATTGACGCCGGGCGCGTTGAGGAGGCGATCGCTTACCTGCAGGAGGCGATGGCCCGCACTTCGGGGCATCCCGACCTCCGGGCCACTCTGGGCGAAGCGTTCGCTCGCTCCGACCGGTTGGAAGAGGCGCTGGCCCAGTACCGACAGGCGCTGGCGGTCGCCCCGACGGCGACGGACATCGCCAGGGATTTCTACGACCTGCTGGTGAGTCGCGGGATGTACGCCGAGGCGGTCGGGGCGCTGCATCAGGTGTTGCAGGCGGTCCCGGGTCACGCGGGCGCATCGGAGCGGCTGGCCTGGCTGCTGGCCACCGCCCCCGACGCAGGGTTGCGTAACGGTCCGGAGGCGGTCTCCCTGGCCACGACGGCCTGCAGCATCCTGGAACCGCCACCCGCTCGAGCATTGCTGACCCTGGCCGCCGCTTACGCCGAGGCGGGGCGCTTCGACGAAGCGCTGGCCACGCTGGAGCGAGCGCGGAAGCAAGCCAAGGCCGAGGGCGACGACGCGGCACTTACCGGCATCGAAGAGGCGGGCGCGCTGTATGCAAAGGGAAAGCCGTATCGGCTCGGACAATAGGCCATCGAAGACATTCCGGCGGGGTGGCTACGGATGGAGGCTGTACCGGGGCGAGGACGGCGGGAAACGCGGTGTCGCGGATCAGGCAGGCCACGGATGGTCCTGGGCGTGGTTCAGGGTTGGGCGGGGACGGCCGATGACTCGGCAGCGGCGGCGGCTCGAAGCTCGTCGAGCAACTCGAGGGCCCTGGCATCGGCGCCGTCGACGGCCAGCACCTCTTCCAACAGCTCAATGGCCGGTTCGTGTTGCTCGGTGATCAGGGCGAGTTGGGCGAGCTTGTAGACCAGCTTGGGCGGCGGCCCCGACTTGTCTTGCTTGATGGCCCTTTCGAGCAGGTCGGTCAACTGACGCATGGCCAAAACCCGGGCTACCTCGGTTCTGGCCTGCACGGTCTCGACGAACTCGAGCGTGCGTTCGGCGAGCATATTCGGGTCGCTGCCGGGTGCGGAAGCCTGGAGCCTGAGCGAGTCCAGGTTTTTCTGGAGCGTTCCGAAGCGGGTGTATAGCTTGGTGAGCAGGGCGACATCATCGGGGCGCTCCCGCATGGCGGTCTGAGTCAGAGCGATCGCGGCCCGGATGGCCTGTCTGGCTTCTTCGAGGTTTCCCTGGGCCGACTGTGCGGCGGCGTAAGCGTCGTAGGCTTCGGCCGACGTGTTGTCCAACCGCAGGGCCCTGGTGGCATACTCGATGGCCTCGGCTCGTTTCGCTCGGGCGTTGGCGCACTGGGCCAGGCCAATCAAGACCGAGACGTTGGTGGGATTCAACTCCAGGGCCTGCTTGTACTTGGCTTCGGCAAGGACATAGTACTTGCCCTGCAGATGGAGGTCGCCGAGGACCTTGAAGGCCTCCCAGTCGGCACTACCGTCGGAGGCGGCGTAGTTGCTGATCTGGGTGTAGGCGTCGCGTGATCGGCCGATGAGGATGTTCATCCGCCCGTTGAGGAACTCGGCCCGCGGGTTGGCGGGTTCCATGCTGAGGGCGGTCTGGACGTAGAACTCGGCCTCCTGGAGCTTGTCCCCCGCGTCGGGACCGCGCTCCTCGGCCGCTCGAACGGCGGCGGTGGCCCGGTCCAGGGCATCCTTGAGATCGGCGGGGGCGGGAAAGGCGCCTTCGGCCGCGTCAGGAGGACGCTCGGCGGGTTGCTCTTCCGTAGAGACGGGGATCTCGATCTGCTGGGCAGGGGCGGGCCGGGGCCCGGCCCAGGCCAGCACGACCAACGGAAGAATGAGGTGTCGGCGACGCATGCTCCTATACCTCCTAATCCAATGTACGCGTCGCTCCATGGGTCGGTTCGCGCCGGCGGCCAGCAGCGCAACCGGCCGGAGCGCCTGCAACAACCCGCCGGTGGCGCTTGAGGCAGCCCACGGCACACAGAGACGATCGCCGCGAAGGTGGGAATATTGGAACACGCTGGCCGAACGGTCAAGACACCGGCGAGAAGCGGCCCAAAGGCGGTGCTCCGAGAGGGGGATTTTTGGGGGAGAGACCGATATCCCGGTCCCGCCGGTCAACCCTCCACGCAGAGCGAACAGTGCTCCGAGGTTTGCTGCGGGTCGGCAGTGCCGGCCTGGGCCCGGGCGGTGTTGATCTTGTCGAGCAGCAGTACCCAGGTCTCACGTTCCATCCGCAGCACCTTCAGGGCGTCGTCGATAGCGGCCGTATCCTTGTTCACGCTGGCCTCGACCAGTTTGCGATACAGGAAGCCGTAGATGGCCGCCATTCGTTCGCAGAGGTCGGCGTTGACGTCTCGCCTCAGCCCGGACTCCATTTCGATCATGATGGCCTGGGCCCTGGAGAGCTTCTCGTAGGAGGTCTCATAATCGCCGGCGACGATGGCATCGCGAGCCTGGGAGGCGAAGCGGATGGCGCCGTCGTAGAGCATGAGCTGCAATTGCTCGGGCGTGGCGGTCATGACCGCGTCGCGCAGGTACGAATTGGGCGCAGTAGTGGCCATACTAGCGGGTCTATCGGCCCCCGGCGGGGCGGAGATTACCTAAAAGGCGGTCCGGGCCGGGGTGTTGCACCGGTCTAGGTGCCCGAGCCGAACTGCATTTGCAGCACTGTCAAGGCCGATTGCTGCCCCTGGAGCATGGCCAGGGCCAACTCCAGGCTCTGGAACTGGCGTTCGAGCCGGGCCTGCTTGAGGTCCAGCAGCTCCTCCAGGGCCGCGATGCGGTCGTTGAGCAGGTCCTCCTGGCCCTGCAGCGTGGCGTCCTTCTTGGCCAACAATCCGTCGAAGCTGCGGGTCAAGTCGTCGAGTGCGGACTCGATGGTGTCGCCGAAGCCGGTTTCGTCGGCGGTGAAGAGCTGTTCGACGGCCTCGGGATCGTCTGCGTAGACTTGGCGGAACTTGCTCTCGTCGAAGCTGAGCTTGCCGCCGCTGACCGTGGTGACGCCGATGGCGGAGAGCCGGGACACGCTCGACGAAACCCCCTCGAACTTCCCGGTGGTCAAGCCGCGCAATCGATTACGGACCAGATCGACGGTCGAGTCGCCGAAGAGGACTCCGCGGGTCAGGCTCTCGGCGTCGAAGCGGGTCAAGTTGTCGGTCCGGTCGATGACGTCGTTGTAGGCATCCACGAAGCCCTGCAGGTCACCGGCGATGGCGTCCACGTCCTGGGTCACCGAGAGTTCCACGACCTCGTCGCTGGTGCCGACCAGGTCGATGGTCACACCTTCGAGGACATCGTTGAGCGTGTTGCTGGCGGAGCGCAGCACGACCGGATTGTCGGCGTCGGCCGCACCAAAGAAGACCACGGCGTCGCGGGCCTCGACCAGGGTCCGCATGGCCAGACCCGTGTCACCGGCATCGAACAGGAGTTGTCCGCGGAGGCCGGAGATCAGGGAGCTGACACTCAGGCGGTATGGAGCGGTGCTCGAACCGTCGTTGATGACGGCCGCCGAGAAGTCGCGGCCCGCGTCGGTGATTTTCCGGGCCACGTCGGTGAGCGTGTCGTCGGCATCGATCTCGACGCGCACCTCGAAGGAGCCGTCGATGAAGTCCTGGCCGTCGTCCGCCTGGCCGGCGATGCCGAGGCCGGCCGCGGTGAAGCCGCCGTTGAGGTCCTCGATCTGAAGCGGCTCGGTGCCGCCGGAGGTGTCGGTGATCAGGATGCCGTCGCCGGTCGCGTTGATCGAAGCCGTGACCCGCCCACCCCCGGCCGAGTTGATCAGGTAAACGATGTCGCCGACGGTCTTCTGGTTGTCGGTGACGTTGACCAGGTGTTTTCCCCCCGCGGCATCGGTGATGCGAAACTCACCGGTCCGGACCCCGCGTCCGCCGTTCAGATCGGCCAGGTGGGTCTGGTTGGAGATGTACTGCAGTTGGAGGCTCCCGCTGTTGACCTGGCTGAGGTTGTGCGTGCCGGCGATGCCCAAGTCGGCCGCCGCCGTGCCGGAGACGTCGGCGATGACGACGGGATTGGCCAGCGACCCGGACTCATCGCGGATGATGATGCCGTTGCCCGCGGAGTTGACGGTGGCGGTGAGCTGAGCCTGCGTCTGAGCGTTGATCAGATCGACCACGTCCTGGACGGTCTGGGCGGCGGAGAGATCGACGGTGACCGACGCACCGGCCCGATCGGTGAACCGGACCTGGCCGCGGTCCACCCCCGCCCCACCGTTGAGCGAACTCAGCAGGACGGTGTTGAGCCCGGCGATCAGGTCACGTGGTGCACCGGGCGGCGGGTCGCCGTTGTCATAGCGTCCCAGGATTCCCAGATCCACCGCGGCGGCCGAGTTGGCGCCGGCAATGACCTCGAAACCGCGCGGTATCCCGGCCGAACCCAGGAACAGGCCGTTCCCGTTTGCCGAGATGTCGACCAGGGTTCGGCTCATGTTGTACTGGTCGGCGCCGGCATCGTATGCGTAGCGGACGGCCCGCATGACGTCGCCGATGGTGGTGATCCTGTGGATGCCGTTGCCGATGATGGTGTTCTGCTCGGCCTGGGCGGCGATTCCCAGGTCGCGGGCGGCGAACCCGGACACGTCCTCGATCATGAAGGTTCCGTCGCCCTCGGAGTTGTCGGCGAGTTGCAGGGCGTGCTGGCTGCTGGAGTTGAAGTAGGTCAGGGCGATGTCCAGGCCGGCAGCGTCGATCGCGTTCACCACGTCTCCCAGATTGGTGGCCCCGGTCAGGTCGAGGTCGGCGGAGTCGCCGCTGCGGGTGGTGATGCGGATGACGCCCAGCCGAACGCCGTTTCCGTTGTTGAGCACGTTCAGGTGGGTGTGCTCGTCAATGTTTCCATTGAGAGAGATTTCAAAGCGAAGCCCGTCGTCACGCTGGATGATGAAGTCGCCGCCGGTGCGAGCCCGGTCGACGCCACGGCCGTCATTCAAGGTCGAGAGCAGGGTCGAGTCGCCCAGGTTGAGGATGTCGGCGCCCTCGATGGTGAGGACCTCGCCGGCGGCCACGCTGACGCTGACGGCGATGCCGAGGTCCTCGGCCGCGTGCCCGGTGGCCAGATCGCGCACCATCAGGCTGCCGGCGGCGGTGGTGTCGTTGAAGTCCTCGAGAATGACCCGGTCGCCGGAGGCCCTGGCCCGCACGTTGATGGCGGTTTGCGAGTTGATGGCCTCGAGCACGTCGTCCACGTCGAGCACGGCCGTCAGATCGATTTCGGCCGAGTTGCCGGCCCGGTCGGTGATCTCGATTCTGCCGCGGCGGATTCCTTGACCACCATTGAGGACGTCGAGGTCGGTGGCCCGGTTGAGCCGCCCGTTGCCGATCTCGAGCGTGATGGTGCCCGCCCCCACGGGGGTGGCATCGGCGTCGGCGAACCCCTGGCCGATCAGGCCGTGGTTGGAGACCAGCGAATGAACCTGGAAGCCGAAGGAACCCGGGACGGCGTTTTTGTCTGCCACCGCGGTGAGCACGTCGGCGTCGCTGCTGTTGGCCTGAAAGGCTCGGAAGAACGCCGGCTCGTTGAACCGGAGGGTGGTGTTCTTGAGGCTCAGCAGCCGGGCCGAAACATCGGCGAAGGCCGTGCGGACGGCCTGCAGCTCGCCGACCCGCGCTTGCAGCAGGTTCAGCGGTCTGGCTTCGATGGCCATCAACTGGGCGATGATGTCGGCGGTGGGCAGTCCGGACATGAGTCCGGTGGTGGCGCTGATGCCGCTCATGGCGGTCTCCCTGGCGCAGTGTGGCTGTGCCGCGCGGACGTCGTGCGCGCAGCCCTACTTCCCTATGGATATCGGCTGTTGGGCGAGGGTTTCTGAAGACCGCAGGCCAGGCGCGGGTGGCGGCTAGCCGGTCAGAAGGGCCAGCACCGACTGGGGCAGACTGTTGGCGATTTGCAGTGTCGCCTGAGTGCTCTGCACCAGGATCTGGGCCCGAGTGAGTGCTGAGACCTCAACGGCGATGTCGGCGTCGCGGATGACCGACTCAGAGGCCCGGACGTTCTCCAGGGCGATCTGCTGGCTGTTGATGTTGGTTTCGAGCTGGTTCTTCTGGACGCTTCCCAGTCGTCCGCGGAGGGTGGCCATCTGCTCGATTGCTGCGGAGACGATGTTCTCGGCGGCGATGAAGTTGCCGGCCGCCACCTCGTTGGTGTTCCCGCTGCGGATGGAGTTGAGGTACCCGGTGACGGCGTTGCCGAGGTTTCCGGTGGAGATGGAGGGCACGCCGACGTGCACCTGTCCGTTGATGCTGACCTCCGGTCCGATCTGATAGATCGACCCGCCCCCGGTGACGCTGAAGGTCGTGGAAGTGGCCGACTGCCCGAAAGCCTCGGTCAGGTAGAAACGGGCATCCATGCTGTTGCTTCGGGCATCGACGCGCAGGCCCTTGACCTGGGCGGTCTGCCCGTTGACCAGGACACCGGCATCGACGCCGTGGTCCTCGATAGTGGTCCCGGCGTTGGCCTCGATGAAGTTTCCATCCAGCGGCTTGACGCTGACCATCACGTCGGACCCATACTCCGTGCTGTTGAGGCGGATTCCGCCGCCGGACAGGATGGCTGACACGCCGGTCACCGCGGCCAGGTTGTTGACCGCGGTCTGAATCTCGGACAACGAAGCGCCGGAGGCGAAGCTGAGAATCTCGCTGCCGAGATTGCCCCGCAGCTCGATGCTGACGGCGCTGGTGGTCGTCCCGACGAAGGAGAGCTGTGCGGTCTCGGCGGAGTTGGTGACTTGAACGACGACGTTGCGGGCCGTGTTCTCGGCCAGACGCACGGCGAACAACTGGACGGCGGCCAGTGAGTTGGTGTCCACGGCGGACACGCTGTAGCCCAGATCGCCGTTGAGCAGTTTCTCGCCGGCGAACTGGGTGGTGTTGGAGATGCGGTCGATGCTGGAGAGGATCGCGTCGATCTCCTGCTGGTTGGCCTGCATCTCGTCTTGCGAGAGGGCCCCCACGTTGGCCGTGGACTGGATCAGGGTGCGCAGATCGAGCAGCAGGCGGGAGGCTTCGTTGAGAGCGCCCTCGGCCGTCGAGATGAAGTTGATGGCCCGGGCGGAGTTCGAGATGGCCTGCTCGATGGAGCGGTACTCCTTGCGCAGCGTCTCGGACACGATCAACCCGGCGGGGTCATCCTGGCCACGGTTAATGCGCAGACCTGTGGCCAGGCGCTCCAGGCGGGTGGTCATGTCGAGCTGATTCTGACGCAATCGGCCGGTAGCGACCAAGGCGGGAATGTTCGTGTTGATGCGACTCATGGCATCCTCCCTGACGAGCCGAACCCGAACGACTCTGTGGGGTTGCGTCGGGCTCGGGGCAACCGTGCAGTCACAGGCGTCTTATCGTGCGGTGGTGAGCGTTGTTTGAAAGCAACCGCCGCAAGAGCGCCGGGGCGGTCATCCTTCAGGAGACAGGGATGTTATCGCCCCGAAAACTCCAGCGCACATTTCGACCGCCCCGGGGATGTCCTTGAGGGAATTCCTTTTTTTCGGACGCGTGGTCGCGGTTATCGGACGCCTGCCGGCGCCGCTGCTGGCAGAAAGCAGAAGGAGACGGCCCGACGAGCGGCGAAGCGCCCGTCGGGCCGGTGTGTGTTGTCGGATCTGTCGGCCGAACGTCAGCCGATCAGGGCCAGGACGTTCTGCGGCGCGGCGTTGGCCAGTTGCAGAGCGGCCGTGGCCGCCTGCACCAGGATTTGCGCCCGGGTCAGGTTGCTGGTCTCGACCGCGAAGTCCGCGTCACGGATGGCGCTTTCGGCGGCCGCCGTGTTCTCGAAGGTCACCTGCAAGGAGTTGACGGTGGTGGCCAGCACATCCTTCTGGAACGCGCCCAGGCGGCCCCGCAAGGAGGAGACCTGGTCGATGGCCTTGCGGACGACGCGCTGGGCGGCGGCGAAGTTCTGGCTGTCGAGGTCGTTGGTCTGTCCGCGTCCGATGCTGGCCAAAAATCCGACCACACCGTTACCCAGCGAGCCGGTGGACACGGCGTCCAGCCCGAGCGACTCCTGCCCGACCAAGCCCACGGTGGGCGCGATGGCGAAGACCGCTCCGCCACCGGTGATGTCGAAGGTGGCGGACGTGGGGGCTCCGCCGGTCATGCGGGCGAAGTTCTCGGCCAGGACCAGGTCCACGGAGAGACCTCCGGACCGGGCCGAGACGTTGAGCCCGTTCACGGTGGCCTGGCTGCCGTTGACGATCACGGTCCCGTCGACGCCGTAGTCCTCGCTGGTGTTGGCGTTGAAGGTGCCGTCCAGGACCTCGACCGAGGCCAGGGCCTTGCTGCCGAACTCGGCACTGGTGAACTGGATCATGGTGCCATTGACGACGGCGGACACGCCGGTGAGCTGGGTGGAGCCGTTCACGGCGGTGGCCATCTGGGTCATGGTGGTCCCGGAGGCGAAGCTGAGCACCTCGGTGCCATAGTTGCCGCGGACCTGGAGGGTAGCGGCCCCGTCAAGGGCCCCGCCGGTTCCGGTTCCGGTGGCGCTGATGAGGGCAAACTCCGAGGCTGTGGCCACCTGCACGGTGACGGTCCGGGTCGCGCCGGCCGGGATCTTGGCTGCGTTGATCTGGATGGCGCTGATGTTCTGATCGGACGCGGTGGTGCCCGAGACGGTGAAGGCGAAGTTGCCATTGAGCAGCTTGCGTCCGGTGAACTCGGTGGTGTCTGCAATGCGGTTGATGGACTGTAGGATGGTGTCGATCTGGAGCTGGTTGGCCTCGGCCTCGTCGGGGCTGAGGCCGGCCTCGTTGGCGCTTCGGTCCACCAAGTCTTCGAGTTCGAGCAAGAGCCGGTTGACTTCCTGCAGACCGCCCTCGGCGATGGAGACGATGTTGTTGGCCCGGTTTGCGTTGTCGATGGCGGCGGTGATGGCCACCTTCGAGGTGCGCAGCGCTTCGGACGCGATGAGGCCCGCAGGGTCATCTTTCCCGGTGTTGATGCGCAGACCGGTGCTGATGCGCTCCAACGCGGTGTTCAGCTTCAGGTTGTTTGCGTTGAGAACCCGCGTGGCCAGAAGGGACTGGACGTTGGTGTTGATCCTGCTCATGGTAACTCGTGCCTCCAAACGCGTTGCGAAACGGCTCCGGCCATCCTCTTCGATGATCTGAGGGACGCGATGGCGTTTCGCACGGTGTCGCCGGACCCCAGTGACCCGACGACGGGCTCGTTAGTCTTCGGTTGTCCACTCGTCCCGGCGTCTCCGGGCGGCGTCGGAATTCGACCCACCAGACAGGAGCCGCCGGTACGAACCTGCCCCCGGCGAGCGGCGGCCGAAGCGGACGGTCTGGCCAGAACCATTCGTGCTTCGACGCGGCGGAAAGGGGAAGGTCAACTCCGAATTCCGCAACGGACGCATCGACACTCCGATATGTCTCCTTTAAGAGTTTCGGACCACGCCCGGCTCAGCGCCGGAGGCGGCCTTGGCTATCGGAACTGCGCTCAAACCCTATAAGTTTTGGCGACCGCAACTGACGATGAGAGCCGCGGCTTTTACTGGAACCACGCACCGCGGTAGTCTGCATAAGAGTTTCGATTTTTTTCTGACCAAACCCGTTCAGCCGCTTCCCGGCCCGGGCGTCAGACAGCGCCGGCGGGTCGCAGATGACCGCGATGATGCCGGCAACGGCACCCTCCGGTCGGTTTCCGCGCCGCAATCCAAACAGGGTTTATCCTCGCGAGACGGTACGCGACGGGCCGAAGTCGGCCGCCCGGTCGGCGAGATGGCAGGCGATCAGGTGGGCCGCCGCCAGGCCCGGTTTTGCCACCAGCGCCGGTTTGCGTTGGCGGCACTCCTCGGCGGCCAGAGGGCATCTCGGATGGAAGGAGCAGCCGGCAGGCGGATCGATCGGACTGGGCGGCTCTCCACCAAGCAGGGCGGGCCGTTTGCGGCACGGTACCGGCTCGGGAACGGCCGCCAGCAGCGACTGCGTGTAAGGGTGTCGGGGGCGGGCGTACAGCTCCTCCCGGGCGGCGATCTCGACGATGCGCCCCAGGTACATGACGGCCACCTGGTCGGCAAACTGCTCCACGACGGCCAGGTTATGGGCTATGAAGAGATAGCTGAGTCCGCGCTCGGCCTGCAGGTCGGCCAGCAGGTTGAGGATCTGAGCCTGCACGGAGACGTCCAGGGCGCTCACCGGCTCGTCGCAGACGATGAACGCGGGCTCCAGGGCCAGGGCTCGGGCGATGCCGATGCGTTGTCGCTGACCGCCGGAGAACTCATGCGGGTAGCGGTCGAGGTGGTCGGCGGCGAGGCCGACGCGCTCGAGCAAGGTGGCAACTCGCTCCCGGCGTCGGCGCCCGCGGGCCAGCCCGTGTACGGTCAGCCCCTCTCCGATGATGCCCTCGATCGTCATGCGCGGATTCAGGCTGCCGGCCGAGTCCTGAAAGACGACCTGCATGCGACGCCGGAGCCGACGCAGTCCGCGGGCATTCAGGGCCAGCACGTCCGCACCGTCGAAGCGAACGCGGCCTTCGTGGACCGGGACCAGGCGCAGGATGGCACGGGCCAGCGTGGTCTTGCCGCATCCGCTTTCACCGACCAGGCCGAGCGTCCGCCGCTGATGCACGTCGAAGCTCACTCCGTCCACCGCTCGCACGCATCGGCCGGCGAGTCGCCCGGGCAAGCCGAAACGCACGTGCAGGTCGCGCACCTCGAGCAGGGCTGTGCCGTTGCCCGATAATCGTGCAGCGTTGCCCATACCGCCCTCGTTATGACGGCGCTCCGGCAAGCCGGACAGAAAGGCGCGTCGCCGGAATGTTATCCCGCCCGGCAGGCGGTGAGAAGAAGAGAGGGGTCGGGGAACGCGGGCGGCGGACGGGCGTGGGTCAACGCCCGCCCGCCGGGTTTGCGAGCGGCAATGTCGATTTCCGATTTTGTACAGCGGAGGTAGGCAGCGCCGGCAACCGGCGGCGATTACAGACCGTCAACCAGATCCGCCAGGTAGTCGCCCAGATCCAGGTCGTCGTCCTGGCCGTCGAGTTCGCCGGCCCGGTCGTCGAGATCCTTGGCCACGTCGCGCATCACGTCGGCCTGGCAGCTCGCCAGGTTGTACAAGCCCAGCATGGGGATGAGGGCGAGGATTTTCCACACACACTTCGTGCGCCATCTCATCGGGTGGATCCTCCACATAGGAATGGGGTGACAACGTCAGGTCACAGTCCGCCCGCAAGCCTCGGGTGGACAGCCGTTTTATCGGCCGGGAAGGCGAAAGTCGGAGAGGCAAATTGTGCGCCGTGCTTATCGGACCCGACCGGCGACGCTCCGCGATGCAAGGGGCGCTGGACGCGGAGAAGCCGCTGCATTCAGTCTCGTATGGACTACAAGCCGAATTGTACGGCCAGCCCGCAGGCCGTCACGGCCAGGCCGGCGATGGCATGGGCGTACCGACCCAGCCAGGCAAAGGACACCCGGCTCAAGCCCAGGTAGCCCGCCACGACGAGGGTGGTCATTGTGGCCAGGGT
>Ga0307379_10009182_pt1 | contig 13237 bp, 16 predicted proteins | sample UN2MG_FD_202237 | JGI IMG/M metagenome (GOLD analysis project Ga0307379, IMG submission 202237) | Soil microbial communities from Risofladan, Vaasa, Finland - UN-2 | ecosystem: Environmental > Terrestrial > Soil > Coastal area > Acid sulfate soil | place: Finland: Risofladan, Vaasa | collected...
CTTCTCCCACCTCGGGCAGAATAAGATGCCTGCTGTATCGCTGAAGCTGGTCGCCGGTGAATTTCATGCTTCGCTCTTTACTTAACTTTCCTCTTTCCCCTCGACCCGAATAAAAACGGTCTTGCCCATGACAACCGGTAATCGATCGATTTCCTCGATAGCCTGCCGCATATCCTTTTCTTTTGCTTCATGGCTGAGTACCACAAGAGGAACCGCTTCACCAAGCCTTCTGCCTTTCTGGATAACAGAGGCGATACTGATATTGTAATTGCCGAGTATCCCTGAAATCTTCGAGAGGACACCAGGTTTGTCAAGCGCGGAAAACCGGAAATAGTACCTGGATACCACATCATCAATCTTTTTGATTCTTATATCCCTGAAAATCCTTGGAATAGTCGGAACTCGCCCTATGGCATTCTTCTGAATATTCCTTGCAATATCAGCTATATCGCTTACCACGGCGCTTCCTGTGGGCACTGAACCGGCGCCTCTTCCGTAGTAGAGGGTTGAGCCTGTTGCATCACCATCCACATAGATAGCATTGAACGGGCCATCGACTTTTGCGATCAGATACTCTTTGGGAAGCATAGTCGGATGAACCCTGAGTTCAATTTCCCCAGCTGCTTCTTTGGTGATGGCAAGCAGTTTTACTTTGTATCCAAGCTCTGATGCAAAACTGATGTCCTGCGTGGAGATTTTCGAAATACCTTCAATATATACAGAATTGAACGAGAGCGGAATCCCGTACGCGAGGGTCGCGAGGATGGTAAGTTTATGCGCCGTATCAATCCCTTCAATGTCGAATGTCGGGTCAGCTTCAGCATATCCGAGAGCCTGCGCTTCTTTTAACGCATCTGAGAACTCCACGTTATGGTCTGTCATTTTCGTGAGTATATAATTTGAGGTGCCGTTGATGATTCCGTAAATCGCCTTTATCCTGTTTGCGATCAGACCTTCTTTCATGACCTTTATAATAGGGATAGCGCCTGCCACGGACGCCTCAAATCCGACTTCAACGCCTGCCTCACGTGCTGCATCAAATATGTCAGTCCCCTCGGTTGCAAGAAGTGCTTTGTTGGCTGTTACAACATGCCTCCTGTTTTGGATCGCTTTTAGGATAAAGTCTTTTGCGGGTCTGATGCCACCCATCAGTTCGACGACGATATGAATGTCCGGATCATTGAAAATCATGTTCACATCTGTTGTCAGTACTCCTTCAGGAATTTTTATCCCTCTGTCACGTTTGATGTCCAGATCGGCAATCCTCCTGAGGTTTATCTCAAAACCAACCCGTTCTCTCAGGACATCCTTGTTCTCAAGGAGAATTTTTGCGGTACCGCTTCCCACAATCCCGAATCCTATAATTCCTACGTTTACCATTTCTTCGCGCCTTTCTCTCTATGGTTATATTTTAGTGTCCTCATTATTATACATCTCCTCTGCATTCATTGAGCTCCTTGCCAGGGGAGCGGATGAAACATAGGTGAACCCCATCGAAAGAGCAGTCAAACGGAGTCTTTCGAATGTTTCGGGTTCAATGTATTCGACCACAGGGAGGTTTGATCTCAATGGCCTGAGGTACTGACCTATGGTGACGATGTCACAACCTGTGTCTCTCAGATCCCTTAAAACGCCCATAACCTCATTCAATCGCTCGCCCAGACCCAGCATAAGCCCTGACTTGGTTCGCATCTCCGGAGCAGTGTTCTTTATGTGTGCTAACAATGAGAGGGAACGCCGGTAGTCAGCAAGCGGCCTGACGACAGGATACAGTCTCGGAACGGTCTCAACATTGTGGTTGAATACATCTGGTCGTGCATGCAGAACAGTATTGATGCTGCTCTGGGCGCCTTTGAAATCAGGGGTGAGCACCTCTACTTTCGCGCCGGGTGAATATCTCCTGACGGCATCGACAGTCCTGGCAAAGTGTCCTGCACCACCGTCAGAGAGGTCGTCACGCGTTACCGAAGTAATGACCACGTAGCGCAACCCCATTTCTTTTGCAGCCATGCCGACTCTCTCAGACTCATCATGATCCAGCGGTTCAGGGACCGAGGACTTTACTGAGCAAAAACCGCAGTTTCTTGTACACGTTGACCCCATGATCATGAATGCAGCTGCTGGTTTCAGGAAACACTCACCCACATTCGGGCATCTTGCCTCCTCGCAGACGGTCGCAAGGCCATACCGTCTCAATATCCGTTTTGTATCATGGAGCCTTCGGGGGTTCTTTGTCCTTATCCATTCAGGCAGCCGCACGGTAAACTCCGTTTCATGCTATAGGGTTATGGTGAATTTGTTCATTAAAAATAAAAGAAATACAGAACTTTGTCAAATAACACAGGGTTTCGACCGGCTACTCCCCTTGTTAATTTCCTTTCCAAGTGTTATTCTTTTTCATGTTTAAAAACAATTTTCTGTCTGTACAGGAGTCTTTGGTTTCCCCCGCGAAACAGGCAGAGAAACCGTAAGTTTACGGGGTAATGACATGATACACCTGCAACTGAAACGGAAGCTGCCTTACAGGCCTACAGAGAGAATGAACGTTGTAAGCTATCCGATACGGGATATCGTGATGGAGGCGAAACGCGAAGAGGCCAAAGGCAAGAAGATGATTTACCTGAATATCGGAGATCCGCCTCAGTATGGTTTCAAGCCTTTCAGCGTGATAGCTGAGCGGGTGAAAAGCGCGCTCGATGAAAACTGCCAGGGATATGCGCCTTCCGAAGGTGATGAGCAACTCAGGAACACGGTGGCGAAGATTGAAAAATGCAGGCCTGAGGACGTGTTCGTCGTTACTGGGCTTACCGAAGGCATAGACTTCTTCTTCCACGCGTTCATAGGGTTCGGGGAGAAGGTGCTCCTTCCCAATCCAGTATATCCGCTTTACCTGAGCAAGGCAAAGCAGTTCGAAGGCGACAGCGTATTCTACAGGCACGATGCCGATGGTCAGATAGACGTGGGGAACCTGGCAAAAAAAATCGAAGGCGCAAAGGCGATCATAATCATCAACCCGAACAATCCGCTGGGAGCGGTCTATTCGGAAAAGAATCTTTCAGAAGTCGTTAAGCTTTGCGCTGAATATGACGTCCCCATATTTTATGACGGATCATACGACCAGCTCATATTCGAGGGCAAACCTGTGGACTTCAGAAAAATAGCCAGGAACAAGGTCCCATTCATATACGGAAGCTCGCTTTCCAAGAACTTCAACTATCCCGGCGCGCGAATAGGATGGGTGTCATTCCACGGAGATAAGTGGGAGGAAGTCAAGAATGCTTTCTTCCTCCTGTGCAACCAGCGCCTGTCCGTAAACTGGGAGTATCAGAAAGCGGCGGCAGCAGCGATAGCAGACCCATCATACCCGGCGTACATTACGGATATAAAGAAGAAGCTTATGGAACGAAGGAACGCTTTCATGAAGATTACCAGGGAGATGCCGCTTTCATACCCGGTTCCGAACGGCGCATTCTATGCATTTATCAAGATAGAGACGCCGAAATGGAAGAAGGACCTGGAGTTCGTGCGCGCCGCCCTGAAGGAAGGGGTTGTCTTTGTCCCTGGTTCTGGGTTCGGGAGGCAGGAGGACGGAGTGTATTTCAGGACTACGTTTCTGCCAGAGCCACATATCATAGAAGAGGCCTTTTCAAAAATCAGGAAGATTTTATAAAGTAGTATTCCCCCGCCCGGTGCGGTGTATACGAGAGGCCCTCCCCGGGAGCCAAACCATTCCCTTATGCAAATTCGAGCCGGAGCTCTTTATTAAACACTTTCGCAAGACGCTCAAGGGTTTTGAGTGTGGGGTTACTTTTGCCCGGTTTTTCAAGCCGCTGGTATGCTTGATAAGATATGCCGAGAACTTTGGCAATATCTCCCTGGGTAAGTTTTCTGGTTTCTCTGAGTTTCCTGAGAAGTATAGGGACGGCAACTTCAGGTTCCGGTTCGATAAGATAGATATTTTTCCCTTTTAGTGCAGAAGGTTCAGGAACTTTGAGATTCCTCTCAAACACTGAAGCAAGATATCCCGTTAAGGCTTCTCTTGCATTTTGTGTTGCTTCTTCAAGTGTCTTACCCTCAGTGAGACATCCAGGAAGATCAGGAAATTCGACTAGGTAAGCCTTATCCTCAGCCAAGTATTTTATTTTTGATGGATAATTTAAGATCATTTTAATCCTCCCTGCTTCATTAATGCATGTAATATACCTTTCCCTAAGTCTTTGCTGCCATGAACCGGCACGGATAGTGTCTTGTCTCTTTTCATGAGAATGTGATGACTTCCTTCGACTCTATCCAGACGCCAGCCGTTCTCTTGTAACAACTTTATGAGCTGCTTACCAGTCACGATTAATAATATAACATTTATCTTGTATTGACAAGAAAGGTGAGATGAAAAACAAAGAGGGCCTTATCTGTTATGGAACTCTCTCCTACAAGAGGTCTTCCCCACCTCTTGTAGGACAGGCACTGACAAAATAAAGAGACAAGTTCGTACAAAAAAATCAGACGGACTCCTCTATTCCTTAGTGTTTAAAAGGTACAAAATAATGATATGAGTTTTTCAAACATGAGAAATGAGCATGAAAGAGTGCTATACAGAAATAAGATGAAAGAATTGATAACAATTTTGATGGAATCATCTCTATATTTGACGATGCCTTTGCGAGAGAGGTATTCACTGATAAACATGATTATAGAAAGATATAAATTTTGACGAATAAAAATACCGAATTAGTGTCGACGCAAGAAAAGAGGTTTTAGGATGAAAAATCTGAAAGAATCATTTAAAAAGAAATTTTCAAAAGACATACCCATTGAGATCGAACAGAACTATCCTACTCATATACCGGTAGCAGAAATGATAGAGATTGTTTGTGCGGCTTCGAAAAAAATAGGGATAGACAGTTACGTAGTATTGAAACATTTCCAATTTACTGAAGAAGAAATAAAGGCTTACTTTCAAAAATTCCGTGTTGCAGATGCAATAGATCGAAATGCACCAGTTCGAATTCTTCCATCTGATCCTAAGATATTCAGTTGATGGTCATAGAGAAAGTGAGGACGTAAATGTTATATATTATTTTTGCATTGGCTCTGCTGAGTTTAGGATTTCTAACAATAATCTGCTGCATGTTTTCCTCAATGCTAAGTAGAGAAGAAGAACGTAAGATGAAGGTTGATTATGGCTCGAATTACTCCGAAGAGATTGACTACGAAAAGGCATTTACTGACACAAAAAAAGTGGTAATATCGTAAAAATGCTAAAGGTTGATCAATGAAAATAGTTATTCTCGATTAACTTGTAGACTATTTGTTGCACCTACACATAAATAATCAGCGATATATAATTATTAATGATTATGGAAAGAAAGTTTGCAAAAAACCAAGGACAGATCTTTTACTCTACCATCCTCGCAACCTATCTTACGGATTGCAATGATGTTCATCTTTGTCTATTGATCTTTCAATAAATCCTCAAGCTTAATATAATCTCGGCGGATGATCTTCTACCGTATCTCGAAGGGGTTTGTATCGACGGTCTTTGTGCTTGTCTTATTCAAGCAATTTCTCTGTAGAGATACTATTCTCTATACTTTCTATAGTGCAATCCTATGGTTCTTTTTTGTCAAAACAAAGCGATATCTGTTCTTTAACGATGTCTGAGCAGGCCGTTTAAGACTCAGAAGCGGCTCAACTGGTTTTATAAGCAATTGATAAATATTATTATTTTTCTTGCCACGAACGAAAGCATTTTATGGCATATTTTATGCTTTCTAAATTATCAGATACGCGTATTAAAGAGAACTGGAACATAAGAGGTTCCATTATATAAGGTTAACGGAGCAATTACGAAGAAGGAGGATAAAGTTCTTACTCAAAGATACGTGAAGTGAACTCAAAAATCCATATAAGTTTTCTCTTTAGCTGTATGTTCTCACAGGTTTTTTCTTCCTGTCAGTCCGTCTCCTTGCAACTGGTTCCCCTGGAACTCTTACTGCTCCATGAGCAAGATCAATAACATGAGGCTAATGTTGTATAGAAATATGTATTTTCTTCCTTATTCAAGTGAGGTAACAGGTTGAATACGATGCCTCATTTCTTATTCCAAATCAATACTGATGGCATCTTACTGGAATATTATGGGAAAAGAGACTGCGATATTATTGTCTCTTCTGAAGAAATCATAGGCAAACACATACAAGAGGTTATGCCTTCACTGTCTCAACAGGTTATGCATTTTACAGAGCAAGCGCACGGTGCGACAGAACCCTTAAACTTTGAGAATGATTTTGTGATCGAGATTGATAACCGCTCTTATGAAGTAAGGAATCTTGTGAGTGGAGCCGATAAGGTATTGGTTATGGTGCATGATGTAACAGATCATGGAACGTGTGGTTCGCGGACGAGATCGCATTCATATGAAGACTCCCTTACCAACCTACCAAATCGATACCTGTTTCAAGACCGTTTAAAGCAGGCCATTGCATTTGCTCAACGGAAAAACCATTTTCTGGCGGTTTTGCATATCGATCTGGATAATTTTAAACGTATTAATGAACTATTCGGGCCAGATGCAGGGGACCAGGTACTCTACGAAGTAGCGGCTCGATTATCAACGAGTTTGCGGAAAACAGACACAATAACTCGTTTAATGCCAGAAGAATCCGAATCTCTTCTGGCACGTGTTGGAGGGGATGAATTCACCATCTTACTGACTGAAATCACAAACATTCTCGACGCTGCAATGGTGTGCAGGCGTGTCTTTGATATACTGTCAATTCCATTTATCATCGATAAGGAAGAGGCTTTTCTTACAGCAAGTATTGGCATATCCGTATATCCTTATGATGGAAACGATATGATCACGCTCATCAAAAATGCGGATATTGCAATGAACCAAGCCAAAAAACAAGGGAAAAACAACTGTCAATATTACTCTGAAACCATGAACTCCTCGTCTCTTGAACGCTTCACGGTAGAGAATAAATTGAGGAGGGCACTGCAGCGGAACGAATTCATGCTTTTCTACCAGCCACAGATTGACATATTTACAGGGAAAATGCTTGGTGCTGAAGCATTGGTTCGGTGGTTACAACCCGATCTTGTATTGATCAGACCGGGAAACTTTATTCCGGTTGCTGAAGAGACCGGATTAATAATCCCTATCGGGGAATGGATATTACGGAGCGCCTGTATCCAAGGCCGGACATGGCAGCAAGAAGGTCTTGAACCATTCAATGTGTCGGTCAACATATCAGGGATACAGTTCAATCAGGATAACTTCTTAGAAATGGTGAAACAGATTTTACATGAAAGCGGTTTTGAGTCATCATACCTCAAACTGGAACTGACGGAGAGCATCTTAATGAAAGATTCCGAAAATGCTGTGAAAAAGATGAATGTTTTAAAATCCTTGGGTGTACAAATATCGATTGATGATTTCGGTACCGGTTATTCCTCTATGAATTATTTAAAACGTTTTCCAGTATCAGCCTTGAAAATCGATCGTTCTTTTATTAAGGATCTTGCAAGTAATTCGGATGATCAGATTGTCGTTAGAGCGATTATTGCCTTGGCTCATAATCTCCATATAAAGGTCATTGCCGAAGGTGTGGAAACGAAAAAACAGTTGGGCTTGCTACGCGGTTATGGATGTGACGCAGCACAGGGTTTCTTGATTTGTCCGCCTGTCAATCCGGATTCTTTCGTAGAATATTTAACAAAAAAGACGGTTATGCTTTCTTCGATCAGGTTAACCTGAGTAATGAAGAATAGCAGGAGGTAAAGAGGTAAATATGGAGGCAATCGAGACAGTAGTAAAAAAGTTTAATGTTTCGCAGATACTTCTTCATCTGAACAGGAACAAAAAGACAGGTACTCTCACGGTAAATACGCCGGTTTTTATGAAGAAAGTATATCTTGCGAAGGGGGATGCTATTTTTGCCTCATCAACGGACGAAGATGAAAGACTCGGCGAGACGCTTCTCAAGCTCGGGAAGATTACCATTAAGCAGTATGAAAGGTCCGTAGAACTCCTCAAGGAAACAGGCAAGAAGCAGGGGGCGATACTTGTTGAACTGGGGTATCTTACTCCGAAAGACCTGATTTTGGGAGTCCAATATCAGGTCAGGGAGATAATCTACAGCCTTTTTCTGCTCAAAGACGCAGAATACGAATATGAGGAGGGAGAATTACCTTCAAAGGAGGTAATAACCCTGCAAATAAGCATGGGGAAACTCATTTATGAAGGGTTAAAAAGAATTACTAATCTTGTCAGGATAAGGAGAGAGTTGCCAGACATGCAGGCTATCTTGCAGCTAAGCGCAAATCCTTCAGACCTTTTGAAGGATATCGCACTCAGTCCCCAAGATGAAAGGATGCTTTCCATAATAGACGGAACAAAGACTGCCAGTGAACTTATAAAAAGTTCCTCTTCTGACTCTTTTGAAGCAATGAAAACCCTCTATGTCCTGTATGCGACCGGCTTTATCGAGGAACAAAATGAAAAGGTCATGAAAGGAGAGCAAACGGTTTTATCAGTTGAGACAATAAAACCAGATCCCGAAGAGGGTGCCCTTAAAGAGGAGTCTCCAGAAAAACAGGTTGAGTCAGCTTTCTCAGAAACGAAGGAAGAGCTCTTGCCCTCCAGTGAAAAAGACGTGGAATCAGAAACTAAGAATCGCGGGAATGGAGACAGCGCGGAACATGAAATAACTCTGGAGCCAATTTCGACCACCGACCTTATTACTCCAGCCACAGCTGAGGGGCAAATAGAAGCATCATCTGGAGCCATTGATGAACCTGAAGAGAAAAAGGACGTAGAGGAAAGTAGAAACAGATGACGGCATAAGAGATTTAAAGTTGAAGGCGCTGAGGTGAATGGCGAGATGCTGTTTACAAAAGAAGTAAACGTGCTTGACATGAGCATGAGCGGAATTGCATTACAGACTGATAGGCAACTCAAGATAGGAAGAGAATATCTGCTGAATCTGCAAAATGAGGACAAGATTATTTCCGTGAAGGCAATCGTTGTCAGGTCAGTATTGAGCGAATCAAGGACTGACATCAGTGGTGATGTTATCCCCTTATATATTATTGGAATGCAATTCACAAACATATCAGATGAGAAAATCAATGAAATTATCCAGTTTATCGATAACCATAAGACAGGAGATCAACCGAAAATTAAAACCAATGGAAAGATGGAACAAAGGAAATGTAACAGATTCCCGGTGAATGTAGACGGCAAGACCATTTTGAATTTCCAAGAGCTGTACACGGTAAAGGTAATCAGTCTCAATGGTATGCTGATTGATAGTTCGCATTTTCTGAAAATTGAAGACAAATTACACATGAAGATTCACCTTCCGCAAGATAAGATGATAGATTTCATTGGGAGAGTTGCATCGTGTTCCGAAAAAGACGAAGGGGACCAGAAACGCTATGACATTGGGATAGAGTTTATTCAGATGTCAGAAGAACACAAAGAAGCACTCAATGGATTTTTCGAGAATATCGAGGATATTCGAAAATGTGACATTACAGCTGTGCAGACTGAAGCACCCGCAAATGAGGAAACATCCGAAACGCCCAGTCTGAATACCGGTGACGCAGACCTATATGTATTACAGGGGAAATATGCGGATGCAATGGCGATCTACAATGAACTTCTCGCAAAGGAACCCGAAAATGTTCATGTTTTAAAGCGCATAGAAGCACTCGCAACACTTTTGACGAACTTGAAGGATGAAAAGGAGAGACCTCCCAGAGCATCGGGAGCTCTTGCTACTCAGACAACTGAGGTAAGAAAGAGACAGACTAATGGGAAGATCTCAACAGACGGTAGCGCTGAATTAGATAAACCCAAGAAAAACGGTTCACCGCACATACATAAGGAGCCTCTATCTGGCAGTGAAAAAGTACACAGGGAAGTAACCATCAATACCAAAAAGAACGGATCACCCTCTCGGTGGTATGGGAAATTCGTAAAGCGAATCCTGACAAGACATTCTGACAATTCACCTTAATAAAGCAGGGCCACGGGATATGCTGAGGCTTATCGAAGAAATTCCACTTTATTTACTGCTGACATTACCACAAATACTTTCAGATTGTTAGTTTCAGGATCTGCTGGAAATAAGAAAAAGCCTTGACGCTTAGGATCACAACCAACAGTTGATCCTATCAACACCTCACCATCCTTAAATAACACTCTTACCTTTCGTCCAACGACTTGTTGCCCCTCCAGGAAGTGTTTTCGCTCATCATATGAAGGTTTTCCAATGAAATCTCTCACAAAAAATACAGCTTTAAGATCTTTCAATTGCACCTCAATTGCCTTGCCCTCGTTATCGCCAAAAATTACTTCAACATGAAATGATGGTTTATTTGGGAAAAAATCACGAGTATACCCCTTTACGACTCTACCGTCAGCATACCTAAAGACAACTTTGATAAGTTCCATTAGGGTATAAACCCTCTTTAATAATAAAACAACCAAGAACTACTGATCATGATAGAAAATCAAAACGCATACTCATGAGATAGGCATTTCTCAGTTTAGCGTTTCAGTATGCTGTCGATTATTGCGTTGATTATTCTTTTCTGCTCATCATTTAATTCAATAAACTTGATACCCATACCAATTCCTGGGTGACAATACGTAACCTGTCCTTTCACCGTCAACTTTTCTCCTTGAAAGGGGATTGTTATATCAATCACACTATTTTGTTTATAAGATTGAATTGTAGAAACATAAAGGCCACCTTCACTTATATCCATACTTGTACACATTCTTGTACCATCTATCAAAATCTCTTTTCTAAAAGGAAACCTATAGTTTTCCCTGCGATCTTCTCTATCCGGATTATTCATTGATGGTCATAATATATAACGAGCATATCCCCCAAATAGTTGAAGTAAGCAAGCGACTCGATTAAACTGATTTACCCAATATCCATCAAATCCAAAGGAGGCGCTTTTGAAAAGAGAATACCAGAAAATGTCAAGGAAAGCAAACGGGAAAATCAGGCTTGAGAAAAGAGTGGAATTATCTTCAATACCTTTGGAATAGTCCATCCTACCTGAGTAGGATTGACTGTATGGATAGCCCACAAGATAATAACCAAAAGGGAGGACACAGAATGATAAAAGATAAAAGTGTTGAGCCAGTTTGTTTGTCGGCAAATGAGAACTTGGGGAATTGCACGAACGAGAGGAGACGACACAGGAGATTAAATGTAGAGCATATGGAAGTTAACTGCGATATGCCATCAGCCAGTCGGGTGAAAGTGATGAATATCGGCAGTGGTGGAGCTTTAGTGATGGCAGATAGGGTAATAAATATTGGCAAGGATTATGCGCTGAAAATAGGATATAAGGACAAATCAGTCTTTGTTAAAGCAACCACAGTGTGGGCTTTATTGGCAGATAGTGTGAAGGAAGCCAACGGTGACATCATTCCAGTTTATATTGCTGGTATGAAATTCGTAGATGTTATAAAAGGTGAGATACCAGAAATTATAAGATTATTGGAAGCTAATGTGCAGGGTAATATGTATGACGCTTTTATGGGAAGCCTTCAGGGGAATTCACACAATTAGTTAATCATAATTAAAACCAGAATACCGACAGAATCATTATTCTTTTTATTTTCTCCTGCCCATCTCTTTCGATCTCACCCCCTATTTGTATATTACAAATATATGAGAGCATTACAATGCGATTATTACTATTTTTCTTGGTAGATTTGCTCCTTTGATGAATTTCTATCAATCACTAAATTAAATGAAAATGAAATCATTCGATTATTTTTTCTTTGAAGTAATCTTGCATCAATTACATCTGTCATGGTTAAGATACCTTTTGCTAAAAGGTATCTTCCAAATAGATACTTATTCATTATTCTCGATTGTACATTAGATAAAATGTTGAATGACTTTTGACTTTGTAACACCATTTTGCCAGATATTATTTTTGCCTGTTTCAGGAATACCAAATGAGCAGGGGTTTGTTGATTGTCTATTTTCAGAATCAAGATTAAGGAATTACAATAAATTATGAACATTTATTTTGACTTGAACTTTGCCTCCATTTTTCCCTTAGCTCTTACAGCTTGGTTAGATGCAAAAAATTCCGAATAATATTTTGTGTATAGCCATCTTTCATGCCTCTGTATCGGCATGTGTATTGAATAGAACCCAAGATCTACGTTATCAGGAGTAGTGTTATGCTTATCCATAAGATCAACGAATTCTACAAAACTGTGTTCCCACCCCTCATACGTTCTTTTCAATTTTCCATTAAAATATTCACGTCTCCTCACAAACTGATCTGGTTTTATTTTCATTTCTTCTGGATCTCTTTCGACTCGATAAAACTCCATATTGTTCTTTTTCCACTTAAATACAATAGCAGTCCACTTAGATAATCCGTTTACAATCGCACTTTCCTCTTCTTTATACCAATTCCTTGTATCTTCTGCTTCCTTCTTGTTCATATTTCCTCCTCACAATGAAAAATTCTACTTGCAGCTGACAATCAAATTTAGACTCGAGTAGAAGCATATGCTTGTCGAAGAGCTATTTAAATGGTTTATCGCTGAAGGAGCTATTCATTATCTTCTCATCCACGGTGATACCTTTAATCTGAGGTTAGGTTATATGCTTATGAATATTTTTAGAACTGTATTTGACAACGCTTTTTATTACCTTTTTCTTCTCTTATCCAAAGTAACGTTTTCTTAACTCTTGCACACCATAGGCGGACATCTTTTTCAAAGGTAGGACAATCGGCAAGTACCTCAAGGATATCACCATTAAACATATCTGATGCCTTTGCAGCAATTTTTAATACAGGTTGAGGACACTTAAGACCTAAGGTATCTAACATTTTAGTTGCCACAAGAATATCATCTCCTTTCTTATCACTTTTAGCAAATCTCTCAAAATTAATTTACGAGAAGAGAATTGAATATTGGACTTGTATTGTATGTTTATATTTGAAAAACGATTGTTCTGTAAATGTAAACGAACGATAATTTTTATTGACATATAAAAGTTATTGACATATTATTTTCTTAGTGTTGTTTGATTTTCTATCAACAACAAGAAAGGAGGTGAAAGAGTGAATGCCGGTAAAGAAAAAAGCCACAACGAAAAAAGCTGCTGCAAAAAAGAAGACCGCAAAAAAGAAGAAGTAAATTTCCCTCTACACACACGCACACAATTTTTTGGGCTGG
>Ga0307379_10009185_pt1 | contig 13235 bp, 15 predicted proteins | sample UN2MG_FD_202237 | JGI IMG/M metagenome (GOLD analysis project Ga0307379, IMG submission 202237) | Soil microbial communities from Risofladan, Vaasa, Finland - UN-2 | ecosystem: Environmental > Terrestrial > Soil > Coastal area > Acid sulfate soil | place: Finland: Risofladan, Vaasa | collected...
TCACGATGCTCCGGGGTTCGATGCCGTGCTCGCGGTTGTACTCGAGCTGGGTCTGCCGGCGCCGCCCCGATTCCCGCACCGCGTTCTTGATGGACTTCGTAACGCGGTCGGCGTAGAGCACGACCTTGCCGCCGGCGTGGCGCGCTGCGCGGCCCGCCGTCTGGATGATGGACCGCTCGTCGCGCAGGAAGCCCTCCTTGTCGGCGTCCAGGATGGCCACCAGCGAGACCTCGGGCAAGTCCAGCCCTTCGCGCAGCAGGTTGATGCCGACGACGACGTCTATCTCGCCCAAACGTAAATCGCGCAGTATCTCCACGCGCTCGATGGCGTCCAGCTCGGAGTGCAGGTACTTCACCTTGAAGTCCAGGCCCGCCAGGAACTCGGCCAGGTCCTCGGACATCCGTTTCGTTAGCGTCGTGACCAACGCGCGCTCGTTCCGGGACACGACGTCGCGGAGCTCGCCGACTAGGTCGTCCACTTGGCCTTCCGCCGGCTTGACCACCACCGGCGGGTCGACCAGGCCCGTGGGCCGGATGAGCTGCTCCGCTACCTGGGAGGAATGCTCGAGCTCGTACGGCGCGGGCGTGGCCGACGTGTACACGAGCTGCGGTACGAGCTTCTCGAACTCGTCGAAGCGGAGGGGCCTGTTGTCCAGGGCCGACGGCAGCCGGAAGCCGTACTCCACCAGCACTTCCTTGCGCGCGCGGTCGCCGTTGTACATCCCGCGGACCTGCGGCAGCGTAACGTGCGACTCGTCGACGATGCAGAGCCACCGCTCGGGGAAGTAGTCGAGCAGGCAGAAGGGCCGCTCGCCCTCGAGCCGGGCCGCCAGGTGGCGCGAGTAGTTCTCGATTCCGGGGCAGTAGCCGATCTCGCGCAAGAGCTCGACGTCGTGCCGCGTCCGCGTCTCCAGCCGCTGCGCCTCCACGATTTTATCGCGCTTCCTAAACCACGCCAGCCGTTCCTCCAGCTCGGCCTCGACGGCCGCCAGGCCGCGTTCTATCTTATCGGGCGCGGTGACGAAGTGCTTGGCGGGGTATATCGCGACGCGCTCGAGCGGCTGTAGCTTACGCACCGCGACGGGCTCGAGGCGCCAGATGTTCTCGACGACGTCGCCTTCGAACTCCACGCGCAGCGCTTCGTCCTCGTACGCCGGGAAGACGTCCACCACGTCGCCGCGGACGCGGAAGGTCCCCGGTTTGAACTCGACGTTGTCGCGCTCGTAGCGGATGGCGGCCAGGTCGCGGGTCAGCCGGCCTATCTCGAGCCGCCGGCCCCGTTCTATGAAAAGGTGGAACTTGCGGAACTCCTCGGGCGAGCCCAGGTTGTAGATGCACGAGACGGAGGCGACGATGACCACGTCGTCGCGGGCCAGCAGCGAGGCCGTGGCGCGCAGCCGCAGGCGTTCTATCTCCTCGTTGATGTCGGCGTCCTTCTCGATGTAGATATCCTGCGCCGGGAGGTACGCCTCCGGCTGGTAGTAGTCGTAGTATGATATGAAGTACTCGACGGCGTTGCGGGGGAAGAATTGGAGGAACTCGCCGTAGAGCTGCGCGGCGAGCGTTTTGTTGTGGCTGATGACGAGGGTGGGGAGGCCGACGTCGGCGATGACGTTGGCCATGGTGAAAGTTTTGCCCGAGCCTGTCACGCCCAGCAGCGTCTGGTGTTTTTGGCCGGCGCGGATGCCCGCCGCCAGCCGCTCCACCGCCTGCGGCTGGTCGCCGGCGAGGCCGTAGTCGGCGACGAGCTCGAAGCGGGCCGTCACTACGCCTCCTCCTCCGCCGCTTCTTCCCACGATACGCGCGCGCCGTTCAGGCCCTCTTTGAGGACGTCGAGTTTCAGCAGGCGGCGAATTTGGTCCTCGCGGTAGCGGCGCTTCTTAAGAATTTCCAGCTCGTCCTTGAAGAGGGATATGAGCGTTTTGAAGGGGACGTCGGCGGGAGACGAGGCCGCGACCTCCGTGAGGAACGTCGCGACGGTGCGCGCGATGGTGGGGTAGGCGTAGAACTCGAACGGCCGGCCGTCGGCGGGGAAGCTTTTAATAATCAATAGCTCGTCGGCCGGCAGGTACAGCGCCGGGTGGAGGAGCTGCCCTTTCTTGACGACGCCCTTGCACTTTCGCAGGACGAGGACGCGGTTGTGGAGGACGGCGAGGGCCTGCAGCAGCTCCGCGAATTCGACCGGCGCGTCCCACGACGCGAGCTCGAGTTTGATGACGCTGGCCGGGTACCGGCCTCTCGCTCCGAAGAGGGTTTCCACCGCCGGTTTTCCCTAGAGGGTGTTCCCCTTACCGTCCACCTTGGCGCCGCCCATGCGGTCGCGCAGCAGCGTGAAGATGACGTGCCCCAGCACCATGTGGACGTCCTCGACGATTTGCTCGTTGCGCGACGGCACCAGGACCGCGATGTCGGCGTGCTCCCTGGCCTTGCCGCCGTCGCCGCCGGAGAAGAGCACCCCGGTCCCGCCCAGTTCCTTTATGACCTTGAGGGCGTTGATGACGTTGGGTGACATCCCGCTGCCGGAGAACGCCACGGCCACGTCGCGCTCGTCCGCCAGGTTGTAGAGCTGCTCGCCGAAGGTGTTGGTGTAGTCGGTGTCGTTGGCCCAGGCGGTTATCACGGCGACGTTCGTCGAGAGCGATAGCGCCTTGATGCGCCGGCGGCCTACCGCGGCGGTCCCCTTCGCGAGGTCGCACGCCAGGTGCGCCGACGTCGCCGCGCCGCCGCCGTTCCCGAAGAGGAAAATGGTGCCGCGGTCCCGGTACGCGCGGTCGAAGACGTCCACCACGTCGCGCACCGCTTTGGCGTCCACCTCGCGGACCACCGCCGCCACCGACGCCAGGTATTCGTCTATCTTATCCTCAACTCGCGACATATCGGCCTAACCTTTTTCGTCCAAGGCGCGGACGCCGTCGTAGTCGAACCCGAAGTCGTACCGTTCGAAACCCTCGCCCGCCAGGTACGCCGCGACGGCTTCTTGGGCGGCGGGCGGCGCCATTACGAGGTAGAAACCCCCGGCCCCCGCGCCCGTCACTTTGACCGCCCAGGCGCCGAGCTCGCGGGCCCGGGCGCAGGCCGCGACCGTCTTCTCGTCCGCTATTTTGGCCGAGACCTTTTTCTTGGCCAGCCACGCCTCGTGCATAAGCTCGCCGAAGCGGGGCCAGTCGGCCTCCGCGGCGGCCGTACACATCCCGCCGGCGAGCTCCTTCATGCGGTGAAGGGCCTCGACGGTTTGGCGGTCGCCCGCGGCGACGCGAGCCCGCTGGCCGGTGAGGACTTCGGCGGAGTCGCGGCGGCGCCCCGAAAAGAATAACATAAAATAACGTTCGAATTCGCGCCGTTTTGACGCGGAAAGATTTACGGCTTCGCGCCGGACGTTATCTTTTTCGAAATAGAAATAGTTCAGGCCGCCGAAGGCCGCGGCGTACTGGTCCTGGCGGCCTATGGGTCGGCCCAGCTTTTCAATCTCTATGACGGACGCGGCCTCGGCCACCTCTTCCCTGGCGGGGCGGCGGCCGGCGAACAGGTGGAGGGCGTACGTGACGGCGACGCCGACGGCGCCCGAAGCCCCCAGGCCCGAGCCGGGCGGCAGGCCCGTTCGGACGGTCATTTCCACGCCCCCCGCGGGTCGGAGTTCGGCCAGTGTCCGGCCGACCAGCGCGACCTCGGCTCGAGGGTCCTTCAGGATTTCGGCCGGGTCGCCGTAATCCGCCCGGATTTCGAAGTCGTCCAGGATTAGCGACACGGTGCGGATGTCGAGGGGGCGCACCCGCACGCGCGCGCCCAGGCTCACCGCGGCCGAGAGGACCGCGCCGCCGTAGCGCTCCGCGTACGCGGGAAGGTCCGTCCCGCCGCCGGCGAACGCTATGCGGCAGGGGGCGAAGGCGGTCGCGATTTCCGATTTCGTGACCATAAGCCTCAAGCGGGCGTCGCGACGTAGATTACGCCGCTCCCCTGTTTGAACCATAGAGCGAGCGTTTGCAGCGCGGGCCGCAGGGCCAGTTTAAAATATATAAAACGGGCCGCCGTCTCGAGGGGAGAACCGACCCGGATTTCCGGCGGCGACAGGTACTTGCGGATGGCGCCGTAGTTGCCGCTGTAGCGGGCGAGGACGGCGAAGCCGTGTTTGCGGAGCATCGCCCTCAACGTCCGCGGCGTGAAGAACGCGACGTGGTAGGGGACCGCGTCCGGCGCGACGGTCCCCGGTTTTTTCCTCTCCCAAAGCGCCCGGCCGATTTTCTCCCAGTGGTAGAGCTCGTACGGGACCTGGACCAGGATGACGCCGCCCGGTTTGAGCGCCGCGCGGACGTTGGCGAGGGCCGCGCCCGGGTCGTAGAGGTGTTCGACGATATCGACGAGGTAGGCCGCGTCGAAGGACGCCGGCTCGAGCGCCGCCTCCTCCAACGGCCCCTCCGCGACTTCCAGGTCGAAATGCCGGCGGGCGTAGGCCGCGGCCTCCGCGGATACGTCGTTGCCGGCGACCTCCCAACGCTGCCGCCGCAACCACTCGAGCTGGAAGCCGTGGGCGCAGCCGCACTCCAACAGGCGCCCGGGGCCGGCGACGTGGCGACTGAGCAGCGCGAGCCGTTTCGCGAAGAGGCGCTCGTATACGCCGCGGAAGCGCTCGAAGGTCTCGACGTAGCCGTCGTAGCCGCCCGCGGCGTAGTACGTCTCGTCGTACAGGCGGCGCGCCGCCTCGCGCGTGGGCCGGGGCGAGAGGCGGACCAGGCCGCACCGCCGGCACTTGACGACGCCGAACCGGCCCTGCTGCGTCGAGAGCAGGCGGCCGTCGTCGGCGCCGCACAGCGGGCAGGACACTTCCTCGAGCGGAAGCGTCGCGAGCTCGAGCGGAGCTTGTGCCATTGCGCGTTTTATTAACCCAACTCTTCCGGGGGAAGGAAGTCGTCCAGCGCCACGGCCTCGTAGTGTTCTATTTCGTAGCCGCCTTCTTTCTTCACGGCGACAAGGAAGTCGAAGCGGAAGTCCGGCTCTTCCGCGGGGCGCTCCTTCTCCAGGAAGTGGAGCGCGGCCCGGTATACGCGCGACACCTTCCGGGGCGTGAATTGGGAGCGGGGGTCCACGCTCGCGCCCGCCCGGGCCGTTTTCACCTCTGCGAAGACGAGGCGGCCTTCCTTGGACGCGACGACGTCGAGCTCGCCGAAGGGGGTGTGGTAGTTGCGGGCGACGATTTCGAAGCCGCGCCGGCGTAAAAAATCGGCCGCGGCGTCCTCGCCCGCGCGGCCAAGCGTTCGGCGGGCCGCGGCCCGGCGCTCGCCGTCGCGCGTCATTGCCGGAAGAGGTCGTCGGCGTCGCCGAGGTGACGGGCCACGGGAGCGAAGCTGCGCCGGTGGGCCGGCGACGGCCCGAGCTTCGCCAGCGCCTTGAGGTGGCCCGCGGTGCCGTAGCCCTTGTGGACCGCGAAGCCGTACCCGGGGTATTTGTCGTCCAACAGCACCATAAGGCGGTCGCGGTAGACCTTGGCCATTATGGAAGCCGCGGCGATGGAGACGCAGCACGCGTCGCCCCGTACGATGGTCTTTTGCCGCACCGTCATCGGCACGGGCCTGTTGCCGTCCACCAGCAATAAGTCGGGCGCGGGCGCGAGGCGGACGCACGCTTTCCTCATCGCGAGCAGCGCGGCGTTCAGTATGTTTACGTCGTCGATGACTTTGGCCGACGCCACGCCCACGGCCCAGCTCGAGGCGCCCTCGGCCAGCGTCGCGTAAAGCTCGTCGCGCAGGCCGGCGTCGAGCCGCTTGGAGTCGCGGATGCCGGCGCAGTCGAATCCGGGCGGCAAGACGACCGCCGCGGCCACCACCGGCCCCGCCAGCGCGCCGCGGCCGGCTTCGTCCACCCCCGCCACGCGTGCTAAGCCCTCCTCCCAGAAGCGCCGCTCGAATTCTTCCAGCGTGAGCGGCCCGTCGGGCGAGGAGGGCCCGAAAAGCGTAGGCGCGTCTTCCGCCATAATTTAAGACGAATCTTCGGCGGTCGTCTCGTCCTCCGGCGCCTTTTCCTTCGCGGCTTTGGGCTCGGCGCGGCGCATGCGGCCTTCCTTCACGCGCGCTTTCTTGCCGACTTTGCGGCGCAGGTAGTAGAGCTTGGCCCGGCGCACTTTACCGCGGCGCACGACCTTCAAGCTCTTTACTCGCGGCGAGTGCAGGGGGAAGGTCCGCTCCACGCCCACGCCGGAGGCTATGCGCCGGACCGTAAAGGTTTCGCGCGGGCCGGCGCCCTTGCGGGCGATGACGACGCCTTCGAAAGGTTGGGTTCGCGTTCGGTCGCCTTCGACGATCTCGGCTTCCACGCGGACGGTATCGCCTACGTTGAAGTCCGGGACCTTATCTTTAAGCGCCGTCTTCTCTATTTCGCGAACGGCGGGATGCATTTCGGACACCTCGTTGCGTTGACTGGTAGTTAAATATAATAGCCGGCGTTAATTATTATCGTTGGCTCGAGTTTCGGTTTCAGCTGAGTATGCGGTCGACGTATATGGCGAACGCGGCCCGAACCGGCAGGTGGTTGAAGTCGCCGCTTCCCGCGAGCGGCTCGAGCACCGCGTCCGCGGCGAACAATATATCCTCCGTCAGGCCGTAGCCGGTACCGAACAACAACAGCACCGGCCTCCCGTCCGCCGCCGTCCACAGCTCTTCGGCCGGCAACGCGTCTCGCGTGGGCCGGGCCGTGGTGGCGACGACGAACGGCTCCCCGCCTTCCGCCGCGGCCACGTCGTCGAAGGCCGCTTCTACGGTCGGGACCATTTTCGCCGCCGCGAGCGCCCGCCGCCGCTGCGGGCTGTGCTCGGCGCCCACCCCCTCGCGCCAGTGGTAAATTATTTCGTCCACCAGGCGCTGCTGCGAATCGTACGGGTTCGTGACGTAATATCCGGCGACGCCGTACGTCAGCGCGACGCGGCCCAGGTCGTGCAGGTCCAGCGGCGTCACCGACGTCGCGACCGTTTCCCCCTCCCGGTTGTACACCGGCCAGTGGACCAGCGCGACGTACAGTTTACCCTTTTGTTCGCTTTTCGGGGCCACGGCCGTTCGCCGGCCTTCCTTAATCTTCGCCTTCCAGCAGCTCGGGCCGGACGTCGCGCGTTCTCTTCAGCGCCTGCTCGCGACGCCAGTTATCGACCTCGCCGTGGTTCCCCGAGAGCAGGACCTCCGGGACCGCCATCCCCCGGAACTCCCGCGGCCTGGTGTAGTGCGGATGGTCCAGCAGGCCGGTGGCGAACGAGTCCGTGGCCGCGGAGTCCTCGTCCCCCAGGACGCCGGGGACCAGCCGCGCCGCGGCGTCCACCACCGCCAGCGCCGCTATCTCGCCGCCCGAGAGGACGAAGTCGCCTAGCGAGATTTCCTCGTCGGCCAGGCCCTCGCGGACGCGCTCGTCGACGCCTTTGTACCGGCCGCAGAGCAGTATTAAATGCTCCCTTTCCGCGAGCGGCCGGCAGCCCTCCTGCGTAAGCGGCTTGCCCTGGGGCGTGAGGAAGACGCGCCAACCCCGGCCGAACTGCGCCTCCACGTCCTCCACCGCGCGGAAGAACGGCTCCGGCTTCATCACCATGCCGACGCCGCCGCCGTACGGGTAGTCGTCCACCGAGCGATAGGCGTCGTCGCTGTAGTTACGCAGGTCGTGGACGCGGGCTGCTACCAATCCCCGCTCGAGCGCCTTGCCCAACACGCCGACGGCCAGCGCGCCGTCGAAGAAGGTCGGGAATATCGTAACGATGTCGAAGGCGAGCGTCGGGGCCATACTATCCCTCGCGGTGGGGCACGATGACGATTTTTCCCCCCCGCTGAACTTCCGCGACGTGGGCCCGGACGAGGGGCACGTCGTACGTCCGGTCGCCGGCCTCGATCACCAGAACGTCGTGCGGGCCGGCCCCGTAAACGGCGACCACGGTGCCCGCGGTTTCGCCGGTCGTGGTTTCGACGGGCAGGCCGACGAGTTCGAACTCGTAGTATACGTCGGCGGGCGTTTCGGGGAGAGCCTCGGCGGGGACCGCGACCCTCCAATCTCTGTATTCTTCGGCCGCGGTGCGGTCGTCTATGCCGGCGAATTTTGCCAGGAAGCCGTCGCCCTTGGGCCGCCAGCCCTCGACCGTTGCCGCCACTTGGCACGTCGGCCCGAGCAGGACTACCGCCAGCCCGGGCCCCGGTACGAAAAATCCTTCCGTGAAATCGGTAACGACGACCTCGCCCTTAAGGCCGTGGGGTCGACGGATGAAGGCTATGGCGACTGCGCCGCCCACCGGGCGTTATTCCAATATCTCGAGCGCCGCGCGCTTGTTCTGCTTCATCGCCGCGGCGTTCAATATCGTCCTGAGCGCCCGGGCCGTCCGGCCTTTCTTTCCGATTATCCGGCCGATGTCCTCGCGGTCAACCGAGATCTCGATTATCGTCGTTTTCTCGCCCGCGACCTCGTGGACCACTACCGACTCCGGCTTCTCGACCAAATTCTTCGCGATGTATTCGATCATGTCTCTCATCTCGGCACCTCCTGTGCCTCGAGCTCAGGTTTGGGGTTTAGGGCTGAAATCGGAAATCGAAATGAAAACGAATCGAAACTGATCTGGTCTAAAGCCTGGGCTGAATATTTAATCGGCCTATTCGCCGGTCGTCTTCCGTTCCGCGAACTTCTTCAATACGCCGGCCTTCGAGAGGAGGCGCTTCGCCGTCTCGGAAGGCGTCGCGCCCACCGAAAGCCAATACAGCGCTCGTTCCTCGTTCACCTCGGAGACCGCCGGGTCGGCCGTGGGCTCGTAGTAGCCCAGCGTCTCGATGAAGCGGCCGTCGCGCTTGGCGCGGCCGTCGGTCACGACCAACCGGTATCGCGGCGCGTTTTTCGCGCCCGTGCGTCGAAGTCTGATGCGAACAGCCAAGTATTTCCACCTCCGGACCTACGTGCTTTCGGCCCTAAGAGTCGAGTGCCGATTGAAGTTCCGCTATGGCCCGTAGCGGGTCCGGCGCGCCGAAGACCGCGCTCCCGGCGACGATAACGTCCGCGCCGGCGTCCGCCACGCGCCTAATATTATCATTTTTTACGCCGCCGTCAACCTCAATTAATACATCGCGGCCCGAAGCGTCGGCCATCGCGCGCGCGCGCGCTATCTTGGCCAGGCCGCCCTCGACGAACGCCTGGCCGCCGAACCCGGGGTTGACCGTCATTATCAAAATAAAATCGGCCAGGCCCAACACGTCCTCGAGTGCCGCGAGCGGCGTCGCCGGGTTGACCGCGGCGCCGGCCTTCTTGCCGGCCGCCTTCACCTGCTGCAGCGCGCGGTGGAGGTGGGGCGTGGCCTCGGCGTGCACCGTTATGACGTCCGCGCCCGCGGCGGCGAAGTCGTCGACGTACCGTTCCGGTTTCTCCACCATCAGGTGCGCGACCATTACGAGGTCGCCGGCGTCGTCCCGCAAATCGGCCGCCATCTTGGCGCCGAAGGATATGTTGGGGACGAACTCGCCGTCCATCACGTCGAGGTGCACGTACCTCAGGCCCGCGTCGCGGACGAGCCGCGTCGCCTCGGCCATCCGGCCGAAGTCCGCCGACAACAGCGACGGCGCGAGTTCCGCTTTTCGCTTCGCCATAACTTTAGGGCGCGGGCGGCCCGCTCGAGATTACGAGGTCCACCGCCTCGCCCTTCTTCACCTGCTCGCCGATGTCCGGCGCCTGGCGGATTATCCGGCTGGCGGGGACGGTCATTGACGGCTCGGTCGTGACGCTGCCCACGGCGAGCTCGTATTCTTTCAGCGTCTTGGCGGCCTCGTCCACCGTTAGGCCGACGAGGTTGGCCGGCATCAGGATCGTTACCTCTTCCGAGCCCAGGCTGACCAGCAGGTTTACCTTGGTGCCGCGGTTGACCTTATCGCGCGGCTTCGGCGTCTGGTCGATGACGTGGTCCTTGGGCACCGTGTCGTCGTGGACGTCGGTGACCTCGCCGACGTTAAGGCCGATGCGCGTGAGGACCAGCTCCGCCTGGCGCAGCGTCCGGCCGACGACGTTGGGGACGTGGACTTCGGCCAGGCCGGCGCTCACGCGTACTTTGACGGTCCGCCCCTTGCGCACCTTGATGCCGGGCTCCGGGTCCTGCTGGACGACGAAGCCCTCGGGCAGCGACGAGTCTTTCGCGACGCCGACTTCCTTCATCACCAGGCCGGCGTCGGCGAGCATCATCTCGGCCTCGTCCACGTTGTGGCCTATAATCTCCGGCACCGCGACCGACTCGCCGCCGGCTACGAACATACGGCCGAAGCCCACGACGAGTACGAGATAGCCCAATATTATCGCGACGAGCGCCGCGGCCACGAGGCGCACGAAACGAAGGAATCCCTTTACCAGGTCGACGCGTCCGATTTTAAGCTGCATAAATAAAACGCCCCGCGACGCGGGCGCGGCAAGTCGTAATTTTTAACATAAAAAGGTTTTTAAAGCAACCTTAAAAGCCGTTTGGCCTTTTACTACCATTTAAAAATGCCGCCCGGGCGGGCGGCTTTTCTTCTTGGGTTAATCGGGGAATCTACCTACCTTTGGCATTTTCGCGTTACGTTTTACCGCCTTAGCTATTAGGGGCCGCGAAATTTTTTTATGACTCTCATTCGGTCTACGGGGGCCATATTTCTTCAAATAGGCTATTTTAAGTTAACGCTAATTATTTCCGAATATAGGTTTAAAGAATTCGTCTTCTTTGTAACTGTCGAAGTAACCCGATTTAATTACCCATTCATTCACAGCCGATTCTGAAGAAGCCCAGGCTTTAGCTTGTTCTAAAGCTCGGACTATTTTATCGCGTTCGTGGAGCCTTTTATGGATTATTGCTTTAAACAAGAAGTCCCTAGCATATAAGTCATTTTTACGATCCCCGCTCGTATGTGGCGGTAGATTCGCTAGTTCGGTTAAAGCCGATACATCTCGTCCGAACGAATAATACACGAAGCTTTTATTATACCAAGATTCAGCTGGCTGAACAGGGAAATCGGCGAGTATAGTAGGAATTATTAGGTCTTCTTTTCCTAAGCCGGGCGCCGTATATATTAAAATTTGGTTCATTGAATAATATTTATTTCCTGTTAATGATGTAGCTTTATTTATATTCTTTTCGGCTATTTGGTAGCGGCCTAACTTATAAGAACAAATCCCGTTTAGATTATAAGCCCAAGCTTGGGTAAACGGCGGCAAAACCTCGATTATTTCTTCGCTTTTTTCTATTACATTTTCGAATTGGCCTATTTGGTAATAATAAAATATTACGTAGAGCCCTTTTTCCTCGGGGGTGGAAAAGCTGTCTTTCGGCTTACCGAATATTTTTTCGGGGTCTTCTACGTAAAAATATGGCGCTAAAAAGTTTTCACTTCGTTGGGTTAGTTCTTCATAAACCGTTGGTTCAGGTATGGACTTATTTTTAACGCTATTAAACAACTCGTCGATTATTATTATCTTGGGTCCAGGTTTAAATTTGGGAACCTGACATGCAACAATAACCGGCGTTTTTTTTGTGGTTATCACACCCGTTCCCGGGGGAGGCGGGGGTTGTTTTTCATTAGGTACTAATATATGTTCCTCCGATAATTGTTTGTATTCCTCGATAGCTGTTTTAGTAGCTTCCCCGCGGTAATTTTTTCGGGACAACAATTTCTCTGCATAGGATCGAGTCTTTGCGAATTCGCCTCGTTTATAGGTATAATCCATAAGTATGAAATAGAGTGCATCTAAGTATACGTCCGGTATAACGGCGTTTTCGTTTTTGCGTAAAGTATCGGCCGCGTACGCCGACGCCGCAAAAAAGTTATCCCTAAGTGGGTTTAACGACGAATTGGTTTCGAATTCCCCAAGTCCAAGCTTCTCCCAAATAGTTTTTTCACAAATCCCCGTTAAAGACTCTAACGTTTTAACGGTCAACGTATCGCGAAACGCCGCGAAATACCCAGCGTCTTCCCCTGTCGGAAGCGGTATGTTTTTGTGTAATAACTTCGTAGGTATTTCGTCGCCACGGGTAAAAAGGTATACTTCTGCCTGGTAAACCACCGGCTTTCCCGCCGGTTCCGCATCTACCGTCATATTCGTCGTCATTATATAATCTGCTTTAGTACTTCCGATTAACTCGGCGATTGTACTATCCGGGTATAATTTATAGTATACGCGCGCACATAGTTTGTTTGTATGGCTAGGTTTTTCGTCTCTATCGTGTGACTTGTTTTCATCGGTGGCTTGTAATTCTAAATATTTTTTTTCCAAGTTGTCTTTAAATTCCGGGTGGCCGAACCATTCTATCGCTTTTTTACCCTTTTCCCGTCCTGGGATATTGAAGGGTATTATTAATAGCCTAGTTTCGGTTCGGGTTTTGGTTGCGTCGAGGAAATTTTGGTCGGACAATAAATAAATGCCGGGGTATTCGTACTTAAGACGGGCTTCCCACTTTTCTTTGTCGTATCGGGGATTTATTACCGGGTATAAGGCTACTCCTAAGCATACTAAATAGGCTCCCAAAAATGCCGTATTAATTACTTTGAATATTTTCCAATCAATACGTTTTAGTTTTTCCAGTTTCGAAATACCATTTAATACGGCCAAAACCATCCCAATAACGGAAGGTAAGTAACTAATATATTTAATTTTTACCGGTTCGGTTTTTAGAAATAAAAAAGTTAGGGCTATCCCTGCTAATGGATAGACTACCAAGATAACTAGTAAATATCTCAGCCTTTTTCTAGTGGCGCCTTCGCCGGCGCTTTTTCCTCGCTTTTCTCCCATACTCCTCCGTATGATATAAAACAGGGCCCGGTTTTTCAATAACTAACTTAAGTGGCGGTTCCCTTAAGTATAGCCCAGCGCCGTTTCGGGGAATATTACCTTATACTTTCGTTGTGTAATTTAACGGTCTTTTTAATTATCCCTCGGCCATTTCCTTGAGCGTCACTATCTCCGGGAGGTTGCGGTATTGGCCCGCGTAGTCCAGGCCGTAGCCGACGGCGAAGACTTCGCCCACCTCGAAGCACACGTACCGGAGCGGGACCTCGACGCGCTGCATCGCCGGCTTGTAGAGCAGCGCGCAGATGTGGATGCTGCGCGGCTCGCGGATGCGCAGGTGGTCCACCAGGAACGCGGTCGTCAGGCCCGTGTCGACGATGTCCTCGACCACCAGGACGTCGCGGCCTTTGACGTTCACGGCCACGTCCTTCGTCAGCACGACCTCCTCGGTGGTCTCCGCGCCCTCGCCGTAGCTTATTATCTCCGCGAAATCGA
>Ga0307379_10009188_pt1 | contig 13234 bp, 7 predicted proteins | sample UN2MG_FD_202237 | JGI IMG/M metagenome (GOLD analysis project Ga0307379, IMG submission 202237) | Soil microbial communities from Risofladan, Vaasa, Finland - UN-2 | ecosystem: Environmental > Terrestrial > Soil > Coastal area > Acid sulfate soil | place: Finland: Risofladan, Vaasa | collected...
GCGCGGGTGTCCTCGTCGAATCTGGCGAGCTGGAGCCCCTCCAGTTCGGCGGCGTCGGCGGCCATTATGCCCGCCCCGCCTGCGTTGGTGACGATGACGACGCCGGGCCCGGCGGGCAGGGGCTGGCTGGCAAGCGCGCGGGCGTGGTTGAACTGCGCGGTTATCGACCGGCAGCGGATGATCCCCGCGCGGGCGAAGACCGCCTCGTAGGCCCGCTTGGTGTCCACCAGCCTGCCCGTGTGCGAGCTTGCCGCCATCGCACCCGCGCCCGTCTCGCCGGCCTTCATCAGAAGTATCGGCTTGTCGTAGCCGATCCGCTCGGCTTGGCGGAGAAAGGCGTCGCCGGCCTCAATCGTCTCAAGGTAGCCCGCGATCACCTTGGTCTGGTTGTCGGCCGCGAAGAGCTTCAGGATGTCCATCTCGTCGATGTCGGCCTTGTTGCCCATCGAGATGAGCTTGCTGAAGCCGACGCCCTTCTCGCGGGCCATGTCCACGATGGCCGCCAGCAGCGAGCCGGACTGAGAGAAGTAGCCGATCGAGCCCGCCGGCGGCAGGGCGGCCCCGAACGAGGCGTTCAGCTTGATCGCCGGCGTCATCAGCCCCAGGCAGTTGGGCCCCACGATCCGGATGCCCGACTCGCGCGCCAGCTCGACGATCCTGGCCTCCAGCTTCCGCCCCTGCTCGCCGGCTTCCTTGAACCCCGAGGAGATCACCACCGCGTGTGCGATGCCCAGCCGTCCGCACTCGCGGATCACCTCGGCGACGGCCGGCGCCGGCACGGCGATCAGCGCCAGGTCCGGCACCTCGCCGATCGACGCCAGGTCCGGATAGCACCGCAGCCCTTCCAGCCGCTCGGCGTTGGGGTTCACCGGATATATTCCGCCTTCGTATCCGTCCCCTACCAGGCGGGCGAGGATTTCGTGTCCGACCTTTCCGGGCTTTCGGGACGCGCCGACCACGGCGACGGACCGGGGCTCGAACAGGGCCTGAAGGCTCCTGAGGGTTGCCGTCTGCTCGGAGCCGGATGCCTGCAATGGTGAGTTCATCGCGAACCTCACAGTCGATCACAGCCCGTGGAATGCAAACACATTCCTCTTCACCTTCTCGATCGTGGCGTTCACCACGGGGTCGATCCGCATTCGCTGCTCGCCGCTGGGCGCGCGCAGGCGGTCGCGCAGCCCGCCGGACCAGTCGGTGCTTCCAAGCATCACGCCGCCGAGCCCGGCGGCGCCGTCTTCTGTGGCATCGGCCTGTCCGCACAGCACGCTCCAGGCCAACGCCCAGCCGCGAGCCGTGTTCTCTATATGATACCCGCCCCCGCCCGTTGCCAGAACAGGCCGCCCGAAAGCAAGCACCCGCTCGATCACCTCCGCGTAGGCGTTGTTCGTCAGCTCCAGGTTTGCCAGCGGGTCGCCGGCCAGCCCGTCCAGCCCCAGCTCCAGCACGATAACGTCGGGCCGGTACGCGCCGATAAGTGGCACGGCCACCTCGCGGATCGCCCGGCCGAACGCCTCGTCGTACGTGCCGGGCGGCAGCGGAACGTTGACGCTGTAGCCGGCGCCGTCGCCGACGCCGATGTCGTCCTCCCAGCCGGTGCCGGGAAAGAGCGTCCGACCGCTCTGGTGGAATGAGATCGTCATTACGTCGCGGCGGCTGTAGAAGGCCTCCTGCACGCCGTCGCCGTGGTGGACGTCCACGTCGAGGAAGACGACGCGCCGCCCGGCGCCGGTGAGCTTCAGGCAGCCGAGGACCACGTCGTTGACGTAGCAGAACCCGGCTGCGCGGCTCGGGCGGGCGTGGTGGTAGCCGCCGGAGGGGTTGAACGCGACGGCCGTCTCGTCGGCGAGGAGCAGCTCCGCCGCGGTGAGCGTCGCGCCGGCTGCCAGGGCGGCGTACTCGTACATCCCCACGAAGACCGGGCAGTCGGGCGTGCCCAGGCCCATGTGCAGCCCCTCGACGGTCAGCTCGCCCTGCGGGGCGCGGCGCAGCGCGTCGAGATACTTCGCCGTGTGGAACTCAAGCAGCGCCTCGCGCTCGGCCGGCGCGGGGGCCACCTCGCGCTGACCCGGGCCGCCGAGCAGGCCCGTCGAGAGCAGTATCTGCCTGGCCTTGCCGGCCCGGCTGGTGTTGAACGGGCTGTCCGGCGGATAGGGGTACTGCTCCAGCGCCGGCGAGTGGACGAACGCCGCCTGCCTCAAACTCTCATGCCGCGCCGCAGCCGCCATGAATCACATGCTCCCCAAGCCCCCCATCGCCCTCGCCGACGAATCTACCTCCCGCCGGCTGATCTGACAAGCATGATGCGATGGGGCGATAGCACATGACACCGAACGGACTCCCTCACTACTCCCACCTGCTGTTGTACTCCTCCCAGGCCTTGCGGAAGTCCTCGTCGCCTTCAGCGATTAGGAGCGCAGCGTATGGCTTGAACCTCTCCGTCCACGGACAGAACCCGCCGTAGTACTTGGGTGGCGCCTCGCTGAGGTGCACACGGAGGATGCGCGCGGTCTCCGGATGGGCCCACAGGTATGCGCGAGCTTTGGCTGCCACGTAGATTCCCAGATAAGCGCGTCTCTCACGACTGCCGGGCGCCTCCCGCCCAACGGCATCGCGAAGCGCGGAAAGCATCTCATCAGATCGGTTAGCGTCGATGTAGGCGTCGCAGACATGGACGTACTGCCCGGATGGTATCCAAACCGAGACGTACGTTGCGAGATGCTTCGTGCCGAAACGCCTCACATCTTCGTGTCGATCACTGAGGGTGTCCAGGTAGAGGGAGAAGTAATCGCGGTTGCTCATGAATGGCTTCTGAGTGCCGTGCCCGCAAAGGATGTGTTCCGCACATCTCACGCCCTCCATCAAGCGGTGCTCCGGACCACAGCCTTGCGCGACCCAGCACCAGGCCAGCAGTGCGGAGAGCGTCAAGGGCTTCATGGCCACCCAGGCAAGGGGGAGAGCCTGGTCGTGGGTGGCTTCTGTCCGGCAGGGCTGGATGAAGGCCGACATGCACCGCCCTTTCCGACCCTAGCGTACCCCGGGGCTTGGCGCGCGACAATGGTGGAGGGCCGGGCAAGCTGGCGCTTGCCCGGGGCACCCGCTCCGACTTCCGGCGCGGGTATATGGCCCCGGCCGCGCGCGGCCGGGGGGCACCACCGGAGGCGGAATCCACACCGCAAGGCCCGCAGGGCCGACACTCATCGGTCCCGGGCGCAGGTGGGTTGCGAAACAACGCGGCTTGGTGCCATGCTTCTGGCGCTGCCTGCCCTGCCTACCGGCAGGCAGGCAGAAGCATGCTTGTCGTCTCGCTTCGCTCGTCCCGGCGCCGGGATCACGTCCGTTCCCTACGGCCACGACCCCGCTTCGCTGAAGCTACGCAGGGCTATCGCGGAGCGTGGCCCTCCAGGACGACGGGCAGAGGCCGGATGAAAAGACGAACACAACGGGCTACCGGGCACTGGCTACCGGCTCCCTCCTTCGCCTGAGGCTTCGGAGGGCAAGCCCGGCTCCCTACCCCGGCTCTGAGCTACTTGACGATGCGGAGGATGGCCTTGAAGGCCGGGCCTTCGGCCACCTTCAGCAGCTCGAACAGCACCATCTCGACGGTGGTGACGGCGACGCCCGCGGCAGCCAGCTTGCCCAGAGCGGCCAGGCGGTTGGCCTCGGTGCGCGAGGAGACCGCGTCGGCGACGACCTGCACCTCGTAGCCGGCGGCCAGCAGGTCCATCGCGGTCTGATGTACGCACACGTGCGCCTCGATGCCGGCGAGGACGATCTGCTTGCGGCCGAGTTCGCTGAGCGCCTCTGCGAAGCGCGGCTCGCCCCAGCAACTGAAGGCCGTCTTGGTGATCGGCTCGCCGCTCAGCCGCTCGGCGATCTCGGGGACGGTCGGCCCCAGCCCCTGGGGATACTGCTCGGTCCAGGCGATCGGCACGCCGAGGGCCTTCATGCCGTCGATGAGCTTGGCGAGGCTGGCCACGAGCGCATCGCGCTGGTGCATGACGGGCAGGAGCTTGTCCTGCACGTCCACGAGGACGAAGGCGGTGTTGGTCTTCTCAAGCATCTGCGGTCCCCTGGGTTGTCGGTGGCCCGGTGGCCAAGGCCGTGAGGATGTCGTCGGCCGAGGTGGCCGGTCCGACCTCGATGGTGTGTATCCGCGCGCCGAGCCGGCGGTAGTGATCGACCAGCGGGGCGGTGCGCTGGGCGTAGGTTCGGAATCGTTCGCGGACGGCGGCTGCCTGGTCGTCGGGTCGGCCGGCGCGGTCGCCGCCGGCGTCGGTGCGGACGCGCCGGAGCACGACGTCGGCGCTGCACGCCAGCTCGACGACGGCGCGGACGTCCACGAGCGGCGCAAGGTCGCGCGCCTGGCCGATGTGCCGCGGCAGGCCATTGAGGACGATCCAGTCATCGGGGCCGACGTCGCAGCCGGCGAGAAAAACGCGGAGGATCCTGGCGGCGATGGGGAACTGCTCATCGGCCAGCAGCGCGCCGGCCAGCGCGCCGCGAATGGCCTCGACATCGGCGTCAGTCAGGTGCGCGGGCGGGGTTTCGGCGGCGGCGGCCGCCCGCAGTTGGCGGCCGAAGTCGAAGTGGCGGCACCGCCGCCCCCACAGGCCGCGCGCTTCAAGCAGGTCGCCGAGCGGCGTCTTGCCGGCGCCCGTCGGGCCGATCAGCAGGATGGCACGATGCCGGATCATGATGAGGAATCGAGCCCGGGTGACGAAACGGGCACGGGCCGCGTGGCCGGCCCTCACGTCATTCGCTTGGGCGCGCGGGTCTTACGTACAGGCTCGGTTGCCGGCTACTCCGGCTCCGACGGGGCAAGCTGGTGGCGAGGCTGCCGGACGAGGAAGGTCGTGACGGCGGCCAGCACCAGCAGGCTCGCGGAGCAGTAGTATGCGAAGTTGAAGCTATGGGTCGCGTCGTAGACCTTGCCGGCCAGCAGGGCGAGCATGAACCCGCCGACGCCCCAGGCGGTGAAGACCAGGCCGTAGTTGGTTCCGAAGTTCTTCAGGCCGTAGTAGTCCTTGGTGACGGACGGGAACAGCGAGAGGTTTGCGCCGTAGTTCGCGCCGATGAGTGCGGAGATCAGCGCCAGCACAGGGGTCTGCGCCAGCAGGCTGCCGGCGGTGGCCTGGGACAGCAGCAGGACCAGGACGGCCTGCAGGACGAAGCAGATGGCCATCGTCGCGCGGCGCCCGATCTTGTCGGAGGCTATCCCAGCGACGATCCGCCCGGCGCCGTTTCCGACGGCCAGCACGGCGACGAGGACGAAGCCCATCTCGATCCCGGCCTGCGCCTTGGCGATGGCGGCCAGCTTGGCGATGACCATCAGCCCCGCGCCGGCGCCGCAGGCGTACATGAACCACAGGAAGTAGAACTGCCGGGTCTTGAGCATCTCTCGCGAGGTGAACTCCTCCTTCCTGGCGTTCGGGCCGGGCGGCGCGGGCGGCGGCGAGCCCGGCGGGACGTAGCCTGCCGGCGGGGGCTTGAGTATCTGCGCCAGACCGACCACGACGACCAGGAAGCCGATGCCGAAGACCATGACCATCGTGGGCAGGCTGAAGGCCGACGTCAGCCACTTCGCCAGCGGGGCCGCGTAGACGCTCGCCAGGCCGAAGCCCGATACGACCAGCCCTGCGATGAGGCCGGTCCGCGCCTTGGGGAACCACTTGACGGCCGGCGGGGTGGCCGCGGCGTATCCGAAGCCGATCCCGGCGCCGGCGAGCACTCCGAAGCCGACGATGAAGCCGACCAGCGCGAAGTCCGGCACGTAGGCCCCGACGAGGGCCGAGAGGATCATGCCCGCGCCGACCAGGACGCCGCCGATCGTCGCGACCGCGCGCGGACCTATGATGTGGTCCTGCAAGCGGCCGGCTGGAACCATGATCAGCGAGAACACCAGGCAGGCGATGGCGTACGGCCAGGACTTCGCCGACTCCGACCAGTTCCACTCGGCCGGCACGCCCTTGCTGATCACGCTCCAGGTGTACAGAATGCCGAGGGCCAGATTGATGCCCGTGCCGGCAAACGTAACGCGCCAGCCGTGATGCCTCACCGGCGCCTCCAGGACGCCAACTGATTCACTCATGCTTCCTCTCCGCTCGGGTTACGTATTCACAGAAGGCTCATCCGTCGCAAGCGGACTGCCGTGTCAACTCTGCCGTCCAGTTATCAGGGCGTCCACAATGCTCGGATCCGCCAGCGTCGAGGTGTCGCCGAGTGTCTGCTTGTCGGTGACGCCCTCGGCGATCTTGCGGAGGATGCGCCGCATGATCTTGCCCGAGCGGGTCTTGGGCAGGGCCGGGGTGAACTGGATCTTGTCCGGAGCAGCGATGGGGCCGATCTCCGACCGCACGTGCTTGACGAGTTCTTTCTTCAGGTCGTCGCTCTCGGCGACGCCGTCCTTGAGCGTGATGTAGGCGTACAGCGCCTGGCCCTTGATCTCGTGGGGCATCGGCGCGACGGCCGCCTCCGCGACCTTCTCGTGGCTGACCAGGGCGCTCTCGACCTCGGCGGTGCCGATGCGGTGGCCGGATACGTTCACCACGTCGTCGATGCGGCCCATCAGCCAGTAGTCGCCGTCGGCATCGACGCGGCACCCGTCGCCGGTGAAGTACACGTCGGGGAACATGGTGAAGTACGTGTCGACGAACCGCTCGTGGTCTCCCCACATGGTGCGCATCATGGCCGGCCAGGGCTTGGTGATGCAGAGTTTGCCGCCCTCGTTCGTGGCGCACTTGGTGCCGTCGTCGCGGAGGACCACCGGCTCGACGCCGAAGAACGGGCGCGATGCGCTGCCCGGCTTGAGCGTGTGCGCGCCCGGCAGCGGGGTGATCATGAACCCGCCCGTCTCGGTCTGCCACCAGGTGTCCATGACCGGGCATCGCCCGTGGCCGATGTGGTCGTAGTACCACATCCATACCTCGGGGTTGATCGGCTCGCCGACCGTGCCCAGTATCCGGAGGGTGTCCAGCTTGTGCTTCGCCGGCCACTGGTCGCCCTGGCGTATCAGCGCCCGGATCGCCGTCGGCGCGGTGTAGAAGACGGTGACCTTGTACTTGTCCACGATCTGCCAGAAGCGGCCGGCGTCGGGCCAGGTCGGCACGCCCTCGAACATCAGGCTGGTGCCGCCGTTGGCCAGCGGGCCGTAGACGATGTAGCTGTGGCCGGTGACCCAGCCGATGTCGGCGGTGCACCAGTAGATGTCGTCGTCGTGGATATTGAAGACCCACTTGTGGGTCATCGCGGTGAAGAGCAGGTATCCCGCGGAGGTGTGGACGACGCCCTTGGGCTTTCCGGTCGAGCCGGAGGTGTACAGGATGAACAGCGGGTCCTCCGCGTTCACCGGCTCCGCGTCGCACGCCTCGGCCGCCCCGGCCAGCGCGTCGTGGTACCACACGTCCCGCCCGTCGGTCATGGGGCAGGGCTCGGCGTTGCGCTTCACGACGATGACCTTCTCTATCGACGGGGCGTCGGTCAGGGCTTCGTCGGAAATAGCTTTCAGATGAATGTGCTTGCCAGCGCGGAGCGATACGTTGGACGTGATCAGGATCTTGCAGTCCGAGTCGTTGATGCGGTCGCGCAGGGCGTCGGCGCTGAAGCCGCCGAAGACCACTGAGTGAATCGCGCCGATCCTGGCGCAGGCGAGCATCACCACCGGCAGCTCAGGGATCATCGGCAGGTAGACGCAGACGCGGTCGCCCTTGGCCACGCCGAGCGACTTCAGCACGTTGGCGAACTTGCAGACCTCCTGGTGGAGCTGCTTGTAGGTCAGCGTGCGGGCGTCGTCCTCCGGCTCGCCCTGCCATACGATCGCCGGCTTGTCGGCAACGGGCGTGCCCAGGTGCCGGTCGAGGCAGTTGTGGCAGACGTTCATCTCGCCGTCGGCGAACCAGGTGTGCTGGATTCTGCGGGCCTTGGTGTTCCAGGTGTGCTCGCGGGCCTTGGTGGGCTTCTTTGTCCACGTCAGGATGTCCGCCTGCTCCAACCAGAAACCGTCGGGGTCCTCGACGGATCGCTTGTACATCTGCTCGTACTGCTCAAGCGAATCAATGTACGCGTTTGGTTGCATCTCCTCGGGAGGCGGGAAGGTCCGGCCTTCCGTCATGAGGGAGTCGATGCCTTTTTGTTGCTCGGTCACAAATGGGCTCCTTTCAAAACCAAGTTTGTCCGCGAGACACAGCTACCGCGTTGACGGCCGGACGAGGCGGAAGGCTTCGCCGATCCTACACTTCTGGGAGCGGCGGAACTCAGGCCCTCAGGCCTGGCCATCCGCCAGGCGAGGCCCAAGACGCGACACATAGCGCCTGGAAACCTCTGCCCGCCCAGGCGCTCTGCTACAATCTAGGCGCCTTACCCGCTTCCCTGCCGGGTGGGTAAAGGGAGCATTGTCCTGATTATCGACGGTCGCGTCAACCCCAAATCGGAGACGGGATCGCCCACCGGGCGGGGGCTTCACAACCGCTCGACGATGCGCTGCACGTCCACGTGCTCGCGGACCAGCTTGGGCACGGTGGCGATCTTCTCGGTGTCCGTGGGCTGGATCTTCACCTTCAGCTCGTTGACCTGGGCGGCGGCGGAGTAGCTGTCCTGCTCGACGAGGATCACGGGGATCTCCGTGGCCGCCAGCAGTCGGAGGATGTTCCTATGAGGGCGGACGCCCCCTGTCAGCAACATGCCGGAGACGGAGCCGCCGGCGCCGAGGGTGTGGATGCTCATGGCCGCCAGGATCAGGTCGTCGCGGTCGCCGGGCGTTATCAGCAGGCAGTGAGGCCGGATGTAGTCCAGCGCGCGGTGGGCGACCATCGCGCCCACGATGATGTCCTCGATCGTGTTGTCGAGAAAGCTCTCGCCGTTGATCAGCTCGCCGCTGATCTCCTGGTACACCAGCCGCATCGATGGGATGGCCAGCAGCCGCTCGTAAGGCACGCAGCCGAGCAGGTCGATGCCCTTGCGGGCCAGGCCCCTGCCGACGACGCCGCGGATCTCCTCGAGCTTGTCCGGCAGCACCTTGTTGAGGATCACGCCGAGGAACTGCACGCCGCGGTCGCGGAAGAGGGCCTCGTTGAGCATGACCTCGTCGATTGGCCGGCCGATGCCGCCGGTGGTGACCAGGACCACCTTGGCGCCCAGCAACTTGGCCACGTCCGCGTTGGACGTGTCGAAGCACGACCCCACGCCGGCGTGCCCCGTGCCCTCGATGATGACGGACCTCTTGCCGGCGGCCATGTGCTCGTAGCTCTCGAGAATCCGGTGGGCCAGCAGGTCCGGCTGGGGATGGTTGATGTAGTCGCGCGTGAAGGACCGCCCGATCGTCACCGGACTCATGTCCGCCAGCGCGCAGTCGCTTGCGAAGACGGCCCGCATCAGCGCCACGTCCTCATCGACGCGGACGCCGTCGACCTCGACGTATCGCTGCCCCACCGGCTTGATGAAGCCCGCGGGTGCAAGCATCTCGTTGAACGCGGCCATCAGACCCAGCGAGACCGTGGTCTTGCCCTGGTCTTGCCTGGTGGCGGCCACGAAGACCTTCTTCGGCTGTGCATCTTCGGCCATGAGTGAGCAATCCCGGCGTGACGCCGGCTCCAGGTCAGTTTACCCGCGGGCGCAGCAGGTAACAAGTGGCGCCGCGGCTGACCCATCCCCAGTCTGGTGTCTTGAGACCGCCCTTCCCCTCGTCCGTGCTGGGCGCTGGAAGCCCCAAGCACCAAAACCCAAATCCCAAACAATTTCGAAGCTCCAATTTCCAAACGCCGCCGGGACCGACGCGGCAAACCGCGCCCCTCCGCGCCGCGGAGCGCGGACCGCGGACCGCAAGGCGAGGAACGCGGGTTCACGAACGAACGTATCAACGCGACCGCCGAGGCGATTGGAGCTTGTCCCCTCCGATGCGCTGCAAAGTGGGGATGATCCATGCGGCGAGGGGCATCTCTTCCCGTCGTTGGCGGACGGGCTCTGTCGCGGGCGCCCTTCTCAGGGGACCGGCGGCCGAGTATCTTCGGACGCCGAGACAGGACTTCGCGGCCTGCCGGAGAGCGCGCTTGGGAACTCACGAGAAGTGGGACTTCTGGATCGACCGCGGCGGCACGTTCACCGACGTGGTGGCCCGCGACGGCGACGGGCGCATTCACGTCCGCAAGCTGCTCAGCGAGGACCCCGAGCACTACGACGACGCGGCCCTCGCCGCCATCCGCCAGCTCCTCGGCGTCGCCGATGCGAACGGGGCCATACCCGCGGACAGGATACGCACCGTCAAGATGGGCACCACGGTGGCCACCAACGCACTGCTGGAGCGCCGCGGCGCGCCCGTCTGCCTGATTACGACGCGCGGGTTCGCCGACCTGCTAGAGATCGGCTACCAGGACCGCCCGGATATCTTCGCCCTGCGCGTGGTCAAGCCCTCGCAGATCGTCGCCGAGCGGATCGAGGCCGACGAGCGGGTGCTGGCCGACGGCGCAGTCCGCCGCCCGCCCGACCTCGACCGCCTCCGCGCGGAGCTGCAAGCCGCACGCGAGCGCGGCGTCCGCTCCGCCGCGGTCGTCCTGCTGCACAGCTACGCCTACCCGCGGCACGAGCGGTTGATCGGGCGACTCGCCGAGGAAGTCGGCTTCTCGCACGTCAGCCTCAGCCATCAGGTTTCCGGCGAGATCAAGGCCGTCGCCCGCGGCAGCACGACCGCCGTCGATGCGTATCTGACGCCGATACTTCGGGACTACGTGGCCGGCGTCCGCAGCCCGCTGGGGCCGGCGGTTGAGCTGCGCTTCATGCAGTCGCACGGCGGGCTGGTTGACGCCGACCGCTTCACCGGCGCCAGCGCGATCCTCTCCGGCCCGGCCGCGGGCGTGGTCGCCTGCGGCCACGTGGCCGACCTCGCGGGGCTGGGCAAGGTCGTCGGTTTCGACATGGGCGGCACCAGCACCGACGTCAGCCGCTACGACGGCCGCTACGAGCGGGTCTTCGAGACCACGACCGCCGGCGTGCGGATACAGGCGCCCATGATGAGCATCAACACGATCGCCGCCGGCGGCGGGTCGATCCTCGGCTACGTCGATGGGCGGATGCGGGTCGGCCCGGCCAGCGCGGGCGCCAACCCGGGTCCGGCGTGCTATCGACGCGGCGGGCCGCCGGCAGTCACCGACGCCAACGCCGTGCTCGGGCGGATATCGCCGAGGCACTTTCCGGCCTGCTTCGGCCCGCACGCCGACCAGCCGATCGACGTGGGGGCTTCGCGTGCGGCCCTGGCCGGAATCGCCGAAGCGGTCCGCTCCGAGACCGGCCGCGAGATGTCCGTCGAGGAGGTGGCCGCCGGCTTCGTCCGCATCACAAATGAGAGCATGGTCTCGGCGATACGCCAGATCAGCGTCGCGCGAGGCTACGACGTGCGGGAGTATGCCCTGGTCTGCTTCGGCGGCGCGGGGGCCCAGCATGCCTGCGCGATGGCCGACGCGCTTGGCATTCGCACGATACTGCTTCACCCGCTGGCGGGCGTTCTCAGCGCCTACGGCATGGGCCTGGCCGACGTGATCGAGACCGCCGTCCAGGCCGTGCTCGAGCCACTGACGGCCGAGACGGCCGCGCGCCTGGACGAGCGATTCGCGCGGATGGAGGCCGCCGCCGGCGACGCCATGCGCCGCCAGGGATTCGGCGACGATCGCATCGAGCACGCCCGATCACTCGACCTGCGATACGAGGGCGTCGACGCCTACCTGAACGTCCCGCTGGCGACAGGGGCCGACGCCCGCGAGTGCTTCGAGGCCCTCCACCGGCAGTTCTTCGGCTTCGACAAGCCCGGGCACCCGGTGGAGGTGGTCAATGTCCGCCTCGAGACTCGCGGCCGCACGGCCAAGCCCGAAGAGCCGCTGCTTGAGGCCGCCGACCACGACGTGGACGACTCGCTGGCCTTTGACAGCACGGTGATCCACTTCGAGCACGTCGGGCCGGAGGGCAGGCGGGCCCTGCGCCCGACGCCCACGTGCGTGTATCGCCGCGCCGACCTGCGCCCCGGCGCGCGGCTGGACGGCCCGGCAATGATCGTCGAGGACGTATCGACCGTGATCGTCGATCCCGGCTGGCAGGCCTGCGTCAGCCGGCGGGGGCATCTTGTCCTGACCGCCAGGACCGAGCCCGTCCGCCGCGAGCGCGCGGGCACGCAGCGCGACCCGGTCATCCTGGAGGTCTTCAACAACCTGTTCATGTCCATCGCCGAGCAGATGGGCATCGCGTTGAGCAAGGTCAGCCACTCGACGAACATCAAGGAGCGGCTGGACTTCTCCTGCGCGCTGTTCGACGCGGAGGGCAACCTCGTCGCCAACGCCCAGCACATACCGGTGCATCTGGGCGCGATGGGCGAAAGCGTCCGCGCGCTGGCCGCCTCCAAGGGCGATTCGATCCGCCCCGGCGACGTGTACGTCACCAACGACCCCTATCACGGCGGCTCGCACCTGCCCGACGTTACGGTCATCACGCCGGTGTTCTCGCCGGCCGGCAGGCGAACGTTCTTCGTCGCCAGCAGGGGCCACCACGCCGACATCGGCGGCGTCGCGCCCGGCTCGATGCCGCCCGACACGCGGACCATCGACGAGGAGGGCGTGCTCATCCACGAGTTCCTGCTCGTCTCCAAGGGGCGGCTGCGCGAGCGGGAGTTCGTGGAGCTGCTCAGCGGCGGGCCGCACCCCGCCCGCAACATCCGCGAGCGCCTCGGCGACGTGCAGGCTGCCGTCGCCGCCAACGCCGCGGGCGTGCGCCTGCTCGGGGAGCTCATCGAGCGCTACGGCCTGGACGTGGTGACGGCCTACATGCGGCACGTCAGGGACAACGCCGCCGAGGCCATGCGCGCCGTCCTGGGGGAGCTGCCCGACGGCGAGCATTCGTTTGAGGACTTCCTCGACGACGGCTCGCGGATCGCCGTGACCGTGCGCATCAAGGGCGATCGCGCGACGGTCGATTTCGCGGGCACCGGCCCGCAGGTGCCCGGCAACCTCAACGCGCCGCGGGCGGTCGTGACGGCGGCCGTGCTGTACGTCTTCCGCACGCTGATCCCCCGTCCCGTGCCGCTCAACTCGGGATGCCTGGAGCCCATTGAGATCATCGTGCCCCCCGGATCGCTGCTGGATCCCCGCCCGCCGGCAGCCGTCGCCGGCGGCAACGTCGAGACCTCGATGCGGATCACCGACGTGCTCTACGGCGCGCTGGGCAAGCTGGCCGCCGGGCAGGGCACGATGAACAACCTCACCTT
>Ga0307379_10009191_pt1 | contig 13232 bp, 5 predicted proteins | sample UN2MG_FD_202237 | JGI IMG/M metagenome (GOLD analysis project Ga0307379, IMG submission 202237) | Soil microbial communities from Risofladan, Vaasa, Finland - UN-2 | ecosystem: Environmental > Terrestrial > Soil > Coastal area > Acid sulfate soil | place: Finland: Risofladan, Vaasa | collected...
TTAGATTCAGGGTATTTGGTCCGATGTTTTTCAGCTCAATGAATTCTTCGTTTGGGTCGTTTGGATCGCCGGTGTTTTTCGGATGGTACATAATCTCGGTGATGCGCAGGTTCTCGACGAGCGGGCCAACGGCAAATATCGCCTCGTTAAGTGCGCTCCATGTGCCGCCATACAGGACGCGTGCCTTAACATGAGTGCTTTTGTCAAAAGTAAGCGGGGCGATATATTCCTTTGCGCTCGGCGAGATGCCGCCGGTGGAATTGGTCTCGCCGGCGACCAGTTCAACAGAGATGAGGAAGTCGGAGGGGTTCGTGGCGCAGTTCAGACCGTGAATAGCCAGTATGTTGTCACCCTGCTCGAGGGAATTGATGTGGTTGAATACGTCTATGTCTTCAAAATTCTTGGCGAGGTCGTCGGAATGAGTGGTGAAGGCGCTGGAGTTCCAGACCGCCGTTGCTGTTTCGCTAAAGTTTATCCGCTCGATCTCATCGCCGTTGAGGTAGGCGACGAAGCCGTCGTCGTACCGTATCTTCAGCGTCATAAAGTTGAACTCACCCGGGTCACCGTTAAAGGTGAACGGTATGCGGATGTAACAGGTGTCATTCCCGTTGTACATCTTCGCTTTGACATCATAGCTGATGTACGGTTCGTAACCTGTGCTTGTTTCGTATCCGACACCACCCGTCTTGCCGGAAATAAAAGTGCCGTCGTTCCAACCCAAGTCGTAGTACGCCGGGTTGCTCTTCCAGTTGGGGTCGACATCGCCGGTGGGTACGAGCACTTTCTTGGGTGCGGCCTCAGCCACGAGGGTGGTTTCGTTGATATCCACACGCTGCGGCAGGCGCGGGTCGTTGCTGTTGGTGGTGTAATAGATTGTGCCGGAACCGTTGGGATTATCCATCGTCAGCTCGTCGTCGGTTGAAATCTCGCCGCCGTGTCGATAGGACCCGTTGATATTAAATACCGGAGCGTCCGTGTTGAAATAGATGCCTTCCTGTACAAATGCGTTGAATATTACATCCGGCCGTTGTGGTACCCATGTGTCAACAACGTATGTATTCATATTGGGAAGGACACCTAACATCTCGTCGCGAAGTTCGTAGAAGCGCATTTCTATATTGGCTTTCGTTAACGCACCATTATTAAAGAAATGTTTATAGACACGGTCTGCAAATAGCTGCCTGAAGTTAACGTTGACTTTCAGCGCCCGGTAGAGCCAGCCGTTAGCATTGTTTTGGCTGTTAAGTCCGTCGAGATAGACAGTATTGAGGCGATCTGAAAACATAGCGCCTTCTGCGTCCCAGATGAAGAACCTCCATCGTCCCTCCTTCGACCGCTCACATGCAGCAGACCAGTTATTTTGAGGCCAATCCCAATTACCCGACCAAAGTTGCAGTATCAGATAGTCGGCAAATGCAGCAAGGTCCAGACGCCTGGCAACTTCCTGATAATGCACATCATCGGACAGGTCGTTGTTGCGAGCGTAATTTAGCATAGCATTCCAGGATACCGCATCGCCATCACGGATTCCGCTCATGGTCATCACGTCCCATTCCTTGTCGCTATCATACCATTCCTGGCAGAACTGTGCTTTAATGTGTTCACAGGGATTGAAGTATCCCTTGTATTCACCGTTAATGAGAAGGTTGGCCATTATTCCACCGCTGGAGACTTGACCCATATCCATATACAGACGCCTGATTAATTCGTCTTTAATGAACGGATTAGTCCTGTCATTGTGCCCCCCTCGCAGAACTATGCTCTTGAAACGTTCAACTTCGTAAGGAAACAGTGGATATTCAAGCCGGTTATCGCCGTATAGGCTGCGGAAGTAGAGTCTGAAGGCGAATTTGCAATCACCTAACCAGTACCCGTCACAGCGGAGATAGCGTGGACGCATCCAGTCGCTGCCGTGGACTCGAATTCCACAATTTTCTTGGAGACCCGTGTTGTCCTCAGGCTTAATCAATTCAAAGGACACATGGCGTTCGTATTCCAATCCTCGCTGCATAGGATTGTTATAGCTGTCCGGCCCGTCCGGAACCCACACCCCCCCACTATAGTAGCCGCCTACGATGGCCATGACACCATTTGGTTCGTAGAAGGTGTCCTCTTCATCGCCGACTAATGAAACCACCGGCAATCCCTTGATGGTTTCGCTGGCATTAAGTAAATAAGTATGCGTCTCGACTTGTGAGTCCAGCCAGCCAGGCTTGACTGCAACGGCCCGGATAGTCGTAGTCTTATTCTCCTCGATCGGGATTGGCAGACCGTAAGTGTCGCCGTGAGTTATTGTTGGACGTGAGCCATCAGTAGTATAACGGATCTCAGCGTCATCCATCTCAGTGTACAGCTTTAACTGGAATCCAGCGTCATAGAACCCACGCTTGTGGCTGAACCAAACCTCCCCAACACGACCAATGGCGCCGGGAATATTGAACGTGCCTGGTGTAGCTGTGGTGAAGTATTCTGGAACCATCACGTTACTTGCGGCGACCAGCTCAGGCAGAACCAGGAAGTCGCCATCGTTCTTGTCGTCGTTGAGCCCGTGAATCGCCAGCACGTTCATACCGGACTGCAGCGTGCCCAGAAAGGCCGTCAGGTTAATTGTCTCGAAGACCGAAGCGTTCTCTTCCGGACGATTAGAATCAGATGTCGAGTTCCAGTCGACCAAAGCCGGTGTGTTGCGTCTGGCAACCTCCTGACCATTGATGTACGCCACGAATCCATCCTCGTACTTCATCCGCAGCGTTAACGTATCAAAAGTCCCCGATTGTCCCTCTTCGAGTTCAAACTCGATGCGTATCCACAGCGAGGAATTAACACTCAGCATGTCCGCCTCCACATCGGTGGCAATCCAACTGCCTGTCCAAGGCGAGAGATACTCACCGTCGATGGGATTACCCTGGATGATGCCTGGTCCTTCCCATGTTACAGCCAGGTTGTCGCCGCTGGTGCCTTCCTTCTGCAACGCTTCGATGTAGTATTTCTTTCCGGCCTCCAGTGTAATTGACGAGGACCGCTGGCTGGCATACTTGGTCCATTCACGTGAGTTGGTCCAGTCTGGCACGTTCGCAATCATAGACTTGTTCGCCGGATTAGTGTCCAAGCTCAGCCACAGCTCGCTTCCGTCATCACTGGCAATCCAGAAGGTATAGTCGCCGTTCACCGGTGGATGAAGGAATCCGTGCATACGTGTGCCATAGTCTTCCGCCCAGCCAGTAGGTCCTTCGAACAATGTTGGTTCACTGCTGCCGGATGGATTGTCCGGATAATCCGGGTTTCCGGTCAGGTCCGACACGCTTGTACCCGGGATGCCGGTCCAGTACTCTCGCAGGATTGTACCTGCGCCGCCGGCAGTGCCAAAGCCGAGACTGGTCGGTCCGGTATCCCATATCGAGTCGTTGAAATCAACCCCGGCCCAATCTGTGCCCAAAATCGCATCCCCACTGGTAGGAACATAATAGGAAGCGGTCGCCCCTGTGCGTACAACTGTTGTGGCATACTGAGCAAGACCATACGAGATATCAGTCAACTGCACAGGAAATTCCGGAGCATATTCATGCGTGGCCGTATTGCCGTCTGGTAACACCAACGCCAGATATTCTCCCTTATCTTTGTCGAGCTCGAAGTTCGTGTGATAGTAACCCTTAGGATCAACGTATGGGTAATTAGAAGGGTTCTCCTGTTCTGTCTTGTCCGAGGCAAAGACTATCCGGAAGCCGCCGGGATCAATCTCGAGGCCGTCCGGAAATTGCCACTTGTCCCGGTCGTCATTACTGTCGGTCAGGTACCAGCCATCCAGACTGACGGCCGCGTCCGTCGGATTATAAATCTCGATCCAGTCGGAGGAATCACCGTTTCCGTCCAGCTGGTCGCCTTCCTTCGGTGGAAGAGGCGGCTTGTTGCTGGCGTTACTCGCCATAAACTCGCTGATGACCAGATGGGTTCTTATATCCTGCCATTTTGCAGCTAACAGGGCATAGTCAGCCAAATCCACACCGTTAAGGCCATCGAGGTCGGCACAACCGGAACCGAAGCAGCCTGAGGGGTCCAGCCACTGCAAAGAAAAAATCTGCAGGTCTTTGAAATTGACCTTGTTGTCTGCATTTAGATCGCCCACGGTGTAAAGCCGGGCACCCGTAGAACCAGCCGAAAATAATGTTAGAACCAGGCTGAGCAACGAGGTTTTCACGGCTCTGGGCATCTTCTATCCTTGTTCTTGCAGATAGCTTGAACTAATGGCCACAATCTTCATCTTTGTGGCTTCCCTGTAACTTCTGGGCCTTAATAGCAAAATCGCATAAATAAATTCTACCTATTTTAACATATATCGTCTCACACTGCAATGGTATGGGCTTGATTAGTTTCCCATAAAGCGGTGGAATAGCCGGGCAAATTCAATAATTACCCGTATTATCTTGCAATTAGATATGCAATTCCGGTATACTCACGAAGAGGCTTTGGTGATTTTATCGGAATGTCCGTTGTACTGCGTCTTTCGGAAAATGTCATTTAACAGGAGGCAAGTATGAATCGACAAAGAATAACTGTAGTAGTTGTGTACCTGTCTTTGGTGAGCATTGCCGGCGCGTCGGCTAATGATAATCTGCGTGTTTTGCCTGAAACTATCGATGGTGTTACCCTCGATAAGATAATGGGTCATTACCTGCGGCAGCAGGCCGCCCGGCAGTTCGAGAACTGGAAGCGCGAATACGAGCAGCGAAAAACAGCAGAGCAGGTAGCAGAGTATCAGAAGCGTCTTCGCGAAAAATTCATTGAGGTACTTGGCGGCCTGCCGGACCGCACACCGCTGAACCCGCAGGTTACCGGAGTGGTTGACCGCGACGGCTATCATATTGAGAAAGTTATCTTCGAAAGCTGGCCGAGGCACTATGTTACTGCTGCGTTGTTTTTGCCCGACGCGAAGAAGCACAAGCCGCCCTATCCGGGAGTGCTCGTGCCGTGCGGCCACTCTAACATCGCCAAGGCAAATGATTCTTATCAGACGATGGGAGCATTGTTGGCCCTCAACGGAATGGCGGCACTTGTTTTTGACCCTATCGACCAGGGCGAGCGAGGTCAGTTAATCGAGGATTGGCCGAAGCTTTGGGGTACGAAAGCGCACACTATGGTTGCTGTTGGCAGCATCCTGCTTGGACGAAACACCGCAACATTTGAGATATGGGATGGTATGCGGGGTATCGACTATCTGCAATCACGCCCGGAGGTTGACCCAGAGCGCATCGGCTGCACAGGCAACAGCGGCGGAGGCACACAGACATCTTACCTGATGGCGCTGGACGAGCGCATCGTCGCGGCCTCGCCGAGTTGTTACATCACTAATTTCGACCGTCTGCTGAACACCCTGGGGGGCCAGGACGCCGAACAGAATATCTATGCCCAGCTTGCATTCGGAATGGACCACGCCGACTATTTGATGATGCGCGCGCCGACACCGATACTTATCTGCGCCGCGACAGGGGACTTCTTCGACATCGGGGGGACCTGGACTTCATTTCGATACGCCAAGCGCCTATACACACGCCTGGGATTTGCCGAACGCATCGACTTGTTGGAGAATGACGCCGGACACAATTACAACAGGCAGGCGCGAGAGGGTGTCGTGCGGTGGATGTCACGGTGGTTACTTGGGAAAGATAAACCGATTACTGAGCCGGACATCAAGCTGCTCACCACAGAAGAGATTCAGTGCACGCCGGACGGCCAGGTGATGCTGCTCGAAGGCGCATGCTCGGTTTATGACTTGAATCGAGACTATGAAAAAGAGTTGGCCAAACGCCGCAAGAAGCTTTGGGCGAAAACCGAGCGTGCCGAGCTGTTAAGTCAGGTGCGTAAGATTGCTGGTATCCGCAAACTTGCTGATTTGCCTAAGCCGGAAGTGGAGGAGCTTGATGTTATTAAGCGAGACGAATATAGCATCAAGAAAATGATTGTCAAACCCGATAAAGGTATTTATCTGCCGGCTCTGATGTTTGTCCCCTCGCAGAAACCGAGCAAGGGCGCAGTATTATATCTTCACGAAGAGGGCAAAGCCGCAGACGCAGCGCCCGGCGGGCCTATCGAGAAGCTGGTAAGAACCGGCCAGACAGTACTGGCTGTGGACCTCCGCGGCACCGGCGAGACACACGGTGTTGGCCAAAGATATTTTCAGCCCTATTTTGGCTCTGATGGTCAGGATGTTTATATTGCTTACGTGCTCGGACGCTCTTATGTTGGAATGAGAGCCGAAGACGTACTTGTGTGTACGCGTCTTTTACGCCAACAGCAGCCGAGTCCGGTGGATTTGGTCGCAGTCGGTCATGTTAGCGTTCCGGCCTTACACGCCGCAGCATTTGAGCCTGACTTGTTCGGCACTGTGAAGTTGACGCGTTCTTTAGTCTCGTGGTCGAACGTAGTCGAGTTGGGCCGGTCTTTCAATCAACTGCTCAACACCGTTCATGGAGCGCTGACTATATACGACCTTCCAAACCTCGCTGCTACTCTTGGAGATAAGCTGACTGTCGAAGAGCCTCTAAACGCTCTGGGCGACCCCCGTTAGAAATCTTGCCTTTTCTATGAGAGTCCCCGTTTCTGGAATTTCTAACGGGGCAAGCCGATAAAGGCAGAATGAAAATCGTGAAGATAAATTCTATGAGGGTGAAGATAAGGACGGCACGGTTGACAGTGTGTTTGATTCTCTGCCTGGGCCTTTTGCACATTTCTTACGGCCGCACTCCAACACAAAAGGATTGGCCCATGCTTGCGCACGATGTAGCACGGACGGGTGCGACCTCGACGGAGATTCGACCGCCTTTCGAGCGTAAATGGTACCGATTATTTCCTGACGAAGGATTGATGGCTGGCGTGCAGCCCATCATCGCGGACGGAAAGGTTTTCGTCGGCACGATGCGGGGCATACTCCACGCGATGAACAGCGATACCGGTAAAGACGTTTGGAGGTTTAAGACAGGCGGCGCGATCTTGCACACATGTGCTGTCGTTGACAACAAGGTCTTTTTTGGTAATGCTGAAGGGAAGATTTATGCCGTTGATGTCCACGATGGCAGGATTGTCTGGTCTGTTAAAACCGGCTCTGCGGTGTGGAATTCTCCGTTAGTCTATGAAGGTGTGGTCGTTGCTGGCAGCCGTGACGGTGCACTTTATGCTATTGATGCTCAGACCGGCAGAATCAAGTGGAAGGCATCGACCGGTCCGGCAAGCCGTCCTGCCGGACTGCTCTCGAGCCCGGCCCTTGATGTGAAGACCGGTCGCCTTTACATCGGCAGCGAAGATATGCACGTCTACGCATTCAACTTCCATACCGGCTCACGGCTTTGGCGGAGCAATAAGCTGCCCGGTGTCAGCTTCCGTGGGTATCATCCCGTGGTCGCGCCGGATGGCTCGGTAATGATTACCGTCACGCCGGGTATTTCGCTGGACTCCTTCACGCCAGTTCTTCACGATATGGTCAAGGAGATTTTTGGAGACTTTGCGAGCTGGCGTCATACGAAGGAAGAGAATGAACGGCTTCGCCGGGAGAACTTCAAAGTGATGGAAGAGCCGGGCACATACAAAGCACAACTCCATTACATTCGCAAGCGGCTGAACGAACAGCCCATCTATCAGACGTTTTTTGTCCTCCATCCGGATACGGGCAGGCAGAAATTCGTCGCCCCGATAGTGTACGCCGAGAGCATGAACGGCACCGGCGCTCCGCCCATCGTAACACCCGACGGTAAGGTGGTGGTCAAGTTTCGGGCGTTGTTACGCAGCCGTTACCAGCATTACTCGCCGTTCCTGAATGTGGGTTACCTCGATACCTCTACCGGCTACATCAATCCGATTATGGACCAGTCCCGCACCTATGGCTGGCACGACAGCCTACTGCTCGTACACGATGAGCAGTGCCAGCTCACCGTCGGCGGCCGAGTGCTGATAAACACCCATCAGGACAACGTCAACGGTATGGATTTGGACACGCTTGTAGGTTACTCCGAACCGTTTTGCCACAATATCCACGAACCGAAACCCGGCGAAGCACTCGGTATATGGGCAGCCATTCTACGTGGCCAATCTCTTCCTGTGGGTAAAGAATGGTTGCCGCGCGGCACCGCTGTTTACGGTGGCGGTTCGGTAATTGATATGCCCATTTCCATCGCCGGCGATAGCTTCTATTACATCCCCACTCACGAAATCAACGCCGGAGCGGCTCTGATAGCCTACAAAATGCAGGCAGGCGGCAGTCCTATGGACTCCTTGCGGAGGGCTGGCAAAGCCTCCGAGCCACCAAATGCCACAATCACCGATAGTGAATGGAAAAAGGTTCAGAAGCTCCCCTGGGACTGGGACATGCTGGGAATGAGCCGCCTCAACCATCTGTTGAAAAGTCTTCCGGGGAAAATTCCTGGCACCCGTCAGCAGCCGCTCACGCAGCAAGCATCCAAGCTGGTTGATGACATCACGGATGCTGAGCTTGACCGCTTCATTTGGGAAGTGCCCGTCATCCAATTCAAAGATAGCCGTGGATTGACTTCTCTTCAGGCGGAGCTTTCGCGCTGCGTCAGAGAACTGATTTCCAGACAGTGGCGACCATTACTCTTTCCGGTCGGCAAGCATCCCCGAGAGGCCTATCGGTTGTTTATTGAGCCTACCGAAACCCTTGATACACTTGCTCAGGCCTACAAGTACATCGACAGCGATCTTCAGCAAGAGGTGAGAGACTATGTCGCTCGTATGAGTTCATCTGGTGGCCCATTGGAAGGCTTGGTAGGGCACAGCAGATACGACCCGGGCATAGGCGCCGTCCGTACTTTATACGATGTTCCCCCGGAGAATATGATGCAGGTAAGGGACGATATTATTCGAAGTGACTTGGCCCGGCTGTATCCGCTCTGGCTATGGGCGGATGCGACCGGTGACTGGAGCGGAATCGAACGAAATTGGAAGCTCCTGCGTAAACTCATCGACCAGAAGCCAAACAAAATGGAGGAGGATTGCCGCAATGGCTATCTGGCAGGCCTGATTGCCTACTGTCGAATGGCTGCGCGGATGAACGATGAGGAGGCCGTCGAAAAAGGTGTAGGCACGGCACGAAGAGCTTTCCGCGAGAGACTGGCTTACGAATTTGCCCACTCGCACGGTGGCCTAATCACACAGGTGCCGGTTCTTCGCTCAATTTTTGGCCGTTGGAGACATCTGACGCCTGAAATCGGCCGCCTTTGTGCAAACTATGCCTCACAGACGCATAAACACCTCATGGATGTTTACGTTGATTACCACCGCCCAACCTGGTACCTGGCCTGGAACGTTGAGACAATGTGGCGCAACGAGTGCCCTTTCGCGTTTCCCACGATGGCTATGGAGGTTTTTGCTGCCCGTGCGTTGATCCTTCGCGAGCCGGCCGAAAAGCTCACACGTTTCCTCGACATTCCCTGGTGCAAGGCCGACCTCTTTTACATCCGGAAGTTGCTCCTGGCTATTGAAGCACATGGAAAAGTCGTTTGGCGAACGGACACCGCTTTGTTTGCCGCCAGCTCGCAAAAAAAAGAGCCGCCCGGCAGGGCCTTATCAGGCATCATAAATCGCTGTTTGGTAACCTCCGGGCATTGTAAAGAGCGGTGAAATGCAGAGCTTCGTCGCTGTGGTTTGGTTGCAGTAATCCTCCGGGAGCAATCATTCTAAAGCAATTTCGTAAATCTGCCGATTTCTAATAGTATAGAAGTCGCAGATTAGAGGTCATTAATAATGAAGAAAACTAAAGAACGAAGAAAAGAGCAAAGAATGCACTATGAACTACCTGTCAGGTTCGCTGAAGACTTTAACGCAGCGGTTTCTCAGGGCGTTATGGTTGACATTTCCAGCAGGGGGATGGCTTTTATCTGTAACACCGACGATAACTGCCCGTATCCGGGCCAAAAGTTGACCACTCGCTTTAGTATCCCACGTTCTGGCAGAGACCCCTCCGATACGCACAGTCTCACTCGCACCGGCCGAGTCTACCGCATCGACACTATAAGTGAAAGCCGGCGTCGGGTCGCAATGCAGTTTGACGAACCTCCATTTTGGGATATACTCCCACGGTCGAATACTTAGCTGTATCCTGTATAGCAGCTTTGACAACCTAATTTGATATCCTGAATCCCTTTCGGGCAGAAAGCAGTATGTTTGCTCACTTACTGCTGCTATTTTCACCCTTGCCTGTATCTCTTATCGGACGAGGCTTGCCGACCACCTTCTGAACGGCTTCTACATAGATATTATGTATTTGGCCATGCTCTTAGTTTCCCGCAGTCAGAGGGTGTGAAGCCTCGATTTACGCGTTTCTTAAGCGAGCTTGTTCTGCCTTGCTAAGATAAGGGTGCTTCTGGGGCGCACCACCATACTACCCAAATTCGACAAGGACCACCGGCTTTCCTGTGTGGCAGTAAGCCAAAACCGCTTGCAGGTAGCTAAGATTCTTTTGCCAATTCTGAGCCGAATGGAACGCCTATGGTCGGATAGAAGTGAATTGTTAAAAAATCGAGTCGGCCTGTAGCAATTAATCATCCCGGAGCAATCATTCTAAAGGTAATTATAAAATCTGTCGACTTCTAAAGTATATAGATTGGTGCTTTCGGAGCGTTAAAGATGCACAATATTAAAGAACGAAGAAAAGAGAAAAGATTCCATTATGAGCTGCCGGTCTCGTTTGGCGAAGACTTGGATGCAGCAGTTTTTCAGGGAGTTATGGTCGACATATCCAGCAGTGGCATGGCTTTTATCTGTGATGCCAATGATAACTGCCCGAAGTTGGGCCAACAATTGACCACACGTTTTAGCATCCCACGTTTTGGCACAAATTCCTCCGATATGCAGGATATTACTCGCACCGGACGAGTCTTCCGTATCGACACTATAAATGAAAGCCGGCGTCGTGTCGCAATCCAATTTGACAATCCGCCTTTTTGGAATATACCCCCCACGGCCGGATAGTTAGCTGTTAGGCCGTTTGACAAAGCCGGTTAGCTGTCGGCAGCTGGCGTTATTTCACGTCTCTAAGGATTGTTGTTTCGTTCCTGCGTCCTTATTTTCATCGAACGAGGCTGGCCGACCACCTTCTGAACGGCTTCTACATAGATCTGATGTATTTGGCCAAGCTCTTCGTTTCCAGCCGTAAGGGCATTCGGATAAATAAATGGAGGCAGCTTAGGTGTTGGCTGCTTCAATTCCGACAGATTAGATGCCAATTTTTTGAACCTTTGCCCCCAGGCCTTGATAGTAAAGTCGGCTTTGACCAGGCCGGCGAACAGGCTGATATCGGTTGAGCTGGGCGAGTCCGCCAAGGGCCACGAAAGCCATCCGTCGGCCAGAGGGCGTGAGACCTCGATTTCCGCGTTTATCCAGCGAGCCTGTTCTGCCTCGCTAAGATAAGGATGCTTTTGAGGCGCACCGCCGCCGTACCATCCAAATTCACCTAAGACCACCGGTTTTCCTCTATGGCAGTAAGCCAGAACAGCTTGCAGGTAGCTCAAATTCTTTCGCCAATTTTCCTCCGAGCCGAATGGTGCCCCCATAGTCGGATAGAAGTGAATAGTCACAAAATCGAGCCATCCAACCTGCCTCCGTGGATTAAAAGCTGAGTATCGGCTTGGATTACCTGGCCGAACAAGTGGATATGACCATTGGATATAGCCAACGGTAATCAGGTGAGTTGGGTCGGCGCCGCGTAAAGCCTCCACCTGACGGCGCACCCATTCGTCGGCAAGATATTCACGGAATCGCTGCCAGTCGTGCAATCTTAGGTTGCCTGCACTGGCTCGATTCACAGGCACAGCCACCTCGCCCCATCGGTCTTTTTTCGTTAGTTCATCGCCCCAGGTGGCTTTCAGTGTTTCCCAGCTTCCGTAGGTCTTCTGAATCCAGGCATTCCATCGGCCTTGCCATTCTTTAACAAACCATGGCAGGTGGGGCTCATTCAGAAGGTCCCAGGCGAAAATGGCAGGCTCGCCCTTATAGCGTTGCCCGACCTTCTTCCAGAAGTACTCCAGTGCCCGCAAAGCTTCTTCACCGGCAAAACGGTCCGGCCTCCAATAAGAAGGGCTGCCCTCCCAGTGGTCAGGACCGGTCAGTTTAAGTCGAATACCTGTCTCGCGTGCAATTTTGATAAGGGTATCGAGTTTTTTAAGAGACTTCTCATCGACGGTTTTAGCATTGGGCTGAAAACTTCCGGCCGTAAGGAAAAGCCGCGCACAGTTAACGCCAAGTTCGCTCATCAGGAGAAAGTGCTCGCGCACCTTTTCAGCGTCAAACTGACGCCATATCTTCGGGGCCCACCCCGTGTGAGGGTCGTAATAGTTTGTGCCGAATGGAATATAAGGGCGCCCGGAGTCCCGCTCTGCGAAACCTTGCCCGTCAGCGGTCACCACTATCAATTGCATCTTTGAGTTTGCTGCGCTGATTGTCATGTGAAATCCAATGACTATGACGACCATTGCAACGAAAATCAATCTTCGACTTATCATTAGTCGTACCTCAAGTCAGGCATTTGAAGGCCGGGGCCGCAAGGGTATTACCTGCGAGCATTATTATGCAATTCCACTTTACGGCGAATAGTAGTTATAACACTGTTTCAATCGACGGTAGTTTCGATTGGTCCATAAGCGCTTTCGATTGGGTCGCGGATTGGGACTGCTGTTTACGTATATGTGCAGCTCGCTGCCGTTTAGAACAATTATCTCCTCACGCCAGTCACCGGTAACGTCCGCCACGTACAGCCGGTCCGCCTTTTCCTTAAAGTGTGTCACGAACTTGCCCGTCAATGGCTCGAATAGACACACATCTCCGGTCATGTGTCGTTCCGTTGCACAGGCTAACTGCTGTCGTTTGCCGGTCCAGTCGATGGTATGAATTATCTCCACCCCGCTCGCCGTCCAGCCGGCCGGAGCAACGTCATCCATTTTGTAGTCGAAGACTTTCTTACCTGCCGAATCAAAAACAAAAGGCTTTTGATGTTCATTGTACCGCGACCGGCACCAGATGAAGATTTCATCGGAACCTTCCTTGAATCGTCCGACCGCCGCATTCTGTGGCTCCTGTTTCTTGAAATGGCTCCGCCAGATAGGGTCTGCCACGCCGACGACCTGCGCCTGGTTTGACCCTTCCTCAAGCATGATGACCTCCAGGCCGGGCTTGTCCGGCTTTACATCGGCGACAAAAACACTGTCCATATGATATCGCCCGGGCACCGCGCG
>Ga0307379_10009192_pt1 | contig 13232 bp, 14 predicted proteins | sample UN2MG_FD_202237 | JGI IMG/M metagenome (GOLD analysis project Ga0307379, IMG submission 202237) | Soil microbial communities from Risofladan, Vaasa, Finland - UN-2 | ecosystem: Environmental > Terrestrial > Soil > Coastal area > Acid sulfate soil | place: Finland: Risofladan, Vaasa | collected...
CCGGTCTGAGCCGGGCCAGTCCCTCGGCTGAGGTCGGAAAGACTCCTTCATCATCTTCGACTGTACCCGTCACCTTACGCCCGGTTGGATTCACCTCGACGGGAGTCACCATGTAGCGCTTATGGAATGCGGCATCCTCCTCAAGGGCTTGCTGGTATTGGGCATGTCTCATCAAGGCGACTTGATGCTGTTCCTCGGTCGAGATATTGTATTCACCGGCCACATTTTCGGCCGTCTGAAGCATGCTGTTTTTCGCAAATGGATCGCGGTTGAAGTTATCCCATACCCAGTCCTCGGCATCGCCCCTTCCGCCTGGGGCCAGAGGATTTGGATATATCAGGTGGGGACCATTTGAGGTTCGATCGGCAGTCACGCAGAGGATAGTGACAGCTGTCCCATTGCCAGCTTCAACCTCGAAAGCCGCGCCGCCGATGACCCGGGCAGACGTCGCGCAGGCTTGGGAAATTACCGGACCTGTTACAGTTTCTGCGCCTATCAACCCAGCGAACCAGGGCGCCCCATAGAATGAGTTCCTGGCTGGAACAGTTAAGCCGAAGTGAAGGCTGCTGAATTCAGTAGGTTCAATATCGCGTTCGGCGAGGGCTCGCCTGGTAACTTCGGCCGCGAATTTGATTGGATGAAGGCTAGCGAAGCTGCCCTGCCACTTCGCAAACGGCGTGCTCCAATAGCCGCCGTATGGGATGTATGTCTTCTCAAATGACATGCGCTTATCTCCTGAAAATCAACGGACTAAATCGGAGCAATAAATCGCCCTTCTTAATCCGATACGATTCATACTTTATATGTGTGCTCGCAGGCGATGGTTATCCACTTGGTCTTCAAAAGGATTAAAGATATTGGCCGCCATCCACCGTGAGTATTTCGCCAGTAATGTGGCGGGCGCGTTCACTGCAGAGAAAGGTAACTACCCAGGCAACCTCCTCGGGCTCGCCTAGTCGCCCCAGCACAATCTCTGCCAGAGCCATATCTCTCACCTTCTCGGGCGCAGCCCTGACCATATCGGTGGCGATCAAGCCCGGGGCCACAGCGTTGACGTTTACGCTAGATCGCCCTAACTCGCGAGCCACAGTTTTCGTTAATGCATTGACGCCGCCTTTCGCGGCCGTGTAGTTGGATTGGCCGAATTTGCCTCGCAACCCGTTAATTGATGTAACATTCACTATCTTGCCCGATCGCTGCTCTTTAAAGATAGGAGCAACGGCCCGGATGTAGTTGAACGTTCCCTTTAAGTCGACGGCGATCACCTCATCCCAATTCTCTTCGGTCATTTTCCAGATAACACCATCCCGATTCATCCCGGCGTTGTTTACCAAGATGTCCAATCTGCCCATTTCTTCTATTACCGAATCAACCATGCGCTGGGCGTCCGAAAAAGAAGTCACGTCGGCCTGGACGGCTAACCCTCTTCGGCCGAGGGACTCTACCTCGCGCAAAAAGGTCGCGGCTTCGCCGGTGCTCTGGCGATAGTTTATGGCGACATCGGCCCCATTGCGGGCAAGATCCAAGGCGATGGCTCTTCCAATCCCTCGGGTTCCACCGGTAACAATGGCGACCTTACCTTTGAGTAACTGCTCTGGCCCGACACCAGTTGGTTGTTTGTCTGCTAACATCGTCTCAATTCCTCTTGATCCTCAGATGCCCACACTGGCGCCACCATCAGTAAATAACACCTGCCCGGTTATGTAGGAAGCCTCACTGGATGCGAGGAAAAGGTGGACCGCTGCGATCTCCTCTGGTTCGGCCAGTCGTCGGGCGGGAATCTTTGACAAAATGCCCTGTAAGATCTTATCCGGAATGCCGGCCGTCATTTGGGTCTTGGTGGCGCCTGGGGCTACGCAATTCACAGCGATACCGAAACGGGCCCATTCCAGGGCCAGGGTCTTGGTTAGCCCGATGACTCCCGCCTTCGAGGCCGCGTAGTTTGCCTGGCCGATGTTGCCTAGAGCGCCGATGGACGATGTATTCACGATCCGGCCATAATTCTGCTGTATCATGGGCAGGGCTGCGATCTGGCAACACAGCCAGGTCCCCTTTAGGTTCACATCCAGCACCTGATCCCATTTCTCATCAGACATCAATCTGGTCTCGCCCTCTTTGACCCGCACCATGAGCGCGTCCCGGTTGATGCCGGCGTTGTTTATTAAAATATCCAGACGACCATATTGCCGGGTGGCGGCATCTACCATTTTTTCAACATCCGCACGGGAAGAAACGTCCCCGACCACGGTTACGAAGGTGCCGTCAGCGGCGGCATTGATCTTGGACAGTTCGTGACCGGTTGACTCCAGGCCCTTCTCATCCATATCCGAAATTACAATCTTGGCCCCTTCCTGGGCGAAACGAATAGCGGTGGCTCTGCCGATGCCATTCCCTCCGCCGGTTATGAGTGCTACCTTTCCTTCAATATTCATAGCTCACTCCCTCCATTCACTGGCGAGTAACGGCATGTAAACAACGGGCCAAGGCGAAGTTTCCATGACTCTTGCCCGGCCGGTATAATTTAGCCGTTCCTCGATCGCCATTAATCTGTGACCCTCTTCATCATGAGAGTCCACACACCGTCCACCACTACCTCATCCCTTTGATTGATCATCCGGGCGGCGAAATATACGATGCCTCTGTCAAGTTTGGAGGTTGGTTTCTTCTCTTGTACCTCCAATTCCAGGTGCACAGTATCGCCAAACCGAACAACCCCTCTATAGCGGATTACCTGTTCCATCAAAGCGATTGTTGTGCCTTCAAAGATTCCTGTCCAATTGGCCATGCCTGTAGCCATAGACACGATTAGCGCGCCGTGGGCGATGCGCTCTCCAAAGGGAGTTTGCTTACCAAATTCAGCGTCGGTGTGTAATGGATTAAAATCGCCCGAAAGACCGGCGAACTGGACAACGTCGGCTTCGGTAACAGTCCGCCCTTGAGAGAGGTAACTGGTACCTAACTCAAACTGATCATAGGTCAATCCTCGTGATCTTTCCATAGTTCCTTATCCATGTATCCATTCAGGTTTTCTCTTCTCGATAAACGCGGAGAGACCCTCTTGGGCGTCAGCGGTTTTCATCAGCTCATCCAGATACAGGCGTTCCACCTCCGGCAGCCCATCGGCCCAGTTGGAATAGCCCAAAAGCAAGGCCTGTTTTAGAAAGGACATCGCAGCCCGGCTGAAACCGGCGATATGGTTGGCTTTCTCCATCGCCCACCTGTCCACTAACTCACCCGGCACGACGGCATTTACCAGGCCGAATGACAAAGCCTCTCCAGCCGTCAAATTGCGACCGGTGAACATCAGATCGGCCGCTGCCCTAAACCCAACCAAATAAGGAAGGCGAAGAGCGGCGATGGGAGCCATGGCAGCCAACTGAATTTCAGGCTGTCCGATCACGGATCCCTCGGCCATCACTGCCAGGTCGCAACATAGAACTAGCTCGCAGCCGCCGCCCAGAGCATGTCCTTGGATGGCAGCCAGGGTTGGCGTGGGAAATTCGGCCAGAGAACGGCAGACACGATCGAAGAGCGGGATCATCTCGCCGACCTTGTTAGGGGTGTGATCTCCCACATCAACGCCTGCCGAAAACATTTTCCCGCTTGCCCGTAAGACAAGCGCACGCACATCGATCCCGGTTGACAGGCTCTCTATTTCAGTCTCAAGTTGGCGGAGCATGGCGATGTTCAGGATATTCAAAGGCGGTCGATTCAATGTGAGGGTGGCAACACCTGATTCCGAGTCAATTGTCGAAATAAGGCAGTCGCTGCCAGTCAATGCGTTATCCTTTCCCATCGTCAACCTGCGCGCCGTTTAAGGTCGCGCCGCAAACACCGCAAAATTCGAATTCCTCAGGCAAAGCCTGGGCGCCACAGGATGCGCAAGTGGCAGCGTATGGCCCCCAGCGGAATTCACCACTTTTGCCTTTGGCCATTCGTTCACGAAGAAGCCTGTAGTCAGGCGGCCGCTTCTCCACAAAAGCGGTCATCCCTTCCAACGGTTCCCACGATGTGTAATGGATGGAGAGCCAATCGCGTGCGTGACCTATCGTCTGATGCCAAGCCAGGTTTTTCCAGAAGTTTGTCTGCTCCTTGGTGTAGCGGATGCACTCTGGGAATTTATCCACTAGCTCCTGGGCCAGCGAATCTACTGCCTTATCCAATAACGAAAGATCGACGCTATAGCCGTCAATCTCTCTTTGGGCTCTGGCGATCTGGTCAATCGATGCGCGGTCAATGAATTCGCCATTTCTCATGACCGAGGGAACCACTTCATTTACTAGTCCCCAATCCAAGGCCTGGTAGGGTGGTATCTTGCGATTTGTCATCAGCATATAGCGGGCCCGGCGGTCGCCGACCATGATGGGCAGCCACTGGGTTGCGCCGCCGGCGGCTACACTGCCAACGCTACTACCGACCTGCCCTATCCAAGCGTGTTCGGCGATTATCGCCAGATCACAGGCCATCTGTGATTCGTTTCCCCCGCCAACAGCCATACCATTAAGACGGGCGATCACAGGCTTGCCAGTGTTGACTATGCTCTCTATATACGTCCCGAACAAGCGCATATATTTCCAATAATCGTGAGGCGATCTTGTATATTTCTTATGATATTCCTTTACATCTCCACCGGTGCAGAATGCCCGTTGACCGACACCGGTATAGACGATCACGGCTACTTCGTCGTCGAAACTTGCCTGCCGGAAGGCCGTAGCCAGTTCCTCCAAGCAATTGGTGCTGTAGGCGTTGTAATTCTGTGGCCGATTGATCGTTACGCGAGCTACCCAATCTTTCTTTTCATAAAGGATCTCCTGAAAATCAGTCTTTTGGTCCGTGAGAACATCCATGTTTTGCTCCTCCATGTAGGTGACGCGAATTTCGCGAATCAAACCAACAATTCTCAGATGCTCGAATCCCGCTCATTAGCAGCAGACGAACAGCCGTACTCATCCGTTGATATACCCATCTCCACATATTATCGGGTCGACGAAGTCGTTTACGTGCCCTTCTAGACGGTGACGGTAGTCATCGAACAGCTTCCTGGCCTTGAAACCAGTCCATCCTGGCTCCAAAAGAGCCGTTGGAAGGTTTGGATCTCTCAAAGGAAAGCTCTGAAATTCGTGCGTCAGCCAGAAACGACGGCTAAAACACTCTTCCTCGTTGAAACTTTGCCCCTCATTTTCATGAGCTCGGAAACGTTTGTATTCAGGTTCGTATTGATCGATGAAGGACCTGTATTGGGAATCGAGACCGTCCATATCCCAACAGCGAGAGGCCAGGTCTTCTGAAGAAGCTGGACCAAGATGGACGCCCGAAAAAAGATCGATGTACGGTTCCACTGAAAGATCGGCGAACACGCTCTTTAGCTCAACCTCCCGGTTGTGGGGTGAAATCCAGGTGCTTGGAGCCAGACAGCCGAATCCAAGCCAGCTCAATTTCGTTCGAAGGGCGTGCCGTCTCCTTCGTAAATCTTCTGGGAGCGAGTAGAGAACCAGGTGCCATTGACCATCCCACTCAGTGATTACCGGTTCGAAGATGCGCCTCTGCCCCTCATCGAGGAGCGCGTAGCCTCGGTCTGTTACGTAGTAACGGCTTCGACGCCCTCGTTTCTCAGTTGCTATCCACCCTTTCTGGCTCATGCGCGACAGGGTCGACCGTACGGCTCGCTCGCTGACGCCCAGAATTCCCATGAGATATAGCAAGGAACTGGTCCATACCTTACCACCGCGCTGTACCACGTATTCGCCGAACAGAGTAAATATGAGGAACTGTGTTCGGACTGGACGGGCTTCGGTAGCAATCACTCTTGACATTGTTCAGAGGTTATTATTAGGGTGGTGATCTTCTTGTATAGAGAGTCACGTAGGCGTGACAGGTTGCCAGACGGCAGTCGCCGCATAGAATGCTCAGCTCGGATGGTTTTATCGCTTCGGCGCGTACTTCAAAACCCAATTCCTTATAGATGATCCGGGCTTCTTCAGCCCTGGGTGGGTCAGCCATGAAGCGCCGCTTCCATCCATCAGCCAGGAGCTCCGGATCAGCCGGGAAGTCGAGCACGGGTATCGATGAACTATCCATGGAACTCATGCCTCCGCCAGACAGGTCGGGAGGGCACTCGGGCAGACCGTTCACCAGCGAACGGGAATCCTGTTCAGCCATCGATATTAGGCCGAGACCATTGGGTTTTCTCTGTGCATCTCAACTCCTTCCAGTCTTAATTTACTCAGCCGGTAATGTCCCAAAATGGCCGCACCTAAAGCTGTGGTGAATTGAACGAGTTCTCCTTCGGGCACATTTACATCAGAACCTAATTGCTCGCGAACCACCCTGGCCATTGTGTTGAATCTCAAAATGCCGCCAATTAATGTGTATTCCGGAGACATGCGAACTCGCTTCATGAGTTGGACGGAACGGTCGACCAGAGAAACGATTGCACCATGCATGATATCTGCCGGTGCCGCGCCATGGGACAGATGATTGATGACCTCCGACTCAGCGAAGACGGCGCAAACTCCGGATATGGGGACCGCTTTCTTGGATGTGGCTGCCAACATCCCAATCTCCTCAGTCGCGTAGCCCATATAGCGCGCGGTCTTTTCCAGAAATGCGCCTGTTCCGGCAGCGCATTTATCATTCAAGCGGAAGGATTTCACCCTCAACTGACCATCGAGGCGAATAGCTTTCATGGTCTGTCCGCCGACGTCGAGGATGGTTCGGGTATTAGGGAATAGGTGGGCGGTTCCTCGGGCGCTAGCTGTTAAATCGGTGACGTTCAAATCCTTGAACTGGACCTGGTGTCGACCGAAACCAGTCGCCACAACGTAAGCCAGGTCCTGTTCGTCCAGCCCTGCTTCCTCCAGGGAAAGATCAAGGGCCATGCGAGCAACTTCAGCCAGCTTGAAGCCCGTGCTACACATCGTCTTGCCGACGATTTCGTTATTTTCGCCAATTATGACGGCCTTTGTGTAAGTGGAGCCTATGTCAATTCCTGCGACGTAAGTCATAAAACCTCCCAGGATATCGGGCCCTATGTCCCATGCGATCTAACAACCTCGGTTGAATCCGCGGTAGGAATCCTGCTGGCCTGTATATGGTCCAGAGCAAACAAGGCCGCGCCCAGGGCGCCCATATAATGAGACTCCTCGCTTACATTCAACACCAGGCCCAAATTGTCCTCAAGAGCATAGATCATGCCCGAATTCTTGGCCACACCTCCGGTAAAGGTGACCTCGTGCTCAATACCGACCCGCCGCATTAAACCGATCGAGCGTTTAGCGATCGACTGGTGGACACCCATCAATATATCTTCAATCTTCTTTCCCTTTCCTAACCAAGAAAGAACCTCGGATTCGGCGAATACGGTGCATGTAGTGCTAATGCGAACCGGTCGTTCGGACAGCAATGCAGTATCTCCCAAATCGTCTAAGGGAATGTCCAAGGCCGATGAGGCTGCCCCAAGGAACCGGCCGGTGCCGGCCGCGCATTTATCATTCATGCAGAAGTCTACGATCTCTCCCTCCTGGTTTATCTGGATGGCCTTGGTGTCCTGTCCACCCATGTCGAGCACCGTCCGGGTATTTGCGAACATGTGAACAGCTCCTCTGGCATGGCAACTTATCTCTGTAACCTGCGTATTTCCAAAGGTTACTCGATACCTACCGTACCCAGTGCCGATGACATATTCAATCTCTTCCTCGCGAACACCGGCGTCTTTCAGCGCCTCGAAATAGGCATTCTCGGCCGCCAGGACCACATTGGCGCCGGTATCTATCAGCGAACGGCCGGTGATCCTAGCCTCTTCGTTAATAATGACGGCCTTTGTTTGGGTTGAGCCAACGTCTACGCCAGCTGCATAAGCCATATAGTTACTCCGTAACTAGTGTTCAGGGACCGGGGATTCCGAATTAGGGATCTGAAAGTGACGTTAGTCAAAATGCAATGCTCCTAAGTTGTTAGTTCTGATTGTCTCTGCTTGCGGGAGGCGAGGCCCTCGAAAAAGGCATCGATCCGGTTCTTCAGTTGGGCTTCGGAGACCACGCGCCTATCCATCATATCGGACTCGATGAACAAGCTTGCAACATCCCGGGCAGCCATGACCGCGCGTCTGTTATCAGCCAGGCCTGTGGACACGGTGCGGCAGCTTTTAATGGGATGGTAAACGATCCCGTCGATGGCGTAATCGTCGATCATCTCGATGAGCGTTTGATCCTGGTAAAACATATTGTCCATGGCGTTCCGCACGCTGATCAGGAGTCCCTCGGCTAAACTATCAAGCGGGCGGCTTAGATCGTATTCAAATCCATAGTTGGTTCCGCCGGAGGCAAACAACAGGTAGGTTGAAGTCAGGAAAGTTCCTCCCCACTCCGTAAACATCTCATTAAAACGTCGAAAAATAGGATAGCAGGGAACGCCGACGAAGATCAGACGATACTTTTCTTCTGTAAGTGTGCCAATGTGATTAGCCGCCTTATATTCCATCTCTTCAACAAGCTGTTCGAAGTATTGGCTTCCTTCGGCCGTGCCCCTAAAACCATTTGCCACACCAAGGTAAACCGTTCCGTCGGTTACTGCGTTGAACAATGAAGGCTGGTTTTTATTTAATTCGAGCACGCGTTTCCAGCCCTGATTCATGCGACTGGTCTGTTTCAGGACCTCGCGGAATCTATCGACGTCAAATCTGCGTCCCGTGACCTCTTCACAGAGGCTGATCAATTCCTTTAATTGGGCGACCACATAGCGTCGATCGTTCTCAAAATCTCGATCGCCCGCCCATGTTTGCCCACCGGCCGACCGTGTCCCGGGGATATCCAGAGTGAACACGGGAATCTTGTACATCCGCTCCCAGATCTCGGCCCACTTAATGTACGTGTTACAGGCATTGGTCAAGACGGCCAAAGTGGGTTTTGGCACGTGACCCATCGGATGGTCACCTCCGCGAAGTTGGAGGGCCACATCGGCCTTCACATACCCGCAGATATCAGGAGAATAGCCATAATCCTCAGCCTCATTCAGATATTCGTGGGCTACTCTGCGAATGGCCGTCTGAAGGGAATTGATCTCTGGAAACACCATGGGCAGGTCGAAGACGCGAAGTATCTCGGCCAGGCTGCCCATCACAAATACATAGGCGGCCTGCCCGCCGTTCAGAGCTGCCCCGTCAAGCTCGGCGAACCACCGCCGGAAAAGCTGAGCGCCTTCCCGGTTTCCCCGCCCAACTATTTCTGGATCAACCGTTTTTATCATCTGATCGTCCTTCTCCTTAAGCAAAGAGAATGTTCTCCACAAAGGTCTCTAGCTGGATCTCTAGATGGTCGAAACTGGTCATGTTTTCTTCGAATTCGCTAACGAAGTAGGGGGTCCCATATTCGTCGAGGGCATAGGTGTAGGCGACCTGTTCCTCCAAGCCCGGTTCGCACATCTTGGCAGCCGTGATAATGGCCGCTTCAGCACCAGAACCTTTCATGCGTTCCAGGAGCATCTTTTCTTTCGGTTTCCTCAGGTCGTGTTGGACAGGACTGTAGGTCGAGTTTTCTAAATAGGCATTCGCCAGGTTGTAGAGGGGATCGCCTTCGAGAGGGATATCATCCTGGATCCAACGAAGTCCGATCATCAAGTCATCATCCACGACGTAACAAGATTGGGACACCATAAGGAGCAAGTCCAGAGGTGGTTGTTCGCAGAATCCACCCTCAAATACAACCCGGATCCGGTCCTGCCTTTTGGCCGTTCGGATTCTAATCATCGGCAAGACATGACGAAGCAACGCGTTATGCTCCTCACGAGGGATCATGCCCCCAACGGCCATGAGCAGGTAGGATTCGTAGGTTGAGATCAACCAGGGCATTTCCCGCTTTATGGCATACATTTCGTGGAGCAAGGCGCGGTTTTCATTAAAGACGGCTATCGACCGGCGGAGCGCTTCGTCGGAGATGGTGTGGCCGGCGATCTCCTCGACCATACGTTTAAGCCGATCGTATTCATCCCGGAGATATTGAACCGAATGTTTAGAGTTCGCATTTTGAGGCAGATATAGAATCTGGCAAGGATAAGTGAAGTTGCGCCCCCACACAGCAGCCAGATTTCGGGCGGCGTCACAGATAGGATGGGTGACGAACATATCCAGGTCAATGCGCTCGCTGAGGGCAAGCTCCAACGAGGTTTTCAAGATAGAACAAAGATAGGAGCCGAAGCGCGAATCAGCCTGAATCGACTCCAGTGGGGCTCCGCGGATCTTGAAGGGCAACATGCCTGCCGCGTGGACGATTTCCTCTGGGAAGTAAACCTGAAAATGGCCGACTACTTTGCCGCCATGCTGTCGCCAGCGGCGGACGGAGGGGTAATCAATGTCCTCCAGCAGTTCCCGACACTCGTAGAGTACACCTTTTAGCGGTTGGTTTCGCCAGCTATCAAACACCCTCACATTCACGAATAAGTGCTCCGTTTTCGCTACGCGGCGTCAAGAAAGCGCGACAAATCAAGTATACTTTCGCTATCGTATTGTGTCAATACACAAACGGACCTTCTGTTTGCTGATGGGGAACTGGTGGTTGACTTCGCCTTCGATGCCCGTGGCTATCCTGAATCACTTAAGGAATCGGAAAACAGGAAGGTAACTGGAATCCCTACCAACGCGGCTCTGGTCCAGCGAACTTCTCCTACTTCCCTTACCGGCGGAACACGGTCTATTGCGCGGCCGCGCGGCTGGATCTTCGCCATTCCCCTGACCACTCATACCTCATTTGGTATCGTCGACGGTCTGAATTGGCTAACACGGCGTTGGCCGCGCAGCAGAGCCATGCTCGACATCCTCGTAGCCGCGCTAGCGTTGTTCCTCGTCGTTTGGCCGGTTTTCAAACCTAATTTTGAAGCTATCACCACCGGCGAAGTTCCCTTCGAGTTTGCCGATTATCCGGTCGACGATTACAGTCGCTCAATGCTGCATCCAGTCGTCAGAGCCACTGTCCTAGATCTGCCAGAAAATGCCATCACCTTCACAGATTGGGAGCTGCTCTATCCCTATTATTACGTCGCTCACATCGGGCAACAGCGGACAGATCTGATGTTCATCGAGACTTACCCGCGTGATGACGTAGATGGATTGGCCGGATCAATAGTAGACTTTGTCATCGCCAGGCAAGGCGAGCGACCGATTTTCGTTTCCGAACGGTTTCCCGAACTAGCTGATGCCGGTTATGATTTCACTCCAGCCCGGATTGGCCCGACATTAATGCTAAGGGTTTATCATATAGAGGATGATTAGTGTTATGCGTCAACAGATCGGAAAAATCCGCCGTCTACAACAATGCGCCACAGCAGACGGCCATTTTGTTATTTTGGCCATGGATCACCGGGGCAATCTTCGTCGCTCGTTGAATCCGCCCGATCCCGCAGCGGTTTCCTACGCGGCCATGGTTGAATTCAAGAAGCAGGTCGCTGGTTCGCTAGCACCCGTGGCCTCAGCGATTTTGCTTGATCCAGAATATGGCGCCGCCCAGGGGGTCGCGGCTGGTGCTGTTCCCGGAAAGGTGGGCTTGGTTGTGGCCCTGGAAGAAACAGGCTACACGGGCGATCCCACCGCCAGAGAAAGCAAGATATTGCCAGGATGGGGAGTCGAGAAAATCGTTGGTATTGGTGCTTCAGCAGTTAAACTGCTTCTCTACTATCATCCCCAGGCGCCGAATGCCACCGACCAGGAGGTGTTGGTTCGCCAGGTAGCATCAAGCTGCCGGCAATATGACATCCCATTTTTCTTAGAGCCGCTTTCCTTTTCCTTGGATCCCGTTGTTAAAAAGCTGCCTTCTGCGGCAAAGCGCGAAGTAGTCGTCGAGACCGCCCGGCGCCTGACGCCTCTTGGCGTTGATGTGCTAAAGGCCGAGTTTCCATTGAACATCGAGGATGAACTAGATGAGGGTGTCTGGCTGCAGGCGTGCATGGAAGTGACGGAGGCTAGTTCAGCGCCGTGGGTCTTATTGAGTGCGGGCGTAAGTTTTGAAGAGTTTGAAGCCCAGACAGAAGTTGCCTGTAGGGCCGGCGCCAGCGGAGTGATGGTTGGGCGAGCGGTATGGAAAGAGGCTGCCTCTCTTGAAGGTGATGCGCGAACCGGATTTCTGAGCACTCTTGCCAGAGAGCGTATGGAACGCCTTGGAAAAATAACCGCAGAGCACGCCCGGCCCTACACAAGCTATGGGCGACCAATAGCTATTGAAGAAGGCTGGTATCATAATTACTAAGCTGATAGATCAGCTTTGATTGCAGCCATTTCGGATCTACCCACAAATGAAAGATTTTGATCTGCTCGTCATCGGCGAAATCAATCCAGATTTGATCCTCACGGGCGACGACATTGATCCCGTCTACGGGCAAGTTGAGAAACTGGTCGAATCGGCCACGACAACCATTGGATCCTCGTCTGTAATCATGGCTTGTGGCGCTGCCCGGTTGGGCTTACGAACAGCGTTTATTGGCCTGGTTGGAGACGATATATTCGGCCGCTTCATGCTCGAAGCCATGCAGGATCGAGGCATTGATACGGCAGCGTGCGTGGTCGATCCGGCAGTAAAGACGGGTATGAGCGTCATTCTGGCTCGTCCAGGTGGTGACCGGGCGATTCTTACTTATATGGGTTCAATTCCAGAGCTCGGGTCGGTTCATATCGATACAACCTTTTTCTCCCGAGTTCGTCACCTGCATGTAGGCGGCTACTTCTTGCTGGACCAATTACGTCCAGCGCTGCCCGAACTTTTCCGTGTTGCCCAGGATCTTGGGCCGTCAACCTCATTGGATACCAACTGGGATCCCCGGGGGATCTGGGATGTGGGCAGCATACTGGCACACTGCGATCTCTTTCTGCCTAACGAAATGGAAGCCCGGCACATTTCCGGGCAAGCGAACCTGCCAGCCGCTTTAGATGCACTGGTGGAAACCGTGCCGACCCTGGCTGTCAAATTGGGCGCACTGGGAGGATTGGTTCGACACGGTGCGACTACGGTCCAGCTGCCGCCACCTGCCGTCGAAGTCGTCGATACGGTCGGCGCCGGCGATTCATTTGATGCCGGCTTCATATATGGCTTTCTGAACCATTGGCCACTTGAGCGCACCCTTCGATTGGCCCTGGCCTGTGGTTCGCTCTCCACACGAGCCTCCGGAGGAATAGATGCCCAACCCACTTTGGAAGAGGCTAAAAAATGGCTAAAAGAATGACCCATTCCTCGCCCTTGTCTGAGGTGATTGCT
>Ga0307379_10009193_pt1 | contig 13229 bp, 11 predicted proteins | sample UN2MG_FD_202237 | JGI IMG/M metagenome (GOLD analysis project Ga0307379, IMG submission 202237) | Soil microbial communities from Risofladan, Vaasa, Finland - UN-2 | ecosystem: Environmental > Terrestrial > Soil > Coastal area > Acid sulfate soil | place: Finland: Risofladan, Vaasa | collected...
TTTGACTTTATGGCGTATTACGTATCCATAGTTCCTGGGCAAAACCTGATGCGTGATCAGGTATGGGACAGAGTTGGAAATTAGGTAATACGGCAGGAAACGGAGGAGCGGTGTAAGGCGGAATATTCGTTTTTCACCTGCATCCCTTTTAGCCATATAGTTTGTGGTCCGCAAAATCTTGCCTGGTTGGCAACCTTCACTATTTACAACACGGAGAATCGGTGCGCAAGACTCTCCGAGTTTAAGGCAAGTGGAGATTGAAGTTTAATAATGGTTCGAAATCAGATTTTGAGGAGAAGTATAATGAATAAGAAGATGTTTTTAATTTTCTGTGTTGCCATCTGCTTACTTGGCGCGGTTGACATCGCTCAATGTGCTCCGGTTTACAACCCGACCACTAAACATTGGTATGACATTGTGTCTTCAGGAATTGACGGGTCGTGGACCAATGCGGAGAATAATGCTGTTACTTTAGGCGGGCATTTGGTAACGATCAATGATATTGCAGAAGAAACATGGCTCAGGTCGACCTTTGGAGAACAAACTCGTTATTGGATAGGTTTTTTCCAGTTGCCTGGCAGTCTTGAGCCGGCCGAGGGTTGGGGTTGGGTATCCGGTGAACCTGTCACCTATACCAACTGGGACACAGGTGAACCAAGCAACGACAAACCTCCGGACACCGGCGAGAATTATGCCGTCCTGAACTGGAACGGCACAACGGGCGGCTGGAACGACTGGGGTCACCTAAGAGGTGGTTATTACAACGTCGAAGGTATTGCCGAAGTGATTCCCGCCCCGGGCGCCATTTTATTGGGCAGTATCGGTCTGGGTCTTGTAAACTGGCTGCGCAGACGCAGAACACTGTAAAATAAGTACCAAAATTAAACCTTATTAAGGGCTGCGAGCTTGTTACTTGCAGCCCTTTGGGGCCCCTGCTTTTATTTACTCTTTCCCTCCGTAAAGCGGGGGCTCTGCTATATCCGCGTTTCATTATAAAACCTGAGATTATCATTCAGTCAATTCCCAGGCCAATCTGGGATAGTCCCGCCCTTCGAGAATCCACCAGATATCTTTCGTGCCGTTCGCCGTCTCGTTCTCGAAGTCCCAGTCGGCTTCCAAAAATGTGCCGGCCGTTTGCATCTCGGCGGTGGTCTTACCAATTCCACCATCACTTCCTGATTGCCCGGAGATTTCCGCATCCCAGAAAGAGAACTCAATCGTCCTTGCTTGAGCCGTCATTAGCACCGGCGGCGATTTCGTCAACATAGATAATCTTGCCGGCGGTGATTTCACAGGCTCCGAATGCTGTAAAAAACGCAAAAATCAAAAGCAAAACGCTTAAATTAGCCCGCTGATACATCTTTAGACCTCCTGCAAAGTTTTTTGGCTGATTGAGATACTACCAAATTGTACTAAATTATGGGATTTATTGTCAATAATTTTCATTGTTTAGCGATGGTGGTTGTTGGCTCTAAATGGCAAAATGCGGCTCGAAACGGTAATTTTTGAAAAAATGCTTGCTATTGGAGCGAAAGGTAGTTATTATCTGAGGTTTGGTATTTGGTCGTTAGTGTGTAGGTCTGTGCTTCGCAAAGGCTGATTGAAAGCCGGTGAAGCGTAGGGTGGGCATTGCCCACCAGCTTTGAAAATGGTGTGCCGTGCACACCCTACCAGGGCTAACGCCGATTAGATAGATTTAGGAGATAAATCAGTGAAAACTGAACTTTTAGACGCCGTTGAAAGCAAGAGTCTTAAGGACAAGGTCCCTCACTTCGAGATAGGTGATATCGTCGAGGTTCACTGCCGTATTAAAGAGGGCGAGAAAGAGCGAACGCAGATATTTTCCGGCACGGTCATTGCCCGCAAAGGACGGGGCATTAATGAAAACTTCACCGTCCGTCGAATGGTCGGTAACGAGGGCGTCGAACGAATCTTCCCGCTGCATTCGCCTAATGTCCTCGATATCAAGCCGATCCGAAGCGGCAAGACCAGGCGAGCCAAGCTCTATTATCTGCGTGATCGGACCGGCAAGTCCGTAAAGCTCAAACAGCGGCATAGCGACCATACCGTCTCAAGATAACGAGATCGATACGAAACACGAGATACGAAATCTGCTGCCGAACAAACGCAGGCCGCCGGCGGATAAGGATCTGCTCGGCCGATGGGGTGAAAAACGCTCCGAGAAATTTCTCAAACGCAAAGGTCTCAAAACACTCACTCGCAACTTCTCCTGCAAGACCGGCGAAATCGATCTGGTTATGGTCGATAGCGACGGGACGCTTGTCTTTGTCGAGGTAAAGACCAGGGCGAATGAGGATTTCAGCCCGTCCGAGTCGGCTATCACCAAACCCAAGAAAACCAGAATGCTCCGGGCGACCCGCTATTTTCTTGCCGCCAACGAGATTGAGGACCGCCCTTATCGCTTCGACGTGGTAACAATCGTATTAGGCGAAAAAGGCCCCGCGCAGATAAGACATTACGAAAACGCTTTTGTGCCTTAAGCTGGAAATTCCTATTTTTTCCGATTTATTCCTGATAAGTTAAGAAAAATTCTGAACGTTTTGTCGATCTTCATGCCTATAATAGTAGCAGTGTGATGATCGCGTATCGGCTTAGTCTAAACGCTTTGAAGAACCCATCTTTGATCTCGCCGTGCAATTAAGAAGTTCGTCCGGAGAAAATGAACCATGAAGCGTGATATCTTTTCGTACAGAATATTCCCATTTGTTACTCTTTGTGCATGGTTGTTATTGTCCGGGGCCGAATTATTCGGCTTCCCTGTCGGCTCAAACGGCTGGCATTTGAACTGCTCTTTTCAGGCAAGAGCCAATGCCGATTTAGTCTGCAAAGTACAGGTATTGTCCATTCGTCAGGAGAAAATTGTCAAAGGTAACCTGTTCCGGGGGGAACTGGATTTATTTGGAATGATAGCAACGTCGAAAGTCCTGTCCGTCATCAAAGGCGAATGTCCGGACGTTATCGATATCGAATTTCGACGCCCGAAAAATAGTAATTCGACGTTAGGTCTTCTGCCCGGAGAGCTATATACCGACCTATCAGAGAACGAAGTTTGCCTTGTCTTTTTGAAAGCATCGGGAGTCAATTACAAACTGAGCCGGATTAACAGTAAGGCCCGAGTCCGGCCCGAAGTAGTTCAATACAATCTGGGCGAAACGCCCGATCTGAAGCTGCTTGCGGAATTTCTTGCAGGCTGTGACTCGGAGAACGAGCTGGTTAAGCTGCAGGCGGCCGAAGAGCTTGGTTATCTTGGCGATGCAATGATTCGCAAACTGCGATTCTCTCGGGAGGACAAAGAGCTGTTTCGGAAAATGGCTGCCGACTTGAACAGGGCAAAAGAGGCGCTGAGGAAAATGCGCTCTTGTGACGATATGGTTATAAGAAACGTTTCCATTATCTCCAGTTTTCAAGTGGATGACTCTCCCGGCATCGAAGGGCCTCTGGAGTTGCTGCTGATGAATCCGTCCGATTTCGATTTGAATGATTCGCTCAGGAAATACGGCATAAGAGACTTTTGCATTTCGAGTCTGCAACTGAGACTTTTAGAGACGATGGATGATGCTACCCGACGGGTTGTGGTAGATTTAAAAGACGGTACGGTAATTAGAAGAGAAATCGGCAGCCCCTATCCGTACAGAGGCGTTCGAGGTTTTGACTATGCAGATTTCTACAGGCAGGCCCTGAATTGCGAGGCGGTCAAAAACAACGAGCAGATGCGGACCGCCATAGCCAACGTATTATGGAGAAGATATGAAAGGGCAAGTGTCCCTGAGATGATCGGGTTCCTGGACAACTCAAAAATATACATTCGCATGGCTGCCGTTTCAGCCTTGAGAACATGCATCAATTCAGACCGCTCAAACTCATGGGAGCTCGGCGATTTTTATAATCCACAAACGACAGATCCAGGTTCGAGCAATATTCCGGAAAAACCACTTGAACAACGACTTAAAGATTATGAGAATAACGAGCAGGAATATATACAATATTGGAAAAATTGGTGGCAGGAACATGAGAATGAATTTGAGAGAACTGAGCTTGTAAATAATGGAACTGATTGATACACATTGTCATTTGACGTTCGAGCAGTTGGCCTGGGATATCGATGCCGTCGTAGACCGCAGCCGGGCCGCGGGCGTCGTCGGGTGGATAACCATCGGAACCGACCCGCAGCATAATCTAAGGGCCGTCGAGCTTGCAAACAGATTCGAGAATATGTACGCCGCGGTCGGGATTCATCCGCACGATGCCAAAGACGTCATGGCTCACACTATGGCCGAACTCAAAGAGCTTGCCCGAAGCGAAAAAGTCGTCGCCATCGGCGAGACGGGGCTGGATTTTCATTATGACTTTTCACCCCGGCAGGACCAGAGACGGGTTTTCGAAGCGCAGTTGGAAATCGCCCGGGAGCTGAATCTGCCGGTCATCATACATTGCCGGGAGGCGTTCGACGAAACGCTCGATATTTTGGAGCAGTTCATCGGCGTCAAAGGCCGGCTCAAGGGCGTGGTTTTTCACTGCTTCAGCGGCTCGGCTCAGCAGGCAAGGATCGTCCTGGACCAGGGCTTTTATATCTCTCTTACCGGCGTGGTGACTTTCAAAAACGCCGAGAATGCCCGCCAGGCCGCCAAGATCGTGCCGGCAGACAGACTGATGCTCGAAACCGATTGCCCGTACATGTCGCCGGCGCCGATGCGAAAGCAGAAGATAAACGAACCTGCCCTGATGGTCCACACCGCCCACTTTTTAGCAGAGTTAAAAGAAATGGATCCGGCTGATTTCGCCGAGGCCGTCACCGCTGCCAGCAAGGATTTCTTCGGCCTGCCCTAAAGACGTGAGTGGTTCACTTGATGGGCTTGAAAAACGCCTTGCTTTTATAGCTTTTGGCCGGTAGACTCAGCAGCCTTATGACGCTCGCTATCGAAACCAACGGACTGACCCGCTGCTTCGGCGATTTGCGTGCCGTGGACGGCCTCGATTTGCGCGTGGAAGCCGGCAAGTTTTACGGCTTTCTCGGCCCCAACGGCGCGGGCAAATCCACCACCATCAAAATGCTCACCGGCCTGCTCGCAACCACGAGCGGCTCGATGCGCATCCTTGGCGAGGACACGAGCGACGCCGAGAAGGCCAGGCAAATCAAGCGGCGCGTCGGAGTCGTGCCGGAGGAACTGGCACTGTTCGATAATCTTACGGGCTCCGAATACCTGACCTTCATCGGGCGCATGTATCAAATGCCCATGGCGACGGTTCGCGAACGCTGCCGGGAGCTGCTGGTCATGATGAGCCTGGATAAAGAAGAAAAGAAACTCACCCTCGAATATTCGCATGGGATGAAGAAGAAACTCACATTAGCCGCGGCGTTGATTCCGAATCCAGACCTGCTGTTTCTCGACGAACCGTTCGAGGGCGTAGATGCAGTCGCCTCGCGCGTGCTGCGGGACACGCTGAAGCGCTGCGTGGCGCGCGGCGCGACCGTATTCCTGACCTCGCACGTTCTGGAGATTGTCGAAAGACTCTGCACGGACGTCGGGATCATCGCCGAGGGCAAGCTCGTGCATCAAAGCACTATGGAAGAAATCCGCGCCGCCGGCTCGCTGGAGGAACGGTTTCTGGAGGCCGTCGGCAGCGATCACGTCGAGCGGCAGAAGCTGAGCTGGCTGGAGGATTAGATGAACTGGAGCCAACTTCGCACAATCATCTGGCTGCGATGGCGTCTGACGCGAAATCAATGGTCTCGCGGCGGACAATTGAATGCCGTCCTGACCATAATTGTTTCTGTCATTGGGTTGGCCTTAGGGTTTGCGGGCGGCATTGCCGGCCTGCTGGCAGGCGCCTTTGCCCTGTCAAAGGCATCGCCCCCGGTCATGCTGATCGTTTGGGATTTGATCGTTGGAGTGTTCCTGTTCCTATGGCTTGCCGGAGTTGTCTCGGAGATCCAGCGATCTGAAACTATCGATATCAGCCGGATGCTGCACCTGCCGATTTCGCTGCGAAACATTTTCATGGTGAATTACCTCGCCTCGCATTTGACTTTCAGCATCATCCTGTTCCTGCCGGCAATGCTGGGTCTTTCTCTGGGACTTATCCTGGGCGGAAGAGGATTCATGATTCTGATGTTACCGCTGGCGATTGGCGTTGTTTTCATGATCACGGCGTGGACCTATTGCCTGCGCGGATGGCTGGTCACGCTCATGATGAACAAGCGGCGTCGCCGTACGATTATTGCCGGGGTTACATTTGCATTCATCCTGCTGACCCAGCTTCCGTACATTCTTGGGAACCTCTCGCATGATCGTCAACGCCACAGACCCAGAACCACCGAATCGGTGCAGTCGGACCAGCAGACGCCGAACCGCCCCCGGGACCGTGACAAACTTGCCCTTCCTGATGGGCTTTTGTTAGCTCACAAAGTGGTGCCTTTCCTATGGGTGGGCAACGGGGCGATGTCACTGGCCACGGGAAATGTATGGCCCGCGGTTATGGGAGCAGCCGGCGGATTTCTTCTGGGCGGACTGGGTTTGAGGAGGGCCTATCGATCGACCATTCGTTTCTACCAGGGACAATCAGTCGTCAAGAGGTCTAAACGAAAACCGAAAGCCGAAAAGCTCGCCGGCAAAGGCAGCAACCTCATCGAGAGACAACTTCCCGGCGTTCCTGAAGAGGCCGCCGCTGCGGCGCTGGCTTTCTTTCGCTGCCTGACACGGGCACCCGAAGTGAAAATGATGCTGGCGACCAATTTCATCATGCTTCTGATTTTCGGGACGATGATCTTCGTACGTCGTTCGGCGAATATAAGCGACAACTTCAGGCCGTTCATAGCCACCGGGGCGGTCGTGTTTATGTTCCTTAGTTTAAGCCAGCTCATGTACAATCTATTCGGCTTCGACCGGGCCGGTTTTCGACAGCTCGTCCTGCTGCCGGTGCCGCGGAAACAAATCCTGCTGGGAAAGAACCTTGCATTTCTGCCGGTCGCAGCCGGAATCGGAGTAATTTTTCTCTTACTCGTCAAGATCGCCATGGGCATCTCGTTCGTTATAGTTATTGCCGCCGGCCTGCAGATGCTGGCGGCCTTCCTGCTGCTCAGCATGGTGGGCAACCTGATATCCGTGCTCGTTCCTTACCGCGTTGCCCCCGGTTCGCTCAAGCACTCGAAATCTTCCACGAAAACAGGCATCCTGATTTTCCTGTCGCGCATGTTCTTTCCGATGTTAATGGTCCCGATATTTATTCCGCCGGCTATAGGACTGCTCTTCTCCAGAGTCGGGTGGCTGCCGGCCGCACCGGTGAACCTCTTTTTCTCGGCGTTGCTGTTGGCGCTGCTGGCCTTCTTTTACCGGCTCAGCCTGGGCCCTCTCGGCGAGCTGCTGCAACGGCGGGAAAAAGAAATCCTCCAAGTCGTAACCAAAGAGATTGAGTAAGCCCAACCCGGCCCTGCCCGAGTATTCGAACAAAAATAATCCAATTCTCCGGCCGATAATACTTGATTAGCAGCTTCTGTTCTGGTACAATAATTGTCGGACGGACGATGGGCAAGCATCAATTGGCATGTGGACAGACTGCGAAATACCCGGAGCGAAGGCTGCGGCCATCCTGAATGACAATAGAGCGAGTCGGCGCCCGAAAAAGTAGGAGGTAATTATGAATTGTACATATCGTATATTAATCATTCTTGCCATGCCCTGCTTCTGTTTGATATTGCCGCAATCCGTATCCCGGGCTGCGACTTATTATATTAGTCCATACCAGCGAGGTGCAAGCGACAGCAATCCCGGCACCGAAGTTCGACCCTTCAAGACGATCGGAAAGGCCACAGAATTGTTACGGCCGGGAGATACTTTATTAATAAGAGCCGGGCTTTACAGAGAAACCGTAATTTTATCGCAAAGCGGAACGGAAACGAACCCTATAAAGATTATGGCTTGTCCCGGAGACGAGGGTAAGGTAATAATCAACGCGGCGGAACCCGTGGCAAACTGGCAGAAGTGTGCCGGCCCGCAGCACGCCAACTTGACAAACCACCGGTGACCTCTGCGGATGTGAATTTGCCGGTGTAAGGCCGGGCTTGTCATGATGGAATTTTTAAAGATTTTTCTGGCATCGGCGACGGATTTGCCGGCCGGGACGAGAAATAACTATAGAGATGTGAGCGATAACAGTATGTTAGATCCGAGTAATCGGTTAATGGACAGGGATTCCGAGACGTTTGCGATACACGCAGCGCAAAATGGCAGCGAGTGGGCATGGCGTCAGTTATTCGAACGTCACTCCGACGTGGTGTATCGATTCTGCGTTGAGCTCGCGGGTAGCCGGTATGGCTTGGCCGAGGAACTGGCCCAGCAGGTTTTTGTTACTGCAGCCCTGCGAATCCATCGTTTCGATCCCAGTCGGGCAAATTTTCGAGCATGGTTGTTAGGGATTGTGAGGAACCGCCACATGGTCATCCCCAAGCACGCTTTCGACGAGAAGCCACTCCAGACCCTCAATACATGGGTACATCTCCATGTGCTCGATCAGGGCGTGTATGTGCTCGAGACCTTAAAACCAGTTGAGGAGTTCTGGGCCACATGGCGTTTCAAGTCATTAGGATTGCTGTCCGAAAGAAAGGCGTTGGACTTTGTTCGAGACAGATTGCAGGATGAGGACTACCTGCCCATATGGTAATATCATGAAGGGAGAAGAATCATGTTGAAGAAATCCGTACTAATTCTGGCGGCACTGCTCTCGTGCCATGCCTCCGCGGCGATACTGGACGGGTGGTCAGACCGTGACATCGGCACGACCGGGGGCAGCGCCAATGAGGCCGGCGGCACATGGACCGTAAGCGGGGACGGGGCCGACGTCTGGGGCTATTCGGATGCTTTTCACTTTGTCTATCTGCCTTTGTCCGGCGACGGTGAGATCACGGCGCGCGTCGTCAGCCGTGGCACCGGTTCAGACAGATGGTCCAAGGGCGGAGTGATGATTCGCGAGACGCTCACGGCGGGCTCCAAAAGCGCAATCATGGCGATAACCGGCGGCGAAGGCGGCGGCCTGACATTCCAGAACCGGCCAACCACCGGCGGTCGTTCTTACAGCTCACACGGCAACCCCATGGCGGCGCCGCCTTACTGGGTGAGACTGAAGCGCGAAGGAAATACGATCACGGCCTACTCCTCGGCAGACGGCGTTGACTGGTTGCAACAGCCCGATGGCTTCATGGAAGATTCGACGGCGAACCCCGTCAATATTTCGATGGCGGCAAACGTTTTCGCAGGTCTCTTCGTCACCTCGCACGCCGCGGGCGAGGTGCGCACGTACACGTTCGACAATGTAACAGTCGGACTTCCGGTGACCGCTACGGAGCCCGAACCCGAAGATGGCGCCATCCGCCCCGACACCTGGGCGGTGTTGAGTTGGATACCGTGTTCCACTGCCGACTCGCACGACATTTACTTCGGCGAGAGCTTCGCAGACGTCAGCAACGGCACAGGTGATACCTTTCGAGGCAACCAGCCCTCGAACTATTTTGATGCCGGGCTGCCCGATTCGCCTTATCCGGATGGTCTGGTTCGGGGCACAACGTATTACTGGCGAGTCGATGAAGTGGAAATCGACGGTGTGACCAGGCACAGGGGCGACGTGTGGAGATTCGTCGTTTCTTCCATAAAAGCCCATAATCCTGTCCCGCCCGACGGCGCCCATTTCGTAGCAACGCACGCAACCCTCACGTGGGCAGCCGGCTTGGATACCATACTGCATGCGGTGTGCTTAGGCGATGATTATGACACCGTAGCGAATGCTGAGACAGGAAGAACTCAGCCCGCTGCCGAGTATGTCTGTCGCGCCCTCGAACCCGATAAGACGTACTATTGGCGCGTTGATGAGTTCAATGGGGACACAACACATAAAGGCGATGTCTGGAGTTTCACGACCAGGCCGGCGGAACTGGCCGCGGCCGCATTCTATTATGTCGATGAAGGAAATCCCGATGCCCGGGACACCAATCCCGGGACCGAAGCCCAACCCTTCAAGACGATTATGAGAGGCGTGCAATCGCTGCAACCGAGAGACATCCTCCTGGTCAAAGCCGGGACCTATAGAGAAACGGTAATCCTGACAAAAAGCGGAACTCAAGCGAACCCCATAAGGATCTGGGCATACCCGGGAGATGAAGGCAAGGCAATAATCAACGCCGCGGAACCCGTGACAGACTTCCAGAGGTGTACCGGCCCCGACGATTGTGACGGGAATCCGTACTGGGAGCATATATACGTTGCGGATGTAGCAGCCCGGGTGCAATCCCACCCGGTCAGTGACTTCACCATCAAACAGGTCTTTCAGAATGGGCAGCCGCTCAATCGCTCGCGATTTCCGGACGCCGGATGGAGCTATCCGACAGATATCGGGGCCCCCGGGCAAACGTTCACCGACAACTCTCTATCCAAACCCAACGGGTATTTTGTCGGCTCAGTATGCCACGTTAAGACGGCCATATGGCATATAGACCAGATCCCCATCGCAGACTTTTCCCAAAGCATTATAACCCTGTCACAGAGTCCCCGGTACGACATATCGACGCGATTCGGGTACTATATCACCAGCGTCGTGGGCGAGATCAACGAGGAGGGGGAATGGGCCTACGATCCCGTGGAGAAGAAACTCTTCCTGTGGCCCAAAGGCGACGTGGCGCAGGGTGTGGAATTCACTTATCGGGAATATTGCGTGCGTACCTACGACGGCACCTCGTGGAATATCGTGCGCGGATTGGCGATACGCAATGCGTACAGGTACGGCATCTGGCTGTACCAGGCAAACGATATGACGATTGAGGACAACACGGTTGAACATATTCGTAACTGCGGCATCTTCGTTCAGGCTACCAGTGGACAATGCGCGAACAATCGTATCATCAACAATACGGTTAAGTATTCCGCTGGTACCGGTATCGGCGTGGATCTCACCGCCTCCGATAACCTCATCGAGGGCAATTACGTCTATGCCACAGGAACGGAGCACTTCGGCGGCGACCTGATGTATGGCCAGAGCTTCGGCGTGTACATCAGCGGCCCGTTAACTAAAGTGTACAACAACAGGATCGACCGCGCAGGTTATACGGCTCTGTACATAGACGGGAAAACCCTCGGCCGTGAGATATCCTACAACTATATCACCAATATCGGTCTGGCGTTGTCCGATGGAGGCGGCATCTACACGGGCGGCTTTTCCGACGTACCTGAAACAGACTATATGCACCACAATATCATTGAAGATGCGACTGGATGCCTGTCGATGTATAAGGGCCGCGATATAGGATTGCCCGTGACCATAGAGAGGTATTCCGGCGACACACCCGGCATCTACGTGGATGAGAGAGGCAACAATCGAATCATTGAGGACAACACGGTTATCGGTTCTCACATGGCGGGCATTTTCTTCCACGGGGCGCCCGGTAATCTCGTGCAGAATAACACGCTGTACGGTAACAAAGTGACCCAGGTGTATTTCGTCGGCAGGACGAGCGAAGGAATGAGGCTTGTCGATGATGACGTGCTGAACAATATCATGTTCGCCACCGACGCACAACAGCGAACACTGTATCTGACCACGTACTATGATGACGTCCATTTTGGCCAGTCGGACAGGAACTACTTCTATAATCCTTATGCGAACGCGCATATTTACCTGGATCGCTATAGCGCCTCCCAAGGTGGACAAATCCGCAGGACGTTGTCTCTGGATGAATGGCGGGCCTTGTCCGGGTACGACGGCAACTCCAGGGAATTCTCCTATTTGAGCCAACTTCCTCAGGTGACTCTGCGCAGTCCAACGAAATCGGAGATTGTTTACAATGCGTCGCTCGATGTCATCACCATCGATCTGGAACTGGAACTGGATAAATATTGTGATGTGCATGGAAACAAAATATATGGGAGCGTCACTTTACAGCCCTTCGAATCGAAAATTCTTATATCATCCGACTTCGAAACCCCGGACCTTCTCCTTGAAGCAGAACTGAATTAAAACTTCAAAGTCCGGTAGCGACTGTCTTGAAAATTAACTAAATTTAGGATTCCAGGCTTCATTTTTTTGCAACTATTGCAAGCAGCTTTCGCATAAGAGTAATAATCGCCGTCATTTTGGCCTTCCCTTTGACAATCAGATGTTGATAGAATCTGCGGATAAAAGGATAGGCCTTAGTCTACATTGGATTTGTCCGTAGTGGAAAGGGTAGTAATGATTAGATTATGTAACGCGAGCTTTTTGGCAATGATCGCCGTTGGATTTGCGGCGGCGAGTCTGTCACATGCGGCGGTTTTTTATGTCGATCCCGAAAGAGGTGACATGGCCGGCGACGGTTCGGCCGAGCGCCCCTGGGAAACTATCCAGCTTCTGTTCGAGCGAAATATGATTCAGACCCGTGACGGGGCCGGGCGTCTGAAGAATCCCGATGCGCCGGTGAAGGCCGGTGACACGATTCTGCTTCGTTCGGGCTATCACGGCGAGATTTACTGCCGGGGTGCATACAATGACGAATATATCACGATTGCCGCCGAGAAGGGTCACGAGCCGAAAGTGCGGCGAATATTCTTCTCGACCGCCGGCAAGTGGATCATCAGGGGACTGAAGGTCAGCCCTGCTTTTGCGCCCGAGTACAAACCCGACCGCCTCATCTATGTGGTGGACTGGGGCGGACCGAGCCGCGATTTTGTTATAGAGAGCAACACGCTCTGCTCATCGAAAGACGCCTCATCCTGGTCGGCGGAGCAATGGGACAAAATGGCCTGCTATGGCATTACCGTTATCGGAGACAGGATTAAGATCCGAAACAATACACTCAGGTATATCAATTACGGCATCCTCATCGTCGGCGATAAAATTACCGTTGAGCAAAATTCGATTGAACATATCTCAGGAGACGGGATCGTCTGTTCGGCCGACAACGCATCGCTTATCGGCAACAGCATAAAGTACTTCTACAAGGTGAACGACAACCACGACGATGGCATCCAGTTTCATCGCGGCCAGGACAAGAATACGCCGATCTACAACGCGGTGGTCCGCGGCAACTCCGTGATCGCATGGGACAATGCGGTGAGCAATCCGCTGATCAGCAGCCCGCAGGGTATCTGCAACTTCGACATCCCGGCGATAAACTGGCGCATCGAGAACAATCTCGTGCTCGTCCGGCACCATCACGGCATCACGATTTCCGGCTGCCAGGGCGGCGTCAT
>Ga0307379_10009195_pt1 | contig 13227 bp, 11 predicted proteins | sample UN2MG_FD_202237 | JGI IMG/M metagenome (GOLD analysis project Ga0307379, IMG submission 202237) | Soil microbial communities from Risofladan, Vaasa, Finland - UN-2 | ecosystem: Environmental > Terrestrial > Soil > Coastal area > Acid sulfate soil | place: Finland: Risofladan, Vaasa | collected...
CCTGCCTTGCCGGCGGTATGGGACGTTTCCCGGCTACGGAAATCATGCCCTTAGCCATGGCCAACGCTTTGAAACTGGATAAGTTTGGCGCCTAGCAAGAGAAAACCCTAAGCACGAACTTCAAAATTCTAAATAAGTACAAAGCACCAACGACTAAAAACCAAAACAAAACTTTGCCAACGACAAAGAGGGGGAATCAAGAATCAGAGGATAAGGGTTCTAAGCAGATGTAGGGCGGCATTTTACATGCCGCCTTTTTGGCGGGGAATAAATCCCCGCCCTACATGCTGAATACCGACTCCTAATTTCGGGGGTTAGGATCTAGAGTCTCGTCCCGACTTGTCGGGATTTCCGGGATCTACTGGCCCTGTTTAGCTCTCTCGCTTAGGCTGAGCTGTTTCCACCAAGCCGGCCTGCTCTAGTGCTTCCATAAGGCGGGCAGCTCTTGGATAGCCAATGCGCAGACGGCGTTGCAGGAAAGAAGCAGAGATATGTTTATATTCTTGTGCCAGGTGCTTTGCTTCTTCCAAAAGAGGGTCGGGAGCAGCAGCTATGCGTCCGCTTAAGGGACGCTCAGTCACTTCATCAAAATCCACATGACTCACTTCAATCTGCCTCTGGTTTCCCCAGAAATATACCAATCTCTCGATCTCAGCATCGGAAACAAGATTTCCCTGAAGTCGTTTAGGTTTACCTGTTTCAGTAGGCATATAGAGCATGTCTCCTCTGCCCAGCAATTTCTCTGCACCTACCAGGTCAAGGATAGTTCTGGAATCTACCTGAGAAGTGACAGCGAAACTAATACGGGTAGGAAAGTTAGCTTTAATAAGCCCGGTCACCACATCTACTGAAGGCCGTTGTGTAGCTACCACGAGATGAATGCCTGTAGCCCGAGCTAATTGAGCTAACCGACAAAGTGTATGTTCCACTTCGTCGAAGGCTGTCATCATTAAATCAGCTAACTCATCAATGATGAGGACTAAGTATGGCAACTGTTCGCCAGGTGAGCAATTTTTATTATAACTCTCAATATTGCGTGCTCCTGCCTGAGCAAACTGCCGATAGCGATTATCCATCTCCAGATTAAGCCATCTCAAAGCTTTTACCGCCTTATCAGCATCTACCACCACGGGGGCAAGCAAGTGAGGTATGTTATTAAAAGTTACTAACTCCACCCTCTTGGGGTCAATCATGATGAACTGGACATCATCGGGGCTGTTGTGCAGAAGCAAACAGCAAATAACAGAGTTCAGACAAACAGTTTTGCCACTGCCAGTAGCTCCAGCAATAAGCAAATGTGGCATCCTGGTCAGGTCGGCTGCCACGGCTTCACCACCAGCACCTTTCCCCAAAGTGACAGCCAGCTTGGAGCGGGCTTTAATCTTCTGAAAAGCTGCGGTCTCTATCACACTGCGCAGGGCAACTGAGCCAAACACAGTATTAGGAACCTCAATGCCTATGATCGGTTTCCCGGGCACAGGAGCCTCAATCCTGATGCTGGGGGCAGCCAGGGCTAAAGCTAAATCACTAGCCAGAGAAGTGATACGCTCTACCCTTACCCTGGTTCTCGAAACCTCTTCCACCCTCGTTTCATAGCTGCCATTCCTCCCCCTCTCTTTTATTTCTCTATATTTCCTGTCCCATCCGGGCTCAACACCAAACTGTGTCACAGTAGGACCCATGTTAACCTGTACAACCCTGGCTTCTACACCATAGCTAGCTAGAGCTTCCTCAATCAATCGGGCTCGGTTGTCAATATCTTCCTTGTCTAACTGCACCTCAACCGGTTTATCCAGGATGTCAATCGGTGGAAGTTGCCACCCTCCGGGGGTGAGAACTGATTCGTATTGAGAGCGCCAGGCAGGAGGAGCAAGAATCGGAGCAGTCCCGCCTTGTGGGGACTCTGTTTCACCAATTGCCTTTGCTTCAGAGGAGGTGATTCCAGTAGAGATGGTTTCAAGAGAGGTAGGCTGAGAAGGAATAGTCTCAGGACGAGGACGAGCAACTCTGACCAGGGCACGCCAGCTATGCTTGAGAGCATTCCAAACCTTCCCGGGGATGATAAAAACAATGCCCAGAAAAACAAGTCCGGTCACCCGAAGCCCTCCAAAGACATCGGGAGAACCTCTTATGCTTTGCCCAATTATACCTCCCAATGTAGCTTCACTAAGAGGCCCATCCCCAGGAGCAAAGAAAGCAAGCACTCCCCATACCGCAAAAGCTATGGTAATGCCCCCGAGAACCCAATTCCACCGATGTCTCACAACAGAGAACTCCCCCCGCCATACCACCCAGATTAGTAAGCCTGAAGCGATGGCTATTATTATCAAACCCCAACCAAACAATACGAATATCCCTTCCCATAGCACATATAGCAAGACTATTATTATGATACTTAAGATAAGCCTTCGTACCACCGGTGAAGCGACGAAGCTGAAGAAGCGCTTCCCCGCGGACTGTCTTTCTTTTGTTCTTCGCCTCGGCTGAGGCTTGCTTCTCGCTTTAGACACGGAGTTATGCCTCTACGTTATCACCTGCCTTTAGGTTTTTCCTATTTTCACAACCACAGGAATGATGACAGGACGACGATGAATTCGTTCATAGAAGAATCTGTTCAGAGAATCTTTCATTCTGGCATCAACGAAGCCTGGTTCACTCAGACGTCTTCTATCATGATTTAAAGCAGCCAATACCACATCTTGGCCTTGTTCAATCAGTGTTTGTTCCTCCCCGCCATCAACAAAGCCTCGCGTTATAATGCACGGCCTCCCAGCTAGCTTACCACTTTCAGCATCAATAGCAATGGTCACCACGACAACACCGTCTCGCGTAAGTAATTTGCGGTCCTGAAGCACAACATCATTCAGTTCGCCTGTTGTCAAGCCGCTTATATATTTAACTCCGACACGTGTCCTGGCAACTACCTTTCCTGAATCTTGCCCGAGTTCGAGCACATCCCCGTTCTCAAGAACAAAAATATTATCTCTGGGGATACCCATACTTTGCGCTAAATTAGCATGCAAGCACAAATGGCGATATTCCCCATGAACAGGAACAAAGAATTTAGGCTTAACCAAACTAAGCATAAGCTTCAACTCCTCCCGGCTACCATGCCCGTGGACATGCACTTGCGCTAGCCTGTCATAAATTACATTGGCACCTTGACGGAAAAGGCTGTCTGTAGTCTTGCTAACCAACGCCTCGTTGCCAGGAATAGAAGTTGCTGAAATCACCACAGTATCGCCGGGGACTATCTGAACTTGACTACGGTGGTCCCGATTAGCCATACGCACCAGGGCAGAGGTGGGCTCGCCCTGACTTCCTGTACTCAATATGATGACTCGATGGTGAGGCAAGGTTCTCAGTTCATCCAAACGGCAAAGAACACCGGCGGGGGCAGTAAGATAACCCGTTTTCAACGCCATGTTCACTATCTCCCTCATACTTCGGCCGGTGATAAATACACGGCGATCACGTTTAACAGCAACATCAAGCACCTGCTGAATGCGAGATACAAGAGAGGCAAAGGTAGTTACGATTACTCTCCCCTTTGCCTCGCTAATAATCCGGTCTAAAGTATCTCTAACCACCATCTCCGAGGGAGTATATCCAGAAAGCTCAACATAGGTAGAGTCGGAAAGAAGAAGCAAAACATCCTTCACCCCTAGCACGGCTAATTGGCTGAAGTTAGTAGGCTCGCCAACCGCTGGGGTATAATCAATCTTAAAATCACCACTGTGCACTACAATGCCCTGCGGAGTATAAATTATCAACCCTGTAGAGTCAGGGATACTATGACAAACAGAGAAAAATTCTATGGTGAACTTACCTAGTGTAATTTTACTCCCCGGGGTGACTACATTCAATTTTGCTTTAGTTTTCACTCCTCGTTGCTTGAGTTCCACGGAAATCAGCTCTCGGGTGAACCTGGTAGCATAAATGGGAGGGGCGAGCTGAGATAAAATATAAGGCAGCGCCCCAATGTGGTCCTCATGTCCATGAGTAATCACTATCCCTCTTAAATTTTTCTGCCTCTCTAAAAGATAGCTAATATCTGGAATAAGTAGGTCAACTCCCGGCGTCTCCTCGCCGGGGAACATAAGCCCGGCATCAATGACAATGATGTCATTGCCATATTCCAATGCCATCATGTTCTTCCCTATCTCACCTAATCCGCCTAGAGGGATGATTCTCAATTTATGTGCCGCCATGGTTCTTCCTCTTAATTTCATTAAGACACAGTCCTAAAACAAGCTTAATTGTTGAGATTCAACTTCATCTTGAAGCAGTTCTTTGCCCTGAGCCAATATCTGCGGAATCTTGAGCATATCCAGTTCAATGGTCCGTCGTAGAGAGCCCTGATGGAGAGCTGCTGCGGGATGATACATGGGGTAACAAATGACACCTTCCACCTTTCGTGGTTTTCCATGAATTTTGCTTATGCTCTCATTGGGAAAATACCGCGCTAGAGAGCAACGCCCTAGAGTAATAATCATTTGGGGCTGAACTATCTCTATTTGACGGTCGAGCCATTTGCGGCAAGCCTGTATCTCCGCTGGTAGCGGCTCACGGTTTTGGGGAGGACGGCACTTAACCACATTGGCGATATAAACTTCCTCCCGCCGTAAGCCAATTGAGGCTAACAGTTGTTCCAAAAATTGCCCGGCCGGGCCCACAAAAGGACGCCCCTGTTGGTCTTCGTGCCACCCCGGCGCCTCACCAATAAAAAGTAAGCTCGCATCTTCAGCCCCCTCACCAGGTACCACCTTAGTGCGATGCTTAGCTAGCTCACAACCCTGGCAAGCTATAATTTCCTCATAAAGTTGAGCTAAAGCTGACATCTAATTCGATGGTATCACATCTACCTTTGTCGGTCAATTTACATCACTACTAAATTGACACCGCTCAACCGACTCACTCCTCTTCCTCATCCTCATCCTGTTCCCAAATGGGCTCGGTGAATTGGTCAATAAACTCAGCCGTAACTCTCTTCGCTATTCTATCCATCTCCTCATCTACTTGCTTAGCCAGATTGTCAAGCTCGGTCAAGTCAATTGTAATTCCTAACATCTTAGTCAGGATACCAAGCACGGCCAGGGAGGCTCTGGGATTTGCTATTTGCGTAGCATATGCTGGCACTTCGCCCAGCAAGCAAATGCCATCCATCCCCCTTTCCTTAGCCATTCCCAATATCAATCCATTCAATCCAGCAATGCGAAGATTACCTCTAAGCACTACATTATGTTTGTTCAACTCGTCCACTAATTCAGAAGTCGTCGCTGCTCCCCAAACCTTCATTTCCTCACTATGGTGGACACGTGTTACCGCAGCAGCACAACTATATACCCTGGCCACTTTAAACCTTTGTGCTACGTCCAAAACACAGTTAACTAACTCATATCCTTTGAAACCAGGCTGTTCTTCACCAATAAAAATCACCAGGCCTTTATCCCGATTGTATCGGGGCTGCCAATAATAAAACTTGCTCTCAGGAAAACGCGGGCTTTCAACCACGTTGTCTTTGACTGTAACACCCACGGGTTCAAAGAAGTGAATAGGTTCAATCTGCCCTATTTCTACAGCATTTAGCTTCTCCACAAGATACTTCGCCGCTGTTAGGGAAACATCGCCAATGCCCGGCCAGGAGGCAAGCATGGAACAACTCCTGGGGCGTGGCTGCTTATAAAGCTTTATCATGTCTTTCATATGTATCTTAGCTCTCCTTTGTTGCCACCGAGACACGAGGGCAATATAAAGAAGGAGTTTGCAAAATCCCGCCAACCCACCTTGCTTCCTGCCCTATACCAAGAAGCTCTTTTAGCACTTGATACACATTACCGGCAATCATAGTATCCTTCACCCTCCCTATTATCTCACCATTCTCTACCTTATATCCCAGCAAAAGGTTGCCACCGAAATCGCCACTCAGAACATTACCCTGCTCAGCACCGATAACTTGCTCGACAATTAACCCTTCTTTCATATCCTCCACCATAGCCCGGAAAGAAACATCCCCGCCGCTCCGACAAAGTCGGAGAGAACTTATAGCTGGACTGGGAAAACCACCTCCTACTCGCCTGCCGTTACCAGTGCTCTGAGTGCCAGCTAAAGCTGCCGTCTGTAAATCATAAAGGAAATTCGTCACTACTCCATTTGTAACAAGCGGTAGATGCTGACTGGGCACCCCTTCATCATCAAAAGGATAACTTCCTACGCCGTAAGCTACGGTAGCATCATCCCATAAGCTCAGCCTTTTGTCAAAAACTTGCTCCCCTCGTTTATCCTTTAATGGCGAAGCCCCCTCGAGGACTGTTTTGCCGTTAAACGCCAGCATTAGAGGACTCAGTAAAGCACTGGCTACTCCATTAGGTGTAAAAATTACTGGCAGCAGCTTTGTGGACACGGCAGCTTTTTTCTTAGCCATCTCCAGTTGCCATATCACCCTATCAGCCAGGTCATCAATCCCGATAAAATCGGGACGACATGAGCTTGCGCTATCACCCACAAAAAGCATGTCTGTATCACGAACAAGAATGCCTTCCAGGCTAAAGCCCAAAAAGCTCTTGTCATACCTTCCCTCACCGCCCTGAGAATTAATTAAAGAGACAGAGCTTGTTCCCTTGGTTACCTGAACATCGCAAAGGATACCAGGAGTATGCCCCCTGATCTTGGCTATAATCTCCTTCCCGATCTCGACCATCCTCTCCATAGCTATTTCTTCTACCTTAGAATCGAAGATGGGCACTTTCGAAGAGTCCCGATGGAATCGGGAAGGAAATTGAAAACTGGCCGGACTGCCAAATTGAGAGGTTTCCACAGCCATGTCAACCAGACTTTCCCAACCACCCCCTCCGCTAGCGGTAGCAAAGCCAATTCTACCTTCCCTGAAAATTCGCAAGGCAGTACTGCTGCTCTCCTTGGTCTGAACTTGTTTCAGTTCATTGGCTTCAAATTGTACCGACACTGTCCGGGAAGAAACCGAGAAAACTTCAGCTTGCTCAGCCTCCCTCCGAGCAGCGCGGAAAACCTCCTCAAGATGCTCCAATTATCTTCCTCCTATCACACAATGACGAATCCTGATATGTGGGCTGCCGTTAGAGACGGGTAGCGGATATTGCCCACCTTTGCCACAGCCACCACCCTGATTCATCTCCAGGTCATTGCCTATTGCATCTATATTTTGCAGGGTGGTAAAAACATTACCGGTTAGCACCACGGGGCGCAATAACTCCGCTAATCTCCCCCGGCGAATCATGTAAGCTTCCCCCGCGGAGAAGGTAAACATCTCCAGGCTGGTCATCCCGCCGTACCAGTCCTTAACATAGACGCCTTCCTCAATGTCACCAAGCATCTCCTCGAACGAAGCGCTACCTGGCTCAATAAAGGTATTGCTCATTCGCACTATGGGGGGAAAGAGGTAATTAATGGTTCGAGCATTCCCGGTAGCCCTTTCTCCCATCTTAGCCGCTGTTTCCCGGGAATGAAGCCTTCCCTCCAGAATACCCCCCCGGATAAGATGGGTTTTCCTTGTCGGAGTCCCTTCATCATCGTATTTATAACTTCCCCGCAAGTTGGGAATCGTAGGGTCATCAACGATATTTAGATGCTTGCCGCCAAATCTTTTTCCCAGGACCATGACTTGCTGCAGGTTTTCATTTTGATATACAAAATCCGACTCTGATAAATGCCCGAAGGCTTCATGAGCAAAAACTCCGGCCAGAACAGGGTCCAGAAGCACGGTATACTCTCCACCTTTTACCTGGGGGGCGGAAAGAAGGGCTGCAGCACGCCTCGCTATCTCCCTGGCTTGCTCATGTAGCCCCTCCACGGCGGAAAACTCGCCATTGCTCCCCAGACTTAATCCTGCTTGTTGAACCTCGTTATCCTCACGAGCTATGGCTGTCAATCGTAAAGTAAGGTCAGTTTTAGCTTGCTCTATGTAACTACCTTCAGAATTAGCGAAGGTACGTTGCCTTCTGCCATCACGATAGTTTATTCTTGTACTTTGAATCTTCGGACTGCTTAATATAATGTCGTTGTATTCATCTAGAAGCTCTTTCTTCGCTGCTAACGGTATATCCGTGGAAACCTTTTCCAATTGTGGCACCACCGTCTCCACTACAGGCTCCGCGGGAAAAAGCTTAAATGGTTCCCTGCTAGCTAACCTTGCCTCCTCCACCGCCAGAGCTACCTTGTCCCGCAGTCCGTCAAGACGATTAAAACTAACGAACCCCCAACTCCCCTGGACTAAAGCACGAATATTGCCACCGGAATTACGCCCCCTGCTTATCTCCTCCAGTCTCTCCCCCCTGTAGACAATGTTGGTAGCCTGGCTCTCCTCAAAATGGATTTCGATATAGTCGGCATCTTGGCCTTTCAAGGCATCGGCAATCAGGTTCCGCACGCCTTTATTGTAGCCTTTGACACGAATAAAGGCAAAGAGCGCCGTCATTCTGAGCCGCCTCTCTTTTATCATTGCGAGGCCCTTTTCCTCTTGTCATTGCGAGCCCCGACTTGTCGGGGCGTGGCAATCCCGCGCAGCCTTTACCAGAGCCAAGCTGCACAATGTCATTCTAATATAGTAGAATGTAAACCAATCTCCCGATATCATCTGGGTTACGGTAATGAAATTCATCGATAAACTGCTTAATATCAGCCGAAAAAACAAAAGCTGGCTTTGCATCGGACTGGACCCCGACCCTGAGCTTATACCCGGTGTAGACGTCCTACAATTCAACAAAGCCATTATCGAGGCTACCTGCGACCTGGTCTGCGCCTATAAGCCCAATCTGGCTTTCTATGAAGCTTTAGGGATCGAAGGGCTGGCCATCCTGGAGAAGACCGTTAAATATATACCCGGCGATATTCCTGTAATCGGTGATGCCAAGCGCGGCGATATCGGTAACACCGCCAGGGCTTATGCCAGGGCTCTATTTTCGGTTCTGGGCTTCGATGCCGCTACCGTCAATCCCTATCTTGGCTTCGATTCCATAGAGCCCTTTATCAACTACCAGGATAAAGGGGTATTTATTTTATGCCGAACTTCAAACCGGGGAGCCACAGATTTCCAGGACCTTCGCACCGATGGCCTGCCACTCTACGAAGCAGTGGCTCGAAAAGCCAAAGAATGGAATATTCATGGCAATATCGGCCTGGTAGTGGGGGCTACCTATCCTGAGGAATTAAAAAGGGTCCGCTCGATTTGCCCCGAAATGCCTTTGCTTATCCCCGGCCTTGGCGCTCAGGGAGGGGACCTGGCTTCAGCGGTTAGCTGCGGCGTGGATGCCCGGGGCGAGAAGGCGATTATCAATGTATCGAGGCAAATTCTTTACATTTCAAAGGGAAAGGACTTCGCCCGGGCGGCTAGAAACGTGGCTGAAAACATTCGCAACCAGATCAATGACTATAGACATAAAGCCCGGTGACATAGTCCGGTTGCGCAAAGCGCATCCCTGCGGCAGCGACGAGTGGGAAGTGGTGAGGGTGGGCGCCGACATCGGCCTCAAGTGCCTCAAATGCCAGAGAAGGGTGCTTTTGGAGAGAGGAGTGTTTGAGAGAAGGCTGAAAGAATTTGTCTCCAGAAGTGACTGACTAACCAGCTTCGCGACAATAAAAAGCACCCGACAATAGTTTTTTGTGTGGTGTCCAAGACACACTATAGAGTTAAGGAGTCACAAAACGCTGGAATGTTCACTTTCCAGGACTATCGCCACTGGATTGCAATGGATTCTCTCTGGAAAAGATGCACCGCCGCGCGTAGAGCGATGATATCCACGGCGACAATTACCAGTGCCAGCAGCAGGGTCCGCAAGGGAGTAAACCAGATGATTCCCGTGACCTGAATACCAATCAAAGCCAGGATTGGGAAAACAATAATTAAAGCAATATTCTGAGCACCCTTGGAATCCTTCGCCCGCGAAGACCCAATGACACCGAGCATGAAGCTGAGAATGGCAACCGCCGGCGTAAGCAAAAAGAGGCTGAGAAACCAGCTGGGTGTAAGCACAAGTCTGCTGAGATTACCCCATCCCAGCAAACTGACCACCATCAGAAAGAACCCTGCTGAAACCCAGGTCATCAGAAGCGCTGGTATTGCTCCGGCCAGCGTCTTGCCCAGGAGAAGTTCCCAGGTCCTGACCGGTGTTGCCAGCAGGGCTTCAAGGCTGCCCGTCAGCTTTTCGTCAACAATACTGAAGGTGGCTATGCCGATGGCAATCATGACAGGAATGAGCAGTAGAATGAACTGGAACTGGTTAAGTAATAGCACAAGGAGCTGCTCCGAAGCCGGAAGTGCAGTTGCCTCAGGAATAGCTTGGAGGAGCTTTTCCAGTGCTGTTTGAAATACCGAGCTCCCCAGCATACCTTCACCACCGAACCTGAACGCAAGCCAGAAGTACAAAATGAACTGCCCTACAACCGCAAACGGAAGCAGCGTCACGAGAAGAGCGCTGTTCGGGTCGGTAAACAGCAGGCCCCATTCCTTGCGCAGTATGTTACTAATGCGCCTGCGTGTCATTAACCTTCTCCTCGTTCATCAACCTGAGATAGACCTGCTCGAGCGTATACTGCTCTTCAGAAACGGTAATCACCTTGCCCCTTGCTTCAACAATTGCTCTCACCAGCTCGGGGCGGTTACGTTCCGAATCTATGAGTTCTATACTGAGGCGAGAGCCTTCTTCCTTCGCTTCCTGGACAAACGGCAACTCCCTCACTACCGCTGCAATGTTTGGATCCGGCGACTCCAACTCTACGATCACCTTGCGCCGGAAGAAGCGCCGGCGCAGACTCTCAGCCGTATCAAGGGCCAGAAGCCTGGTCTGAATGACAGCAATGCGATTGCACAGCATTTCCGCCTCACCAAGATTATGGGTGGAAAGAAAGATGGTGCACCCCTCCTCTCGCATCCTGCGTATCAACTGGCGGACCTCACCAGCAGCTTCGGGATCCAGCCCCGATGTCGGCTCATCCAGGAAAAGCACCTTCGGCTCGTGCATCAGGGCTCTTGCCAGGGCAAGACGTTGCTTCATTCCCTTGGAAAACGTGCCCGCCTTGTCCTCCCTCCGTTCCCAGAGACCCATCAACTTGAGGTACTTCTCCACCCGTGAGCTCACATCATCGATGGGGTAGAAGCCTGCGAAATACTCCAGGTTACGCCTGGCGCTGAGGCGGCTATAGAGACCGGGTGTCTCCGTCAGCATGCCGATAACCTCGTGCAGTTTCTCCACATTCCGGTCAATCCTGTGGCCAGCGACGATAGCTTCTCCCCCAGTCGGCCGGATTATTCCTGCCAGCATGCGAATGGTGGTCGTCTTCCCCGCCCCGTTCGGCCCCAACAGAGCGAGCACCTCGCCGGACTCAACCGTCATGGTCAAGTCGTCTACCGCGATTACCTCCTTAAAGCGGCGTGAAAGACCAGAAGTTTCAATTATCCCCACGCAATAATACTCCTTCTTTCAGTCCTAGAAGACATGCTCAGAAACCTTGGAAACATGTGTTACTGCAGCATTATGTACTAAAGGCTCGGCGAGTGTCACAAATTGACTTTTGGTTAACATTTCCAAGAATTGTCGGATAACACTACGACGAAAAGTTGGCTTTGTCAACTCTGTGTGCTAGTTTATATACTATCTTATGGCTCGATGTATCTTCCATATCGATTTGGATGCCTTCTTCGTTTCTGTGGAGCAGGTGCTTAACCCTGAGCTGAAGGGGAAGCCGGTAATCGTCGGCGGAGACCCCGAGCGCCGCGGCGTAGTTGCCTCCGCTTCCTATGAAGCGCGACCTTTCGGCATCCATGCCGGCATGCCGTCATCCAAGAAAAAGGTCAATAGTTTCTTTGGCGGTATCCAAGGCATACTATAGAGTCAAGGACTCACAAAACGCTATTTCGTGCAGCCCGATTCCACAAGTCAAAATTTGCTTTCATTAGTCAACATAAGTTATATTATACATTTTATATTGACATGTTATTTTAGGTGACTCAGAGATGGACAAGAAGGAGAATATTGAAAGCATAATCGGGTTGATTAATAACCTGATGCTTTCGACTAAAGCACATGAGCCTCATCCCTGGTTGCACCTTGAGCTGACCAGGGAGCAGTTGCGCGTCATGTTTCTGCTCTCTTTCAAAGGCCTGATCTCGCCTGGTGAGGCGGCCGCATCTTTCGGCGTACCCAAGGCCAATGTTACCAGCATCATTGATCGGCTGGTAGAAAAGGGGCTAATCAGTCGCCAAGAGAACCCAGATGATCGCCGTAGCTACATCCTTTCTCTTACTGAAGAAGGCAAAAGCCAGGTGGAGCGACTACGGGAGATAGGCGCCGCCAAGATCAAAGGAGTGCTGGAAAGAATGCCGGACAGTGCCCTGATTTCTCTCCAGATGGGACTAGAGGCACTTATAAAGGCTCTCGAAGAAGAAGGAGAAGTTAATGGATGTAATTGAAGCCAGTAATCTAGTCAAGAGGTTCGGTGAGCTGGAAGCGGTCAAGGGAGTATCCTTCAGTGTCAAGGAAGGAGAGATATTCGGTTTTCTGGGCCCTAACGGTGCCGGCAAGACGACCACCATAAATATACTCTGCACCCTTTTAAAGCCTTCAGACGGGCAGGCGAAGGTTAACGGTTATGATGTCATTAAAGAGCGCAGCCAGGTGCGTCAGTCAATCGGGTTGGTCTTCCAGGAACCGGCTTTGGATGATTACCTAACGGCAGAACAGAACCTCCGTTTCCACGGCTATGCTTATGGCATCCCAAAAAATGTTCTAGAGCCGCGCTTGAAAGAGCTTTTAGAGATGATGGAGTTGTGGGATAGGCGCAAAGGCAAGATTAACACCTACTCCGGTGGTATGAAGCGCCGTCTGGAAATTGCCCGGGGCCTTTTGCATCACCCAAGAGTGCTTTTTTTGGACGAGCCCACTCTAGGCCTGGACCCGCAGACGCGCCGCCGCATCTGGGACTATATACATGACTTACGGAAAAGAGAGAATCTGGCCATATTCATGACCACCCACTACATGGACGAGGCGGAGAATTGTGACCGCATCGCCATTATAGACTATGGCCGGACTGTGGCTCTGGACACGCTGGAAAAACTGAAAGATGGCGTCGGTGGCGATGTCATCTCTGTTAAGACGGAGGACAACGAGGAGGCGGTGCGACTGCTGGAGGGGCAGTATAAGCTCAAGCCTGGCATCGAAAACGGCATCATCAGTTTCACCGTGCCCCACGGCG
>Ga0307379_10009196_pt1 | contig 13226 bp, 11 predicted proteins | sample UN2MG_FD_202237 | JGI IMG/M metagenome (GOLD analysis project Ga0307379, IMG submission 202237) | Soil microbial communities from Risofladan, Vaasa, Finland - UN-2 | ecosystem: Environmental > Terrestrial > Soil > Coastal area > Acid sulfate soil | place: Finland: Risofladan, Vaasa | collected...
CTGGGCGACGTTTACGAGGTGAAACTGTCGCGGATGGGATACGCCCGGCGCGACGACTGGCAGACGCTGGTCGACTGCGGCGGCGGGCAGCTCCTCAACTGGGGGCCGCACATTGTCGACCACGCCACGCAGCTTCTCGGTGCGCCCGTGGCCGAGATGTGGAGCGACCTCAAGCTGATCGCGGCCGTCGGCGACGCCGAAGATCACCTGGTGATCAAGCTCAAGGGCGCGAACGGCCGCGTGATCGAGGTCGAGATCAGCGGCGGCTCGGCGCTTCCTCAGCCGGAATATGTCATACTCGGAACGAAGGGTGCGATGACCGTGCAGGGCGGCGAGATACGCCTGAAGTACATCGATCCGAAGAAGAAGCTCCCGAAACGCACCGCCAACGCGGGCAACCCGGGCGAGCATTTCGGCACGCCCGAGAAACTCCCGTGGGTGGAAAAAACGCTGCCCATCAAACCGTCGAAATCATACAACATCTGGCACGCAGTCTATCGCTCGATCCGTTACGGATCGCAATATCCGATCACGCTCGATGAGGCAGTCGCTAGTATGAAAATCCTGTGGGATGCCAGGCGGCGCAGCGAATTTGCCCCGAGACCGGAAAAAGCTGCAAGGAAATCGGGCAGGAAAAAATGACTTACGCTTGGGCGGCTATTGCACGCGTTCCAGCGCGGAATTGCGTCGCGGCCAGCGGCCAACCTTCGCCATGTCATGCCATTCGCCGCAGATCTTCACGCGAACGATATCCGCCGTGAAGGCGTTCGAGCCGCTGATGAAGTAGGTGCCGATGCCGTACATGTCGACGGGTGCGCCCTCCTTCTCGAATCCCGCGACGCGGCGATCGTCGAAGCCGCTGCTGGCCACGATCCTGACGTTTCGGAAGAATTCCCGCGCCGCTTGCCGCTGCTGCTGCGGAATGCCGCCGTGTTCGTGAAGGCCGTCGAGTGCCTCCCGCACGTTTCTGATCAGCTTGGGATTCACGCCGTGGTCGTCCGGCCCGCCGTTGCCGATGCTCGCGTCGATCAGCCTGGCGGGGGTGTCCACTCGCACGCCATACAGGACGTATCGGGCGGCCTCGGCGGCATCGCCCCGCTCCGTCAAGTCGATGTAACGCCTGAAATACGCCAACGCCGCGCGGATCGAGTCGCCAACGCAATCGTTATTGGTGTCGACGAGCGCGATCCGCCTGACATCGGGCGGGATGTGGCTTGCGAAGGCGAGCATCGCCTCGGCGGTGTCGGCCAGAAAGCACAAGACGAAAGCGTGTGCGACGGTCCCGCCGCCCGATCCGCCCCACCATTTGCCCTGCGCGTCGGTTGAAATGAATATCTCGACATCCGCGTTGTGTTCGCGGTTCCAGGTTTCGACAGCGAGCTTGTAGGCATAGCCGTCGATGGATTGCGTGGTGTGGACGTCGAATCGCGCGGGGAAAAACAGCAGCGGCTTACCACCGCCCGCCTCGAGCGTGCGGTAGACGTTGGTGGCCACGAGCGTTGCCCGCGCCATCACGCCGAGCGTGGTGGTTTCCTGCGCGGCGAAGTCTCGATACCGGCCGCGCACTTTCATTGCCGGCTCCCACGGCCGCAGGTGCGCGCCTTCGCGGACGGCTACGATCTCGAGCGTGTGCGCCGTGTTTGTGAATCTGCCGTCGGAGTCAAACCAGCCGGTGCATTCTCGAAGGATCGCTATTGCGGCGTCGATGCCCGCCGCCAGCGACCAGGGTCGGCGTTTCGTGAAAAACTGCATTTCGGCCTCGATATCGCCGATGTCGAGCGATGCGAGATCGAGGCCGGCTACATCGGCGCGTGGATTTTCGCCGGCAAAGCGCGCGCCGTTGCGGCTGAGCGCCTCCAGCACGCGGGCGCCGTTGAGGAAGTAGGCATCGGAGTAGTATCCGCGCCGGAGCGCTTCGTAATCGAAGTCGTAGACGTCCGGCGAAATCAGCCTGCCCGCATGCTCCTCGCGAATCGTCAGTGTTTCCTGCATGATTCACGCCCCATTACGCGCAATTGCCAAGTGCAAGTTTGCTACGTGCACAGTTTGCTGGTGATTTGTGCGACACGACGGCCGAGCGCCCTGGCAAGATCGCGTTCGACTTCGTTGGGATGCTGGTCTGAGTTCGGCCCCACCACGGCCGTTGGGCCGTAGGGCGTGCCGCCTCGAGTGGTGCTTGTCAGGTTGGGTTCGCTGTATGGCAGTCCCACTATGATCATCCCATGATGAATCATCGGCAGGTACATGCTCAGGAGCGTCGTCTCCTGTCCGCCGTGCATGCTGGCGGTTGCGGTGAAGCACGCCCCGACCTTGCCGACAAGCCCGCCGCTCACCCACAGGCCGGCGGTGGCATCCCACAGCGCCTTCAGCGGCGCAGCCATGTTGCCGAAGCGTGTGGGCGAGCCTTGTATGATTGCGTCGAACTCGCTCAGCTCCCTGTGAGTGGGTGCAGGATATTTCGACGCCAGTTCCGCGGCCATTTCCTTCCAGCGGGCGTCGCGTTCGATGGCATCCGACGGCGTGAAGGTGTCGCGTGCAAAAGCCAGTTTGACCTCGGCTCCGTCGACCTCGCCCGCGCCTGCGGCTATTTCTTCGGCGAGTGCGGCCACGTTGCCGTAACGACTGTAGAAGGGTATGAATATACGCATTGTCTGCTCCTTCCTCCGTACGAATTGCGCCGAGAGTTGGGCGCATCTTCTGATGGTAATATCGGCCGGTGGGGATGCCGGATTGCCTGAATCGAAACAAACGGGCGTGGCCATTTTCTGACACCGGCATGAATGGCGTGCCCTCGTTCTTCGTAGGGGCGGGGTGCACGCCGCGAGCCAGCCGTAGCCGCTTCGGCGGAGGCTGGTTTCGGCGGGTATTCCCCGCCCTCCATCTGGTCTCGTTTTTCGGAGGGCAGGCAACACCCGTAATCCGGCCGATCGGCCGAATTCCGTGCGGCCTGCCCCTACGTACGCCGTGCGACCGTCCGTACGCTTGGGATGGCCAGACATCGTTTGCATTCTCGTACGTATGCGGCAAGTAGCGCCGCAGGATAATGCGGGCTATAGAATAGAATCGAAGATGCTGCACACCTGCCTGCCGGCAGGCATGGTCGGACGTGTCTGAAAACAGCCACGCCCAAAATAAATAAGCGGATAGCTCCGTTTCGGGCGGAGCCATCCGCAGGCGATGATCCTGAAATGTGCGGCCGGACGTGGTTACTTATCCTGCTTCTGCGTCTGCTCGAAGGCCCACTTGGCGCCGCGGACGAGCAGCTTGGCGAAGACCTCCGCCTGGCAGGCCTTGGGGTCGTGCCCGAGCGCCAGGTAGTAGATCGTTCCCTCGCCCCATTTCTTGGTCCACGCCACCGGCATTGCCGTGCCTTTCCACAGTGCGGAAGCGAGCACGTTCACGCGCGGGTCGTAATCGGTGATGTACTGCTCGTCGGTCACGAGGAATTCATTCAATCCCTCGGTGATCGGATGCTCGGGGTCGACCACGCTCACCTGGTATTCGCGGTATGACGGATGCGTTACGAAGTGCCCGCCGACCATCGCCCGGTACTCGGGGCAGCCGCGGAAGGAATCGGCCGCCGAATGGATGCCCACGTAGGGCTTGCCGCTTGCGACCCAGTTCAGCAGCCCGTTTTTCTGGGTGTCGGTGATGCTTCCGACGGTGTGGTAAAACACGATCAGTTCGTAGGGATCGAGATTGGGCGACTCGAGGCAGGAGAGGTCGTTGTCCACTCGGGTCAGGTCGAATTCGCCTGCAGCCTTGATAATTTTTTCGGTTTCGTCGCCGCAGCCTTTGTAGTCGTGAATTTCGCCGCCGGCATACAGCAGTGTCTTGATCTTCGCCAACGCCTGTTCCTTTCATGATAGACGTAGATGAGGTGCATCGGGCACGGGCGGCAATTATAGCGCGTGCGGCGAAAATTTCAAGGGCAAAACGCGGATCGAGACGGAAGTGGAATCCGCAGATTACGCAGATTTCGCAGATTGTGGCAGGAAAACGCTCACAAGAATCACGAATAATGGATGGGCCGCATCACCCAAACAGTCTTCTTCTTAATCTCGGATGGAAGAAGAACTCACGCGGAGACGCGAAGCCGCGGAGAGAAGACAAGAAATTTCCGGTTCGACAATCTGCGGAATCTTCGTAATCTGCGGATCATCTTCTTTGCGCAATCTGCGCAATCTGCGGATTTGCTGGTCTGCGGCGCGGTCAGCGGTTCTGCATCTTCATCATCCATCTCCTTAAAAGCACGCCAGGGCGAGTGAAAGATGCGGGCGAGACGCCCGCGATCCCAGGGCGGCGGGCGGTCGCCCAGGCGATGCCGGGTTCCGATAATGCAGCGGCGGACGGCAGAAGGGCAACCGCGCGGCCTTGTTTTACGTTTGATTAGGTCATCAGCCGGATGTACAATTCTGTATGATGGACTGCGTACGGTGCGTTGGCTTTACGGCGAGGCGGATTCAGCCGACCATTGCGGAAGGAGCGTTGAAGTGACAGCAGCTTTCAATAAAGCATCGGGCCGATCCGCAGGGTGCATCGCGGCAGCTCTGCTGGCGTGTTCATTATTCCTGTGCGGCTGCCGAAGCGCTCCCGAGCCGGCGTTCGACTGGCCTGCAAGGACGGGCGAGGCCGGCGGCTGGCATTTCATCCGCAAGCCGTGGCTGGATCGTTCGATCTGGTTCTGCATCAGGCCGGATGATTGCTCGTGGCAGCGGCTCGGTGTGATTGCGGGGCTTGATCCCGCAGAGCATCAGTGGTGGGCGCAAGATATGGAAGGCGACCGCGCACTCGAGGCGAAGCCGATGCTCGGCAAACGCTACACATTGCCCAACAAGGTTTACATAGCGATGGGCGATGCTTCGTTCTACAACCCGCTGACCGAAGTTCCATACCTCGGCTATGCCTATCAGTGGCTCATCGACTACCCGCAGAGCGCGTGGAGTCCGGCGACACGCCCGATCGGCGCCGCTGTCGTTTTCCGCCCCGGCCGGCCGCTCGAGGAGGGCTACAACGTGACGACCATCCAGAATCTGAGCATCAGCCGGCTGGGCGAGATCTTCAGGAGCGCCGACACCTACGGCATGGTGTATCACGGCCATGGCAACGGGCACGGCCTGGGCACCTACAACCTCGTGCACGGCGAGCTTGCGTCGGTGATCAGCATGCGCGAGGCGCAGCACCACCTGTTCGGCCGCAGCGTGCTGAACAGTTGCGTCAGCAGGCGCTCGGCCGAGCAGCTCACGAGTCCCACGGGGCTGGCCAGGGGGCATCAGGATAAGTACATGCCCCCGTTAGGTATAATTCATTGGTAGGAACGATGCGAAAAATTGGCCTTGCGTTGGCGTGTGTCGTAGCCGTTGCCGGCTGCAGCAATGTGGCTCGAGTCAGGCGCGGCCTCGAGTCGCCCGAGTGGCAGGTGCGATACGGCGCCGCCGCCGATCTGCATCTGCTGCGAGCCGATGAGAAAACCACGCCGCTGCTATTGGGTGCGATGGGCGACCCCGCGCCGCGCGTGCGCGGCATGGCGGCGCAATCGCTGAGGCTGATGCTGGACCGCGGCGGCGCCGACGCCATTTTCGCCGGAGCTTCGCAGCAGCCCGAGCGCGTGAGGAAGGAGCTTGTGTCAGCCCTCGCCGATCGCGGCGTGCCAGACTCGGCCGTGCCATTTTTGACACAAATGCTCGGCTCGAATTCACCGTCAGAGCGCCTCGCGGCCGCGAAGGTGTTCAGCGGGGTGCAGACGCCCGACAAGGTCGAAACGCTGCTGGCGGCATGGCGGCGCGACCCCGAGCCGCAGGTGCGCGTTGCGGCGCTCGCATCAGCCGCCTATCCGCCCCAGAGCGCGAAAAAAGACAAGCAAGTGCTCGAAGCGTACGAAGCAATGATCGCCGATTCGCCCGAGCTGCTGCGCGAGCCGCCCCTGCTGACCGCCGTGGGCGATCTGGGCATTGCGTCGGCCGCACATCACCTGCTGGGAATGATCGTAGATCCCGAGCTGCGATACATCGCGATTGAAGGCCTGGGCAAGATCGGCTCGGAAGCCGCCGTCGCACCGCTGCTGGAGCTGCTCGAGCGGAACGCATCGTGGGTGATGAACCGGCAGGTTTGCCGGGCGCTCGAGCGCATCCGCACGCCCCAGGTCGGAGCGAAACTCGCCGAGCTGTTCCTCCAGTGCAAGCCGTCGGAAGACCGCGACAGTTGGGACCGCACCGCTTTCATCACGCTCGCGATGCTCAAGACCGGCGACGACGACGTTTTCGAAACGTTCGTGTCGCAGCTTGTAAACGAAGAGCTGCGCGATTTCGCACTGTACGGCATTCACCGAATGACGCTTGCCAGCGTGGTGCATCCCGAGAACCGGTGGCTGTATTCATGGCCGACGATGCAGGAAAAATGGCGCGAATGGTGGAAGCTGCATAGGGATGAAGTGGCCAGGCGGCTCGCGGAAGACGCATCGTGGGAAGACTACTAACGGGAGCATCAACTGGAAGAAGCCAAACAATGTCCACCCTACGAAGACGCCTGGCGGTTTTGAGATAGCCTCTTCAGCCCCGGATGGGGCGGCTCAATTTGCAGCCCCGTGCGAATGGCGACGCCTCGTCGCCCGGCGGGTAGCGTAACGCGGGGTTAATGGCATAAGACATGGTCAAGCCCCGGATGGGGTGGATCAATTTCCAGCCCTGGGCGGAGTCTTCAGAGCCTTGGGTTACGGGCACGCCGCTCGTATTCTTCATGCACAACCTGTGGGCATATCCTGCCGGACGGGCCCGGTGCTCGGCGAAGCCACCTGCGGTCTCCCGACCTTTTGTTCACCTGCTCAAATCCACAGGCCTTCCCCTTTTCAGCAAACCTTACCCGGCGTAACGGCACCCCGATGTTGAACGTTTAACCGTTGTTTCGACGCACTGGCTGCTGTAGAATATCTGTTGCACCGGATGCCTGCCTATAGCCGCGAAACCGTATGTTGCCGCAGCTCGCGCCTGTGCGGCGCCTGCCGGGAAAGGGTAAGCCGACGCTGGTCAAACGGCCTCGATTTTCACCGCCAAGGGATTTTTCCAATGCTGAATGCATTCAACGAGCCGGGCGAATGGCTGAAGGGGAATCTGCATACGCATACGACGAATTCGGACGGCCGGGTTACGCCTGAGGAGCGGCTTAGAACCTATGCCGAACGTGGCTATGATTTCCTGGCGTTCACCGACCACAATTTCGTAACGTCGTGCTCCGACGGAAACCTGACGGTCATTCCGGGTTCGGAATGGTGCGTGCGGCTGGACTGGCGAAGTTATCACCTGGTGGCGCTGAACGTGCCTACCGGCTTCCAGATTTTCGAGGAGATGGCTATTCAGGAGGCGGTCGACGAGGTGCTTTCGGAAGGCGGCCTGCCGATAATAGCGCATCCGTACTGGAGCGGCCTGACGCTGGCCGACCTCGAGCCGGTGAGGGGCTGCGTGGGGATCGAGGTGTTCAACACGACCTGCCAGCGCATCGGCAAGGGATGCTCGGCCGTGCACTGGGATAACCTGCTGGCGGCCGGGCGTTCGGTGGTGGGGCTTGCGGTTGACGATTGCCATTTCGACCTTGACGCCTGGGGCGCGTGGATTATGGTTAAATCTCGTTACCGCGACGCCGATTCTATTCTTGAGGCCGTTCGAACCGGCAGGTTCTATGCCTCTCGGAGCCCCGAAATTCACTCCGTGGTTCGAGACGGCTCCACGCTGCACGTTGAGTGCTCCGACGCAGCCGAGATTCATTTCATATGCCGGGCATCGAACGGCAGCAACGTGCAGGCACCTGAGGGCGGCACTATCAAAGCTGCCGATTTCACGCTGAACGACCGCCAGGGTTACGTCAGAGTTGAAGTGATAGACGCAGCCGGCCGAGCCGCCTGGACCAACCCCCTGATCCTGGGGTAGATCGGAAGCGGAGGCTTGGGACGTGAGGTGGAGGTAGGGGCGGGGCTTGCCCCGCCCTTGGATCAATCTCAGTTCACAGCGGGCAGGGCAAGCCCTGCCCCTACATAGTCCTCAATAATTCAGCCATCCTGGCCGTGGCAACTTCTGTGCGCGAGGCGTAGAGGTCGAGGATAGAGAGTCTAAGGAGCTTATATGAAAGTTTGTGTGATTGGATCCGGGTATGTGGGGTTGGTCACCGGGGCGTGCCTTGCCGAGGTAGGCCATGACGTCTGCTGTGTCGACAGCGACGAAAGCAAGATACAAATGCTGGTCGAAGGACGGATTCCAATCTACGAGCCGGGGCTTGACAATGTCGTGGTCAAGAATGTCAAGTCGGGCAGGCTGCGCTTCACGCATGATATAGCCGAGGGAATGGACTCGGCAAGGGTGGTTTTTATCTGTGTGGGAACTCCCCCCACGCCATCGGGCGAGGCGGACCTGTCGTTTGTTGAAGCTGTGGCTACCAGCGTAGCGCACGCGATGAAACAATACACCGTCGTCGTCGAAAAAAGCACCGTCCCGGTGCGCACCGGCGAACGTATCAAGCAGACGGTCATGCGCAACAACATCAACGGAATCGAATTCGACGTCGTGTCGAATCCCGAGTTCCTCCGCGAAGGCTCGGCAATGAAAGATTTCCTCGCGCCCGACCGGATCATCGTGGGCGCGGAGACCGAACGCGCCGCCGACGTCATGCGCGAGTTGTATCAGCCGATTGTCAGCGCCAACTCTTACGAAGTTCCCATCATCGTAACCGACGTCAACAGCGCCGAACTGATCAAGCACGCATCCAACTCATTCCTCGCCCTCAAGATTTCATACGCAAACGCGCTGTCGCACATCTGCGAGCTATCCGGCGCCGACATCGGCAAGGTCACCGAAGGCATGGGCCTCGACAGACGCATCGGCAAGCATTTCCTGTCGGCCGGGGCAGGCTTCGGCGGCTCCTGCTTCCCCAAGGACGTGGCCGCGTTCTACCAGATATCGAGGGAACTCGGCTACGATTTCCCGCTTCTCAAGCACGTGCTCGACATCAACGACGCCCAGAAAATCCTGCCCGTGAAGAAGCTCAAGCAGGCGTTGTGGGTGCTTAAGGACAAGTGCATCTCGGTGCTCGGCCTCGCCTTCAAGCCCAACACCGACGACATCCGCGAAGCGCCAGCACTCGATTGCGTGCGCGCGCTCCTTGCCGAAGGGGCGAGCGTCCGAGCATACGATCCGCAGGCGATGGAAGGGGCACGCCAGATACTGCCCGGCATAACCTTCTGCACCGATGCCTACGACTGCGTGCAGGACGCCGACGCTGCTATCCTCATGACTGAATGGGACGAATTCCTCACGCTCGACATGCCGCGCGTCCGCGACCTCCTCAAGCACCCGATCATGATCGACGGCCGCAACGTGTTCAGGCCCGACAAGATGCGCGCGATGGGCTTCGAATACTACAGCGTCGGCCGACCGTAGCGGACCGAAGCCGATCACGCGGGTGCGGCAAGTTTTTGTGGTTTCGCGGCGCTTCGCTCAGCCCGCACCCGCACCCTATAGGCGGCGCCTGAATGCTGCTACGTTTCGCCTGACATTCTTCTCAGGTCACTGATAGGTCACATGCGACGCATGCGTCGTATCTGTGAAATCGTAGGTCGAAGGAGGGCGATAGATCGTTGAGCTGTAAGGAAGGTATACGCGGCGCTGTAGGGGCGGGCCTCTGTTGCCCGCCCGCCTGCTGGGATCGCGGGCGTCTCGCCCGCATCATTCATAATCCATTCCCCACAAGCCCGCAAGGGCGTTCCGGGTAGGGGCTGGGCTTGCCCTGCCCTCCGCCGCCCCTCAATCATGCTGAATCCCCTCCCACAGCTCCTTGTTGAACGGTGCGTGCCGCGACGGGCAGTTCTCCCGGTGGCACACTTCACAGCTTTGGAAATCTGTTTCTGTTGGAAACGTGAGGCCCGAAATCGTCTTGTTCGGCACCATCAGAAACGAATCCGTCAACTGGACGCCGATCTCGTTCTCGACATTGCCGAGCAGGGAGAACAGGTCCTGCTGCTGCTGGATCGGCCAGACCGAAACATCGCCCGAGCCGGGCAGCATAGTTGCCGTCTTGCCCAGGCGGAACTTGCGGTGCAGATGTTCGCTCAGGTGCCTGCCGGCCGCTCCGAGCAACTGAGCCTTGATCAGATCCCACCAGTATTCCTTCAGCATGTCGCCATTGGCAGGAGATGCCTGATCCATCTCGCGACCACAAGTGGCGACATGTGGAAAAACCCGTTCCGCCGACACCAGATTGTGAGCAAGCGTCGGGCTTCTGAACCAGACGTTCTCAATCGCAATCTTGTCGCCGTCTCGTCCCGTGACGAACGAGACAGCGTAGCCGGCCTTCGGGCGGCCGATACTTTCCGCCAACTCGATCAGTGAAAGCAGTTCCGCGGCGTCGTCCGATCCGGCTTCAACACGGGCTTGCTTTACAATCCGGTCGGTGTCGAGCGAAAACGGGATATCAAGGAGTTTTTCCATTCATTTTTACCCTGGCACAACAGGCAGTTCAGACGAACTGCCATGCTCCGCACCCGTCTCAGCACCGCGCCCCGCTCAATACTGCTTGCGGTTTTTAGCGTGGCCCGACGGCTTACGGCTATGATGCTTGTTCTGCTTACCTGTTCCGCGCGGCACACCCTTCTTCGCCATTGAAATCTCCTGCATTCAAGAAAACAAGGTCAATGAATGAAATCGCATTCTTCAAAACAACACGGCCCAGGCTCGCCCGGGCGATTCACTGATTATACGCCGCAGCATCGGGCGGATCAAGGAAGTTTTGCTGCAACCGGAGGAGCGGGTGCGGCAAGATAATGTGGTTCTTCCGGGTCCAGTGTGGAATTCGAATGCCTCCCGATACGGAAAACGGGCGCAAGTGGAAAGCCCACTTTCGACGTCCGCCTGATATTCATAATCAATGCGCGATCCCGCGCGGAACTCGCCGGGTCTGATGATTTGGCTCAGGCTCACAACGAATAGGTCACATGCGACGCATGCTTCCTATTTCTTGCGAAACCATAGACCGAAGAACGGCGGGCTATTATGCAACAGCACGAAAATTCACGCGGCGCTGTAGGGGCCGGCCCCGCGTCCGCCGGTGCCGCGGGATGCCTTGGACTACCAGCCAAGCCTCAAGAATTTTTCTGTTTCTTTCCTTGCACTTGACCATCGAAGCCGCTATAATGCACGCCGACAGGGCTACACCGCACACTGCCGGGCAGCAGGTGCGCCGCCCGCCGCGGCCGCCGCAGGAACGCGCGTCTGTGATCGCGCGTGCGATGCAGCCTCGGATGGAGCCATTCGACGGAAGAACGTAGGAAAGGAGAAAACCTATGCCCAAAGGCAAAGAGATGTTCCTCGGTCTGAATCAGAGCGGTCTGATTCTGTTCATAGTGCTCGTGGTGGTCTGCCTGCCGCTGTGCTGGCTGCCGTGGGTGATCGATGCTTGCAAGGCCGAGCGGCCGATGGATTGAGCACTTCTGCAGTGAAATGACAAGAAGCCGCGCCGCCACAATTCCGCGAATCGCGGGGACGGTCTGCCTCGCTTTCTATTGCCTGTGGAACCTGTATTGGCTGGCCGCCGGCAGGATTCCGCCGAGCATTGTGCGCGAATTGCTGGGCGTGCCCTCGCCCACGACGGGCGCCACCCGAAGTTGGCTGGCTGCGTTTCACGGGCATTTCCGCGAGGCGCTGCTGTGGAACCCGCTCGCCTTGCCCATCGCGCTCCTGTACGCCGCCACCATTGCCTTCGTTCTTGCGGCAGCAGTCCGGCGCAGGAGCATTAATCTTCCCCCAACCATAGCGTGGTCCTGGCTGATACTGCTGCCCGCAGCGTGGGTAGCCAAGCTCATCATCGGGCCGGCGTGGTGGTAAGGGCTTTCGCACACCGCTCCGATCACCCGCTGCCCGCCTGCCCCCGCGCAACGACCCATGATTACCCCTTGAAGTCTGCGCGACGTTTCGCGACAATATTACGCTTATTGTGTATGGTCGGCATTGCCGATGCCGCCGTTATGCCGAACGCTGTTGTTTGAGGAGACTACAATGCCCAAGATCACGATCGTCGGAGCGGGGGGCTATGCATTCCCGCTTGGAATGTCGCGAGACGTGCTGTCGTTCCCCGCGTTGCAGGATTCAACAATCTGCCTGTACGACATCGACGCATCGCGCGTGCGGCGCACCGCAAGAGGCGTGCGCGGAATGGTCGACATGTTCAAGCTGCCCGCCAAAGTGCAGGTGACCACCGAACCCGAGAAGGCCTTCAAGGACGCCGACTTCTGCATCTGCACATTCCAGGTGGGCGGAATCGAGGCCTACGGACACGACGTCAACATCCCGCGCAAGTACGGCATCGATCAGTGCGTGGGCGATACCTTCGGCCCCGGCGGCGTTTTCCGCGGCCTGCGGTCCATCGGGGCGCTCAGCGAAATAGCAGGATACATGCACCGCCTCTGCCCCAACGCCGTGTTCATCCAATACGCCAACCCGATGGCCATGAACTCCTGGGCAATGAGCCGCCTGGGCATAAACAACGTCGGCCTGTGCCACTCCGTCCAGGGCACCAGCATGATGCTTGCCAACGAAATGGGCCTGCCCTACGAGGAATGCTCGTTCATCTCCGCAGGCATCAACCACCAGGCGTGGTTCACCGATTTCCGCTGCAACGGCATCGACGTAATGCCGCTGCTTCGCAAGACAATGCTCGAGAAGCACCTGGCCGGCAAAGACAAGGGCGGCGCCAGCGACGAATTCTTCGCAGGCGGCGGCGAACGCGTCCGCACCGAAATCATGCGCCTCACCGGCTACTTCCAAACCGAAAGCTCCGCGCACGCCAGCGAATACATGGCATATTTCCGCAAGAACGCCGAGATGGTGCAAGACTACCAGCCCCACCGCTGGGACTATTATGAAATCTGCTGCAACCACGCCGAAAGCACGCAGGTGAAAGACTTCCTGGCGAACATCAAGAAGCAGGGCCTCAAGCAGAGCCACGAGTATGGCGCGAGCATCATTAACTCGATCGTCTCCGGCCAGGTCAGCCTGATCCACGGCTCCGTGCCCAACCGCAACATCATCACGAACCTGCCGAACGAATGCTCGGTGGAAGTGCCGGTATTCGTCGACCGCGAAGGCCTTCGTCCGCAGGTCATAGGCGACCTGCCCCCGGCCTGCGCCGCAGTCAACCGCGTCAGCATCAACGAAGTGCAGCTCGCGGTGGAAGCCGCCCTCACCGGCGAC
>Ga0307379_10009199_pt1 | contig 13225 bp, 10 predicted proteins | sample UN2MG_FD_202237 | JGI IMG/M metagenome (GOLD analysis project Ga0307379, IMG submission 202237) | Soil microbial communities from Risofladan, Vaasa, Finland - UN-2 | ecosystem: Environmental > Terrestrial > Soil > Coastal area > Acid sulfate soil | place: Finland: Risofladan, Vaasa | collected...
ATGTGCTGACCAAGAGAATCCGCATAAATGCCGTTTATCCTGTACCAGCCCGGCGTGACATAGCCCTGGTTTAAGATTTGGCGGTTATAATCGTAAAGCAGGAAGCTGCCCTTCCCGTTTACTCGCGTCCAGAGCACATACTGCTCCCCTAAAGACACCCCACCCTGTGTTAAAAGGTCCTTGCCCCTTTGCAGGTAAAGCTGATTAGCCAGCTTCTCGCTACCTCCCACAGCCAGTCCTTCACTTGCCGGATCAGCAGGCTCAAGTAGCAAGCTGAAAGTGCTCATGCCTGCCCCGTAGGGGTCCCACTCCGGTCTTCCTGCGCTAGAGGGGCTCAAGTAGTCCGGTATAACGGTGCTGACCTGATTGCCACTTGATACAGGAGTTCCCATAAAGTTACGGCCGCTCTGATCGTAGGCTTTAGAGCCTCCCATGCCCTGTGAGGCGGACAGTCCAACGAAAAACAGGGCAAATATCAGCCCTGCAATAATAAATATGATCTTCCTCATACTGAAATCCCCGTGAGTTTATAAGCCGCTAAGCACTTAAATGTTATTGCCTTTGGTCTTTCTATCAACTCTGCAAGACCTCTGCGAGAACCTGGCTTCTCAAAACTAAAGCAGGCAGTATATATGCGGTTATGCGGTCGTGATCACATTTATAAATGAAAAGTGCATTCATGCAAGGCATGGCAGCGCAACATATGATGGTATAATAATTGTATAATAAGAGTTGCACCAACTGAGCAAATATAGGAAAATAAGAAAAGATGAGAAACGATAAGAAGAGCAATTCAACAAGGCAAAAAAAAATATAAATAATGAAAATATGAGTAAATAGCTTATAACAGTCATGTAATGGAGGAGATCTATGTATCACGTCAGGATCGGTGGAGTCTGTCTGCTTCTATTAATAATAGCTGCGGCTCTGCCAATTGATGTATTGGCGCAAACCCCTCAGACTGCGACCAGCTCAGCATCTGAGAGCGATAATGCAGCGAATGGGGCGGCTCCAATCATAAGCCAGAGCCTGCTCTCCAAGAGCACACAGGGAGAGACAGTATCTGCTGAAAAACTGGCCAAACGAAACACGGGGCTCAAGCCCCTGGCATCTGCTGCGCAGGCCGTAAAATCCGAACCATCTGCAGCCCCGGAAGAGGCTGCAAGCAAAGAAGCCCCTGCCACGGAAAGCAATGCCGCACAAGCAACTGCCAGCCAGGAGCCTGCCCAAATCGCTGCTCCTTCCACTGAGACGGCAAATAAGGAAAGCACGCCAGCAGAGGAAGCGACAATAACGCCGGATATGATCCAGACGGAAGCACCTGTAGAATCGCCTGCAGAATCGCCTGTAGCATCGAACGATGTGGTCGAGACGAATCAGGTAGAAACTGCTGCTGCACAATCTACTGTTGCCCCTCCCGAGGATGTGGCTCTAGGAACAGTGGTTTCCGATAACACAACAACGGCCGCGACCACGGACCTGCAAAATACCACATCCAGTGAACCGGAAACTGTGCTCGATAACGCTTCTGTTAATGCTTCTGTTAATGCTTCCGAAAATGCCACGGAAGTTGAGGCTGTACAGGCCGCGAAGGAAGCTGATGAAAATGAAAATCCAAATAACCGCATCTGGCGGGAAGGAATCAGTCCTGACGAGTATACCTGGGATTATAAGAGCTTCTCCGGATTTTTCTACAACATGAAGAATGATGTCGGCACAGAAAAGCTGACCGTTAAGCTGCAGGGAACGAGCCGATCCATTGATTCCGGCGACCTGAGATATAGCACAAGTGCTGAGCTAACCGATTTTGAATTTGGTGATTGGGGTACCTATCAGGTCATAGGTTTCATGGCCGACAAGTACTTTGCAGGATACAAGACCAGCGATCTCTTCGACCGGGACGTGAGCCTCATTAACGAAGGGCAGCTGAGAAGAGTGCTTATAGATAGCGATGATGAGAGCACAATAACCACGGGATCGGTTTTCTCTTTAGAAGAGGGATATGAGCTGCGCATCAAGCAGATAGATATCAACGGCAATAAGGTCTATCTGGCCCTGGCCAAGGACGGAGATGAGGTGGACAGCAAAGTCGTCTCCCCAGATAGTGTAAAGAGTTCCACTTATCAGTACAAAGTGGACATATCTGGAGAGGACGTGCCCATCGTTATGGCCCATATCTCCAATGTCTTTGCCAGCACCGAGTCCGATCTGGTCACTGTGGATGGTATCTTCCAATTATCTGATACTTACGCATCCGTAGAAAGCGGAGACGAGTACGACAAGATGAAAGTGACAGGTGTCTCGGATATAGGCGTGGAAATGGAAAACGATAATTCCTTCTCTTTAAGAAAAGGAAGCACAACCAAGATCTTCGGCGATGTGGGATTTTTGGTTGCAGATGCAGAAACGCTGCGCTTTGCGCCCGTGGTGGATAGAGCAGGCCCCCAGGAAGTGAGGGGCACAGTGATAGATCCCTCCAAGATCGATGAATTTACATGGACGGTTTACAACTTCGAGGGCTTCTACTACGATATCGATGACGATGTGGGAACAGAAACCCTCACAGCCAAGATAAGCGGCAAGACCAAGATCGATGAGAAGGATCTGATCTATTCCACGAGTCCTCAGCCGGTCAGTTTCGAGTTTGGAGGTTGGGGCGATTATGATGTCATCGGCTTTATGGCGGACAAGTTTTTCGCAGGATATAACAATACAGCTTTCACTGATGATATCAGCGCCATCAACGAGGGCCAGCTCAGACGGGTCTTGATTGACGACGACAAGAGCCGGACCATAGCCAGTGGATCTGTTCTTTCCCTGGAAGAGGGCTACGAGCTGCGCATCAAGCAGGTCGACCTCAATGGAAACAAAGTGTACCTTTCATTGGCCAGGGACGGAGAAGAGGTAGACAGTAAAGTCGTCACTCCTTCTTCCGACTCCAAGGACAGAGCCTCCAGTTACCTGTACAAGGTGGACATAGGCTCGGAGAAGGATGTGCCCATAATCGCCGCTCATGTCGAGAGCGTATTCCGCAGCACCGAGTCAGATCTGGCCACGGTGGACGGTATCTTCCAGGTCTCCGATAGTCCGGAGTCTGTAGAAGAAGGAGAGATACACGGCCGGATGAAAGTGGAGTCATTAGGCGATGACGGCATCACCATGCAAAACGATGGCTCCATCAGTCTGGGAAGAGGCAAGACCATAGAGATCATGGACAACCTGAAGCTTGAGGTTGCCGACAGCAGCAAGAGGCTAATGGCGCCTATCGCCCTCAAAGCAGGAGAGGGCGAGGAGATGACCCTCAGCGTGCCTGCGGCAGTTGTCAACAGGCCGGCAACCATTAGCGTCAAGTCAGGCACCTCCAGTCTGAACGGTGTTCAGATCCTGTTGAATGGAAGCTCCGTTGGAACTACTGATGTCTCAGGATCGCTCAGCTACACGCCCACCAGCCTCGGCACGGTCAAGGTCATTGCCAAGAAGAAGGGCTATAACGACGGCCAGGCCAGCATGATTGTAAGGACGGCATCCGAGGCTGCAAGCCTGTCTGCATTCGAGCAGGCCAATGCCACATTGACCAATCAGCTCACCATCAATGCACCGGCAGAGGTCATCAAGGGAGAAAACTTCCTGATAACCGTTGTGCAGGGCATCAACCAGACGCCTGTGGATGCAGCAGCCTTATTCCTGGATGAAGAGGGCATTGGTAGCACCGGTGCTCAGGGAACGATGACCTACTCTGCTAATGTCACCGGCGAGCATACCTTGAAGGCAGAAAAGGAGGGCTTCAATTCCGCCACCAAGAAGATCATGATAGCCTCATCTCTGAGGGTCATTGAGCTGACGGTGCCGGATAAGGCCTACGCAGGCAGCGAGATGAAAGTCTCCGCTATTGTAAATAACGTCGGAAGCAACGACGACTCCCGCTTGCTAGAGCTGAAGGCCAATGACACCATTGCGGACTCCAAGAATGCAACTGTGAAAGCAGGTGAGAACTCCACAGTCAGCTTCAGCTACAAACCCAAGGATCCAGGATTGACAAGAATCAGCCTGGATGGACAGAGCAAGACGGTGAATGTGGAGAAGGCGCAGAGCAACACCTGGCTCATCGCCCTGATCCTGATACTACTCATAGCCATCGGGGCCGGGTACTATCTCTACTCGACAGGAGAGCTGGACAGTTTGCAAAGGCAGGTCAAGAAGATGATGCAAGGGCGATGAGCAGAGTCGCCCTTAGCATTCCTTTTTTTTTACCTTTTTGAAAAAATAAGCATTTTATTAATCATTTCAGGCATTTTCATGTTTTGGCTTTCTTCCAGCCTTGCTGGCAATCCTTGCCCATTTTTTAGGCAGCATGGGAATTATTGATATACCCTGACGTTTTCTCTCATGGCACTGTATAGCACAGGTAACGGAAATCAAATTTCACCAGGGTATGAAAATGAATTACTGGCAACCGAAATTGGAGCTCATGGAGAGAAAGGAGCTTGAAGAGCTGCAACTGCAGCGGCTCAAGAGCGTTGTAGAGAAGGTTTACAAGAACGTTCCCTTTTACGAGAACAAATTCAAGCAGGCGGGCATCACCCCGCAGGACATCAAGAGCCTCAAGGATCTGGTGAAGCTTCCCACTACTAAAAAGCAAGACCTGCGGGACAACTATCCTTTCGGCCTCTTTGCCGTTCCGCTTGAAGAGGTCGTGCGGGTGCATGCCTCCTCCGGCACTACCGGAAAGCCCACTGTAGTCGGCTACACGGCCAAAGACATTGAGACCTGGTCGGATCTCATGGCCCGGGACTTCGTGATGGTCGGAGTTGAGAAGAGCGATATCTTCCAGAACGCGGTGAACTACGGCTTTTTCACGGGAGGGCTGGGAGTGCACTACGGAATTGAACGCATGGGGGCCATGGCTGTGCCCTCCGGTGTGGGCAACACGGAAAGGCAGCTGGAGATCATGATGGATTTCGGGGTGACGGTGCTGCACTGCACTCCCTCCTACGCGCTTTATCTGGCGGAGACGGCTAAGGCGAAGGGCGTGGTGGACCGGCTCAGTCTTCGCATCGGCTGCTTTGGAGCCGAGCCCTGGTCGGATGAATCGAGAAAGGAGTTGGAGGAGACGCTACACATCAAAGCCTATGACTCCTACGGCCTCTCCGAGATGATGGGTCCAGGGGTGGCCTTCGAGTGCCAGGAGCAAAACGGACTGCACATCTGGGAGGACCACTTCCTCATTGAGATCCTGGATAAAAATGAGCAGCCCTGCGCACCGGGAGAGCCGGGAGAACTGGTCATAACTTCGCTGACCAAAGAGGCCATGCCTCTCATCAGATACCACACCGGCGACGTGACCTACATCATGGAAGAGAAATGCGGCTGTGGACGGGTCAGCAGAAAGCTGCACAGGTTCCTGGGGCGAGCGGACGACATGCTCATTGTGCGCGGCATCAACGTCTTCCCCAGCCAAATAGAGGATGTGCTGGTCTCCATTCCCGAGATCGGCAATTACTTCCAGGTGGTCGTGGACAGAAAGAAGCACGGTCTGGACGAGATCAGCATCCAGGTAGAACTGAAGGACGAGGCCTTCACCGGCGAACTCTCGGACCTGGCAAGGATCCAGAAGAAGACGGAGGAGAAGCTGAAGTCCGTGCTCAATGTGAGAAGCAAGATCGAGCTGGTGGAGAAAGGCTCCATTCCCAGGACGGCCGGAAAGTCAAAGAAGGTCGTGGATCTGCGAGATGTCTACGCCAAGGACGAGAAAGCAAAGAAAAAGAGCTGAATCTGCAGCATGCTTCCTGCAGCTTTTATCATTTTTTAAAAATCATCTTTTTTTCCGGCCCTTTTCTTTTTCCATCAAAAAAATATTAGCAGGTCCCTACAAAATGGAGGCTACTGGCGAACGATCACCGTTCGGCCGGTTAGTTGAGCCAGGAACCAGGGATCTTCCATGAAATAAGGAGAGCTAAAGTCAGGCGGGAAGTAGCTGGCCAGGTTCTCGGTACTGTTCAGGATGATAGGCGTTTTATTCTCTACAAAGGACGGATAGTAGATAGTAGAGGCTCCAATGGGCTCCAGGGTACCGTTGGTCAGATGCTGGCCTTTTGGCACAGTTCCCCAAGCCCACAGGCCACCGCTCGGCTCTCGAACTACGCTCCGATCACCGTTATTGATCAGCCAATTCTTGCCATACTCCCCGCTGATCTGCACAGGCTGAGCTAGAGTCGGCAGCAGACATAATGCGACTATTGCTAATACTGCTAGTGTCAATCTATTTTGAAATACGATACTCATAAATAACTCCTCAAAATTTATGAGTATGTTAAGCAATAAAAGCTTTCCGCTCCTCTCGGCCTTGGCCGGGCTATCTAGCAACCTGGCAGATCAGATCCCGGCTGATGACCTCGCTCTCGTCTACTGCGGACAGTAACTCGTCGTGAATGGAGCTTTGCGAGTAGTAGAGCGTCACCAGCACACCTGCCTCCTTTGTCGCTTCTATGGCGGGCAGGAAATCGCTATCTCCGGTTACGATGACCGCCTTTTGGATCATCCTTCCGCAGCTAAGCCGCACCAGATCAACGGCCAAAGCGATATCTACCCTCTTTTGTATGAACTCGCCGCCCACACAGCCCAGGCGCCCCAGCTTCACCTCAAATCTGGGAAGCTTTCGTAGTGTGTAGACGAACTTGTCCATGGAAGCAAACCTGCGGCGCTCATCCTCTGTGGGAGGGCTGCTCTGGTAAGGCATGCAATTATAGTAGTAGGTCCTTAACCGCTCATATTCACCGCAAAGAATATCCGAAAATCCAGCTAGGTCGATCTTGGGTTTGCCAAAATCAACATCAAGAATCTTGGTTAAATAAGCACCATCAATAAATACCGCTGCACGACCAGCCAAAACTTTTGTCCCACCTTAATTCATAATTACTGCCATCCCCTCCGAACGGCAGTGGCCATTATCTCTACGCCCTCTATCATTAAATGATATATCAAATTTATGTTCAGTTCAAACCCAGCTTCTTTGATGGTCAAGATTCTACGATCAGCTATAAAAATATATGGTACACTGCCTGCCGATACATTCCATTCTCCGCCCAAGGGCCGGCCCAGGCAGTAAACCGGATATTGCCCTGATTTTTTTTAATTCCTTCGCGAGATAACCGCCTTTTTCTTTTATTGACCTTTTGCTTCCTGGCTTTTTGCGATCTCCACCAGTTTTATCTCGAAGGTTAAAGTCTGCTCGGAGAGCGGATGGTTGGCATCGAGAGTGATTGTGCTCCCTTCAATTTCTGTGATCTGAACGGGAACCATAACTCCATTGGAAGCGCTGACCTCAAGAGTCATGCCCTCCGCAGGAACTATCTCCTCCGGGAGATCCTTTTTATCAATTTTAAATACTCGATCTTCCCTGTAGCTGCCATAGGCTTTCTCCGGAGGGATCTGCACGATCTTGGATTCGCCGGGACTCATTCCTACAACAGCCTCTTCAAATCCAGCAATGAGACTGCCACAGCCTAATTCGAACTGCAGGGGATCGGATCCTTCCGAGGTGTCAAAGAGGACGCCGGTATCTAGCTTGCCGCTGTAATGCACCTTTACAGTATCACCCATTTTCGCTTGTGCCATTGAAATCCGCCTCTCATTTTTAATCTATTAGGAAAATGCCAGTTTGATACTTGTAGCTTCAACTATTTAGGTGAAACCACTGTGGCACTGTGGCGGTCAAGAGATAACTGGACCGAGAGCTGGACCCGGGCAACTATTTTATAATAATGAAAATATTTTAAGAAATAAGGAGATAAGGAAAAGGTCTAATATTCTAGTAGCATCGTCGTAGCGATCATTTAATAGGCAAAGAAAAAGATAGATTGTCAAGAAAGAACGACTCTGAATAAAGCAAAGCTAATTCCAACAAGGTGAAAACACAAGTGAAAACACAAGGTGAAATTAAGATATGAGAAGATGGAAGTCTGATCGAGGGCTTGAAGCCAGAATGCTCCTTACTATGGGCCTGCTGACCGTGCTCTATCTGGGATTTTTGGCCTTTTTGCTAAGCATGGGCACAAGTCAGATAATGATAATACTGTTCATGGGCGGATTCATGTTCCTGCAGTATTTTTACTCCGACAAGATGATCCTGTCATCCATGGGCGCGAAGATCGTCACAGAGAGCGAAGAGCCCCAGCTTCATGACATTGTAAGAAGGCTTTGCCAAAACGCAGACCTACCCATGCCCAAGATTGCTGTAGTGAAGACCAGCATGCCCAATGCCTTTGCCACCGGCAGAAATCAGAAAAATGCCGTGGTAGCCGTGACGACGGGAATCATGCAGCGGCTCAACAACAGCGAGCTGGAAGCGGTATTGGCCCACGAGCTGACTCATGTCAAGAACAGGGATATGATGGTCATGACTATTGCCACCTTCCTCTCCTCCATTGCTCAGATAATGGTGCAATGGCTGCCGTTCCTTGGCGGAGGCAGTCGCGATCGCGATTCTGGCAGCAACTTCATATTGCTGTTCTTGGTCTCCCTGATAGTCTGGATCGTGAGCTTCATTCTCATTCGCACCCTCTCCAGGTACAGGGAGTTCGCAGCCGACCGAGGCGCGGCGATCATTACCGGACAGCCGTCTCAGCTTGTTTCTGCACTAAAAAAGATCAGTGGCTTTAAAGTGCCCACGGAAGACCTGAGAAAGGTGGAAGGGCCGGTCAGCGCGCTCTTCATAACGCCAGCCATCTCCGGATCGTCTTTCATGAAACTGTTCTCCACCCATCCCAGCCTGGAAGCCAGAATCGCAGCTTTAGAAAAGATAGAGATGGAACTGGAGGCCTGAGATGGGGTTCTTGGACTCCATCCTGGGAAAAACCAAGCTGCCCGAGGCCAAGACGGACAAGCTCTTCGCCATCTCCACCGCCGCCATTACCCTGGAAGCCAGCCTGGGCTACAAGCCGGACGGCGCAGCCGGTGTTTGCATCAAGCCCATGGAATCGTCCCGCTACGAGGCAGCTCGTACCGAGATAGAGGAGCTGCTCAAGATAAGCATGAAGGAGACGGGCACGAAGTACAAAATCGAGAAGGATGAGTACAATTATGTCTGGGTGGTTTTGGCTGACCCGGATTTCGAAGATCTGGTGACAGGCATCCAGATGGTCAGCCAGATCCTGATGGAGCAGGGCTTCGGAACGCAGCTTCTGGCCGCAGTCTACCGCTTCAGGGGCGAGGCTGTCATCTACTGGATTTACAATTTCAAGCTGGGCTCGTACTATCCCTTTGTCCCGGCAAGCGGCCGGCAGCGCGATACATCCAGGGAGTTTCGGCTGAAGTCTCTGATGGAAAGAGAGATGCCTATTGAGAAGGACGAGGGCAAGTGGTATCCTATGTGGGGGATGCCGCTCTAGGCTCTTCGCTATTCTAAGTGGCTAACTTCAAATTATAGCTAAGCAGAGCTACGGTTTTACTAAATGCGAAGGGTTTTGTATGAATCCGCCGCATGACAAAATCAAGCGTGGCTCAATAGGTCTACCGATCCACGGAACGCGTATGCGTCTGATCGACACCGAAGGTAAAGACGTTCCACAAGACCAGACCGGTGAAATCGTCGTCCGGAGAGCAAGGGAGTGATGGCAGGTTACTGGGGCGACCCTTCCAACACGGAAAAGTCATTCATTGATGAATGGCTCAGAACCGGAGACCTGGCTCACCAGGATGGAGGAAGGATACTTCTTTTTTTTGTTAGATGGATCAAGAACATCATCGTCAAGGGCGGCTCCAATATTGCACCCCCCGAGATCGAAGAAGCCATCGCTGCCCACCTGTCGGTGGAGGCATGTGGAGTTATCGAAGACCCCGATCCAGCCCTGGGAGTAGGTACATTCACGCCTTCGTCGTCCTCAAAGCCAGCCCAGATGCCATCCCGTCCTACGCCAGAGGAACTCGCCCGCATTCGTCAGCACAAAGCTTTCACCCCTCAAAGTCCCAGATCGCCGGACCTTTGTGCCAGAACTCCCTCGCGCTACTCTAGGAAAGATAGACCGCAAGCATCTTGCGGCTTTTTCCAGAAGTCAGTTGTGAGTGGTGGCAATGGCGAGAAATGCGCCAAAACCAGATACCTTGGCAGTCTACCGTTTTCGCCTAGCTTTCAAGCTGTCAGCAACATGATGAGTGGTATAGTCAGCAGAGAAAGGCCATAGGTAGCCACTACCAGAGCCGAGGCGGTAGCGCCATCACAGCCATATCTATCGGCCAGGACCGCTGCCACAGTGCCTGAAGGCATTGCCGTCTCGATCAAGAGGATTTCGGTTTCCATGGATGGAAAAAACTCAGTCTCGGCGATGGTGAAGGCGATGAGAGGTTTGGCAATCAGCTTTATCACAGCCGCGGCAATTATGATGTAGCTCAAACTCCTGAGAGGTATGGGCCTGAGCATGAGGCCAATGGTCAGGGCCACGAAGATCGGCAGAGATTCGCCGATCAGGTCCAGTATCCTGAAAGCTATGGTCGCTGCAGGGCCGGTCAGCGTAAGGTTGAATTGAGCGATGGCAAGGCCTAAGATAAGAGCGATAAATATGGGCGAAATGAGGAACGCCTTCAGTCCCGATGTGGGGGAGCTGCCCTCCGGCCGACCGAAGTACATGGCCACTGCCACACCCACTGTGAAGATCAGAATGCCTACACCAATCTCGCTAATGATTACGGCCTCGGCCAGGATTGCTGGTTGTCCGGAGAATGCCTGGCTGACCAGGGCGTATCCCAGGGTGGAGGAGCTGCCAAAGGAGGCCACCAGGATGAAGGCACCCAGTGTTCTGGACTCCAGTTTCAGGGCTCTGCCCACAAGCCAGGCCAGCATCATGCAGACCAGGAGGGAGATCATCATGGCCCCCACTGCCAGCAGCTCGTCTTTCGCCAGAGGCTGCCGGGAGAGGCTGGTAAATATCAGAGCCGGCAGCGTGAAGTCGGTGACTAGCCGTCCGAAAACCGGCTTTTGCTGAATGGTAATCACTGATTTGTACCTCAGCAGAAGGACGACAAGAATCAGGCCTATTATAACGGCCATGGATTGTATGAGGCTGGAATAAAGGGACTGAATTTGGAAATCCTCCAATGCTTTTATGACCGGATTGTTTCATCGCATAGAAAAATCTTATGACTGCAGTGCGGGCCTTGCCAATGCCGATGACGCATCTTTATCTAGACCCGTAATATCTTGGATCGAAATTTCGCAGAAATCATCAAGAGATTTGGAAAGGCACTAATCCAAATCTGCATTCAGATTGTGGTCAAGATCGCAAAAATGGAATGCGGCGATTTAGAGTCCCCCTCGCATCCTGATAATGAAGCTCGTCAAAGACATCTACCTTATTTCCTTTCTGAATTAAGCTCATCGCAATACTCATCAAATTCAAGTCTGTTCACGATGGTCACTAATCCGTTCGGTTTTTTGCCGTGAGACGATAATGAGCTGCTTTTCATCCATTCTCTGGATTTCGTCCTCTGCGTAACTATATAATAGATTCTAAAATCTCTGCGGTGGGTTCCCCGAGCCTTGGCCCGATCGTGAAGCCGGTGAATTTCTTCCCGTCGAAGCTGAAAGGAGGGGGCATTAACTCCACATGCGTTCGTTTCGGATTTTTGTCCTTAGGGGCGGCAATGATCTTCCCAGAGTTTCGAACGTAAGGATCCTCGAAGGTTTGGCGTATCTCATCAACCGGGGCGCAAGGGATTGTTGCTGGGTGTCATAAAGGATCGCAATCCTGATCCCTGAAGGATACTTGAAATCGGCTGCGCGGAAGGTGCCCAAACTTTTCTCCTGGCAGAGCAATTCCCAAAAGCAAGAATCTATGCAGTGGAAATCGCCTGCCAAAAGCTCCAAAAAGAACAAGAAGGAATAACTAAATAGCATCGTCAAATAATACCATAGTCAGCCAATGAGCCGATTAGATAACTGGGCACTATTTATTCAGCCCCTAAGGGCAATAGGCATCAATTCAGGCTCAAAAGACGTGAGCGAAGGAGTCGAAATAAAATGGCATATAAAATTAAATGTGAAGTAGTCAGCATCGCAGGAGATAAGGAGACGTGCATAGGTGCAGCAAAGATGAAAAAAGGTGAGGAATTCGTTCTTGAGGCAAGAACGCCGGAAGGCATGTGTGTGCGAGCATTCAATGCCATCTTTCCTTCGGCCTTTGCCATGCGATACAGTGAGAAAATGCCCTGGGAAAAAGGAGAAGGCTATGTGGATGTGACCTGTCCAGATGGAATTATAGTTGTCAGGTTGAGTCGCATTAAGGATAAAGCGGATCAGATTTGATGCGAGAATAGCACTATCTTATTTTTATATCCTCGGGGAGAAGCATTTCTTGCGATGTATCTTATCCGAAATTTTGCTCGGCTGGGCATACTCTATCTCGAATGCTTAGAGAACGAATTGCCCCTACCATCTGTAGCTTTGACCCCACGGATTGCTTTGCTGGTGATTATGTAGAATAAATGCTTTACAAGTACGATTTTTGGAGAAGGATTGGGGAACTTCTTCTCAGACACAATCATCCTGCCCTTGAACGAGTAATTGATTTGCGTGAATGCAAAAAAATTCCAATCAAATTCATCAGAATAGCACATCTATGGGTCATCATGACCGATTTGAATATCTTCATAAGCTTGAGAAGGTTCTGCAAACCCATAATGCTAAATTTATCTGGGCCCACCGTGGCGCATCGCGCCGCGTAATCCATAAGAACTACGCTAAAATGGTTAAGGAAATGTTGAATAGATATAATAATATATATGTGAATATTTCCTGGATCGTCTACGCCGATATTGTATGCAAGGATCAAGAACCAAAAAAAAAGCTGGGTAGATCTTATCAAGGGCCATTCGGACGGATTTGTGATAGGAAGCGATCTGTGCGACTGCTTTGAAAAATTAGGAAAAACAATGGCTCGCTACAACAAACTGATTGGGAAACTGTCGGCTGAAGAAGCGAGCAATGTCTTGTATAAGAACGCAGGTATGTGTTTAGCTGGACAGCTTTGCGGTTAGCATTTGTAGCTTGTCCAGCCCTCTCTGTCCCCAAGTTGCCAGTGTCGTCATGATTCGCTCATGAATAGATGTTCCTTTATCATTGCGAAACGTGCCCAAGATCTTTCTCAAAACCACATGGGGTCGCAACGCTCTCTCTGCTCGATTATTGGTCGGTTCTACACCAGGATTAATGATAAACGTAAACCAGTAGTCAAAC
>Ga0307379_10009200_pt1 | contig 13225 bp, 14 predicted proteins | sample UN2MG_FD_202237 | JGI IMG/M metagenome (GOLD analysis project Ga0307379, IMG submission 202237) | Soil microbial communities from Risofladan, Vaasa, Finland - UN-2 | ecosystem: Environmental > Terrestrial > Soil > Coastal area > Acid sulfate soil | place: Finland: Risofladan, Vaasa | collected...
CTGGATGGTTGTGTTTGCTGCTGCGTTGGTAATCATATCTTGAATGGTGGTTGTTTCTGCAGGGATTTCTACGACGTTTTCTGGGTCAGATGCAAGATTTTTTTGGCCTGTCGCTGCGGTATCTCCAGGAGCGATGCAGGAGATGCTCAGAAGGAAAAGTATGATGAAACGAGGATAGTTTCTTCGTATGTTCGTTCTCTCCATTTCCTTCCATTCCTGCCATTTCATATCATGTTAAGATATGACTTGCTAATCTTTGTCATTAACTGTTTATAAAGCTTCTCGGGAAAAATACCAAAACGAAAATCTGTCATCCCTCCGAGAAAAAGCGATATAATAAAATGTCGAAAGATTTTTAAATGTTAATTGTATACATGAGTCAGTATAACAAAAAATTTGAAAAATATGAGATGCTTAAGAGAAAAAGTTCACAAGGAGAGGAGGAAGGGACGTTTAATGTTCTTCATATTATCCCCCTAATTTTTTTCCCTTCCTTCTATTTTTTTTCATCATGTTTTAACAATAATATTCTTTTTCATCCTCTGACATTTTTTGGAAAATGTTTTAAAGAAACACCAGATAGCTTACAAAAGAAAAAGAAATTGATGGAGGCATGTATAAAAAATGAATGAAGCAGTCATTGTATCCGCTGTCAGAACAGCACAAGGGAAATTTGATGGCGCACTGAAAAGCTTTTCTGCTCCTCAACTCGGGGGAATCGTCATAAAAGAAGCAGTGAAAAGGGGCCATCTCCAACCACAAGACATCAACGAGGTGATCATGGGAAATGTCGTCTCTGCTGGTCTTGGTCAAAATGTGGCACGACAAGCAGCGATCGCCGCAGGGATACCCTACGAGGTCGGTTGTTTCCATATCGACAAGGTCTGCGGATCATCGCTCAAGGCAGTGGTTCTTGCCACCCAGGCTATAAAACTGGGGGATGCAGACTGTATCATCACAGGAGGCATGGAAAGCATGACCAACTGCCCGTACCTGCTTGATAAGGCGCGCTTCGGCTACCGCATCTTCGATGGTAAGATCATCGATGCCATGGTCCATGACGGCCTCTGGGATGCCTATAACAATTTCCATATGGGGATGACCGGGGAGATCGTCGCAGAAAAATACCATATCCGCAGGGAAACCTGCGATGAGCTTGCCTTCGGCAGCCATCAGAAGGCAGCTAAAGCGACTGAGACCGGGAAGTTCAAAGACGAAATCGTACCTATTGAGATTAAACAAAAGAAAGGTGCACCTGTTGTGTTTAGCACCGATGAAGGCATCCGCAAGGATACTACCCTTGAAGGACTTACGGCGTTAAAACCATTCTTTAAAGAAGGAGGAGTAATCACTGCGGGAAACGCCTCGCAGATCACTGATGGGGCTTCAGCTGTCGTCATCATGAGTAAGGAGAAAGCAAAAAAGGCAAACCATGAGATCCTGGCAACCATCAAAGGATATAACACGGTCGGGGTCAAACCAGAGTACGTCATGGAAGCACCCATCCCTGGGGTTTCCAAGCTGTTACAGACCATGAAGTTATCCATCGATGACATCGACCTGGTGGAGCATAACGAAGCCTTCTCCTCAGCCTCCGCAGCCCTGATACAGGAACTCGGGATCCCCAAAGAAAAATTCAATGTCCATGGCGGGGCTATCGCATTGGGTCATCCGATCGGCAGTAGCGGGACACGGATCCTGGTCAGCTTGCTTCATGAGATGAAACAGTATAAGAAACACCGGGGTCTTGCGACCATCTGCCTTGGCGGCGGCCATGCGGTCTCAATGATCGTGGAACGATAGGAGGAAACAGAGATGAGCATCAAAAAGATAGGGATAATCGGTGCAGGGACCATGGGTCATGGCATCGCATTGGTATCTGCACAGGCAGGATTCGACGTTCTTCTCAATGATATAAAAGACGAATACGTTCAGAAAGGACTGACGTCTATTGAGAAGTTTGTGACAAAAAGCGTTGAGAAAGGAAAAATGACTCCTGAGGAGAAAAAAAACATCCTGGCAAAAATCCATGGGACCACAAAACTCGAGGACATGAAAGACGCTGATCTGGTCATCGAGGCGATCGTCGAATCGGTCGGCCCAAAAAAAGATGTTTTTCAGAAGCTGGATGCGATCTGTAAGAAAGAAACCCTTTTTGCGTCGAACACGTCTACGATCCCGATTACGGATCTAGCCTCATCAACGAAAAGACCGGACCGGTTCATCGGGATGCATTTCATGAACCCGGTTCCCTTGATGAAGCTGGTGGAGGTTATCCGCGGGTTACGCACGTCCCAAGAGACGACTGCTACCATTACAGCCCTTGCGGAGAAAATGAACAAAACCCCAATCGAGGTCAATGACGGACCTGGGTTTATCTCCAACCGCGTGCTTTTTGCTATGATCAATGAAGCGATCTTCTGTCTACAGGACGGCACTGGGACGGTGCAATCCATTGATGGGGTCATGAAACTGGGGATGAATCACCCGATGGGACCACTCGAGCTTGCTGACCTGATCGGTCTTGACGTCAGCCTGGGTATCATGAACGTTTTGTACGAGGGGTTTAATGACTCAAAGTACCGCCCCTGTCCGTTACTGAAAAAAATGGTCCAAGCCGGATACCTTGGACGGAAAACCGGCAAAGGATTCTACGATTACCCACCGAGGTGAAAACCTATGACATATAAGAACATCATTGTCGAAAAGAGAAACGGCATCGGAACAATCACGATGAACCGACCAGCGGTGCTCAACGCACTGGACAACGAAACCATTAGAGAACTGACCAACGCTGTAAGCGAACTGGAAGCTGATGCTACGATCCATGTCGCTATCCTCACCGGGAAGGATAAAGCCTTTATCGCGGGGGCTGACATCAAACAAATGCAGGCGATGAACAGTCTGCAAGCAAAAGCCTTTGCAACAACGGGGCATCAGCTCTTACAGGCTATTGAGAACTCTCGTCTGCCTTATATCGCAGCGGTGAACGGATACGCACTGGGGGGTGGCTGTGAGGTGATGATGGCCTGTGATCTGGTTCTTGCGGCAAGTTCTGCAAAGATAGGGCAACCAGAGATCAACCTAGGCATCCACCCTGGTTTTGGGGGAACCCAACGTCTCCCACGATTGGTTGGGGCTATCAAAGCAAAAGAACTTCTGCTCACCGGAGATTCGATTGATGCAGCTGAGGCACTGCGGATCGGCCTGGTCAATAAGGTTGTTGAACCGGAGAAACTTGTAGAGGAAACTGAACGGCTTGCGCAAAAAATCATGGCAAAATCCGGGGTTCAGACATCATGTATCAAAACATTGGTGAACACGGGAGCCAACATCGATCTTCCCTCTGCATGTGCGTTGGAGATCGCTTCGTTTTCCGTCGGGTTCGCAACAGAGGATCAAAAAGAAGGCATGGCTGCGTTCCTTGAGAAAAGAAAACCTATATTCAAAGCAAAATAACCAATCTATAATCAAAACAAAAACCTTTCAATCACAGGATCTCCTTTCATTCTTTTTTTTAAAATTATTTCAGGATTTTTCCAAGAATCTGATCAGCGGCACTGTACGGGTCCAGTTCTTTTTTTGAGATTTGATCAATACAGCAGTCAACCGTGGTTTTCAGTTTTTTTTCATCAAAGATAAAATCCATGAGCCTCTTCCGGATGATTTCAACTAGCTCAGCTTCATACCGCTGTCGTCTTCGTGTCTCAAACGTGTTGCTTTTTTTCAGATACTCTTGATGTTCCGTAATCTTTGAGGAAAGCAGCTTAATTCCTTTTTTATTCTTTGCTGAGGTCGCCACAATCGGGATCCGACGGTCGAGACTACGAACCAGATCAAGCATGGACTCAAGTTCCGCGATTGTTTGTTCCACACCTGGCTTGTCTGCTTTATTGACGACAAAGATATCTGCTATCTCCATCAGACCTGCTTTGATGGTCTGCACAGAGTCACCAAGCCCTGGGACGAGAACAACAAGCGTGGTATCCGCGATCTTTACGATATCGACTTCATCTTGTCCTACGCCAACGGTTTCGATAAGGATAATCTGCATGCCTGCTGCATCAAGGATCTCGACGACATCATACAGGGCGCTGGTCAGCCCCCCCATCATCCCCCGGGTCCCCATACTTCGGATGAACACGCCATCATCGGTTGATAGCTCTGTCATTCTGATACGGTCACCAAGCAAGGCACCCCCACTGAACGGGCTGGTGGGGTCTATTGCGATGATGCCGACTTTTTTTCCTTCAGCGCGATACGCTAACGCGATTTCAAAAATCAAGGTGCTTTTCCCGCTTCCCATCACACCGGTGATCCCGATCACCTGGGCGTTGCCTGTATGCGGATGGATTTTTTTCATCGTTTCAACCGCATCCGCTGCATTATTTTCAACCAAGGTAATAAGTCTGGCAATCGATCGCTGGTCACCGTCGATAACTTTTGTGGAAAGATCCGTCATTGTTTCACGTTCTTTTTGATATAGCTTACAATCTCCTCAACCGGTGTCCCAGGCCCGAACACCATAGCAATACCTGCTTTCCTCAGCGCGGGGACATCCTCCTCGGGGATTATCCCACCGCCGACGATAAGCACCTCATCCATTTGTTTTTCTTTAAGCAGCATTGCAACATCGATAAACAGGGTCATATGCGCACCAGAAAGTAAACTTAATCCGACCACATCGACATCTTCCTGTATCGCGGTGTTCACAATCTGCTGTGCTGTCTGATGAAGACCGGTGTAGACGACCTCCATTCCCGCATCGCGCAGTGCGCGAGCAACTATCTTCGCACCACGGTCATGACCATCAAGCCCTGGTTTGGCGACCAATACCCTAATTTTTTTCATCATACTTTCTCCTTTTTTTAATAAATCGCTTGTTCTGTGTACTCTCCGAACACCTCTCGGAGCACGTCGCAGGTTTCCCCTAACGTCGCATAACTATGGATACAATCAAGGATATATGGCATAAGGTTTTCGTCTCCGCTGGCAGCCTTTCGGAGATGCTGGAGATGTCGTTGGACCTTTGAGGCATCTCGATCTTTGCGGAGTTTCTGTAATCGATGGATTTGTCGCTCCTCGCCTTTCTCAGCCATCTTCAGAATAGGGATCGAGGGTTTTTCATCGAGTGTATACCGGTTCACCCCGACGATGATCCGCTGGTTCTCATCAGTCTCCTTTTGGTATCGATAGGCGCTATCCGCTATCTCCCGCTGGAAGAATCCTTTTTCAATGGCAGGGATCACCCCGCCAAGTCGTTGTACTTTATCAAAATACTTGTAGGCCTCTTCCTCCATTTTGTCAGTGAGCCATTCGACATAATATGAGCCACCAAGCGGGTCAACCGTGCTGGTCACCCCGCTTTCTTCAGCGATGATCTGCTGGGTTCGTAATGCGATCCGTACTGCTTTTTCTGAGGGGAGCGCGAGAGCCTCATCCATCGAGTTCGTGTGTAACGACTGGGTGCCGCCTAGGACTGCGGCAAGCGCTTGCATCGTCACCCGGACGATATTCATCTCTGGTTGCTGCGCAGTTAGTGAGCAGCCTGCGGTCTGCGTATGAAACCGCATCCACAGGGACCGTTGTTTTTTGGCACCAAGTGCTTTCATCTCTTTTGCCCAGATCCTGCGGGCAGCACGGTATTTTGCGATCTCCTCAAAGAAATCATTATGAGCATTAAAGAAAAAGCTTAACCGGGGGGCGAAATCATCAATTAAAAGCCCACGGGCCATCGCAGCTTTGACGTATTCGATGCCATCCCCTAACGTAAACGCGAGCTCCTGTACCGCGGTTGACCCTGCTTCTCTGATATGGTACCCACTGATGCTAATCGTATTCCATTTCGGCACGTGTTTAAAACCATATTCAAACGTGTCGACAATCAACCGCATGGACGGCTCCGGAGGAAAAATATAGGATTTCTGCGCGATATATTCCTTTAGGATATCATTTTGGATGGTCCCACCGATTTTTGTTTTGCTGATCCCCTGGTTCTCCGCATTGGCGATGTACATCGCCCAAATAATCGCAGCAGGACCATTAATCGTCATCGAGGTCGTGATTTTATCTAACGGGATCCCATGGAACAGCAGCTCCATATCAACGAGTGATGAGATCGCAACCCCGCATTTCCCAAACTCACCTCGTGCAAGCGGATGATCGGTATCGTACCCATATAACGTCGGATAATCAAAGGCGACACTCAAGCCAGTCTCCCCGTGTCCCAAGAGATAATGGTACCGTTTGTTTGTCTCTTCAGCACTGCCAAAGCCTGCGAACTGACGCATCGTCCACAGACGCCCCCGATACAGGTTCGGATGGACACCACGGAGAAACGGAAAGTCCCCGGGAAAACCGATATCCTTCAGATACTGTAGATCCTTGATGTCCTCCGGGGTATAGATGTTTTTGATCTCCATTTCAGAAAGATTCTTGAACTTCTGTTTCCGCTCAGGGGTTTCCTGAATTATTTTTGAGTACCGCTGTTGTTCCCATTCCAGGTGTTTTTGGTGAATCTGTTTAAGGGTTTCTTTCTTATCCATACATTTCCTCTCCCTTTCTTTTACCAATCAATTCCTTTTCTGCTCGTAACTCCTGTTTTGTAGGGATGTTTGATTTCAAGGATCTCACTGACCACATCAGCGTCTTTGACGATATCTGGTGGTGCATACCGTCCGGTTAACACCAGCTCTACGGTCTGTGGTTTTTCTTGTAGTACACGTAGGACATCCTGTAAAGCGATGAGATGATAATCCAAGGCGACATTGATCTCATCAAGGATAACAAGGTCATAGGTTCCTTTTTGTATGATGTCTTTGGCATACATAAGTCCTTTTTGCGCTAGGTCAATATCGATTTGTTCTGGTTTTTCTTTTGAGACAAACTCATCGCGTCCAAACTGGACAACCGCGAAGTTCTTGATATGCTCAAGTGCATCAAGTTCACTGTAGCGTCGCCCTTTCATGAATTGAATCATCAGGACTTTGAGGTTGTTTCCCGCTGCTCTAATACCTAACCCAATAGCAGCGGTTGTTTTCCCCTTTCCGTTCCCCGTATACACGTGGATCAATCCTTTTTTAAGCGGCATAGCGCGGTTCTTTAACCTGTATCTGTATTATATTTCTTTCTTTTACAAAAACACGGATTTTATAGAGTCGGCTTTCAGGGTCATAACAGAAACCTTTATGTTTGATGATTTTATTCCAACTCCCATGAAACTAGAACTAAATGAACAGCAGAAAATGATTCGTAGCATGGTACGGGAATTCGCAGAAAAAGAAATCGCACCACTCGCCGCTGAACTTGATAAGACCGGGGAGTATCCTACAAAAATACTTGAGAAAATGGCGAAGCTTGGCTTACTTGGTATTATCATCCCGCAACAATACGGGGGGGCTGGTCTTGACACCATCAGTTACGCCACCGTCGTTGAGGAGATATCACGGAAATGTGCATCAACAGGGGTGATTACCTCGGTTCACAATTCACTAGCAGCATGGCCTATTATGAAATACGGCTCTGAGGAACAAAAAAAGAAATATCTTCCGATTCTTGCGTCAGGTGAAAAAATCGGTGCGTTCGCAGGCACAGAGCCAAACGCTGGCTCAGATCTCGGTGCGATGAAAACCACCGCCGTATTGAAAGGGAATCATTATATCATCAATGGAGACAAGACGTTTATCACCAGTGGCCCAAAAGCAGGAATTATCCTCGTGTTCGCAGTCACTGATAAAAACGCGGGGACAAAAGGGATGAGTGCATTCATCATCGAAAACACCTTCAAAGGGTATAAGGTCGGCAGCATCTTTGATAAACTCGGGATAAACGCATCGCAGACCTCTGAGCTTCTCTTCGAGAACATGGAGGTTCCCAAAGAGAATCTTTTAGGCAAAGAAGGCGAGGGTTTCAAGATCGCACTTAGCACCCTTGACGGCGGGAGAATCGGGATAGCAGCCCAGGCTGTCGGTATCGCACAAGCAGCACTGGATGAAAGCATTTCGTATTCCAAACAGCGAGAGCAGTTCGGTAAACCCATTGCAAAGTTCCAGGCGATCCAATGGATGATCGCAGATATAGCGACTCGGATAGAGGCGGCACGATTCCTGGTCTATAACGCGGCGTACACGAAAGACAAAGGTGAACGATTCTCAAAGGAAGCAGCGATGGCTAAATTGTTTGCCTCAGAAACCGCGATGGACACCGTCATCAAAGCCGTGCAGATCCATGGTGGATACGGGTACACAAAGGAGTACATGGTAGAGCGATTATTCAGGGATGCGAAGATCACAGAGATCTACGAGGGTACCTCTGAGGTGCAACGGATGGTCATCTCTGCGAATCTGCTTGGATAAAGACCCTTTCTTTATACATCATATTAAATACTAATTTCAATGAGACAGGTGAAAAAAACATGGGGGAGTTTGAGTACGAAAAAGCCTATGCCGCATGGAAATGGAACATTCCAAAAAACTACAATATCGGTGCTGATATTATCGATAAACATGCGACGTCGAAGAACAAAAACAAGGTCGCACTCTACTGGCAGAACACTGCAGGCAAGACTGCTTCGTACACGTTTTTGGAGATGAAAAATCTTACCAACAAGTTTGGGAATGTCTTGCGAAACCTTGGGTTAAAAAAAGGCGACCGGTTTTTGATCCGTCTTCCCAACGTTCCTGCGTTTCAGATATCGTTTCTTGGTGGGGTCAAGATCGGTGCGGTACCAATCCCCTCCAGTGTCATGTTCCGTGAACACGAGGTGGAATATCGGATCAATGACAGCAGTGCCAAAGCAGTGATTACGACCCCAAGGTTTGTCAAAGAGGTGCATGCGGTAAAAAAGAACTGCAAGACCCTGCAACATATCATTGTAATCGGAGACGCACAAACCGATGAACTCTCTTTTGATGATTTGATGAAGGAATCCTCGTCTCATCTTGAAGTAGAACCGACGAAGTGTACTGATGTCGCGTTTTTCTGTTATACGTCTGGGACGACTGGGAACCCGAAAGGTGCGGTGCATCTGCATCAATGGGTCCCCGGCAATGACCCTAGTGTCCTGTTCTGGCAGAATGGCCTTGAAACCGATCTTATTGCCCATACCGGTGATCTGAACTGGATCTACCCGCTGGGGAACGGGTTTTTATTCATCTGGCGATGGGGTATTTCTTCATTTGTCTATGATGGGAAGTTCGACCCGGTGCATTGGTTTGAACTTTTAGAAAAATACAAGGTGACGAACCTTGCATCAGTACCGACAGCGTATCGGATGTTTCTGACGGTAAAAGACGCGGAGAAAACCTATGATCTCTCCTCGTTGCGTCATTGTATCTCTGCTGGTGAACCCTTAAACCCTGAGGTCATTAAGGAATGGAAACGACGGTTCAGGTTGGATGCCTATGATGGGATCGGGATGACAGAGATGATGGTGTATCTCTCCAACATGAGAGGGATGAAGCTGAAACTAGGGTCTTGTGGAAGACCACAACCTGGTCATGTCTGTGCGATTTTCGATGAGAACAAAAAACCAGTTCCTGTTGGTGAATCAGGTGTCCTTGCGGTGAAGAAAACAGACCCGGGGCTTTTCAGGGAGTATTGGAACAAGCCAGAGAAAACCAAGGAAAGCTTCAGCGGTGAATGGTTTCTCAGCGGTGATATCCTGTATCAGGATGAAGAAGGGTACTTTTGGTTCAGCGGCCGGAACGATGATCTCATCAAAGCAAGCGGGTATCGGATTTCACCATTTGAGGTTGAATCCGCAATCATCTCTCATCCTGAGGTGTTGGAATGCGCCGTGGTCGCAAGCCCTGATCTGATGCGAGGGACCATTATTAAGGCCTATGTGGTGCTTCGCAACCATAGGAACGCATCAGAAAACATGGTCAAAGATATCCAGGAGCATGCCAAGACGGTTGCTGCTCCGTATAAATATCCTCGGGAAATCGAGTTCGTCACAGAGCTTCCTAAGACGCAGAGTGGGAAAATCAAAAGGAAGGAGTTACGGGAGTTAGAAAAACAAAAGAAAGGAGTGTTGAAATGAACATAATCGTATGTGCGAAACAAGTCGTTGATGTCGCAGAAATTAAGGTGGATTCATCGACGAAGAAACCGATTCTGATTGGTGTTCCAAAAAAAATAAGCGACATGGATAAAAACGCTTGTGAAGAGGCTATTAAAATCAAAGAAAAACATGGTGGCAAAATCACGGTCGTCACCGTTGGGGCTCCTGATGCGAAGGAACGGATAAAAGAGCTACTGGCGATGGGTGCGGATGAAGCAGTCTTAGTCAGCCCACCAGAGAAAGCGGATTATTATGTGATCGCCCATCTGTTAGCCGGTGCGATCAAAAAGCTTGGAGCCTATGATATCATCATTTGTGGTGAGGCATCCATTGATATGTTCTCCGCTCAGATGGGCCCGCGTATCGCAGGGTTGCTGAATATCCCGCAGATAACCTATGCGCAGCAGGTGACCGTTGAACAAAACAAGGTGGTTTCAGAAAAAAACCTTGGGGAAAAAGCAGTCACCATGGAATCGTCGTTTCCTGTTTTGCTGACCATGACAAAGGAAAGTAATCAACCACGGCTCCCCAGCCTTATGGCAATCCTTGCTTCGTCTTCGAAACCGATTCATGAATGGTCAGCAACTGATGTGTCCACAGGAGCTCTGCATCCAAAGGTGCATACCATGGACATTAAAGGAATCCCGATGCAACGGAAGAACATCATCTATCAAGAGGATCTTGATTCCTCCATTGGTAAACTCGTTGACGAACTAGCAAAAGTTGGAGTGTTGAGGTGATCCCTATGGTAATTGTCTATTCTGATGAGAGGAAATTAACCTTGGAACTATTGCATAAAGCTAGTGATCTTGGGAAAGAGCTTCATAAGAAAGTCATCGCAGTACTGATTGGGTCTGAGGATGCGGCAAAAGAGTATCTCGAGCATGGCGCTGACGTTGTGATTGTTGTCGAAACCTCACAACATGAGTTCAAAGCAGAGGAGTACAGCAGCATTCTTCAGAGTATCATGAAAGAACATAAGAATGAGGTTATCCTGATTGGTTCGAATAAAAATGGTAAAGAACTTGCTGGGCGGCTTGCTGCAAAACTCGATGCTGGCTGCGTTATGGATTGCATAAAGGTGTACATGCATGAGGGGAAACTGACCACTGAACGGGTCGTGTACAGTGGCAATGCTATCGCGGTGGAAGAGTTCAGCTCTCCCCCTCAGATTGTGACGATCCCTTCGAAGGTGTTTGACCCGTTACCAAAGAACCCGGATCACAAGGGGGAAATCATTAAAAAGAAAATCGAAGCTGAACAATCACCTTCAAAAATCCTCAAAGTCCATGAGATGAAATCAGAGGGTGTGAATGTTGAGGAAGCACAAATCATTGTCTCCTGCGGTCGCGGGTTTAAAAAGAAAGAAGATATCAAGCTCGTCAGTGAGCTCGCTGACGTCCTTAAAGGCAGGACTGTGGGTTGCTCTCGTCCTATCGCCGCGGACCTGAAATGGCTCTCTGAGGATCATTGGATCGGGTTATCGGGCCATAAGGTGAAGCCAAAGCTGTATGTCGCCTGCGGGATCTCCGGTCAGATCCAGCATATCGCAGGGATGCGTGACTCTGGTGTAATTGTCGCAATTAACAAAGACCCTGAGGCGTTAATCTTTAAATCCGCTGACTATGGGATCGTCGGTGACCTCTACGAGGTTCTGCCGAAGTTGACTACGGCGATAAAGGAAAAAATAGGGTGACGTACGTCAGTTTCATCTCCTAGAATCATCATTCATTTATCTCTATCTTCCTTGGATAAGTAATCGATATGAGTAGAAACAACGATGTAAAACTTATTTCACAACTTCCGAAAGAAAAACTACCTGACTATATCTTTCTGCAGCTGCGAAACCTCTGGGCTGTGGATGGATTATATTTCCTTGGGATAGAAGAAACCTCAGGAACAGAGGTAGCCACAAAGATTGATGCCCAGGTCTGGGAAGTCATGGGGAAAATCGAGGCACGGAAACTCAAGGAATTCCTAGAGATCACCAAGACCGATATCCCATCGATGATGAAGGCATTGCAATACTCCACCTGGGCTCTTGACCTTGAAGACAAAGAAGTCACCGTAGAGAAAGACTCTGCCGTGATCCGAAACGTTCGCTGTCGAGTCCAACACACCCGACTCAGCAAACTCAGCAAAGGACTACCAGAGTTTGGCTGTAAACCGGTTCGTTTTGGGTTTCTCAAAGCGTTTGCAAAAGAATTCAACCCAGACATTATTGTGAAATGCATACTCTGTCCACCAGACCAACACCCTGAGGATCTCTGGTGCCAATGGGAATTCACCTATACGGAGTAATGAGGTATGAAAACATCAAAAGAGTATAAAGAAAGCCTTCGAAAGATGCGATCAAACATCTACAAATTCGGAGAACTTATTAAGGATGTCACCACCCATCCTGCGACAAAACGAACCATTGAAGGACATGGACAGATTTTTGACGAGGCACAAAAACCAGAATTTAAAGATATTCTTACGACAACGTCTCAGTTCTCCGGTGAACCCATCTCACGGTATCTTTCCATCATCCAAGGCCCTGAGGATATGATAGCAAACGTCCGAATGAAACGACTCATGTTCGTTCAATTTAACGGGAACCTGTACCGGTGGACGGTGTGCAGGGTTTAATGCGATCAACGCGATGTGGGCGACGACCTACGACATGGACCATGAGCTAGGGACCACTTATCATATACGACTGCAGACCTGGTTGAAAGAGGCACAGACGCAAGATATCACCTTAGCTGGTGCACTCACCGATCCGAAAGGGGACCGCTCAAAAACACCATCGCATCAATGCGACCCTGACCTCAACCTGCATGTTGTTGAACAACGCAATGATGGTATCGTCGTCCGAGGTGCGAAAGTCATGATCTGCGGTGTCGCTGCCGCAAATGCACTCTTTGTTATGCCAAGGACCGGGTATAAAGACGAAGATAAGGACTACGCGATCTCGTTTGTCATCCCTCGCGATGCTGAGAATTTGACTGTTGTGGAGACACGACGCCCCAGTGATACCAGAGAGCAAGAAGAAGGATTCGACGCCCCCGTTGATATCGGGGGGATCACGCAATCATATCTCCTGTTCGAGGATGTCTTTATCCCAAATGAGTGCGTGTTCGTGTGCGGAGAATATCAATACTCTATGAAAGCAGTGAT
>Ga0307379_10009201_pt1 | contig 13224 bp, 11 predicted proteins | sample UN2MG_FD_202237 | JGI IMG/M metagenome (GOLD analysis project Ga0307379, IMG submission 202237) | Soil microbial communities from Risofladan, Vaasa, Finland - UN-2 | ecosystem: Environmental > Terrestrial > Soil > Coastal area > Acid sulfate soil | place: Finland: Risofladan, Vaasa | collected...
CCCAGGTTACCAGCCCCAATTAGCCGTCCGTGGCAAATTGGGGCTGGTTCATTGCTGCGGCTGGCGCCTCCACAAATCAGATTAGGCCAATTCACCGAGTGCTTGTGTTTTGGCTGATTCTCACGGTGGGTTGGGATTTGGCTCAATGTCCCCTACTGAGTGTAGATTTCCAATAATTACCGTGTCTATTGACAACCGTAACCTAAAAGGTTACATTGCATAAGTGATTAAAAGTTTCGATCACAAAGGATTAGAGAAGTTTTTCTACGATGGAGGTAAGAGGGGCATTCAACCTGCACATGCACAGAAAATTGCAGATATCTTAGATAGGCTCCATGCCTCAGTAACAGTACAGGATATGAACTATCCAGGTTCAAATCTACATCAGCTGAAAGGCAAATTGAAAGGAGTATGGAGTGTAAAAGTATCCGGCAATTGGCGGATACCTTTCAAGTTCATAGAAGGCAACGCCTACGTGGTCGATTATAAGGACTATCATTAGGAGGATCGACATGCCCGTAAGGAAAAGACAGCCAACCCATCCGGGTGGTATTCTTAAAAGACATTATTTGGAGCCTCTGTCTTTGTCTATTTCAGAGGTGGCTGGCGACTTAGGTGTATCAAGAAAAACGCTATCGAAAATCGTCAACGAGAGAGGGTCTATTACACCGGAGATGGCCCTTAGGCTTTCGAAAGCATTCAACACATCTGCTGAAATGTGGTTGAATCTTCAAACCAATTTTGATCTATGGGTTGCATCACGTAAATCTGGAGATTGGGAGAAAATAAAAACCCTTGTACCTGCCTGAAGTGGCCTGTCACGGTAGAACAGCCGGTTACCCAACTGCCCCCGCACAGATCCCGGCGTGCGGAACTCCCGCACCGGGCTCTTCAACAGTACTCGCTTCCGCATTCTCCAGTGCCGGTTCTCCTGAATCCATTCTTTAAAGGTCCGTAGGCTCTTTCGAAAACTCGTCCTTGAGGTCCTGCGTTTGATGAGGTCTCGCACTTTGCGATCCACCGCCCATCGAAACTCGAATCCTAGGAACTCGAAAAAGGCCTTCTCCTCTTTCCTGAACCGGGTGAACCTGATGATCCTGGTTTTGTCCTCTGCCAGTTTTAGGCCGAACTTCCCGAGCCGGCCTCTCAGAGCTTCGTAAAACCTGTCCGCATCCGCCTTGTACCGAAAGGCACAGACGAAGTCATCGGCATACCTACACAGATATGCCTCCCCTTCGCATCGAGGCTTCACTACTTTCTTCATCCAGAGGTCCAGCGCGTAGTAGAGGTATATATTCGCTAGCACGGGGCTAACGATCCCTCCCTGGGGTGTACCTGTCACCGGATGAATGATCCTACCGTCGGTATCCAGCACGCCAACCTTCAACCATTTCCTGATCAGATTCAAGAATGCCTTATCGTCAATTCTCTGCTCCAGCATCCTGATCATCCAATCATGGTCGATGTTGTCGTAGAATCCTTTGATGTCGGCCTCCACGACGTAGGTGTACTTTTCCCAGAACAGCGTATCGGTGATATCTTTCACCGCATCCAGGGGACCGAGCTTCGGTCGGTACCCAAAGCTGCATGGTAGAAAGTCCTGCTCGTAGATGACGGTTAAGATCCTCGCTGCTGCCGATTGCACCAACTTGTCTTCCAGGGCCGGAATGCCCAACGGTCTCTGCCGTCCCTCGGCTTTCGGTATATACACCCTCCGCACCAATTTCGCCTTGTACCGCTTCTCCTTCAGCCGTCTGACCAGATCTCTGATGTTTTCTATGAGACTTCCCTCATACTCAGCTGCCGTTACCCGACCCACTCCCGAGGAGGCATTTTTGTTGATATCACTCCACGCCACCAGGAGCATCTCTTCGTTGATCAGCCGGTACACATCACAGAAGCGATACGTCCCGTCCTGTCTTGCCTTCTTCGCTATTCCTTGCAGTGAGGTTTGCACATGTTCTCTGACCCGACTGTCCAGCATATGTTTCCTTTGCAAGCTGCGTACTGCCGTCAGCCCCTTTCCCATGTAGCCGGCTCTCCCGATCCTTCAGAGTACTATGAGCTGATCCGACTCCCTGTCTACCCCAAGGAGAGAGAACCTTTGAGTGTCCTATCCATCGGTCTACCTCGTTTTCCCTTGGTTAGACCTACCAACTCGGCTGCATTTCTGCAGTCGATCGGAGATGACAGGGTCTCCCAAGTTCTTCGACGCTTCTCTACATACATGCCGTGCTCTAAAGACCCCGGCAGGCCTTCCGGAAGCTCGCCTGTTGCGCTCCCTTCGTGTTGGCTTCTGCTGCCCTTAAGACATCGCCACCTGCTTCAACTACCCTAACGGGGCTGAATGTGCTTCGGGGAGTGCGTGCTCCCCTACGGCCTATATGTTTCCCTGTGTACGCTTCATCTGTTTTGTTCGATGTTATCCCCTCCCCTGATTGGCGGATTCGGCTACTCTCCCTGAGCAGCCTCCCACTGTCCTTTACGCATCCGGGATGGATGCCCAAACGGAGATCCGGATAATTATCTCCTCCACAGACGCAACACTCGGTATGGGCGGCTGGCTAAGCCTTACCCAGTCGGGACTTTCACCCGACAAGAAGCGCCAAGCTTACTCTTGGCGCACAAGGGTGGGGTACTTTTATGAAAACAATAGGACTTATCGCACCTGATTCAAATCGACCTTGACTCTCTTTTCCTTAACAGCCGCTGCGATCAGGTTGAACTGAAGTTATATCTCATCTAGTATTTTGTTGTATTCATCGACGGTTAGATCAATTTCCCGCAATATCTCCCTTATCAGAGGTCGGGCCAAAACCCTTCCTCTGTGATGAGGTATTGTGGTTGTTCGACCATCAGAATGTCTGTAGAAAATATGGCTGCCCTTCTGCCTTACACTCTCAAATCCAAGGGTAAAAAGCACTTTCTCTAATGTTTTCGCATCGACGATTCTGAGTTTGCTCAACGTCCAACTTCTATCTCTTGTATGCCTACGAATTCCGGTATTTCGTTCAATGACTCAGGATCCATCTCCTCCAGACAAAGCTCCAATACTTCCTTAAGGTTCTTGTGCAACTCATCGAGCGTTTCTCCTTGAGTGTGAGCTCCAGGTATACCAGGAACGATGCCGACGTACAATCCGGTCTCTGAATCTTTTTCGATATAGGCGGCTATCTTTTTCATAGTCTGAAGGCTCCCTGCTACATAGACGTATATATTAGGGATTCTAGATCCAAAAAAGCCTTGAGTCAACTGCTAGTCGGCCAGGCGATTCCACTGTGAATAGACGTTGAGTGTTCCCACGGGGTGCAGGTTGGCAACCACCCGGGCCTACCCGGCAAGAATAGAGTAATCGTGTCTGGTACGGTTACTTTGAAAGTACCTTCAATTCTTCGCGAATAACTTTACGTACTGTTTTTTCGAGATCGCTATCTTTAAGATTTGTATATTCGCGTAAAGCTTCGTTTATGAGAGTCTGATAGTTTCCGCCTCCTCGTCTATGAACCTGGTCCCGGAACCAATTCAAAATGTCCGTATCGACCCTAATGGTTATTCGGGTCTTACTTGGAGAAGGCTTAACTACAGGACCCTGCTTCGCTTTCTCGAAATTATTTTCTTCTTTGCTCATAAATATTCCTCTCTACCTTTGTAGCATGTCGCGCTGAGATTAAGCGTGTATCATCTCCCCGATACGTATATACCACGACGATAATCCGGCCAAGAAAATCCGAACCTACAGTTGCTAATCGCTGTTCAGTTCTAACGATTTCCTGTTTGGTAGTCAGCGCCCATTCATCTTCAAAGATACCAACGGCGTCCGCAAAATCGATCCCCTGCTTCTTGCTGTTGAGATTGGCTTTCTTTGGATCCCATTGATAATCCATAATTAAGTGTATGCACATACTGTGCACATGTCAATAGGAATCAAAGATAATAGAGCGAAGATACGGCAGTAATGTCGCCGAATGTTGCGTTAGCCGACAGGCAATTCCGCCGAAGAGCAGAATTTCTATCACAGAAAAATCTCCCAATGTGCGATTTCGACAGATGCAGAAATCGCTCCCCGTTCTGCTTTCTAAAATAACGACAAGCGTCGTTTTACTTCAGTCAAGCTCCCGGTTCTTTCCACTCGGAAAATATTCTCCGGACTTCTTCCTCCACTTGTTCCCGGGCATCCCATCTCTCATAGCCTCCGGCCAGAAGCTCATCGTATTTTGTCTCGGCATGTCGGATACGGGCCGTAATGGCCAGGTGCACCGCTTCCTCGTCAAGGCTCTTCCCTGCCGCCGAGCGACCGATCCGGCCGCTGTATTTGAGACAGGCATGCTCGGCTATAGCTGTCTCTTTTCCGGCAGAGCATCCGGGAAAAAGCTCCCTGCCGATTAGCCCTGAGTATATTACTGTGATCGTCGGGTCAATAGGTTTTGCAGAGTCCCACCGTCTAAGAAAGTTTCAAAGAACAGAAAAAACAGATATTTTCTTTTCCCATAGGTGAGGGCGTGCTACAATAGCAGCCCCAATAGCAACCCCTTCTGGGGAGTTGGCGATGCTTCAGCACCGAATTTTGATGAAAACGGCGATGTTGTTGGTTGTTTCCTGTCTGGTGTTTTTTCTTGGCTGTTCTCAAACAAGACAGTCAACACAGCCCACCGAAGAAAATACTCTGCAGCTCTATCTCGCAGCGAGGAAATACTACTCAGAACAGAGGCTCGATGCAGCTCTGGAGCTGCTTCTCGAGAACCAGGAGCAGGCACCCGACTTTATCCAAAACTCCTTTCTGCTTGGGAAAGTATACTATTTCATGAACGACTTCCCGCAGGCAGAAAACTGTTGGCAGCATGCCTTGAAGATCAATCCCTGCTATCTGGATACCCGGAAGTGGTTGGCCCGCCTGTTCCTGCAGCAAGATAGAACAGCGGAAGCGGGAAGTATTCTTGCGGATGCCCTGGCGGTCAGCTCGGAAGATCCTGAATTGTTGATTCTTATGGCAAAGGTGAAGCGCAAGCAGGAGGACCTGGCCGGAGCGATTGAGCTGTATCAGAAGTCCCAGGCCTTTACAGAAAGATTGTCCGAAGCTTCCATCGGTCTGGCAGAGATCTACTACGGTTTCGGGTTGAAGGATCGTGCCGAGCTGGAGCTCAAGAAGGCACTGTATCTTCTCGGCGACGACTCGGGCATCTCTCTTTCTGTTGCGACAACCTTGGACCTGTTGGAACAGGCTGATGGTCGGAAGGTAGCTCCATGAAGAGGTGCTGCCTGCTCGTCGGAGTTGTGCTGTTCCTCAGCTCGTGTCTGCTTTTTGAAACCCGAAGAGTTCAGGATCTGTACGTCCAATCCGACTACACCGATCAGATCAAGCATGCCCAGCTGGTCCTGGATTCAATCTCCGTACAAAAGGGGTTCGCTTCGCCGCATCTGGAAGCCAACGCCGACTATATTCTTCGCCTCCTCTTGGCTGGAAATACACAAAAACTCCGTCAACCCGGGAAGCCCTTGCGGATCAGAGCTCTGATAAAGGAGGAAGAGTTTTCCCGAGATTTTCAGACCCGCAATACGGTAACCGTCGAATTGTCCGTATTCGATCCAAGATCGAGCAAACCTGTTGCGATCGCCCTGTTCAGCGAGAATACCAGGGAGACGATAGACTCTTATGCCTACCTGCACTCGATCATTCGCCGAGCGATTCGTCATTTGACTCGGTGACCGGTTGACAGATGGGCAGCTGCAATCACCGATGTAGATTTCCAGCCTTTTTCCACATCAGTTATGCGCTTCTTGTGATGGCGGCTCTTTCCTACGGCCAAACCAACGATTCTTTTCGATCAATCGCAAACCCGGTATTGCCCGTGGCCGCGGTTCCGACAGATCGGGCAATCCAAATCGATATAGACGAAGCCCTGGAACGTGCCGTTGAAAGCAGTGATGTTTTAGGCTTCGCCCGGCTGGACTATAGGATCGGGGTTGTCCGGCACGGTTTAAGTCTGCGCAGCTTTCTGCCGGATATCACCTTCGGCTACACACAGGAAGATTCCGTAGCCTATTACGCGCCGGATAGCCATCTACGAAGGATTTCCTTGGGGGTCGATCAGCTGCTGTACGCCGGGGGAAGGCGAATCCATCAACGCAGGATGCTGGCCGATCAGCTGGCCATACAGAAGAGCAATATCGAGAAGATGGAGCGGGAACTGCGTCTCGAGGTGGTGAATCGGTATATCGAAATCCTCAAACTGAAGCTGCAGATCGCGATTCTCGAGGAGAATCTGGCAGCTGGAGAAAAACAGATCACCATTGCCGAGGAGGAGTTGCGCTTGGGGGAGATCACCCGGCTCGATTATGTGGAGATCGTGTTGGCCGTGCAAGACCTGGAAATCGAACTGGCTTTATTGAGACAGGAAGAGAAGCGCCTGGTCTTCGAAGTCAAAGAATTGCTGGGCATCGAGGCGAACAGGGTGGTGGAGTTGGCGGGAACCATCAACTCCAGTTTTGAGGGACTGCTGAAAGTGGAGGATGTACAGTATTACATCGATGCTGCTCGAAAAAATAGTTTCGAGCTTCAGCGACGAGACTCGGAGCTCGCCGCACTACAGGCTGCTTTGCGGCAGGCTCAGAACAGCTGGTTGCCCAGGGTTTCCACCCAGGCGGAGATAAGTGTTTCCGGCGAAGGTTTCCCCCTCGTGAGTCCGGGTTTTTCTTTGGGGCTGAGCCTGGATTTCAGCACCCCTTTCATTCCTTTCCGCACCGGAATCTCCGCAGGAAGCGATGCAATCGGCGAACGTTCGCTGGGGATGACCTCATCCGCGGATGTAGGGGAGAACCTGGAGGGAGTGCAGTCGGTACGAATCGCCGGAATCGATCTCCAAAAGGCTCAAGCCGAGATGCAGAGTTCTAAGCTGAGACTCGAGTTCTCCGTGCGGCAGCAGTTGGAGACCAGATTCCATCTGCTTGAAAACCTACGGTTGGAAATCGAAAAACTGCAGTTACAGATCCAGAGACAGGCGATACAGGCCTTGATGCTCGAGATTGGGGAGATCACCCGTCTCGAATATTTACACAGTGGAATTGAATTGACTCGACTGCGGATCGAGCAGCTTTCCCGGATTGTATCGCTCTTTCAATTGGAAACATCCCTGCTCGCCCTGTGTGGCTTGGACCTGCTGGAAAGCAGCCACAACTATATCCTCCTCGCCGAGGAAGGGAGGTGAAATTGACAGCTGGTGAACGGATCCGGACAATCGCACTGTCCGCCTGCTTCCTGTCCCTGTTGCTGTGGAATCAAGGATGCGCAGACAGGAGTGAACAGACCGGTGCGTACGAAACGCAGGTTCGCAAAAAGATTCGGGTGGCCCACTCCCGCCTGCAGACCGTCCGGCCCGTTTTGGAGACTTTTGGTACGCTGGTCTACCACAGCAAGGCGGATATCTATCCGGGTATTGACGGGACCATAGAGAACGTCCTGGTCGAGGAAGGACAGCGAGTGTCCATAGGTCAGAGCCTTGCTCTGTTTTCCAAAGAAAGGCTTCTCACCAACCGTGATCAGATCGAGGCGGAGGTCGCATCGAAACAAGCCCTTCTGTCTCTGGCAGAAGAGAGACTGCGGGAGGGAAAGAAGGCTGTAGAAGCCAATATCCTAGAAATTCAAAAAGCCAAAGCGGATTTGGCGCAGCGAGAGGCGGAGTACAACAATATCGCCAAGATCTATTCGAACAAGAAACGCGTGCATGAAGCGGGCGGGATATCCTCAGGAGAATTGGAGGCCCTCCGGACCCGGTTGGTAGCTGCTCAGATGGAGCTTGTACGGGCGGAAAAAGATCTTGAGATCCAGCAAATCGGTTTTCGAAATGAAGACATCTTGGCGGCAGGTCTGAAAGTACCCGAAGAGGATCAGCAGCGGAAGATGGTGTTTGCAGACATCAATACCCGAATGCTGCTTGCGGAGCGGCGAGTCGCCGAGGCGGAGCTCGGAGCTGCCCGTGCGGAGCTCCGCCGCGTCATAATGATGCTGGAGGAGACTGTTGTGGAGGCTCCGATCGAGGGAATCGTAGGAATGCGATTCGTTGAGGTGGGGGAAAAAGCCGGTCGAGACACTCTGCTTTTTACCCTGTTCGACACAGACACCGTGTATGCACAGGTGGAGGTGGCTGAGAGTGACCTGATGGGTCTGCGGGCGGGACAGGAAGCAGACATTCACTTTGAAGCTGACCTTCAACAAACGATCAAGGGGGCGATCGAGCTCATCTCTCCGTACATCAATCCCCAAACACGAACAGCTCGGGTGCGCATAAGCTTGGACAATTCAAGAGGCGATTACATTCCAGGGATGTTTGCACGGGTACGGATCTTTACCGGTGAGGCCAAGGAGCAGGTTACGGTTCCGTACCAGGCGGTTCTGACCGATCCCCAGGCCCTTCCTGCCGGGAACGCAGTTGTCCATGTGGTTCGAAACGAGCGGGCATTCCGGCAGGAAGTGGTCGTCGGACAACGGGTAGGGGATTCCGTTGTCATCTTGGAAGGTCTTAAGGAAGGGGAAGCGGTCGTTCTTGATTCCTCGCTGGGATTGCGGGATGGAACGGATGTGGAGGTAGTACCGTGAACAGACCGACGTTCTCGATCTTGGCTGTTATTGCTTCTCTTTCCCTGCTCTCATGTGGCCTGATCCTCGAGTTCCCCGACACCTCAGGCATCGAATACTACCCCAGAGTCGAAAATCAAATCCTCACAACCGGTGAGAACCCTCACATACGATTTGATTTCGAGGCTGACAGAGATTCGGTGGAAGCCGTATTCACCGTCAAGGACGAGGAGGGAGTCAGACCCGGGATTTATCATTGGGATGGGCAAGCCGTGCAATTCCAGGCCGTACCGGAACTGATCCCCGGCAGACGGTACGTACTCTCGTTCTCCGGAAGCTTCTACGACACTCGGGGCCTCGTATACTCGGTAAACCGGATCATCCCGTTCTACTACCTGGTGAGCAATGAGTCGGGGCCCTACGTGGTGAGCACGAATCCGGGGCAGGGGGAGACGATTGCCACGGAAACCAGCCTGCGCATTCTTTTTTCAAAGGACATCGATCCTGCTTCATTGGCTCGGGGGCTCAGCATCGATCCATATACGGACACAACCGCTGTCTGGGAAAACGGAACCACTGAGCTGGTGCTGACACCGAAGGAGCGGTGGAAGCACTGCCGGCGCTACACGATTGAGTTCTCCGAGGAGATCCTGGATATCGACGGAATCCCCCTGGCAGAGCGGAAAGAAGTGGTATTCTGGGTACAGGAGGATGTGGAAGCGCCCTTTGTTGTCAGTATAAAACCTGCCTTCAATCTGCCGGCTCAGCTCTATCCGGAGACCGGCGGCAGCCTCGAAGAGGATATAGATCTCGAGAGTGCGTTGCGCGCCGCATTCAGCGAAGCCATGGAACAAAGTGGCACCGAGGCCGCCTTGATCTTAGATCCTCCCGTATCCGCCATCCCCGTCTGGTTGGATGCTCTGACCCTGGTTTTGGTGCCGGAAGTTGGATTTGCCCCGGACACCGACTATCTTCTAGACTTCACAGCGGAAGCTGTCGACCTGGTGGGGAATTCCCTCGAGCTCTTTGAACCTGTCCGTTTTCGCACGATCTCCGGACTGATCGAGGTCAGCACCGAGCTTGTTCATGACGGGATCATCCTGGGTCCAGGGGATTATACGACTGCAACGGGAATTGAAATCAAACCCTACCCGATCACTTCAAACTATGACTACAACTTTGTATTCGATTTTGCAGGGGCGGTGTTTGACAGCAACAGCGAGAAAATGGCGGTTCAGGAGGCGATCTCTCTTATCTGCCTTTTCCCCTACGATGGGGTGACAAATCCGATAGCCACCGGTTTCTCCTGGACGGCAGACAGCCGGCTCAGCATCACCTTTTCGGATCTCCAGCCATCCACAAGCGCTCAGTGTATCTACTATCTACTGTGCATTCGGGGTGATCCGGGGGGGGTGGGCACAGACGACGGTAGGCGGCTGGAAACCGATCTCGAGCAGCTGCTTATCGCCGCGGTGGAGTAAAGGAGGACAGGGATGAGTATGAAATGCTCCCATTATCGCCAAGCCCCTCGGCGGAAAATTTCAGCTGGTGCTGATTTGCATCGCTTCATGACCCGAGTTATCCGATGGTGTACGGTTGTGATCTTGTTTGTCGTCTTTTGCAGTTGTTCTTTTGTCGCCGAACTGCTGAATATGGAAGCGGCGCAGATCATATCTTGGTCTCCGAAACGGGAATGTGTAGCGGTGGAAGAGGTTCCCTACATTACTGTCTGCTTTTCGAACACCATGAACAGGCCTCTTTGTGAAGAGGCATTTTCTTTGACCAAAGACGCCGACAAGGTGCGGGGGAACTTTGCCTGGAGGGAGCAAGACAGTGTACTGGTTTTTTCTCCGGCAGTACCCGTTTCCAAAGGATGCCGCTATGCCCTGACGGTGGCTGCTACAGCCGAGGATATCTACGGCAATTCCCTTGCCGAACCCTTTACGTTTGAATTTGTCACAGGAGAAGAGCTGATCCCTCCGGAAGTGCTCTCCCATGCGCCGGCCGACGGAGCGGCCGGGATATCGCCTCGGGAATCTATACGCGTTGTTTTCTCCGAACCCATTGACGAGGCGAGTTTTTACAGCGGCTTTTCTCTTTTCCCCTCGGTCAGCGGCGGGTTCCTGTGGTTTTCGGAAGGAGCGGAAGTGCATTTTCTACCCGTTGCGGATTATCAATTCGGGAGGAGCTATGAGGTGGTACTGAGCCGGGAGATATCCGACAGATCGGGAAACCGACTTGCAGAGGATTTTCATTTCAGTTTTCGAGTACAAGAGGTGATTGAGCCGTCAATAGTATCGGTGGAAACCGTGGAAGGCGGCCGGGTCCTCGTGCCGACCCAATCCGGAGGCGGCATCGATCCATCCTTGGAAATCGAGAAAAATGAGAAATTTCTGCTGACCTTTTCTAAAGTCCTATCGGAGGAGCAGAAGATCGATCTGCTCAACGTCGATCCTCACACCACCTTCACGGCAACCTGGAATGCTGAGAACAGATCCTGCATTCTCGGTTTTGCAGAATTCCTGCTTTGGAACCAGGTGTACAGGATAGAGGTGCTCGGGCAAACCTATACCTTTGTGATCAACGGTCCGAACTCTATACCGATCACGGTAACAGGGATCAGCTATTGCGCAGATCTGGAGGCTCCACCCGGAGTTGATAAGTTTGTTCCCCTTCAGTTCGCCGGCAACTATGATTTCAGTGACTCTGTGGTCCCCGCATTCGATTTTCATCTTCATCATGCCGAGGGCGCGCAGATCGACCTGGGATCCCTTCTCAAGTCTCTTGATATCACAATCACCCCCGCTTGCATCTCCCTTGTACCAATCGATATAAGAATCTCACCGTTGGCTATAGATCCACAACCCCTGCCGGCTTCCGACGAGAGCGTGGCGCGCTTTTTCTGCACCTTGATCGAAGACCCTGCTGTTTCGGGTACGATTACTTTTCGACTGGATACAACGCTGCAGGACAACCTCTCCAATCACCTGGCAGAGGATTTTGTGCTGCTCGTAAACAACTAGGTTGACACGAAGGTGAAACTGGTCAGGAGAGCGGCCGAGCATCCCGTTTCAGTGCTTATGGTCTATGCTGCGATTATAAGCTTCGGGCTCCTGTCCTTTGCTCAGTTGAATCAGGAATTGCTGCCGAGCCTGCCCGTGCCCGCAGCCCGCGTCATTACGGAGTATCGGGGCATTCCAGCGCCGGAGATCGAAACTCTGGTTACTATCCCGGTGGAAAATGCCCTATCCTCCGTGAAGGCTGTTCGAGAAATCAGCTCTGTCAGCAAGGATGAGCTGTCCGCTGTAAATCTTCTTTTCGATTGGGGAGTGGATCGACAACAGGCTGCGGTGGAGATCAGAGAGAAAATCGATGCACTGTATCCCTTTCTCCCCCATGGGGCTGACAAGCCGTTGGTATTTGCGACCGAAGATATTTCTGACCAACCGGTGCTCACGTTGGCCGTGGTCCCCACGTCGGGAGGTAGGATTCGGGATATCAGCAATCTCGTACGGGGAGAACTTGCTACAAGACTTCAACAGATTTCCGGAGTAGCCTCATTGCGTATCGTAGGGCTTGAGGAAGCGGAGATCAAGGTCGATGCGGATGGACAAAAGTTGGCAGCCGCGGGAGTGCCCCTACAGGTGGTGGCCCACATTGTGGCTTCTTCGATATATAATGCTCCTCTGGGAACGGTGATTGAGGGTGAGCGGGAGTATCTGGTCAAAGCGACGACAGACGTAGACACCGTAGAAGAGATTCGTCAGATTCCGGTTGTCACCGCCGGTGACGGGTCCGTAGTTCCGGTCGAAGAGTTCGCCCACGTCTATTGGGATATGAGAGAACGAACGTCTTTTTTCCACTTCAACGGAAGGGAAGCCGTCGGCATCTTTGTCTCAAAAACGCCGGATAGCGGAAGCCTGAATACAGTTCGGAATGTACGCAACTCACTCAAGACCTTAGGACCCATGTTCGCCAATGATCTCGAAGTTCAGATCGTTAAGGATCCGACCGGGGAGATCGAGTCGGGAATCAGAAACCTCCTCTTTGCGATGGCTTTGGGGTGCCTCTCCGTTTTTCTTGTCCTATTGCTACTTTTTAGAAGAGCTAAAATTGCGCTTATTGTCTGCGCCTCGATTCCAGCGGCAATGATGGTGGTGTTTCTATTTATGAAATTCACTGGAATCAGTCTCAACATCATTTCCCTTTCAGGCATCGTGATCGGCATAGGGATGATCGTGGACAACAGCATCGTTGTTCTATACTCTCTCCTTCAGGCCAGGGCAGTGGGAGCAAAAAGGATAGCCGCTGCCGCCGGCAGAAGCACCACAGCGATAATCGGTTCCACAATGACGACTCTCCTGGTCTTTCTACCGATTGTGTTCGTTCGGGGTGTAACAGGGGCGCTGTTCCGAGAATTAGCTTTGACTGTCTCTTGTCTGCTGATTGCCTCGTTTCTATGTGCCGTTACCCTGACCCCGGCGCTTTATACATTGATTGGGCAAGATAAACTGGCGGGAACGCCCAGCTCTCGCTCCATCGCCGGGATGCGTCGAGTCTATACCCGATATCTGGAAAAGACGCTGAACCGTCCGTTCGTTGCCGTGGTACTACTGACTTTCTTGGTGGTGGCCGCGATCGTTTCGTTTATATAC
>Ga0307379_10009205_pt1 | contig 13222 bp, 8 predicted proteins | sample UN2MG_FD_202237 | JGI IMG/M metagenome (GOLD analysis project Ga0307379, IMG submission 202237) | Soil microbial communities from Risofladan, Vaasa, Finland - UN-2 | ecosystem: Environmental > Terrestrial > Soil > Coastal area > Acid sulfate soil | place: Finland: Risofladan, Vaasa | collected...
GGCGATTGCCCCGGTTGCTCCCGCATCCGATAAAGGGCCTTCGCAGACCTCGCAGGCAAAAGCTGAAACGACATCGGTTCCGAATAAACCAGCACAGAAGAGGCTGCAACCCGCAGCACAATCGCAAGGGCAGGGCCCGGAAATCACATTTGAAAAATTGATGCACGATTTCGGCGATGTCGCTCCGGGGACAACGAACACTTACGAGTTCAAATTTACAAACACGGGAAACGCCTTGTTGAAAATCGGAAAAATCAAGTGCTCCTGTGGCTGCACTGTCGCCAAGCTAATCAAGAAAGAATACGCGCCGGGCGAAAGCGGGGCGTTGAAAATAATGTATAGTGTGGGCAGTAGGGCCGGCTCGGCAAGGAAAACCTGCTCCGTACCCAGCAATGATAGGAAAAAGCGTGCCGTTACACTGACTGTAAAAGCAAGGGTTGCAATGAAAGTCGAGCACCAGCCGGAGAGACTGAACCTTTTGCTTAATAAGGAAAATGCCGGCTGTCCCGAGATTACACTTACCAGCCGCGACAATAAGCCGTTTGCGGTAACGCGATTTAAATCGACCGGTGATTCCATAACTGCTGAATACAATCCTTCAATGAAAGCGACGAAGTTTGTTCTAAAGCCAAAGGTCGATATTGAGAAGCTGCGGACAGGTCTGAGAGGCCAGGTCGAAATTGACCTGACGCATCCCGAATGCAAAAAGATAACAATTGTCTTTGATACATTGGCGGAATTTAAACTTGACCCGCGGATAGTCTACGTCCGTGAAGCTGAACCGCAAAAGCCGGTAACAAAAAAGGTCTGGGTATTCAGCAATTATAGTGAGGATTTCGAAGTTGAATCCACATCATCAAAGAACGGCACTATAAAAGTTCTGACTCAGAAGAAGGTTCGAAACGGTTACGAGTTCGAGCTTCAGATAACACCGCCGGACATCGAGACCAAAAGAAGGGTGTTCACGGACGTGTTTTCCGTGAAGATAAAAGGCGGCCAGCAACTGCAAATTACCTGTTACGGAATCTATTTAAAGAAAGCCGCTAAATCCCCGACCTAACAAAGGTTAATCCCGCTATGCGACGGTTAGTAACTTATATGCGTATATTGACACTTGGAGCTGCGTGCCTATTGGCTATGTCAATGGGGGCGCAGCTTGCAAAGGCTGGAACTGCCGCTAAGGCCGGCAGGCCGGCGCCGGAAATCACATTTGAAAAATTGATACACGATTTCGGCGAAATCGGTGCGGGCACAGAGAACACTTGCGAGTTCAAATTTACAAACACCGGAAACGCCTTGCTGAAAATCGGTAAAATCAAGTGCCCCTGTGGTTGCACTGTCCCCACGCTGCCCAAGACAGAATACGCTCCGGGCGAAAGCGGAACCTTGAAAATAGTGTATCGTGCGAGCAGAAGTCCCGGCTCGATAACAAAAAGCTGCACAGTACCCAGCAATGATAAGAAAAGGCATACGGTTATACTGAGCATAAAAACAAAGATTGTAATGAAAGTCGAGCACCAGCCGGAGAGACTGAATCTTTTGCTCAAAGGAGAAAATGCCGGCTGTCCGGATATCACGCTCACCAGCCTTGACAAGCAGCCGTTTGCGATAAAGAACTTCAAATCCACCGGCGATGCCATAACTGCCGATTACGACTCTTTGGTGAAAGCGACGAAGTTTGTTCTAAAACCAAAGGTCGATAATGAAAAGCTGCGGAAAGGTCTTAGGGGCCAGGTTGAAATCAGCCTGACCCATCCGGAGTGCAAAACGGTCAGAATTGTTTTTGATACATTGCCGAAATTTAAGGTTGACCCACGGTTAGTTTACCTTCGTGAAGCTGAACCGCAAAAGCCGGTAAAAAAGAAGGTCTCGGTATTCAGCAATTATAGTGAGGATTTCGAGGTTGAGTCGACAACATCAGAGAAAGGCACTATAAAAGTTTTGACTCAGAAGAAGGTTGGCAACGGTTACGAATTCGAGCTTCAGATAACACCGCTGGACGCCAAGGCCAAAAGAGGCGTGTTCACGGACGTGTTTTCCGTGAAGATAAAAGGCGGCGAAGAACTTAAAATTACCTGTTACGGAGTCTATTCGAGAAAAGGCGCGAAAGCGTCCCGCTAATGAAGGTTAACCTGCCTATGCCGCGGTTAGTAACTTATATGCGTATATTGACCCCGTTAGAAATCCTTGTCAAAGCCAACAAAAACTTCATTAGCGTGTTATTTCTAACGGGATTGACAGTCGCGGCCTCGTGCGTATTGATTTCAAAGCCTGCTCACAAAGCCGATGTGGTTACGGTTTTTCTGACCGGCAATGAGCTTGGGACGATGAAGCCCTGTGGATGCAGCGGCGGACAGCTTGGAGGACTTGACAGACGCTCCGCGGTATTCAACAGCGTGCCCGCAAAAAGAAGACTTGTTATTGATACCGGCTCATTTGTGGAAGGTGACAGCGAGCAGGACATAATCAAGTTCAATACAATAATCCAGGCGTTCAGCCTGCTCGGTTACGATTTGGTCAATCTGACGGAAAAAGACATAGAAATAGCCGAAAATCTCGGGCTGCTGGATAGTATTGGCTCGCTTTTTAATATAATCACTTCTCTCAAGCCGACCGATGTGAACCTGGCCACAAAGTTTACGAAGAAGTTTTCGTTGAAAAGTACGACCATGGCCGTGACAGTTGCAGCCTTTGATGTGGAATCGGCGCCGATAGAGCAGATTGGAAGGCTTTTTACCGCCCAGCCCGGCCTGCAAACGGTCAACATCCTCATCCTGAACCGCTGTGGTCCCGGCATTATTAATTCTATTACGAAGCAGGCAATTGTAGATTGTCTGGTTTGTCCTGCCGAATCTGACGAGCCGGCTCTATTGTCTGCTCCAGATAAAAAACCTTTGGTTGTATCGGTAGGACGCTTCGGCAGATATATATGCAACTTGCAGATTAAACCAGCCAAAGACAAACCTATATTGAGTTTTAGCCCTATCCCGGTTATAGAGGATTTGCCCCCGGACAGTTCTCTGCTTGCATTGTATGGAGACTACCAACAGCGTGTTAAAGAGGCCAATCTTTTAGAGAGGTATCCGCGTTTTCCTTTGCCGGATGGTTTGGAATATACCGGCTCGAAGTCCTGTAAGCCTTGTCACGAGTATGAATATGAAAAGTGGAGCACCAAGGCCCACGCCCACGCTTATGCGACGCTCAAGACGGTAGGTTCGGCGTTTGACCCTGAATGTGCGGTCTGTCATGTTGTTGGTATGAAATATGAAAGCGGTTTTGTTTCGGAGCAGACAACCGAAGATTTGAAGGATGTCGGCTGTGAAGTCTGCCACGGTCCCGGCTCCGAACATATCAGAACTCTCGGAATAGCAAAAACCACACGGCCGAAGCTGGATTGCACCGATTGCCATACACCCGAGACAAGCGGGGAGTACGCCGGAAATGAAGAGCTTTATTTTGAAAAAATAATTCATTGGAGGGAACCAAAGGCCGCCGCCGATGTCAAATAATATAGGCGATAACAGGCCATAAGTCGTGATTTGTGAATAGTGGCTTCTGAAGTATAAGGCCGGATACGAAATATGATAAAGACTTTGCGAATAACTACTGTTTTAGCGGCGTTTTTGGCTGCCGGCTTTTTTGCTTTTCCTGTGGTTTTTGGTTATCGCGGCGATGAACAGATTGAGCAATTTCTAAAGTCGCCCGGCGCGGTAGAGAGGTTTAATAAAGCCAAAGGAGCCAAAGTCTCAAAGAGTAAAAACCAGGTCTCACCGCTTGTAAAGCAGGCGGCGGGCTTTGGATTATATCTAAATCCTCCTCCTGCACCGGTATCAATAAAAAGGACTCCAACGGCTCGTAAGCCAACGGCGCCTCCACCTCCGTCCCCCCAGGGACCAGTTACGGCCAAATTTACGCTTATTGGCACCAGTTATTATTCGTCACGTCCGGAACGGTCGTGGGCCTACATTGATGAGCCCGGCAAGGGCCTGCACTGGGTCAAACAAGGCAGCAAGGTGGCCCATTTGCTTATTGAGCAGGTAAAGGACGGTTCTATAGTTGTTAAAGACAGTGAAAAAAGTGTTACCCTCGTAGCGGTCAGGAAGCCGAAAAAAAGTCTTATTAAAGGCGAAAATACTGCCGAATCCGCCGCTGCTTTGCCGGGGGCTTCTGCCAGCATTACAAGCGGCGTGCCTCCGCAGATAGGTGATGGGAAAGGTCCGGCGTCGGTTGTAAGCGAAGCTTCTGACAGCGTTAAGAGCGGCGGCCAGCAGACAAACGCCAGGAAGAGCCCGGCATCCATTTTACGTAGGCCGCCTTCAGCCACCATTAAAAGCGTTAGACGGTCGGAGGCGGAAATGAGAGAAGCCGCGATGATGGAAAAACTTGTTGCGGAGCTGATGGAGGCCGATGCCGGCTCCAGCGAAGCTGATTCGCAGCGCAGCTCTAAAAAAAGCCAGGCTATAATAATGGATAAATATATTTCCGACCTTGAAGCTATGCGTGTATCTCCTGAAGAGGCAAAGAGACTGGAGCGTTTAGGTACAGAGTTGAAGAACGTTCAGCAGGACCCGAATCGTGCCGGGAGTTTGAAGATTCAAAGGTCAAAAAGTAGGCTCCGGCCGCCGAGGAGGCCGCCCAGGTAATACTGTCTGCTGCGAAAAGACCGACGTGGACCATTAGTCAAATCGGGCACTTGCCGTTCTAAAAATTGCGATTTCAGCTATTGGCCGGCCTACAGGCATTCCCCAAGCGCCATCTTTCGCGTTTGGGAACACACCTAAATTTACAGACCCCGGATTACAGCTGTTTGTCCCGGTTGTGCTTTTGCTGTTTTTTCCAGCTTCCAATCGGCAAATCCGCGGTTTTTGCCGCAAATCTGCGGAACTTTTGGGCCTTTTCTGTGTCTGAATATATATGGGGTACTCGATGTGCTATAACCTGGAGGTTTAAGGCTACCCATTTTGCAAAAAACCTCAAAATAGGGCCCCAAAGCCGGTATTTCGGTGGGAACCCCGTAAGAGCTTCAAGAAAGGGGTTGTTTGAACAATTTTAATCAAAAATGCTCGATAACGACAGAAATTGCGTTGTTTTGAAAAATACAAAGATTAACAGTTCTTCAACCTAAAGAGGGACCTATGGCTGCAAAAACAAGCTATCGCAGAAACTTCAGTTTTGGGGCCCGAAAACGCATCATTTCGCGTTTGGGGAAAACCTTTATTTTGGCAGTAACTCTTGTGCTTGCCAGCAGTTATCTTTTAGCCGCTGACCCCGTTAGAAGTAATCCCGAAGGAGCTCAAACTTCTAACGGGGCCGTTAGCGGCTCTGTTCCTGTACAGGCGCGATACAGGGTTTTTGCCTTCAGACACATATCAATCGAGCAGGCCAGGAAGTTCCTCGCCGAGGCCAGGCTCGGCACGGTTTCCCATCTGCCTGCTGCCAATATGCTTTTGGTTACAGCTCAGCCGCGCCAGTTGATCAAGGCAACTGCTATTTTGAGGCTTATTGATGCCGACACACCATTCGTCATGAAGGCGATTTTGCCCGCCTCAGCAGCCAAGAACCTGCCCTCGAACGAGCAGATTGCAGCAGAAGTTGGCGACATATCAATCGGCAGCTTCTCTAATCCGCCAGGTGGTACTGGAAAGGCCAAAGCGATTATAGATGTCCACGACGATGCTGTGGTAGCCATTGCGCCGGCCGACCAGCTTGACAAAATTATTGAAGCCATCGAAAAATACGATTCTAACGGCAGTCTTAAGCAGCTTCAAAAGGCCAAGCCCGAGGTCCTGCAGCCGGCCCAACCGCTCGAACAAGGTCGGAAAGAAGGGCCGAAAGCCGACCGAGTCGAAAATGCCGAGCTTGAAAGAGTAAAAACGGAGCTGGAAAAGGTAAGAACCGAGCTTAATCACAGGAACGGTACTTCCAAAACCCAACAGGCTGGGGTTAATGCAAATAAGTCCGAACCGAATGAGCTTTTCGATAAGCTTCTTGATTCGCTTAACGAGGCTGAGAAAAAGGTAGCGAAACTGGCCCAACCCGACCTCAGCGAGCCAGAGCCAAATGAACCGATAATCCCGCCGAGCACTGTCATAACTCCACCACAAAAAAGTGCACCGAATGAGCCTTCTGCCGGTATGAAGCAGGCGGAAGAAACGGCTGTTGAGACTGACCAGCCACCGGAGAAGCCGGACGTTGAGGTTGTATCTGAAAAACCTGAAGTTGAGAAGAAGGCTGACGAACCGCCCCAGAAGCCAGACGTTGCGGCTGTCTCTGAAAAACCTGAAGATAAGAAGAAGGCTGACGAACCATCAGAGAAAAAAGACGTTACTGTTGTTCCAAAGAAAACTAAATCAGAGAAAATTACTGCCAAGCCGAAGCCTGAACCTGAGAAAGTTACAGAGCAAGTCGGGGTCAAACTTGAGGAGCCGAATCAAGTCGCCCCTGTTTTACAAGAAGAGCCAAATGCGGTAACAAAAGTGGTTGAGCCGGATACTGCATTCCAGGCATATCAGCCGGAGCTCGGCACAAGTGGTAATGAGACGCTTGAGCTGAATTTGCCCCCGAAGCTCAACATCATCGATTTGCTGGATTTGGTCGGTAAGTATTTAAATCTGGACTATATGTATGACCCGGCCGATGTAACAGGCTTAAAAGGCGAGGTTCACCTCGTAATACAAGGGCCTATTAAGATAAAGGATTTGTATCCATTGGCCGAATCCGCGCTGAAGTTCAAAGGATTTGTGATGACTCGTAAGGTCAATCTTATAACCATTGTCCCCATAACAAAAGCATTGCTGATTGACCCTCCAATAGTGGACCCCAAAAAGCCCATGATTCAAGCCGGCAATGTAATCATAACCCGTATCTTTGAGCTGGAACATATAAATACAGACAGTGCAAAGAATCTTTTGGACGGTATGAAGCTCGGAACAGACATTAACACCTCGATTTCGGAGCTGGGCAAACTTATCGTTACCGGATACGCATACCGGATGTCGCGTATAGAACAGCTTCTGGATCTCGTCGATAAGCCGGGCGAGGAGAAAAAGTTCAGGTCCAGGGCGCTAAAATATACGATGGCCAGGACACTTACTGCGAAGGTCAAGGCACTTGCCGAGCAGTTAGGCACTGTATCGATTGCAATTGGTGCACCGGAACAAACAACGCCGACCAGGGCGGCAATACCGACGCGAAGACCAACACCGACCCGGCCTCCTATTCGACCAACTACACAGGCTGACGCACCGACTAAAGAAAGCGTCTATCTCGATGCCGACGAAAGAACGAACCGAATCCTGATGATAGGCCTTGAAGAGCAATTAACTATTGTCGATACGCTCATAGAAGCCCTTGATGTGGAGCAGCAGGACCTGCGGACTCTGCGTCTTTACGAAATCCAGAATGTCGATGCCGAGGAGGTAATGATAAAGCTCAGCGAGCTTGGCATAATCAGCGGCGGGCGAGGTACTACGGGGAGGGCAAGAACAGACACCAGAACAACTCCCACCCCCGGCAGACCCATCCCCGGCAGGCCAACCACTACTACGGCTACAGACACTGGCACAATAGAAGAGCCCCTTGTGGAAGAGCCGCAGGTAGTAATAATTGAGCCGACCAATTCGCTTCTGGTCAATGCCACCGCCGAGCAGCACGTCCGGATAGCTATTATTATCGGCTATGTGGACGCCGTGCAGGAAGTAGACCAGAACCCGTATGTCATATATCCGCTCGAAAACCAGGACCCGGAAGAGCTTTTCGGCGTCCTTGAAAAGCTTATTTCGGAAACCATCACGGAAAAGAGCGGAACAGGAGCAGATGCAAAGGTAGTAAGGACAACCACGAGAAAGAATATAGAAGAGGACATCTCCATAGTTCCCGACCCGAAGACTTATTCGCTTATCGTTTACGCCAGCAAAAAGAACCAGCAGTGGATTGCCTCGCTCATCAAAGAGCTCGATGCATATCGCCCACAGGTCCTGCTCGATGTAACATTAGTTGAAGTTACTCGGGACGATGAGTTCAGCTACGACCTTGATATGATTTCGCAAATCGTACCTGGTGCAGATGGAATGAAATTTTTTACCAAAGAGCAAGAAGGCTTTCTCTCAGCATTTCCCAAGAACTTCATAGCCGATGTAGTTAATACCGGTGCCGGTTTGGGTGAGCATACAGGCGCCGGCGGAAAAGGATTTTTTGCAAAAGGACCTATCCAGGCCTTGTTTAAAATTATGGAGTATAGAGGTTATGGACGGGTACTTGCAAGACCGAAGCTGCTTGTTAATGATAATGGAGAGGGTACTATTACAACAGAGGACACAATATATATTGCCCAAAAACAAACCAAGTATATACCCACAACTACCTCAACAACCACATCGTCATACTCACCCGACACGACGGTCACCTTTGAGCCCTATAAGGCAGGTATTGAGCTTAAGATTCAACCTCATATAAGCAAAGGTAACCAGCTTCAACTAACTATTCTTCTCAAAAGGACCGATTTTGATATGGCAGGGGAAAAGGAGGTGACTGTCGGAACTGAAAAGTTTCCTAAACCCCTCGATACTTCTATGAGCAATGTCGATACGATTGTTACCGTCCCGGACGGGAAAACCATAATACTCGGCGGATTGGAAAAGACTACCCAAAGTAAAGGTGGAGGGAAAGTACCTATACTTGGTGATATTCCCTTTATCGGCGGACTCTTTAGAAACGCGTCTAATACCAGTGTGCAGAGCAGACTTTATGTGTTTGTTAAAGCCCATATCTTGAGGCCCGGTGAAGAGTTTACGGGCATCTCCGACATAGAAGTAGTATCATTAAAGAACCGTGCGACATTTGAAAAATACGAAAAGGAAATGCAGGAATATGAGGATTGGCCCGGTATAAAACCTAAGCCGATGGACCCATTGCAGGTTCTCGAAGCCGATTAAAGCGTTGTGCCTCACGCAATACGCGATACGATATACGCAATACGAATTATGAAAGATTTATTGATACAAACAGCTAAGCGGACGGGTTTGATTGACGCAAAGCAGTTGGCCAAATTTTTCGAGGAAAACAGCAGCCGGCAGCGTCTCGATGAGCTTTTGCTTGCCTGTCCTTACTTTACCGAAGACAAGGTTTTGAAGCTCTTTGCCGAGGCCCTCGGCTGTGAATATCTCTCGGAAATAGCTCCAAAGGCCGTACCCGTCGAATTCGTTGAAGCTGTTCCCGCCGCTTATGCTCAGCACCATTATCTAATCGGGATAAAAACTGATGATGGTGAAACGGTCGAACGTGAAGAGGGCGAAGACTCCAAAGGTCAGACCGAGATTGCCGTAGTTTTATCCAAGCCGTTGGATGCGAATGCCCTCGATAATGTCTCGAAGATGACCGGCCTGCCTGTCAGATTAGCTATATCAACCCGTGCCGCTATCACCTCCGTAATAGATATTGCATACGAGCAGAGAACAACGGTCATCGAGGATGTGGCAGAAGAGCTGGACTCCCAGAATCTCGACCAGCTTGTTGACGAAGTTGCCGCTTCCGATGACCTGCTTGATGTGGTGAACCGACCGCCGGTTATCAGGCTGGTCAATGATATTCTTTTTCGTGCTTTGCAGTTAAGGGCCAGTGATATTCATGTTCATCCTTACGAGTCAAAGATTCAGATTCGCTACCGTATCGACGGTATTTTGTACGACACGTTGAGTTTGAACAGAAACGTCCTGCCGTTGGTTATCTCTCGCATCAAGGTCATGGCGGGTATGGACATAGCGGAGCGCCGGCTTCCGCAGGACGGCAGATGCAGCGTCCGGCTCGGCCAGCGCGAGGTTGATTTGCGTATCAGCACCGTGCCGACCAGCTACGGCGAACGCAGTGTCTTACGGCTGCTTGACAAAAGCACCGCCCTGTTCGGATTGAACGAATTAGGGCTTTCCAAGGAAAACTTGAACAAATTCGATTCTTTGCTCACCCACTCGCACGGAGTTATTTTCGTAACGGGCCCAACCGGCAGCGGAAAAAGCACCACACTTTACGCCTGCCTTAACAGGATTAACTCAGCCGAGAAAAATGTTATGACCATAGAAGACCCCATCGAGTATCAGCTCGAAGGGATAAGCCAGATGCAGGTTGCTTCAAAAAAGGGTGTAACATTTGCAAACGCTCTGCGGCATGTCCTTCGTCAGGACCCGGACGTTATAATGATAGGTGAGGTTCGAGACCTCGAAACCGCCCGTATGGCGATACAGTCTTCGCTGACCGGTCATTTGGTTTTCAGCACGCTGCACACAAACGACTCTGCCGGAGCCTTGACCCGGCTTTTGGATTTAGGCCTTGAGCCGTATTTGGTAAGCTCGTCCCTGATTGCCGTAATAGCACAGCGATTGGTGCGAAAGGTCTGCCCGGATTGCAGGGAGGCTATTGAACCGGTTCCTCACGAATTGAGAGAATTAGGCATAGGTTCTTCCGACTTGGCCCGGAACGGCGGGAAATTCTATGTCGGCCAGGGTTGTGAGAGATGTTTTCAGACCGGTTTTCGGGGCCGAACGGGTGTTTATGAAACCATGCTCATTAACGAAGAAATCCAGAACCTCGTATACAAAAGGGAAACTGCTGGTACAATAAAGAAGGTTGCTCTTGAAGCAGGTATGCAAACTTTGCGAATGGATGGGACCAGGAAAGTCCTCGCAGGGGTAACAACTATCTCTGAGGTGTTGAGAGTGACACAGGCCGACGTAATGTAACGAAAAGCGAAAAGCTTAAAACGGAAAACCACAGCGTAAAATTCAAAAGTATTGAATTTTTAACTATAATTTTCAGCTTTTAATTTTTATTTTTACTTATGCCCAGATACCACTATATAGCGATAGCGGCGGACGGCAAAAAAGTCAAAGGTACGATTATGGCTGAAAGTCCGTACGCCGCGCGAAAACAGTTGAGGGTGCGCAGTGTCCACCCTTCGTCAATCGCTGAGGTCGGTGCCGGCGCCGAGGGTAAAACCGCGCTATTTTCGATTTTCGCCAGAGCCGGCAGGACCCAGATAATCGATTTTACCAAGCAGATGGCCACGCTGCTTAATTCGGGTATTAAACTGACCGAAGCTCTTTCGGTCCTTACTTTACAAGTCTCCGACGTGCGATTCAAAAACGCCATTAGCGATATTCGCGACCGCGTTGTCACAGGCGAGTCGTTTGCCGATGCTTTGAAGGAATACAGCGATTATTTTGACGTCATTTATGTAAGTATGGTGCGCGTAGGTGAGGTCACCGGCTCTTTGGGAAAGAGCTTGTCGACCATCTCCGGCTTTATGGAAAAACGCCAGCGGGTCGAATCGAAGGTGATTACAGCAATGATATATCCAATTGTTCTAATTTTATTCTGCCTTGCGGCGATTCTGATTTTGACAACCGCCGTCATTCCCAAGATAGGTGAGCAGATCACCAGGGCAGGGCAGGAATTGCCGTGGATTACCAGACAATTGATGAACGTCAGTTATGTGCTGACCACCTGGCGGCTGTTGGTGGTTATTGCGGTGGTATTTGGTTTCGTTGTAGCTCTCAGGAGGTTTCTCAGGACCGAGCGTGGTGCATATTTGCGTGACAAACTTTTGCTGTCTTTGCCGTTGTTTGGTCCTCTCGTAAAGCAGCGCGTTGTTTCGCGGTTTGCCTCCACTCTTTCGACGCTTCTCGGTTCGGGCCTTGCTATGGCTGAGTCTCTTCGTGTTGTGGCCTCAGTCACCGGCAACAGTCTTATGAAAAGAGCCATTCAGCAATCGCGTGAGAGGATTCTTGCCGGCGCTGATATTGCAACGCCGCTCAGGGACAGCGGCGTTATCGACCCTGCTATCGCCCACATGGTTGCCGTTGGAGAAAAAAGCGGTGAGCTGGAAACGATGCTCAAAAATATCAGCGAAAACCTCGAGGCCTCAACTGACGTAGTTATTGAGAGATTGAGCGCCGCGGTCGAGCCGCTCATTATAATTGTTATGGCCGGGATAGTTGGGACAATTGCTTATGCAACGATATTGCCAATTTTGAAAATTTCATCGGTAAGTTTTTGAGTGACTTTTTTAGGAGTTTGAAGATAAATGAAAAAGAGAAGAAAGAAACAAATGCGAAAAGGTTTTACGATGGTCGAGCTTATGGCCGTGCTGATTATCCTTGGCCTGCTTGCCACCGTGCTCGTGAAGAATTTCATGGGCCAGACTGATAAAGCTCGCGTTATAATCACCAAGGCCAACCTGAAGATTCTTCATACCGCCGTTATGCAGTTCAAGATGGACACCGCCCGGTTCCCAACCGAAGAAGAAGGACTTTTGGCTCTTATTGAACAACCGAGTGATATTGAAAATTACGAGCCTGGTGGATATCTGGAGACCACGGAGATAACCAAAGACGGCTGGGGACGGGATTTTTATTTTGAACTTTATCCCGAGAGCGGCAAGGCGTTCGTAATCATAAGTTGGGGTGCCGACGGGGAAGAGGGCGGCGAAGGCTATGATACCGACCTTTACAGCACAGATTCGGGTTGATGCGTATATGCTAAAATGCGTACATGCGAAAATGCGTGACTACACAGGTGTGTCGACTCATACGCGCGTTCACACATCCGCCCATTCGCGCGCTCGCGCGTTTACGCTGACAGAGCTGGTAGTGGTGATTTTGATACTTTCGCTTTTTGTGCTCCTGACGATGATGAATCTTTTCGGATTTCTTAGAAAAAATACGTTTAAGATACAGGCCCAGCAGTTTGTCTCGACAATGCAAATGGCTGCTAGCGCCGCCGCCGAGAGCGAAAGGAGATACGAAGTTATCATTGACCTGACAGAGCAGAGCTATACTCTTCGCCAGATTACCAGCCCTGACCTGTCCCAGGTTCTCGAAGAAGAGATTATTGTTACAAATGACTTTGGTGCTAATTGCCAGGTTTACTATGTTTTGTTCGACGATTTGATGGAAACCGACGAAGACCATCAGGTAGCCAAGTTTCGCGCAGGTCACGCCGGCTGGCAATACGGCGGGAAAATCGTTCTGCTCGATGAGCGGGAGCAGCCATATTCGGTTGTTGTCAGTCGAATGAACAGAGTTGTCACGCTAAAAAGAGGTGATGTTGAATTTATGCTGCCGAAGGCCAAAGATGAAGTGCTGTTCTAAAAAAATTCCGTTATCTGCTTTTGGCAAAAAAGCGGACAGTGATAGCGTACAGCGGACGGAAAAACTAAATGCTAAACGCTATA
>Ga0307379_10009206_pt1 | contig 13222 bp, 9 predicted proteins | sample UN2MG_FD_202237 | JGI IMG/M metagenome (GOLD analysis project Ga0307379, IMG submission 202237) | Soil microbial communities from Risofladan, Vaasa, Finland - UN-2 | ecosystem: Environmental > Terrestrial > Soil > Coastal area > Acid sulfate soil | place: Finland: Risofladan, Vaasa | collected...
AGACATCGGAAGAAGATCCTCGGCGGCGACGGGGCCGGAGGGGGGAGGCGAGCAGGCGGGCGGCAGGTCGCTCCGCACCCGTACGCTCATCCTGGGCATCATCCTGGTGCCCCTGCTGTGCGTTGCCGTCGAGTACGGGGAGCTCGTGGAGCGGGCGGGCGAGATGGTCAGCACCTCGCTGATGCTGGTCGTGACGTGCCTGCTGCTGCTCTTCCTCGCCATCAACGCGCTGCTCAGGCGCCGCAAGGCGGGCCGGGGCCTGTCGCGGGCGGACCTGCTCTATCTCTTCGTGATGTTGACCGCGGCGGGGAACATCGCCGGCGCGGGCATGATGCAGTTCCTGGTGCCGATGCTGGGCCACATCTTCCACTACGCCAGCCCCGCCAACCGCTGGGCGCAGTTCCACCCCTACGTGCCGACGTGGCTGGTGCCGGATCAGTCGGTCTTGCCGGGGTACTACGACGGGCAGACGACATTCTTCACGGCGGCTCACCTCCAGGGCTGGCTGCACCCGCTGGTGACGTGGTCGGCCTTCATGTTCGTGTTCGTCGGCTTCACGCTCGCCTTGAGCGTGCTGTTTCGCCGCCAGTGGGTGGAGAAGGAGCGGCTCTCTTTTCCCATCGTGTACTTCCCTCTGGAGCTGACGCGGGAGGACACGTCGATCTGGCGGGAGAAGCTGCTGTGGATCGGCTTCGCCATCCCCATGGTGCTCCAGTCGCTGGCGAGCATCAGCTACCTGTATCCGTCGGTGCCACACGTTCCTCTGCAGCCATCGCCGGAGCTGAACATCGGCCGCTTCTTCGCGCCGGGCCATCCCCTGAACCAGGTGACGCTGGCCTTCTATCCAATGGCGCTGGGGATCGCCTACTTCGCGCAGACGGAGGTGCTGTTCAGCTGCTGGTTCTTCTACTGGATCGCGCGGCTGGAGGAGATCGGCTCGATCGCGCTTGGCTTCGGGGGGCCGATGTCGCAGTCCGACATGCCGTACTTGAACCAGCAGTCTCTGGGCGCGTTCGTCGCACTGGGCGCGTTGGCGCTGTGGCTGAGCAGAGGGGAGATCGCGCGGGCCGCGAAGCGCCTTCTGCGAATGCGGAAGGAAGCGTCGGACTCGGCACCGCCGGCGACGGGGGCCTTCGTGGTGGCCATCATCGCCGGCCTCCTGCTGTTTTCGTTCTGCCTGTCCATAGAAATCCCGCTGCACATCGTCGCGCTCTTCTTCGCCATCTACTTCCTGGTGGTGATCGGCTTCACCCGCATCCGGGCGACGGCGGGTCTGCCGTGGCTCTTCGGCCCGAATCACCCGCCACACATCTTCATGTCGTGGGCGGTGGGGCCGCGGAACATATCGACGCAGGCGCTGACCAGCTTGAACTACCTTCAGTGGTTCGACTGGGACTACCGGGGGACGGCGATGGCGCACCAGATGGAGGCGATGAAGATCGCCTCGTCGGCCGGGCTGAAGACGCGGGATCTGGTGAAGGGGATTCTGATAGCGGTCGGGCTGGCGATCGTGGTGTCGTACGTGGCGGTGCTGGCCATCTGCTACCAGTACGGCGCCGGGACGGGGAAGATCGAGCAGTACCGCATCACCTGGGCGAGCATGCCCATCGATCTCCTCGCCATCTGGGCCGACAGCCAGCGAGGAGTGGGATGGGACGAGATCGGCGGAGGGGCGGTCGGCGCGGCAGTTGTGATCCTGCTGAGCCTTGCGCACGGCCGCTGGGTGTGGTGGCCCTTCCACCCCGTCGGGTATGCCCTGTCCTGCACGTTCACGCCACAGTGGCTCTGGTTTCCCTTGTTCACGGTGTGGGTGGTGAAGGTGCTCTTGCTGCGCTACGGAGGGATTCGTCTCTATCGCCGCGGAATTCCCGTGGCGGTGGGACTGATACTGGGCGACTATGTGGCGGGGGGTGTTTGGGCGCTGATCGGCTTGCTGACTGGTGAGCAGATGTTCTCGACTTTCATGAATTGAGGAGGATGTTTCGATGAAGACGGAAGCGCTGCGGCTCGTCGGGCCGGGCAAGATGGACATCGTGCAGATCGATGTTTCCGATCCGGGCCCGCGGGAAGTGATGATCGAGGTCAAGGCGAACGGGATCTGCCGGGGCGATATCGCGCTCTTCACGGGTGAGTTGAACTACGGATACCCGTTCTTCCACGGGCACGAGCCGGCAGGCGTGGTCGTGAGGACGGGCTCGGACGTAACAGGACTCGAGCCGGGCGACAAGGTCGCCTGTCTGGGTTCGCCGTCATACCGGCGCCACATCGTCACGCCGGTCGGGCAGGTGGCGAAGATTCCGGACCAGTCGGGGGACCTCGCCCTCTGGGTGGTGGAGCCGGTCGCCTGCGCGGTGAACGGCGCTCAGAGCTCGGGCTCCCGGCTGGGCGACAAGGTTGCGCTCTTGGGATGCGGCTACATGGGTCTGCTGGTCCTGCAGTCGCTCCCGCGAGAGTCCTTCGGCCGGCTGATCGTCAGCGACCCCGATCCCGACAGACTGGCCCTTGCGCGCTCCTTCGGCGCGACGGAGGCGTACGATCCCCGCAGCACGGACCTTGCGGCCATGGCGAAGGAGATCAAAGGGTTCGATCTCGTGATTGAGGCCAGCGGAGTCAAGGGCACGATCTCGACGGCGACGGAGATGGTGCGGACGGGCGGGACGCTGAACATCTTTGGATGGCATCCTGGCGAGGAGATGGTGCCGACCCATCAGTGGCACTACAAGGGTCTGAAGGTCCTGAACACGGCGCCGATGTTCGTGGAGAACTTCGGGGTGTTTTTCCGGGCGGCGATTGCGCTCATGGGGACGGGGCGTCTGGACCAGACGCAGCTCATCACGCACCGGTTCCCGGTGGAAGAGGCGGAGACGGCGCTGGATGTGGCCGCAAACAAGAAGGACGGCTATATCAAGGGCGTGATCCTGTTCTGACAGACGGGGCGGCAGAGCATAGTCGAGGCGAAGCGCGGCGCGCTCGGCCGAGGGGATGGGCGCGGCGGTTGTGGTGGGGAGGTAGGGGCGTCGGGTTAGGGAGGAGGGGTCGACGATGGCGACGGAGTCGGCTGCCAGCGCGGGAATCCGATGGCCAGGGCGAGGGGGAGGGCGTACTCCAACGATGTGACCCACCAGATTTCGCGATGGTGCCCCGCGAAGTCGTGGGCGTAGAAGGCGAAGATGGCGCCGGTGAGCGCGAGCCACGGCAGCGAGCGGTCCAGGCAGAGGAACGGGAGAGTCCAGGCGAGGTACCAGGGGTAGACGGTTGGGGCCAGGAGGAAGAACCCCATGAGGGCGCGCTGGGAGAGGAGGAGGGCGGCCTCGGGGGTTTGGGCGCGCCGGCCGACACGGAGGAGATGGCCGATCCAGGCGGCGAGAAGGGCGAGGCAGATGATGCGGGCGAGCCGGTCGGGGTCGGGGGAGAGGGGGGAGAGGGCGAGCTTCACGAGGGCGAAGATGCCGGCGTTTCCGGACCAGCGTCCGGCGTAGGCGGCGAGGCCGGCGAAGAGGTCTTTCCCGGCGGGGAGGAAGGGCAGGTAGAGGAGGAAGGCGGCCGCGGTGAGGGAGAGGGCGAAGGCGCGGCGGTGGGGCTTGGCCGCCATCAGGAAGAAGGGCGTGAGGAAAAGGGCGCAGCCTTTCGAGAGGAGGCTGAGGGCGAGAACGCCGCCGGAGGCGATGCGACCAGCCCTGGAGGGAACGAGAAGCAGGCGGGCGGCGAGGACGAGGAAGAAGAGGCCGATGGCGTCGAGGTGCCCGCGGGCGACGACTTCGCAGACGGCGAGGGGATGCCAGGCGTAGGCGATGGTCCAGGAGGGGGGGCGGCCGAGCCGGCGGAGGAGGTCGGCGAGGAGGAGCAGGGCGAGGGCATCGAATAGGGCGAGCGCGAGCTTGAGCGCGGTGACGGGGCTGAGGGGGATGAAGCCGGCGAGCGCGAAGACGTACTGGGCGACGGGGGGATAGGCGGCGGGGACGGACTTGTGCTGGACGAGGGGCCAGACCCAGTTGCGGAGGGGCGCGAGCTCGGGGGATCCGGGAGGGTGGAGGTAGGGGTTCATCCCCGCGCGCACGACCCGGCCTTCCCAGAGGTAGCGGTAGAGGTCTGAGGAGGTGGCGGGGCGGGCGGGGGCGACCGTGAGGCGGAAGAGGAGCCCGGCCGCGAGGATGAGCAGCGTCCAGCGACGGGAGGCGGCGGGCCGGGCGCGCCAGACGGCGAGGGTGCAGATGGAGAAGATCAGGAAGGCGGAGAAGAAGAGGGCGAGCTGGCGGGGGCGCTCTTCCAGGGTGCGGCCGGTGGAGGCGAACTCGCGGTAGAGCCACCAGAGCGCGAGGGCGGAGAGAAGCAGGATGGCCGAGACCCAGCGGTCTCGGCGAGCGGGTGTGTCTGAGCCGGCATCTTGGCGTTGGGCGCCCTCGGTCACTGGTGCGGAACCCCGAAGTGCTTCGTATTTCAGCGGAGGCGGGCGACGACCTTCGTGCCGAGCCAGGCGCCGGGGAGGAGCCCGGCGAGATAGAGCCAGCCGCTGAGGGCGAGGGAGGGGAGGGCGCTGAAGACACCGCCGATGTTGCAGGCGTGGGCGGAGCGGATGCGGGCGTGGTTGTCGACCTCGGTGCCGCTGCCCGTGAATGCAATCTCTTCGGGCGCGGTTCGACGCGATGCTCGAAGCGAAGGAGCCGGTGGTGCGTCGGCGAAGGCACTAGAATTGCGGGCTGGGATGTCGACAGCGCGTAGCTACACGGCGCGGGCATCTGTTTGAACGGAGGGTGATGTATGGCAGTGCGCCAGAAGGACCGCGAGATATTGAGGGAACTCGCCGGGCGGGTGGCGGAGATCGCGGCCTTGCCCGTGCAGCAGGAGACCATCTCTCTGTGGAAGTCGCTCAACGGCCTGAGGCCGGTCCGAGCGATGGTGTCGATCGATCAGATTTCGTGGCACGAGATGGACGTCGACGAGGAACTCGTCTTGCAGACCGAGGACCCGTTCTGCCAGGGGCTGGAGACGCAGCTCCGGAGGACTCTCTACCAGTGGAAGCATATGCGGGCGGACATGGTGGTCGAGCCGGTGGTGGAGGTCCCTAAGGTCATCCACGGAGATGGCTTCGGAATGCAGGTGGTGGAGAGAGCCGCTGTCCTCGACCCAAAGAACGATGTCTACGGCCATGCGTACATCGATCAGCTGCAGACCGACGACGATCTGAAGAAGATCCGACAGCCGGAAGTGCGCTTGGACGAGGAGGCGACGGCGGAGGCGGAGGGGAAGGCGGGGGAGATCTTCGACGGGATACTGACCGTGCGCATGCAGGGGCGGTTCCCCGTCTTTTCGCCGTGGGACATCATCACCTGTTGGCGCAGCCCCGAGCATGTGCTGCTCGACTTGGTGGACCGGCCGGAGTTCACGCACCGGCTGATGGCGCGGCTGACCGAGGTGCACCTGTCTCTGCTCGACCAGCTGGAGGAGCAGGGCCTGCTGGGTGTGGGGCAGCATACCATCCACTGCACCGGCGCCTACACGGACGAACTCCCCGCGCCGGGCTTCGACCCGGGGCATCCACGAGCGAGCGACCTGTGGACCTATGGCATGGCACAAGTGTTCTCATCTGTCTCTCCGGCCATGCACAAGGAGTTCTGGCTCGACTATGCCGTCACGTGGTTCTCCCGTTTCGGTTTGGGGTACTACGGGTGCTGCGAGCCGCTGCACGAGAAGATCGACATCATCCGGAAAGTGCCGCATATCCGGAAAATCTCCATGAGCCCGTGGGTGGACGTGGAGAAGGGAGCGGAGCGGATCGGTCGGGACTTCGTCTTCTCCCGCAAGCCCAGCCCGGCGCTTGTGGCGAGGGATGCCTGGGACCCGGAGGCGGTGGAGGAGGACCTGAGCGACACGCTGGCGCGGTGCAATCGTCACGGATGCCCGGTGGAGTTCATCCTCAAGGACATCAGCACCGTGCGCTATCAGCCGCAGAGGCTGTGGGAGTGGGCCGATGTGGCCATGGGGGTGGTGAAGGGGTAGTCAGGGCAGGGACGGCGAGTCCGCGCGTGTAACTCCTCTGTGCAAACAAAACGGCGCGGTTGACGCCGGCTCGACGAGGCGGCGTAACTACTGGGGAGAGACCGAAAGATGATCAAGATCGCGATAGCCGGCACGGGGGGCATGGCGCAGCACCATGCTCGGGTCTTCCAGCAGATGGCAGGGTGCAAAGTCGTCGCCGCGTGCGATGTGGTTGCGAAACGAGCACGGGACTTCGCGAAGCGGTACGAGATCCCCGCCGTCTACACCGACGTGGAGGAGATGCTGGACGAGGTGCCGGTGGATGCGGTCGCGATCGTGACGTCAGACGCGGCGCACGCTCCGGTCTCCCTGGCGGCGATCCGGCGGGGCAAGCACGTGCTCTGCGAGAAGCCGCTGGCGACGACCTATCCGGAGGCCAGGAAGATGGCGGCCGCGGCCAAGGGGAAGGGCGTCATCAACATGGTCAACCTCTCCTACCGGAACTCCGCCGCCATCCACAAGGCGCGGGCGCTGGTCGAGAGCGGGGCGATCGGGCGGGTGATGCATGTGGAGGCCAGCTATCTCCAGAGCTGGCTCACCTCGACCTGCTGGGGAGACTGGAGGAAGCAACCCGGATTCCTCTGGCGCCTGTCGAAGGCCTATGGCAGCCAGGGGGTGCTGGGCGACCTGGGCGTCCACATCTTGGACTTCGCTTCATATGCCGCCGGCGACATCGCCCGCGTCGACTGCCGTCTCAAGACATTCGACAAGGCGAAGGGGAACAGGGTGAAGGGATACACGCTGGACGCCTGCGACTCGGCCGTGATCGGGGTGGAGCTGGGGAACGGCGCGATCGGCACGATCCACACATCGCGGTGGGCGACGGGGCACGCCAATTCGCTGCTGCTCCGCGTGTTCGGGGATGAGGGGGCGATCGTCGTCGATCTCGATCGGGCCTACAACGAATTGCGGATATGTCGCGGGCGGGACATACACACGCTCAGGTGGAGGACGGTGCGCTGCCCGAAGACGCCCGACCTCCATCGCCGGTTCATCAAGAGCATCAGGACGGGCGAGAACGACCAGCCCGATTTCGCCAGGGGCGCCGCTGTCCAGAAGGTCATCGACGCCTGCTTGGCATCGGATCGGGAAAGGCGCGCGATCCGCGTGTAGCACCGGGCGCCTTCACCGGGCCCAAGAGCGGACGGCAGGCCGAGATGTCGGCGGGAGCCGGGGGAGGTTGGGGCGGCTTGCGGTTCAGTGAACCAGAGGTGCGCGTGGTAGCCCCGGGGGCATCCTGAGGCTCTTGACTTCTCAGTTTTCGCCCAGAGCGATCAGGTTGCTGGGATGGTGTCACGGCTCCAGCAGGTTCTCGGATGGGGAGCGGCGCGCCGCAATCAGCACCTACGGATTCTCTTGCATTACGGTTACGCCCGTAATGCAAGAGAATCTGCAGTGTGAGCCTCACGCCGTGCGCTGTGGAGTTTCTTGCATTATGGCCGCTCATAACCATAATGCAAGAAACTCTATAGTGTCAACCGGCACTGAGAACTGACCCTCCCTGGGTTAGTGAAATCACGTCACCTCACCCTTCAAGACGCTCACGTCGATCTTCTAGCTCTCATCTCTACTGGGTCAAGCGCCGACCCCGGGGTCGCCTCTGTCCGGGGCAAGCCCAGCACACGCCCAGGACGGTGCTACGGGCGGTCGACACACGCACCAGGTCCCATATCCTAACATGCAACCTGGACTCGTTTTGGGGGCAAAGCCACCCTCCACGAGAAGGGACGGCACCCGAAGCTGCCGCCCACTGGTCCTATATGGTAGAATGATCCTCGCCCGCGCACAAGCTCAGGAGCCACTCAGGCGTGTCCCATTTCCATTTAACACCCGCACGATGTTCTTTATATCAATTTGAGGGTCACCGCACGGGCAAGCCGACGGAGCAAGGGGTCGGGCGTATACACTTCTGCCGTCTGCAACACTTCGGGCGCTACCTACGGCGCTTCGATTCCTTCGTGGAGCACGGCGTATTCTTCCTTAGTCTGGCCCGCGTCCGCGAAACTCACGAGTCGAAATCTCGTCTCGACGCCGTTCTGCTTGACGGTGCACGTGTAAAGAGTGTCGCCCCACCAGCCCGATTCGGGGATACCCCCGCTTGCTTCAATGGCGATGTCGGTGGCAAGGATTTGTGGCCCACGTGCGAAGGCGACTGAATCGGTGGTCTCGTCACCGTCGGGAACAACGCGGATATCGAGGGGGATCTTGACGCGTACAGTATCCCCCGGTGACCACGTGCGTTCAATCTCGAGCAGGCGATCAGGCGAAGGTCTGTACGTCCTCCCGTCCACAGTCGCCTCGAATCCTTCCGCCCACGGGGGAACGCGCAGCACGATCGGGAACCCCGCTGCCTGTTCCAACTCAAACTCAATCTTGAGGTCTTCCGTTTCGGGATAGTCGCCAAGCACATGCAGCGTGACGTTCCTGCGGTTGTCGCCGGTACCGTAATGCAGCGCGTGCTTGCCCGGGATGTACTGCAATAGGGCCGGTTTGCCCTTCAGCGTGCCGGAGGTGAACGTCGGGATCAAGGCGATGCCGCGCGGAATACTGCTCGAGCAGCAGGAGATGGCGGGAGTCATCTTACGGTCGCGGTCGCCGTACCCCTTATGGCCGAGCAGCGGCACAAAATAGGTCACTTCTCCGGTAAGGGGCGATTGCGCAGCCAGGAGCGCGTTGTAAGTGGTGCGCTCGAGTTCATCGGCATACTGGACCTCGCCCGTCAGTTCCAGGAGGTGGGCTGTGAGCTGAAGCCACGTGACGGTCACACAGCCTTCTCCGGCCGCTTCGCCAGGAGGCAGTCTGTGATCGGGCGTAAACTTCTCGTGATAGCTTGCCGTCCCGGTTACGTAGAGCCGCTTAGTCGCGATGTCTGTCCAGGCGTTCTTGCAGGCGGTCAGGTAACGCTCGTCGGGATCGACGCGGTACAACTCAAGGAGACCCACGAGGTTCGACAGCATCTCGTAGGCCTTGCTGTTCGCCGTCTCGCATACGTTTCCATGCTCTAGAAGACTTGTCAGGAGTCGGCAGCCATCCTCATTCATCGAGGTCTCGGGATCATCCTTGTCTTCCCATGCATTGACGATGAAGTGACAGAACTCGAGGTAGCGCGGGTCGCCCGTGAGCCGGTACAGCACGGCCATCGGCTCGAGCACGCTGGTGGCGGCCATGCCCATGTGGGCACTGGCAAGTCTCATGCTCCTCTTCTTCACGACGAAGTTCTCGTACATCAGGTCCGCGGCGCGCTTACTCGCCTCGAGGGCCCGTTTATCACCAGTGGCCTGGTAGTACGTGAGCAATCCTATGAGGTTGTACTTGTGCGTCCAGACATCCCAAACCGGGCCGTCCCACCCAAGCCCGTCTCCCTGAGCGAACTGATCGCTCTCCCCATAGGTACCAAGATACCCGTTGGGAAGCTGGGTATCGATAAGCTTCTGAACCGCGTAGTCCATGCGCGCTCTGAGTCGTTCATCGCCTGTGAACCGCCACGCATACGTGGCCGCATGCAGGTATTTTCCCACGTGCTCGCCAGCCCACCATTGCTTGCCCGGCCGGTTGACAAATGGATCGAGAATCATATCCAGATCAAGTTGAAGCAGGCGTTTCTCGACATTGATCTCCATACGGTCAGCTATCCAGCCTTCGTATGTCGTATCTCGAAGATCGGCTGGCTCAAAAGCAATCTCCACCTTGGTTTCGACGGCGGGCTTGACCACGAACGTGGGGAATGCCTGGCAGCCCGACGTCAACGCCACTTGCAGGAACAGCATAGATAACATGGCAGCGCTCCTCAGGCCACGAACCGAAGTCGGCAATGTTCACTCAACCAGGCTATGCAAGTTAGTCCACGGTGGTCTCTCACGTCACAGTCTCCTTTTGCGTCCCTCGAACGCGCCCTCGCGGGTCCTAAACCGGAATTGCCCATATCAACCGGCTTTTCCTTCCTTGGGCTGATGATTTCTGTGTTTTCGCCTGGTCCCTGCCGCCAGCGGGGTAGCGAGGTTGGGAATTTGCCCCAATTAGCACCGGATGATGGCCCAACAAGCCTGTCCCCCCGAAAAACACTATCCGCGCACCATTCTGGCATACCATTGACGTTCCGTCACCCGCTTAGTCAGGTCTGAGCCGCGGGCGCGCCATCCCTCGAGGCGCTCGGGCAGCGATGGGTCAATGCCATAGACAATCGCGACGTCGGACTTGATGTCGGTCTGCGGGCCGTACCCCTCACCGATCTGGAAGCACGTCCGCTCGTCGCGGGATGAGAACATGGGAATCTCCGCCTCTGCGATCCCCGTGCCCATCAAGGCAAGTGCGATAGCGATCAAGGTCCTAACGGTCAACGCCTGACTCCATGGCCCGGCCCCCCCGGCCACCAAGCTTCCCATCCGGCGTTCCCTACGTCGGGCAAGGTTGACTCCCCTTCTTCGCAATGCAGCCTCTGAACAGAATCGGGTCGATGCAGCGGGCATCCTTCGAAGGTGGTCCAACTTCCCGCTACCTAACCGAAGAGGGCGATGAGGGGGCCGGGATAGCTCAGCTGGCAGAGCGCCGGACTCAGAGTCCGGATGTCCCCAGTTCGATTCTGAGTCCCGGCACCAGGCGTCACCTCGTAGACCAGCACGCTCTACCGCGTCTGCGCACGTTTCCTCACCGGATGCCTCGGCGAGCCGTCCGTGCCCACTGTCCCGCTCACGTCTGTCGTAGCGCCGACGCCTATGAGAGTCAGAGAAGGTCCGGGCCATTCAGGCGTTGTCCCAAGCCTACTTGACAGGCACATCATCACCCCGAAACGGGGAACTCAGCTCCGGCGGAAGCTGACCGAGCATTTCGAGCGACGGCGAAGGCGCAGGGCCGACGCCTGAGTCTTCGGCGCCCGCCGGGGTGCGATCACTACCTTCCGGAGTAGTTCCTTCTTGTTGGCGAGCAGCGGCGCGCCGCAATCGGCGCCTAGGGGTGGATGCTCGCGTAGAGCTCGATGCCGATGTCGAGACGAGGTAAGAGCACCTTCAGGGCAGGGCGGGAGCGGTTCTACAGCGAAGTGACCGGCACCCATGAAGTCAGTAGTGCGTGAAGAAGGCGTGAGCCCTCCCGCAGTGCCGCCCACCGCTGGCTCGGCCGGACAGAGCGCGGTGCCGTACCGCTTTGTCGCCTGGAACTTCTGCGTCGTCGTATTCCAGGTCGCCTTCTGGACGGCCGGCCTGGCATGCATGGATATGGGCGCGGTGCTGCCGGTCTTCGTCAGCACGCTCACGCGCTCCAAGCTGCTCATCGCGTTCCTGGGCGTGCTGCCCGCAGTCTGCTGGATGCTGCCGCAGCTCCTGGGCGCAGCCAGAGTCCTGCACCGACCACGCAAGAAGGGCTTCCTGCTCGCCGTGGTCGCGATCGGGCGTACCCCGATGCTCGCCCTGCCCTTCCTCCTGCTGCTGTTCCCGCCGCAGAGCAAGGCGGTGATGCTGTGGACACTCATGGGCTGCTACGGCGTCCTCTTCCTCAGCGACGGACTCATCGCGGCGGCCTGGTACGACATTATCGCGAGAACCATCCCCGCGCGGATGCGCGGCCGGTTCTTCGCCGGTTGCAGCATTGTGGGAGGGATCGGCGCGTGGGGCTCCGGCTGGCTTGTCAAACAGGTCCTGGCCAGTCCACACCTGACCTACCCGCGCCAGTACGGCGTCCTATTCGCATGTCTCTGCGCAGGGCTCTTTCTCTCTCTGCTTCTACTCGCATTCATCCGCGAGCCCGAGGGGGTGGTCTCATCCGAGCGGCCCCAGCCCCTCAGAGACGTATTGAGGCAGGTCCCACGCGTCTGGCGGTCGAGCTTCCATCTCAGGCGATTGCTCACCGTTAGCTGGCTGGGCACCATGGCCACACTGGGCTGGCCGTTCTACGTGCTCCACGGCATGGATGCTCTCCATCTCCCCGCGGAAGTGGGCGCGATCTTCATCTGGGCCTCGATCGCAGGGAGCGTCAGTGGCAGCCTGGTGTTCGCCTGGCTCAACGATCGCAGAGGCCCGCGGTTGGTGATCGTGTTCGTCGCGGCCACACGGCCGATGGCACCCGCGCTCGCGCTCTTCGTGCCGATGGCGCTCGCGCTCTTCCCTCAACCGATCCCGTCAGCGATGGCGCAGTACGTCTACGCTGCCGTGTTCTTCTTCGGTGGTGCCATTATGAGCGGCAGTTCGATGGGCTTCTCCAACTACATCCTCGAACTGGCGCCCGAGAAGGAGCGGCCGCTCTACGTCGGTCTGGGGAACACGCTCATCGCGCCCGGGCTCATGGCCCCCCTGTTTGGCGGATGGCTCGCCTCCGTATGGTCGTACGAAGGCATGTTCGCGCTCGGCGCGGTCGTAGGTGTGGCGAGCCTGGTCGCCAGCTTCCGGCTTCAGGACCCAAGCACCGAGGATGTGCCTGCACAGAACAGCGGCACGGCATGAGAAAGACGGCGGCGGCGTCCCTCATATACAGGGCCGATGTCAGTCTGACCGGCCCGATCACCTCAGGAGGAAGGGCCACACGTCATCCATGGTTGCCCACCTGCGGGCGCGTGCGGATGTCGAGCGCCCATGAGACCGCTTTGAGGGCACTTGTGGGCACGGGAGTATTTGGACAGGACGGGCACGGACGCTCGGACCTCGTCTCAGATAGCCTTGAGTCGCTCAGCGGCTGCGTCAACTGCGGCTACGGTAGCTGGATCATCCTCCCACTGTGTGAACATCTCCGGCGTGATCGTCAGCTCGTGGGCCGCCTCCCCTAGCATCCCATAGAGGGCGCCAATCTCGCATTCTCGATGGCGGCCACACTTGAAGCACGGGGGAACCCGCGACTGGTAGCGGACCACATCGAGCATACGGACCTGGAAGACGTCCTGCAGGATATGCTGCACCTGCCCGGCTGCAGCGTCCAATGTCCCGGCCCCCGCCACTACAACGACAAAGGGCTTTCCTGCGATGGGGATGCTCACGTGACGGTAGCCGAAGAAACGCTCCAGGAAGCTGGTGGCCATCGCATTGGCTGCGCCGAAGTAGACCGGCGCGCCCACGACCACGGCATCCGCCTCCTTGATCTTCTGGTAGTAAGTGTGGCTGTCAAGTAGCGATACGACACCGCTGAGCGGCTTCTGAGGGCGTCCCATTGCCGATGACACGGGCAGGTGACGTCATCCCACAGATGGGCAAGACTTGATGTATTT
>Ga0307379_10009207_pt1 | contig 13221 bp, 34 predicted proteins | sample UN2MG_FD_202237 | JGI IMG/M metagenome (GOLD analysis project Ga0307379, IMG submission 202237) | Soil microbial communities from Risofladan, Vaasa, Finland - UN-2 | ecosystem: Environmental > Terrestrial > Soil > Coastal area > Acid sulfate soil | place: Finland: Risofladan, Vaasa | collected...
TAAGAATCCTCAAACAATTTCTCACTATCCCAATAATTCATACCACTACGTTTAGAGAATTCAGTAACAAGATCTTCAAATGTAATAGCAGTTTTAATATCCATTTTATTTCTCCATTATTTTGAAAAATCATTCATATAGAAACGAATAACAAGATCTTGACAGGCTTCAACACCTATTTTAGTCCATTGGTTCTTAGCCGCCTTTGAAAAATGTAAAGCTGTAAACTCATTGACTTTGACTTTCATACCACCCAAACCAATAAGGTCACACAAGAATAGAAAATGCATTTTACAATCCCCTTTCGGCAATGTCAATACAAAAGTTATAGACATCAGCATATAGATTATAGATATCACAGTATATATCAGATCCTTTCCAGAATTCTAAAGACATATACATATTATCAAATCCACCATGACTCCATATGGTAGCTATCATCATTAATACCATTATAATAACAATAGATTTTTTCATTTTAATCATTCCTCCTCAATCTTCTTTCAATTGAAGACACAGGTATTACAATGACATATTCATCGTTTACCTTTTCAATTTTTTCAACTGATTGAAGTTCTCCATTTACATCCACTTTAATTTTTTCCAACATGGCTTTACAGATAGGAAAATCTTTCCATTCATCCTTTATCTCATACGGAGCATCATCAGGATCAAATCCCTTTGACATCAGCCATTCATCCATTAGCTCCGTCATAAATTTTTGAGCTTTAGACATTATCAGTTCTCCTTAGTAAGTAGTTTATCTATCCTTATACGGAGATCCAATTCCTTCTCCGCATTTTCCATCGTTTTATGCCTTGTGGTAAACCATAGACCACCACGAACTTCAAACCCTATGCTCTTTCCGTTTTCAGACCACTTATGACCAGAGACAGGATTTGACTTATGAACAGTTTTAAATATTTCGTTTATAGAGTACTTCATTATTAATCATTCTCCAATATAACCATTAAAGTTATAGCCATACCTTGATATTTTTCAGGCATCATCTTCCACATATTCAAGGAAGTTTCATTTTGCTTAATCGTATCACCATCATCTTCCAAGTTATACGGAGTTGTAAAAACCAGCCATTCAAAGTTTATCCAGAACATTATCAGTTCTCCTCACAGTTATGAAAGTCATTGCTAATAACCCTGTAATCATCCAAGTAATTTACAGGATAACTTTTACCATTCTTACTTTTCAACCATACTATATCACAACCACATTTTTTACACAAGCTTTTTTTAACTAACGGAGTAGCTTTATAATAGGAAGAACCAAAGCTATTACGCTCTTTAGATCTTTCCTTGTAATAATCAGGTGTACCAAATCTATTCATTTTCGATCCTTGTTTTATATGTTTTTTCATGCTCATAACTAATATTACCACGATTTATATATGTTTGTCAAGCAAAAAACATATACTTTTAAAAAAAAACATATACTTTATATATGCTATGCAAAACACACATAGCGGATTTAATCCGCTACTGTGAAGAAACTTGGCACAAGTTTTGCATATGCCAAGTATATACTTTTGACCCAAATATATATGCTTTTTTAGGTCAAAAGTTTTTGATCCCGTAAGGGCTTAACTGCCATTTTAACTGCCATTTCAGCAGGAAAAAATACCGATAGGGGTATCGGACATTTAATAGGACATTATGTCCTATAAGCCAGAAAACACACTATTTTTACCGCTTAAACGGACATTTTATGCAAGATCTATGCCAAAACATATGGAAACAAGGGAAAAACATATAGAAATCCCTAAAAAACATATAGAATACGGAAAAAAAAATATTACATGAAAAAATGCATCATATTTATAAAGACCAGCCATGTAATAGAATAGTTAGATATAAAAAAGGTTATACTTGTTTGAATATATACCAAGTGAAGGGAAAATTTAAAGGAAAACTTATACTTGTATGTAGATCAGCTATAGATGACCAATATACGGAGCTTGTGAGCCGTTATAAGTGGTCTTTTAATGGAAAATATATAATGACCAGTAAGAAACCTACGATTTTATTACATAGATTAATTTTATTAGGTGAAAATCTATGTAATTCTAAAGAGTTACTTCATCTTGATGTTCATCATAGAAATTGTAATCCTCTTAATAATAGACGAAGAAATTTAGAAATTTTAACTAAATCCTGCCATACTCAAGCTCATTTACCCTAATATTACTCAAAATTGAATATTTTCGAATAAAATCAGTAATTTACAGCTAAAAATATATCACGCTCCCACTCGCTTGCTCCGTATTTTTGAATCTATGCCGAGAATTGTCACCCCTTGACAAATAACGTCACTATTAACTTTTTTTATAGCCGTATATTGTCACTCCATTTTACCCATAATTGTCAGTCCAGCATACGGAGGATACACTTGGTCATATGCCCACATGCTCCGTATGTTTTATTGTACAAGATAAGCCATAAGGTCTGATAACGTATATTATGTAAACTTTGGTGTCTGATATAGTATACAAAAATCGGTTGAATTGCGACAAACACCACTTTTTCATACGCATGTGAGCCAAGGCAAATTGTGACAAATTGTCACACATACGGAGCTACCCTTGGCTATTAAAAATTTTTATAGTGACAATAATTGTCAGCGGCAAGTGTAGGGATAGCCTACATATGGGTGGATACTTATTATACACCATTGCAATATGCAACGTATACAAAAGGATACACCCCCCCTCTAGGAAAAATTCTTCCTAGATACGGAGTCGATTTGGGGTTCCCTAGGGTACGGATAGACCACACTAACGTCCACGCTCTTTCTTTTGGTCTGGAGAATTTTCTATAGAATTTCTTAAAGATGGTATGTTTCTTGTATAGGAAAAGCTCCGTATGTAGGAAAGGAAAAGGAAAGGAAAAGCTCCGTATGTAGGAAAGGAAAGGATAGGAAAAAGTTATCAAAAAATCCCGAAATATTGAAAAAGTTTGACAAAAATGCTCCTTTTGGCACAAAAGATGCAATAAAGTGATCCAAAACCGCTGTAATATGCAAAAAGTATGCTATTATAGTGGTTTATTTCGAAAAACCTCCGTATTTCAGCAAAAAGACGTGATTTGGTATGTTTCTTGAAAATGCGCTTCATATACGTCAAATGACAGGGATATGAGCTATGTGTGAACCAGATCCGAAATCAAATTGCAATTCCAAATCGTAAAACTGAATTTCGGTATAAGCGGAAAAAAGCAAATCTCGCTGGAGAATGATTTATAAAAAAAGTATATATAAGTTACTGATATCACCCATGTTCGCAATTGCGAACAAGGTATTGAAATAATTGAAAATAATTCTTGACATACCTTCCTGACTGATATATAATGTATATAGAAACTGAGAAAAAACATATATAAACAAATTGTGGGTTCGCTGATGCCACAATCAAAAAGGAGATCGCCATGAAAAATCAAACCAGAGAATCCTACTACAAAGATTGGGATGACTATTGCTACTTTCAGAATCCGAAAAACGGATTTCCCTTAATGAACCAGACTGATTATGATGAGTACTGCCAGCGAATGGATTATGAAGATGAACATGAAGCAGAGATCTATGCGGAAAATGCTTGGCTCCGTCATGCCGAAAATCAGTATGATGATGGATTTGAAAGATGGGAATGGGAAAGAGGATGTTATCTATAGGATATTCCGAAATACGGAGATAAAAAATATAAATAGATATGAGAGGAAAATATAAACTGAGAGGAGGGAGATTAGATTATGGATACAGTAGATAAATATTTAGGTGAAGCATCAGTACCAGATACACACCAGAAGAAGATACTTATAGATACGGTAAAGAATCCGTTGAAGGGAAAATTCCTAGGTGGGCCTTCCGCTGAAGAAGCAGAAAAGATCTTGAGAAAGAAATTTGGATATACAGATGATCAAATAAAGAAGTTAAAGAAATAGTTTTTTAAACGGAGAAATATTATGGATACAGTAGATAAATATTTAGGTGAAGGGAAGAAACTTTATTATGAGATGGATAATGTAGGCAAAGCAAAGTATACCGTTAACTTCACAGATGGTAAAGAGACTCATGGAGATGGTTCTCCTTTCTATGGTATAAAAATATTTAAAAATAAAAAAGATAAAGAAGGGTTTATAAAACTTTTAAAGAAAGATGGATATACGGAGAAATAAACATGGATCTATTAAAAAAGTATTTAGGTGAAGGTGGGGATATAAGAGGTAAGGTAAAATCTGGAAAAGTTACTCTGGATACTTCTAATGATTTTCAGAGACAGATTTTAAATCAGTCCTATCATTCAGCAAAAACCCATGCGGCAGGAAATAGAGTAGCTAGGGCAATGGGATCTAAAGAAGATTGGGCTATAGCTTCACAGGAAGACATCGAAAGAATCTATAAAGAGTCAAAGAAGTATTGGGATAAAGGTGGGAAGTATATTGACGTTGAAGGTAAACCAGTAAAACTTGACTTACATTATACTACTAGTCATGTATCCAAACCATACTACGCTTCTTTTTCTTGGGGGGGATGGGTAGGTTCAACCGATGCTTATAGCAAACCAGATCAAGCCATGAAGGAAATAGAAAAACAGTTAATGAAGAAAGTCAAAGAAGGAGCTTACGATTGAAATTCAAGGAATATCTTAAAGAATCAAAAGTAGTCCATTGGAAGAAAAGTAAATTTTCTAAATTTGCGGCTTGTGATAAAAGAGGTGCTGAATCCTTGAGTATTGACAAATGCAAGAATACGGAAAAAGCGGAAGACGTGACATGTAAGAAATGCCGAAAGGAATACATGGGATTAGGCAGATATAATATATGGGGAGAAAAATAATGAGTGATTTAATAAACAAATATTTGGGTAGTGAAGAAGTAAGTGAGGGTTTTCTTTTAAAGGCAACATTAACAAAGGAATATCTTACCAAGTTCGATTTTGAAGGAAAGAAGCAAAAGGGATGGTCAAAAGATAAAAAGAAAGCTATGGTATTTCCTGATAGGGGAAGTGTTGAAAAAGCCCTTGAGATTCTAAAATTAGACAAGCCAGGATATGGCTCAATTGTAAAAGTATAGAGGAGAAATATGGGGAGAAAAGTAATTAAAATTGTTGACTGTTCTGCGGAAGATTTAAATCCACAAGAAGCGAGAGAAGCAATCAAGGAAGCGTTCAGGGAAAAAAGCATAGGGTTTCAGGAAGTGTTTTATGAAGTCATTTCTAAGCAAGGGTATGTGTGGGTAGATTATAAAGTTTCACCGACTATGACAGCATAGAGTTTTTTATACAAGAAACTCTGATCTGATTATATTACCATTTCTTCTTCTTTGATAAAATCAGATAGGGAATTGAGAGATTCACATATAGGACAACCTTGATCAAATCTTGATCCTGTCATACTACAAGGATTAGTTTTTTCATGAATAGAATGATGATTGCATGACTTATGATCACACAGACTGGAATATGGGCATTGCATCTTATTGTGGTGTATCGGAAGAATTTCCTTGTTCTCAAGCATTATGGTTTCTTCAACCCATCTGCTAACACTCCAACCAACTGCATCATCCTTTTCATTATACATCTTCATTTTTCCTTCATCCTAATAAGCTAACTATCGTACAGCAGTAAAAGCTAAATTACATATAGTTGAGTAATGACAAGTTTATACCCTGCTTCGAAATGACTAGTTTATACCCTGCTTCGAAATGACTAATGTAGTCATGTCCACATTGTGTCCACATTGACATGTTCTTTTATCTCCGTAGTTGGGATTGTATATTCTCCTCTTTACTTTTATCTCTTCGAATAGATATGGTTCTTTCATAGATTCATAATATCCTTGTATGTTTGCTCTGCTCTTTTCTTTATTGTTTCTATTCTATCTTTAACCTCCATGTCTCCTTCGTATGTACCTGTACCATAGAAAGTAGGATCAAGATTTGAGGGAACTATCTTCGCCCAATCAGGTAGAAGAGAAAATAGAAATTTCATATCGTCATATTCTATTTGAGCTTCTTTTTTCAAATTTTTTATTAATTTCATAGTCATCTCCTCTTATGATTATTTTAATATCATCTCTTCTTCTTTGATAAATATGGTATCTTGTTTTCTGAAAGGATCTAATATTCTATCTGAAAAAAAATCATAACAACTCTTACATATAATGGCTCCGTCACGTAGACCGTGATCTTCCATTACTCTTAGAGTTAAATGGAATCTCCAGCAATGATATACGTCTTTTGGTGTTTTTAATTTTTTATTACAATTCTCACAAGTCCACATTATAATTCTCTCTATAATTCAAATTCTTCCTTTTCAAAAAATTCTCCTCTTCTTACAATGGCTCCAAGCTTCGGGTGCTTCATCAAAATTTTTTGATCCTACTGGTTCATCAAATTCATCTTCATAACTTCATCTCCTCTTCTTCGATGAAGTCTCCGTTTCTTTTTTCTAAGTACTCATACCAATTCAATATATACTTTTTTAATTCTTCTTTGAGATGACCAAGGGATACATCACCAATCTCATCATAATTAATAGCTTCTTCTTCTTCTAAAGGAGGAGGAGCGGCTACTCCCCCTCTACTTTTATATCTATAATCGAATATTTTTCTGAATTTATCTTGATCATCAATAGTACTAAGATCAAAGGAATATCTTACCATTCCTTTTTCTGATGGAATACCAGCAAGCCCGTTATTAAGAGCTTCCTGTAATTCCATTAGATAATCATAATTATCTACTTCTATGTTTATGGTTAAGTTATACATATCAATACGTGGAGGTATTCCTTCTTCTATGTTTATGGTTAAGTTATACATATCAATACGTGGAGGTATTCCTTTGTCCTCTGCAAACCTCTTCTGTAGTTTCGCTGACAATTTGATTACCGTTCCATTGTCTCCTAGTTACTTTTTCACAATTAGTATTTCCTTGAGGAATACTACCATAACCACTACCACCGCTGTTATAAACATTGACGCTGGTTTGTCTTGCTTCGGCTTCTTTCCAAAGTCTATCTGCTTTTTCCCTGTTACTTTCAATGAGGTAATACTGATCATTGTCTCTATTCTTTTGTTTCTTTTGATCAATAGCATCCCCTACATACATTCCACCAACTACTCCACCGATAGTATATAAAGCTAAAGCTGTAGGATTAAGACCCTGATATAATGCGGCTCCTGCTCCAGCCGCTCCACCCATAGCCCCCAATAATTGTTGATTATTACTAGCACAAGAAAAGGTTGTCATGATTAAAGCGATTGCCAATAAAACCATTAGTGTTGTTTTCATTTTACTTCTCCTTTTTAATTTTATTTCAAAACTTTATCTGGCAACATAATTTACCCAATCCCAAATTTTTTTTCCATAAACTGCTTCCATAGCGGCTTCATAGATATAATGTTCAGAATCTTCATCTAACCTACCATCTGCAAGTTCTTGGATATGTACCTCACAAGCTTTTTCAACTTTACTATAATCTCTTACTGTCTTACCCTGGGTGATATTGAACGGTACAACAGGTTTACTTTCAATTGTTTCTCTTCTTTCTAATTCTGTCTTTAGATCTTCTTTTGTAAATTCTTTTAAGTCCATTTTAAATTTTCCCCTTTTCTTCATATCCTTGAAATTCATCATCATCATCTGGTATTGTACAATTATCACAATCATCATCACTACAACCATCACATACATCTTCAAAATCAGGCAATTCGTTTTCATCTTCATCATCATCACCAAAATCCTTTAATGCCTTTTCTATTTCCTCATCCAGATCTCCATAGTCTTCAATATCTAATTCTAGTTCTGTTTCTTCTTCTTCATTGGATAAGTCTTTTCCAGCACCCTTCCAAGGATCTTCTTTTAGATTGAATTTTTTTGTTTTCAGTCTTATTTTAGAATCATCAGTTGGTGCTTCTTCTTTTGGTGCTTCTTCTTTTGGTTTTCGTGGGCCTAATAGATCATCGTACATTATTTTTTTTCTCCTCTAGCTTTTTCTAAAATTTCTTCATAGTTCATCATCATTTTTTCCAATGGTGTTTCTTCTTCTAAAACCTTACCAATAGGAGATTTACACCAATCACATTTTTCTTTCAAATTTGTAGTCTCCCATTCATGCATACATTTTGAGCAAATTACATAAGGCATTTATTGTTTCTCCTTGAAGAAAGTTTCTCTAACCATTTTACATGAGACTTGTCATATTTTTCTTTTCCACGAAAAGTGAAGTTAATATACACAACTGTCTTGAGAACTTTTACTACTTCTCCGTATCCCCAATCAGGATACCAAGAATCCAGTACTGCCATACCCACTTTAAGATCTTCGATTTTCATTGTGGCATCTCATTATGTGGTATAGGTTCATATCGTTTGATAGCTATGATACATCCTCTGCATATATGTTTTTCAGAATCTTCTGCTTCAACTAGAATTACCTCATCTCCTTGTCCATTGTCGTCTAGTGAGACTCCAAATACATAATCTTCTTCCCATTGTTGCTCACATAAATTACATTGATATATTGTTTTTCTCATTTCCATTGCTCCTTCGTTATTTTTCTTGCAAAAAGTTGCCCTGCTTTGGACTAACCCAATCGTCTTCTTCTGGTTCATAGGCATCATAATAAAAACAGCGTGATCCACATTGCCCACACCAAAGTACAACATCATCTCCACGACATCCTTGATTTACAATAAACGTATCAGAGTCGGGATCTTTATCCAAATCATTATTGCATTTTGGGCATATCATAACTTAACTCCTTTAAACAGGTTGATATGTTTTTTGAATCAGCGTGTTTACCACTTCACCACTTTCCCACATAATGGGAAAGGCTGGATTCGAACCAGCGACATACCGATTTTATTTTTGGTTTGCTGTAATCAACCTTGATCCTTCGACCCTTCTTCCCAATCATTTAGTTCTTCTTCTTCATATTCTTCTTCACATTCTTCTTCTGGACAAATATCTTTTGGACTTAAATGAAATCCTAAACCTAATGCTACAAAGTTTCCTCTCATGGTTCCTATAGAGTGCCACATCAGCATAATTTCTTCTTTATCAATACTATCGGATGCTTCAATTTCTGTTAGGTAGGTATGAAGGTTTTTATTGTCTTCATTTACTTTGGTTAGTTCTGCTTTTACTTCTATTAGTTTATTTTCAAGTGCTTCTATTTTTGCATCTCTTTCATTAAATGAAATTCCTATTAGAAGACATAGCAATGCTAAGATAGCTACAAGCTGATACCCCATTATAGGTTTTCCATGTATCCACATATTTGTTACTCCTTATAAAGTCACCTTTTATTCCTTTGGCAGAGAGGAAGGGATTTGAACCCTTGGAACTTTTACATTCACAGAAGTAGCAGTTCTGCTCCATAAACCAGACTCGGACACCTCTCTCTGGAGGAAGGGCAGGGATTCGAACCCTGGGATGCTTTTGACACACCGCTGGTTTTCAAGACCAGATCCATAAACCAGACTCGGACACCCTTCCTATTCTTCTTCTTCCTTACTATCATTATCATTTATACTATCATTATCATTTACATTCCAATTTTTTTTATCACTTGCATCTGTATAAAAAGCTTTGGATTGGAATACTCCTCTTTTTCTTGATCCCATGAAGTTCTTTAATCCGACATTGGATATGTTGTAAGCCGCAACGGTATCTCCAAGTCCTTGAGGAACTATTGTATTCCCTGCCGCAAATCCCATGTTTTTCGCAAACTTTTCATCCAGACCAGCACCTAAGAATGTAAACGTCCATTTACCGGAATCCTCAAGATCCTTGATTAATTTACTTAGCCTTTTCAATCCATCTTCATGAACAGCATAATCAGTAGAAGCGTTTTCATAACCGTCTGTTTCAACAATGACTAGAGCGGCTTTGTTTTCTCTTTGATCTTTATCAAGTTTGGTTTGAATTTTGGTTACACCAAATGCAATAGCATCATACAGAGAAGTCATTCCCCTTGTCCAATATTCTTCAAGAGGTTTGATTTCATTTATATCAACATTTTCATTCTGGCAGATAATTTCATTATCAAAGTCAATGATAGTAGCAAGTACTTCCATTCCCTCATCTGCTTCTTGTTTTAAAGTGGCAATCTGTTCATTGAAATTAGACATAGCTAAATCTGATTTCGATTTACCTTCTAAATATTCACTCATTGAACCACTATGATCTCCTATGATTGCTACATAGGTAACACCCTTATCTTGGAATCCAAGATTTTTTTTGATTCCTTCATCATCTCCTAACAAATCATCATAACTCATTTTTACCTCCTCCGTTAATGTATTGTATCTTTTTTATTGAAATCTTCTAAACTCACGGTTGACGTGGGTTTGCGTTCAGCTTCGGGAGTCGGAGGAGGAGGTGGATCTGGTCTTGGAGGTATTTCTTCTATACCAGGATTTTGATCTGTAATAAAAAGCCAATAAGCAATAAGACCAAATACTCCTATGATACCTCCTATTCCAAAAAACCAAAGAACAGTACCAAACATTCCCTTAAATGATATTACCATACAACTCCATAGAAATTCTAACATTAGTATTCCTCCTCTTCCATTATTTTCTGTCTTTCTCTTCTTCTTTCCCTTCTACGTTCTTTTTTACTTTTTTTCTTTTTATCAGATCCAAGGAAATAAGCATCAATTTCTTTTTGGTATTCTTTTACCACAACTGGATCTGTAGCCAAATCTCTTTCCTTTTGCAACTGCTCTAAAGCATAGTTACTTTTTGAGTAAGCCATTTTTAATTCCTTTCAGTTTGTTTTATTATGCCACTTAATGGGAAGTATTCCACAACCCAAACAGGAAAAGTTTTATCCTTATAGTATTTATAACAATCATAAATGAATTTGATAAGAGATTCATTGACAGTAGCAGGAATATAAACGGTTTCCTTGAAATTTTCTTCAAGTCGTTTATCGTAAACAATATACTCTACACAATCCTTATATTTCATGGCTCTTCGATGAGCAAGTTTCTTGCCAAAGTTTTTTTCTTTTACCAGACCAAAATTGATATGGTCAAATTCATCATATCCAATATGACATAAAGAAAATCCGATAATCACCCTTTCAGGATCTAACGGATCTACACAAGCAATCATGACTCCCACTTTTTGATTAGATTTTCGAATATACTCTACTCTGGTATGTGGATCGTTTAGAGCATTTTCAAAGTAAGAATCTAATACAGATTGATGTTCTTTCCGCTTTGCTTTCTTTTTGTTTTCCATGACTTTATCTCCTTTTAGATTTATTTATACATACCACTCTTCCAACCTTATTACTTCAAAATCAATTGAATCAGGAACACAAATTAATCCAAATTTGATTCCTTTTCCTTTTTTATTATAATTAATATCAAAATATTCTTTGATATCTTTTAGCTGTTTAGCCATATATTTAATGTATACATCTCTAGGTATATTTATATTAGCAAAATTACAATCTTTATATTTAACTACAAGACAATCACCATCTTTGATATTAATTACTTTTAACTTTTCTATGAATTCATTTGTCATATCATTCATCATATCAATATTCAATAGGTTTGTCAAGTGTTATTTAATAATCCGATGTTATTGTTAAATGAAATTTTTTCTTTGGCAGTTTTCGTTTCGTCCATAGATACGTATCTACATCAGCTATACTCCATCCGGTGGTTTTCATTAACATCTTACATACAATAATTGTAGCGGCTCTTATCTGACATTCCATTAATGAACCCTTTTCTACTAATTTTCCTTCTTGAATTTTATATGCCAAGTCATTACTGTATTCAATAGTTTCAAAATGACAAAGCACGTTAGGTACTTGATAATCTGCTGGTACAAAGATCTCATTCATAAGATTTGGAAACCAACCTAGTTGTCTGTTTAATTGAATGAAGAAAAGAGAAGCACGTTTCAGGAAAGTATCAGAAGCGAATCCTGTAAATCTTTTTACAAGTTCTTCTAGTAATTGTTCTCCATGTTTTTCTTTATTCAAGAGAACAAATCTTGCAAACTCCATTCCCTTTCCGTTTTTTGTAAGTTCAAGAAGATGTCTTTTTCTTTCTTCCAGTAAGGGGTATCTTTGGATAGAAAGACCTTCTATTAATTCATCAATAGATTCTTTATAGACTTGGATGATCTGATTGATTGCTCTGGAATATGCGGTCATGGGAGTTGGGGGATGATTCGTAATGTCATATACTTTCATTAAATTAGAAAGACTAGCATCCAATAGATCATACATACCTCCTGAATTGGCTCCATTAGGACGTACATTAGAATTACCATACCAGTAGCAATAGTTAATTGCGCTTGCAGTTAATTCTCTTATGATTATAGCCAGTTCATTTTTTTCTTTTACTTCCTGATCTTCTGTAGAGTAGAAATTTACTTTACCATCCTCAACCATTTGTCTAGCAAGATCATTGACTTTTCCTGTATTCAATTTTACATGTTGTCTTGTCGGTACAGGGAGACTTAAAAAATTCTCCGCAATATCAAACACACCTTTAATTAAACTCATAATACTCCTTATTATGTTATGTTAGTATTTTATCTAATATCTCTATTCCTTTAATTACTGCCATTACAAAAAGAATAGAGACACAAATTACACCATATGAAAAAAATATAGCTATCATTTTCAATATGCCACCTCTTCTGCAAATCTCTTTTGAAGTTCATCTCTTAGCTCATCCATTATGCTATCAAAGTTTATAGGGGAGTAATCCCAAACATCCACACCTATATTGACTGTTAATTTTTCTGGTATGGATTTGAATAGATCATGGATATGCCCACATAGAAAAATCATATCTTCTGGAACTACACATCTAACAGATGGATCATGATTGACTACAATTTTCCATCTATTATCTAATTCCATTATAAACGATGTTGTTACAATTGTAAACCCGATTTTTATATAATTAAAGGGTTTTATTTCGTCATGGTTTCCTAGAACAAGGATATGTATACCGTTCATCTTTTCTAAGATGGGTTTTAATTTGTCTTGCTGGCTTCTTCCGATCATAGCAAAGTCACCACCATGAATGACGTAGTGATCTTTTCCTACTACGGAGTTATGTCTTTCAATTATATTCTTCCTACCTTCTGCTTCCGTTCTCCAAGGACGCTTAAAACCAGAAGCAAAAAAGTCATCTCTATACATATTCTTGTGCATAAAATGTTGATCACTAG
>Ga0307379_10009209_pt1 | contig 13220 bp, 11 predicted proteins | sample UN2MG_FD_202237 | JGI IMG/M metagenome (GOLD analysis project Ga0307379, IMG submission 202237) | Soil microbial communities from Risofladan, Vaasa, Finland - UN-2 | ecosystem: Environmental > Terrestrial > Soil > Coastal area > Acid sulfate soil | place: Finland: Risofladan, Vaasa | collected...
ATTTCATTCTGGAGCTCAGTGCTAATATTGACAAAATAATCACTGAAACCAGCAACACGCACAATGAGATCTCGGAATTTCTCAGGGTTATTCTGAGCTTTTTTTAAAGTATCAGCACTAACCACATTAAATTGAACATGGTGGCCGTCTAATTTGAAATATGCACGTATCAGATGGGCAAATTTATTTATACCCTCATCACTGGCTAGAAGCTTGGGAGTGAATTTCTGATTGAGAAGTGTTCCTCCTGTTCTTATATGGTCTATCTTCCCTGCTGATTTTACGACTGCGGTTGGCCCATGGCGGTCTGCTCCCTGCACTGGGGATATACCCTCGGAAAGAGGCTCTCCTGCTTTTCTGCCATCAGGAGTTGCCCCAGTGACTCTACCAAAATAAATATGAACCGTTGTTGGCAAGAGATTTATGCGATGAAGGCCTCCTTTAGTATTTGGCCTTCCATTGATAGCTCTGTAATAGGTTTCAAAAATCATTTTCATGATGTTATCAGCATAATCATCATCATTTCCATATTTTGGAGTCCTATTCAAAAATCTCTGTCTGAGTGCCTCATGATTTTTGTAATTGGAACGTATTGCATCTAATAGTTCTTTCCAAGAAACATATTTCTTGTCAAAAACATTGTATTTAATCGAAGTCAAAACATCTGTCATTGTTCCCAATCCAACGCCCTGGATATAGGATGTGTTGTACCTTGCTCCTCCGTCATGGTAATCCTTTCCTTTTTTTATACAGTCATCGATTAGAATCGACAGGAATGGAGCTGGCAGATACTTTGCATACAGACGTTCTATTATATTGTTCCCCTTTATTTTTATATCCACAAAATAATTGATTTGTTTCTCATAGGCATGGAATAATTCTTCAAAAGATACAAATTTAGCTGGGGCTCCAGTAGAAATACCAATCTTTTTTCCTGTTCTTGGATCTAAACCATTGTTCAATGTAATTTCAAAAATCTTTACTAAATTAAAATACCCTGTAAGGATGTAACATTCTTTTCCAAAAGCACCTACCTCCACACATCCACTGGTTCCTCCATTACGTGCATCTTCAATAGATTTTCCCTGGCGGACCAATTCCTGGACAATCGCATCTGTATTGAAGACCGAGGGCTGTCCAAACCCGGTCCTTATGATTTTTATCGCTTTTTTCAATAATCTATCAGGAGTTTTCTTGCTTATTTGGACCATGGAACTCGGCTGGAGAATCCTCATCTCTTCAACAACATCTAATATCAAGTAAGATAATTCATTTACACCATCAGAACCGTCAGCTTTTATACCTCCTATATTAACCAACGCAAAGTCTGTATAAGTTCCGCTTTCCTCAGCAGTAACTCCAACTTTCGGAGGTGCAGGCTGATTATTAAATTTCACCCAAAATGCCTGTAGAAGTTCCTTTGCCTTTTCTCGAGACAGAGTTCCTTCTTCGAGTCCTTTTTTATAAAAAGGGTACAGGTGTTGGTCGAGTCGGCCAGGATTAAATGAATCCCAAGGATTATATTCGATTATTACTCCAAGGTGAACAAACCAGTAGTACTGAAGAGCTTCCCAGAAATCACGTGGCGCATGGGCAGGAACATACTCGCATATCTCTGCAATCCTTCCCAGCTCTGATATCCTTTTGAGATTCTTTTCCTTTGCGATAAGTTCTCTGGCTTTTCTTGCATGTAGCTGAGCATAGAGTATTAACGCATCAGCACAGATTTCCATCGCCTTAAGCTCTTCTTTTTTATCATATGCATAGGGATCATTGAAGAAATCTAATTCTTTCATGTTTTTTTGAATATCTTTTTTAAAATCAAGAAACCCTCTTTTATATATCTTATCATCTAAAACAGTATGACCTGGGGATCTCTGTTCCATAAATTCAGTAAAAACTCCTGCTTCAAAGGCATCTTTCCATTCCTTTGACATTTCGCTGAAAAGGCGGTCTCTGATAGACTTTCCCCTCCAAAATGGAATGATTTCCTTTTTATAGATTTGTTTTGTTTCCTCACTTACTTCAAAAGAGATTTTCTCCCGGCTGCTAATGATTTCAAGATCTTGCAAGCTGTGTGCATTTATCTCCGGATAAGTTGGAGTTGCATTGGGAGCTTGGCCCCGTTCTCCAACAATAAGTTCTCCCTCATTGATACAAATTTCCTTATGTTCAAGCAAATATTTAAACGCAAGAGCTCTTCCTACCGGGACTGAAAATCTCTGTGCTATATCGCTCTTATAAAATTCTGTTATTAGACGTGCTCTCTCAGGTGTGATATACGGTTTTGCATTAAGACTCTGTCCTCGAAGCTTTTGAATTCTTTGGTTCATTACTTAGTCTCCTGTTTTCACAAAAAATCCATATTTCGTAAGGATTGCTTTAACATTTTTCATCTGTTCATTCGTGGATGTCATGAGGTCTACTGATGGATCTTCTCTTTGCAATCGCTTGTATTTAGCACATCCCCCTTTATGGTAAGGCAAAAGGTTGATTTGCTTTATCTTTTTTAATTTCTTAATAAACCGGGCCAATTGCTCGATATTTTTGATGTCATCGTTTATTCCTTGAACAAGAGGAATCCTGATTACAACATGTTTTCCTATTTCCACTAACTTCCTTAAATTCCCAAGGATTTTTTTATTAGATACACTTGTGTAGTGCTTGTGCTTTTTATCGTCCATAATTTTAATATCATAAAGGAAGATATCCACATTTTTTGCTATTCTTTCGATTGTTTTAAAACTGGCATACCCAGAGGTATCCACAACAATATGTATTTTTCTCTTTTTGCACTCCTTAAGTAGCCCGTCAAGGAAATCGGGCTGCATTAGAGGATCACCTCCAGAAAAAGTCACACCACCTCCAGACTCTTCGAAAAATATCCGATCTCTCTCGATCTCCTCTAATACTTCCTCCACAGTCACCTCGTGGCCAGATATTTCAAGGGCCTCATAAACACAGGCTTCGACACACTTGCCGCAACAATCGCATCTGGAATTATCTACTTGAATTACTCCATTGGACTTTCTAAGTGCTTTTTGCGGGCATATATCCAAACAGATAACGCATTCTGCAGCACATCTATCTTGACGCAGAAGGATTTCTTTGTGTATTTCCTGGCCTTCTGGATTGTGGCACCATAAACAGCGCAACGGACAACCTTTCAAAAAAACTGTTGTTCGTATACCTGGTCCATCATGAATTGCATATCGCTTTATATCGAAAATAATCCCTTTATTCATTCATATCCTGCCTCGCTCAGAAACAAAGGCAATAGCGGAAGCTTGTAGATAATATTTTTTAATGAATTTCTCTTGTACTTTATAAGACCAATGGACATCACGAATAAATGCCACTGCTTCATCTTTCTTCCCCTGGGAAATTAAATCCGAAAATTTCTTGTGTTCTTTAATCGAGGTTTTTTCCCATTCTTTGACGAATCCTTCCTGACGCGGAAAATCATAAAGTCTCTTCTTTAGAGTATTTATTGTTTTTACAAGATTTGAGTTTTCACATAAATTTAAAATTACATTGTGGAATTTCAGATTTTTCTGGTAATAGAGATTAAAATCATCTGCATCAATGGCCTTTCGCATCTGCTCATTAAGATTGAATAGTTTCTTTATATCTGCCTTTCTGATTTTCTCAAATGAATTTAACAATGCAGTACTTTCAAGCGCCCCAATTATTTCATAATAATCTTTGATGTCCTCAAGCTTAAGTGGGTTTACGATTACACCTCGCCGAGGAATTATGGAAACAAAGCTTTCCATCTCCATTTGAAGAAGAGCATCTCTCAAGGGCGTTTTACTTATTCCTAATTTCTTGCTGGTCTCTTCAATGTTGATAAAAGTGCCGGGGCGGATATGCCCTTTTTCCATCTGTTCCCTTAAGTATTCATATACTTGTTCTTTTAAAGATTTTAAATTCAGAATGCTTTTTTCATCCATCCCATGTTACTCCTTCTCATATTTAATATATCACATATTTTATGATTGTAAAGGAGCAAATCATCATTTTCTTCCCGGACTCGTTTGGCATATTATAAAACGCTGCCACAAACGGGAATTTTTGCTCAAATTCCATTATGATCAAAATATTGGTTGACATGAATAGGGTCCGTACAAGCATGGTGGAATTTCTTCAGAACATCAATTTACGTATGGGCTTTTGACTTTAATTTCGCCAGAAACAGTGATCTCTTGTGAGCTGATTTTAACAGAATAAATACCCGGTTTTACATAATTTCCCGATGTCACAAATCCTCCCCCGATCACCTGTCCACCTTCAAAAGCCAGGTCCCAAACAGCTAAATTTATTCCTGCATCTTTCGTACCTTGTAGTTCCTTTATAAGCTTTCCTGACTGATCGAATATTTGGATGTCCACTTCTTCACTAGGGTTTTTTAAATAATAATAAATATAAGTGGGCTCTAATTTTTCCTGGTCCCACTCTCCCCTATCTCCACGGCTTCGTGGAAGCTTTACTGGTTTCACTTCAAAAAGGTAAAGAGGTTTGCTTTCTATCTCAGAGTCAATCTGTTGCACGTATTCCACGTCCAACACGTAAGCACTTCTTTCCATGAGTGCCGATCATGAGGTCGTTTTCTCTGGGCTGAACAACAAGGTCACAAACAGATGTTGTTGGCAGATTGTTGCACAAAGAATGCCAGCTTTTCCCCATGTTGATAGAAACATAAACTCCCAGGTCTGTTCTTACATACAAGATGTTTTTCTTATGAGGATCTTCTCTTATCACGTTCACTGGCTCTGTGGGAAGATCCCTTCCAATAAAGGACCAAGTTTTTCCATAATCATTGGACATGTATACGTATGTTGAAAAATCATCCTCTCTGTATCCTGTCAATGAAACAAAAACTGTTCCTTGTTCAAACCTGGAAGCTTCGACACAGCTCACCCATTTTTCAGGTAGTGGTTTAGATATATTAGTCCAGGTGACCCCATCATTTTGAGTCACCTGAACTTGTCCGTCGTCTGTTCCAACATACAAAAGGCCCGGCTTTAGGGGCGATTCTGAAATCGTAGTAATTGTCCCGAAAGGAACGTCTCCCTGTCTATCAGGGCCTGGATTTGTTGTCAAATCCGGGCTTATACATATCCACGCATCTCCCCGGTTGTATGATTTAAAGAGTTTATTTGCTCCAAAATAAAGGATATATGGATTATGATGCGAAATCTTGAAAGGAGTATTCCAGTTGCACCCCAACGGCGGTTCTCCAATTTTTGCTTTTGGCATAATGCTTTTTTCTGTCCCTTTTTTTAAATCTTTGCGCATGATGTTACCGAATTGAAATTCATAGTACACTGTGTTCAAATCTGTAGGGTCGACTTGAACATAGAAACCATCGCCTCCCCCTATATGACCCTATGTGTCATCGATACCGTATTCAACAGTGTGGGAACTCGGGCCATATACTGTTCCGTTATTTTTCGTTTTCCACAGGTTTCCTGCTCCTACTGCGACATAAATTTCATAAGGGTTCCTTGGGTGGACTACTACACTTGAAATCCTTCCCCCTTGAAATGTCGGTTCTACAGAACGCCACTTCAAGTTTTTGAAAATAGACTTCTGTTTAAGTTTTTGATGATCTTCCCAGGATTTTATACGCATCACAGCATCTGTTGGCTTTGTGTCAGAAATAAATGAGATTTAGACCATAAAAATGCCACTAAAAATAACATTGCAAATCCAATTTTTTTCGTCTCTTTTCCTCCTTCCCGTTTTTATAATAGTTTTTCATAGATAAACTCAATCATCCCTTAAAAATTTATATATCAGATATCTTGACGTGGGTCAATACTGCGTAAAAACTTATGTAAGTAATGTAAGTAAAAAAACCGAATTCAATATAAAAAATTTAAACATACTTTATATCATCCCTGTCTTCCCTTTTTCAACACCTGAAGAACAGGAATAAACAAATAACTGTTTGCCAAAAAACGGCCAATAATAAGAGCCATAGCTGCTGCAACAGCACCTACAATTCCAAAAAAATCAATCGTGAACGGAAGAATTGTTATGATAGCAACTACTTCAATGACAGTGGCAACAGTTATCGGCTTTGTTTTTCTATTATTCACAAGCAATGCCCTCTGAAAAGAGAGCAAAACCACCAGGCCGGGCATTATTGACACTATTTTAGTTGGAAGATTGGCAAACCGTGTCAATTCCAAAGAAAGGCCGCTGACTTTATGGAACCAAAGAAAAGACAGCGGCGTAAAAGCTACGAAAGAAAGTCCTGCTGTTACAATGAGCCCGAGAAGAACTGCGAAATTTCTCAGTGGTTTATAAAATTCATTATTCTCACCAAATAAAGCTATGGCAACTTCTTGAAAGGAAAATCCAGTGCATCTAAAAATAAAAACAAGGGAATTTATAACAGGTAGTACTGCTAAAGATTCTAGTGCCATCCGGCTGTGCCCTATAAAAAAAGTTAACATTGGCTGAACAGACAAACTCAGAATAGAAGTCAGTGCCAGAGGAAAATAAAAGGTCGAAATAAATCTGTAGCTTAATGATTTTTCCTTCGATTTTTTTAACAAAAGACGATTAACCGATTTTTTGGCCATAAACTTGCTCGCTACTGCTTCCGCCATAACTCCTAACGAAAGCGCCATTGTACCCACCACAGCACCAGTCAGGTTAAAAAACCAGTAACAAATTAAAGCTGTTATTGCCATTGAGGACAAACGAATCACTGTCCCATAGGCAACCCGCTTTGGAAGATGGCTGCTGACTAGAATGCCCTGATAAAATCTCCTATAGCCAATAGCAGCTGGCCAGGGGAGTAAAACAATGCATGCATAATGTGTTAGCCGAGATACATTTTCAGGCAATCCGATCAGCTGGATTGTGATGAAGTTGAATACTGAAGGCAGTAAAAAAATAATCATAACAACAGTTATGACTCCATTCAATACATAAGTAAAATTTCTTAATTTGAGAAAAGAATCCCTGTCTTTGACAAGTGCATTCGATGCACTCATGATCATAATAATTGGTGACTCCATTAATACGGCAAAAGAGAAAGCGACTCCATAAGCAGCCAGGTTGAATTTTGGATCTGTCAGACGGGCAATGACCGCTGCTAAAAACGGCCCCTCTACAGCCATCATAAACCATGTAGCTGCAAGGGGTATCCAAAAGTGGAATATTCTTTTAAAAGTCAGCGTTTCCTTAGGCATAGTGCTCAAGTTTATCTATTCCTTTTAAAAGAAGCAAACAGTAAAAAGATAATCTAAATTAACGATTTAAGCTTACTTCCAAAAATGGTATTATATACACACGAAAAGGAGGCAACCAATGAAAATATTATGTATCCTGCCAGCATTGATTTTTTTGGTGGGTTTTAATATTCAATCAGCAAATGCTACAATAATAAAAGGAGATAATCCTATGGAAATGGTAAAAAATATCCAATGGTTTGGCCAGTCCACCGTAAAAATTACTGCTGGAGGGAAAATCATCTATATTGACCCTTTTCACATTAAAAAAGCAGACACGGCTGATATTATTCTCATCACACACAGCCACAGTGACCATTTTTCTCCTTCAGACATCAAAAAAATAGCAACTAAAGATACTGTGATTGTTGCTACAAAAGACTGTTCTTCCAAACTTGCAGGGATCGAGAATGCCAGGATATTGGAATCTGAGCCAGGTTTTAAAACCTCTGTCAATGATATAAAAATTGAAGCAGTACCTGCTTATAATGTAGTAAAAACTAATTTTCACCCGAAAGCAAATAAATGGGTAGGTTACATTATCACTATCGACGGTGTGAGAATCTATCATGCAGGAGATACAGAGCGCATCCCGGAAATGAAAACATTTGAATGCGATATTGCCATGCTGCCGCTCGGTCAGACTTACACAATGAGAAGTGTCAGAGAGGCTGCCGATGCAGCATGTGATGTTAAGGCTAAAATCGCGATTCCAATTCATTACGGCCTGTATGAAGGAACTCCAGCAGATGCTGAAAAATTCAAAGAACTGTTGAAAGACAAAGTAAATGTTGTAATCAAGCAGTAGTACAAATCTATCTAAACTGTTTTATATATAATTCAGGGAAAAAGAGAAATTACAATGAAAAAAGACTTACTTCAGTGGGTTGAAATTGATTCGTTTGCTTTAAAGCATAACATCCAGCAATTCAGAAACCTTATAGGCCCGGAAAGAAAGATGGCTGTCATTGTAAAATCTAACAGTTACGGACACGGTCTCATAGAGATTTCAGAGTTGGCCGCCAGATATGGTGCTGACTGGCTGGGAGTAAATTCTCTCGATGAGGCTTTGATTCTTAAAAAAAATGGAATTAGTTTGACAATCATCCTGCTCGGTTATGTCCCTCTCTCAGAACTCAGGATGGCAGTGGAAAATAATTTCCGCCTGATTGTATACAATGAGGAAACAATAAAAAAACTTGGGGAAATCACTTCAGCAATCAAGAAAAATGTTTATCTCCATATAAAAACCGAGACCGGTGTCTATCGTCAGGGAATAGATAGGGATAAATTGTTATCCCTCATTATAAAAATACAGGAATATCCTTATCTCAAGATCGAGGGATTATCCACCCATTTTGCCAATATTGAGGACACTATCGATCACAGCTATGCTCAGAGTCAACTCGAAAAATACAATCAATACATCGATATTTTGAAAAAAAATAATATTGAGATCCCAATAAAACATACAGCTTGTTCAGCAGCAGCCATTCTTTTTCCTGAGACATATTTTGACATGGTCCGGGTTGGAATCGGAATATATGGCCTGTGGCCTTCCAGGGAAACCTACCTCTCCTGCATTCAGGCCCGGAGGAAGCCTATTGAGTTGAAACCTGTCCTTTCATGGAAAGCCAGAATCGTCCAAATAAAAGAAATCCCGGAGGATGCTTTCATAGGATACGGCTGTACATTCAAGACAACACGTCCGACAAAATTAGCTGTAATTCCTGTTGGATATAATGACGGTTATGACCGGGGTCTTTCAAACTCTTCCTATGTTCTAGTCAACGGGAAAAGAGCTCCTCTTCGCGGCAGAGTAGCAATGAACTTCATCACCGCTGATATTACAGACATTCCAGACGTAAGAGTCGAAGATGAAGTGGTCCTCCTTGGTCGGCAGGGCAGGGAAAAAATTACAGCTGATTACCTGGCTTCTCTATGCGGCACCATTAACTATGAGATTGTTACACGAATAAACCCTCTTATTCCTCGGATTGTGAAATAGAATAAATGCACCTGGGTCTTTTTGTCAGCTAAGCTTTAAAAAGCTGGATAGTCTCATCCTTAAGCAGAATCACAAAAGAATATATTCCCAGGGCTGTCCCTAACGGGAAATTCAGCAGGGATAAAAATGCTAAAATCAGAGTAAGGATCCTTGCCCATTCCTTTTTTTTGGTCAGTCCAATACCGCAGATGATGTTGGGAATAGAAAGAATCACCAAAAACAGACCAATACCTAATCCTACACTTCTTAGAATAACAGGTGCTTCATATCCCATATGAGGGATAAAAGACACCCCAAATAGAATGACAAAAACCATAAAGCCAGCCATAAAACTCATGGCACCTAAAGCTATCCACAGAATAGCAATCAGGTTAATATTCTTTTCCAATTTTTCTCCTCTCATTCCTTACCTTAGAAAGACTATTCATAGACTAACCTTCTCACTAACTATTATATTTCTTATAACCTTAATAATCAATCCAGTTTAGTTGACGCTTAATATTTCGTGTGATATAAGCAATATTAAATTTTATTGTATGGAAATTGAATGAAATGGGGAATAAATAAGCATGGCTCTAAGCACACTTTACGGAGGGCAAAACTATGGATGTTATTGTTAAAAACACTTTTTCCCTTCTTTGCCTTCCAGACCTGAATTATCTTTACAGGGGGGGGAGAATCGGCAGGGCAAAATCTCTTCTCGGAAAGGCCGAACTCAGATACGAGAAATTAATACACGGACACCCAAGATTGGTCGAAGCTATTCATACAGGCCCAGGTGCATGGGCAGCATCTTTTGCATTAAATTAATGGAAGATCCACATGGAAATCTATAAAACCATAATTTTAGCAATTGCGGCTTATTTTATCGGGTCTATCTCATTCAGTTACATTATTACAAAGAAACTGACAGGCAAAGACATCAGGAACATGCATTTAAAAAATGCCGGTGCTTTTAATGTTGCCATCAGCTTAAATCCAATTATGGGAATCATTGTCGGCTTGATGGACAGCATGAAAACATTAATAATAGTTCTAGCAGGAAAAGCATTTGGACTGGATCCCAGCCAGATCATCATTGCAGCTTCTTTTGCAATCATTGGTCACTGTTTTCCTATTTATTATCATTTTTACGGTGGGAAAGGCGCCGCCTCTGCAACAGGGATATTTATTTATTTCATTCCTCTTGAATTCCTTATAAGTGTAATTCCATCAGCTCTAATTGCAAAAAAATGCCGAGATATGGGACTTACACCTGTATTTTTTATTGTATTATCCCCTATCCTGGCGTATTTTTTTAAAAAACCGCCCTCGATACTGATCCCAATAATATATGTTGTCTTTTTGATTGGTATAATAAACCTCCTTATTATAGTATTAAAAAGAGACCAGAAATTAGTGCCTGAATAATTTATTACGGCCCAGCCAAACTGAGTGTATCGGTTTAAATATCAATGTGTTCGCACAATCAGGTCCTGTATTTTATTGACCATATATTTTCTCTGTGATATAAGCAATAATGTATGACCCCAGACGAAATCCAACATTCATTCGTATAAAGGAGGACCATATGAAAAGACATTTAAGAACACTCTCAGTCGCTTTTTTATGTTTCATTTTACTATTTTCTCTGTGTCTAACAGCACAGGCACAAATCCGAAGCAAAGCCCTTTATGAAAAGCTGAGGACCGATAAAAATCTGGTTAAATTCGAAGGTTTATCCAAGGTCAGGTGGATTCCTGATGGAAAGGCTTATTATCTATACGAGGATAATACATTTAAAAAGGTCGATCCTGTAACCGGCAAAAAAAGCAGCCTGTTTGACGATGCGGAAATCATTGCATCCTATAACAAAATAACTAGTAAAAACACAGAAAAACTTCCCTTTAAGCAGTTTACTTTCATAGATAAAGGGAAAAAAATCAGGTTTAAAGCAGTCAATAAAGCATTTATCTATGACCTGTCTTCGGGCAATATAATATCCTATGTTCCAGAAAAAGAGTTTGCCGGTGTCAGGGGCAGAGTCTATTCTGAGGTCTTCTCTCCTGACTTTAAATACAGGGCATTTATCCGCAATTATAATATTTATATACAGGATCTGGAGGGAAATGAGACAGCCCTGACTAAAGACGGCCATAAAGACCTTAGAAATGGTTTTCCAGACTGGGTGTATCCTGAAGAACTTAGCCAGTACACTGCTTTTTGGTGGTCACCGGACTCCAGAAAAATCGCATTCATGCAGTTCGATGAGAGCCCGGTAACAAAATATCCCATTGTTCATGATGTCAATCCAAAGCCGGAGATTGAAATGCAGAGCTATCCCAAAGCCGGAGCTAATAATCCTGTAATCAATTTGTTTATTGTGGATATCAAGACGCGTAAAATTACACGGCTGGAGACCGGGATGGAGACAAATATCTATCTATTCAAAGGCCAGTGGACACATGACGGAAAAGAATTTACATATCAACGCCTGAACAGGTGGCAGAATAGAGTAGAACTTTTTGCAGCAGATCCTGAAACAGGAAAAACCAGACTGTTACTGAAAGACAAAGACAACTGTTACCTTGAACCTGACGATGCCATTTTTTTAAGCGATAATATTCATCTTCTCTGGACTTCTGAAAGAAGCGGTTGGAAAGAGATATATCTTTATGACCTCAAGGGAAACCTGGTCAGGCAGCTTACCAAATCCCAACTACCTGTAAGGAGTATTCTCGGGATCGATGAAGAAGACGGCTGGGTCTATTTTTCCGGCTCTGAAAACAGGGGGCTTGAATCCTATGCTTACAGGATAAAACTAGACGGCACCGGATTCACTAAATTAACAAAAGAACCTGGCTCTCATTCTGTAAGCATGTCTCCAGGCGGTAAATTTCTCACGGATTCATTCAGTTCTTTTGACACTCCACGAAGACTTACACTCTATCATGCAGACGGCAAAAAGATAAGGGAATTGGGAAATTCTATAATTAGCAAGGAATTCAAGGATTTTAAGCTCATTAAACCCGAACATTTTGTATTCAAGTCAGCGGACGAAAAATATAACTTGGATGGCATCCTTTACAAACCAGCCCATTTTGACAAAACTAAAAAATATCCCTTGATAATGTCAGTATACGGCGGGCCTGGAGCCAAAAGGATATATGACCGCTTTAACCTAAACGATGGAAGCCAGGCTCTCGCACAACTGGGTTTCATTGTCATCTCAATTGACCATAGAGGCGTTTCAGGAAGAGGAAAAGCATTTCAAAACCTGATGTATATGAATCTGGGAGAGATCGAACTTGAAGATCACGTTGCCGGCGCAAAATTTATAAGTGCAAGGCTGTATGTTGACCAAAACCGGGTGGGTATTTACGGACATTCCTACGGCGGTTATATGACCTGCATTGCCATGCTAAAGGCGCCGGATACTTTTCATGTAGGAGTGGCGGGAGCTCCTGTAACGGACTGGAGAAATTATGACACGATATATACTGAAAGATATATGCGCAGGCCTCAGGATAACCAGGAAGGCTATAAAAAAGGGTCATGCATGACATATGCCAAAAATCTCAAAGGCCATTTATTCATCCACCACGGCTCTGTTGACAATAATGTGCATCCTGGAAACAGCATTCAGCTCTTACAGACTCTATTAAAACACGACAAGAAGTTTGACTTCATGTTCTACCCAGAACAAAGACACGGTATTAGATTCAAACGTTACGTTGAGGCACGGATCGAATATTTCATTGAACACTTAAAGCCCGAAATCAAATAACCTGGATTATTCATAAAAGCTGCAACCTCGACTAGTGAACAACCCAGGGTAAAATATTTTTTATGACTATAAGTCATAAAAACACAATAATTTAATTATTTTTATAACCTGAAGTCAAGAAAGACAGATTTACAATTTTAGGTCATGGAAGGAAAATATTGTGGAAACGCAGAGATAAAATAGAACTTCTACTTAAACT
>Ga0307379_10009212_pt1 | contig 13220 bp, 12 predicted proteins | sample UN2MG_FD_202237 | JGI IMG/M metagenome (GOLD analysis project Ga0307379, IMG submission 202237) | Soil microbial communities from Risofladan, Vaasa, Finland - UN-2 | ecosystem: Environmental > Terrestrial > Soil > Coastal area > Acid sulfate soil | place: Finland: Risofladan, Vaasa | collected...
GCACCCGTCTCAAGCGTCAGGGTGTTCCTAAGTTGTGAACAAAAGCTACGCCAGTGCCGCCTGTACCACCAACACCACCAGTACCATTTGAGGCCCCACCAGAGCCACCAGAAATGTCTGGGGTTGGGGAGGGGCCGCCACCAACAATGATAATGGCAATTCCTCCGCCTCCGCCGCCGCCGCCGGCGACGCCTTGTCCAGCAGTAATGGTACCTTGGTAACCATCGCCGCCGTTTCCAGCATGGGCAGTCAGGGCCGTATTTGCCCCGGCTCCGGTAATCAGGCGGGCCGACACATGGACAACACCGCCACCTGCTCCGCCTCCGCCTCCGCCCCCGTTTCCACTGTTAGTCCCTCGACCGCCGCCACCGCCACTGCCCCCCTGAAATACAGAAAACGTGTTGCCGAGCCGGCCACGCATCGCTGTGATTAAATCATTGGGATTGCCAGCAGTAATAGCCGCCCGTACAACTGCTCCGCTATTTCCACCGTTGGAGATGGCGCCGCCGCCGCCACCGCCATGACACGTCCCGCCGTTTTGACCGGGATTTCCTGCGGTTCCACCACTAGCCGCGGCTGTGCTCGCCTGTCTAACTGATGCTGATGTTGCTGTGCCATTACCCGCCGCGCCCAGTGGAAAGGCCCCCGCACCGCCACCCCGTTTATTGCCAATAAGCCCGTCTGTGGCACTAACACCGCCAACACCGCCAGCGCCCGCAGTACCTACTTTGCCGTTCTGGCCTGGGGAGCCAAGGAATGAGCCAGCCTCCAGGGTCAATGTATTCTTTACATAAATCCTACAACCATTGACGTTAAGGAATATGCCGGTGCGGACAGTTAGGTTGTCTAGATACAAGTCACCCTGTAGAGACGTAAATGAACACGTATACCTAGTAACAGAGCCAACGGGGTAGTCAGTGTCCGCTACTGGGTCAATTAACAGACCCGCGTAAGTATTAACCCCGTCCAGGTCCATGTCCCCGTTGAACCCGTCTCCGAAGAACCCAACGGCACCACCGGCCCCACCTCCGCCACCTTGGCTTGAAATTAGAGAACCCATGGCTACAGGGTGTCCACAATGATGACGTCAGGGTTGCTGTTGGTGAACAGCGACGCTCCGCCGTTGGTTGCCGTGACGAGCTCGAAGCTGGACCGCAGCGCTTGCATGGCCCGTGGTACCACAGTGCCAGACGGCACGGAGATCTCGCCGCCTGTGATGACTAGCCCGTTGACTGCTGTGAGCGCCTCGACGGCGTCCTCAGGCACGAACGACTCGCCTGGGCCTAGGCTGTTGATGTAGTCGACGACCACCGCGCGTGCCTGCTCGGAGACCTCGATCGGGTCCACGTCCGCGGTGAACGTCAGGTCGAGGCGTACCTGCAAGAGGACCACGCGCGCGACGATGACCTGGACGAAGATGCCGCCGCATCGGATGTTCGCGAGCGAGAGGAACACCGCCTTGGCCAAGCTCTGGGCCTGCGCATCGTAGGTCGGGTTGGTCGTGTTGAGCTTGATGAGTGCGTCGGTAAAGCGGTCCGCGATGAGGAGCTGGACCCAGCGTCCCGGTCGCCCGCGCGAGTCGAGCACCTCGATGGCTGTTGCCTTGACGACGCCGGCCACCTTGAGCGCCCCGTTCTCGAGCGCAGCCAGTGTCCCTCGCTGGGAGGTCGTCCAGAACCGACGGGCTCGGTCCCGCAGGCTGGGGTCGTCCTCCACATCCGCGGCGCCAGCGGTCGCCACGATGTTGGTGACGACGAGGTCACCAGGCGACCCGATGAGGGTGCTGGTGATGTTCGTGATGGTGCCGATCTTCGCCTGCTGGTTGAACCCCGCGAGCACCGAGCGGATGGGGACGTAGATGGGTCCCAGGTTGAGGGCCGGGAAGGAGCTGGCGACCGAGGTGATGAACTGGATCCCGTCCACGCTGGCGATGGCAGTGCCGGCCGGGATGGTGAAGGCGGTCGGGTTCGCCACCGTGGTGGAGAACACCACCGTGCCGAGGGACGGAGCGGCAGGCTTGCGGACCAGGTTGTAGCGATCGAGGACCAGCCGGTCGAGATCGGTGCCCTCTGCCGAGTCGAGGAACTGACCGCGGCACACGTTGACGAGCTGACCGATGACGGCGTCGGCCATGGCCGACCCACCAGCCACGAGCACGTTCGCGTCGGTCCCATCGCGGGACACCACGTCCGCAGACAAGGCGGCGTTGAGCCCCAGGATGCGGTCGCGAGCGACGCGGAACAGATCGTTGCGGGATGGGAAGTCAGCCATTGGTTTGTCCGATGGGCGAGAACAGGCCCACGCTCACGTCCTCACCAGAGGAAGTCAACCGTGCTGTCACCCGCACCGTCAAGGTGTTGCTCGACTGGGAGACCCTGGCGACCACGTTGGACACGTCAGGCTCTCGAGACAGCTCGCGCTCGATGCGCGCCCGCAGCCCTACGACGTCGCCGGCAGGCAGCGGCTCTTTGACTCGAAGCCCGACACCGTACGCCGGGATGTGGAACAGGTCGCCAGGTGTCGTGGTCAGCCGACGGATCAGCAGCTTCTTGAGCAAGTCGGCACCTGCGGTCAGGGTGTAGTCACCACCGCGGATCACCAAGGTCCCGCTCAGGCTGGTGTCACCACCGACTGATGGCGCAGGCTTGTTCGTCAGGTCGCGTCCCGCCGTGCCCTTCGTCGCTGCCTTGGCGGTCGGGGTCGCGGTCGCTTCCTCGGTCACACCGGCGAAGTCGGCGAAGTCGGGAAGGCCGTTGATCGCCCCACCTGCGTCCTTGAGCCCGGTGAGCTTCACGCGACCGATGGCGGTGGTGTTGGGCAGCGGCGTCGCAGACCGGACAACCCACTGGAGCGGCAGCTTGTAGGGCGTGATCTCAGCGACCGCAATGATGCGAACTGTCGACGGTTCGGAGAGCTCCCAGCTTTCCAGGTTGCGAACGTCGCCAGGAAGGATGCCGAGGACGTCCTGGGGCGGCTTCGACAGCACGACCACGACTTCGTGGGTGCTGATCGGGAACGCGTAGGCGATCGTGAGGTCCGTCGTGATGCCGAACGGCCCCGTGCCCCATGGTCCAGTACCCCATGTCATCGGAAACCCCCTAGAATGCAGGGTAGCGGGGTGTAATCCGCATTGTACGAAACCACGATCATTCTGCCTTGAGGACAGCGGTCCCCACGATGTTGACGGACGGCAGCCCTGGTCCTGGGAGGAACGGAGGCGTAAACGGCGGCGTCGGGTTCGGAATCACCGCCGTGAGGGGTCCACCCGTTGGGGCGGAGGTCGAGTCCTGGTGGATGTGGGCTGCGTACTTGTCGTCGACGGCCTTGAGCTCGTCCTTGAACGCGAGCGCACGCGACGTACCCCCTCGACTACGGATCTCGACGAGCCCGTCGCCAACTACCAGGATCCGCATGGTCTTGTCCTCGCGGATCACGAGCAGAACGTCATCAGGGAACTCCGCTGCCTCCGCGGGCGGAGGGTCGCTCGCGCTGTAGAGCCGACGTGTGACGATCAGGCCGTTGTCAGGGTCCCCGTCTGGTGCCGCGACCAACACCTCGTCGTTGACCTCGATGGGCGTGTAGAAGCCGAACCCGTCGCCGGCGTACTCCTGCCCGACACGAGCCGTGGCCTCTGTGCCGAACGGCATCAACGTCACGTTCGCGAACACGCCTTCGTTGGGGTCGACCTCGACCGCCGTGACGATCGCGAGCGCGACCCAGGTGCGCGTGTCCATACCGGGCCCGCGAAGTGCCTTACCCATCCGCCCAACGTCCGGCGTGGTGCTGACCCTGGAGTGCTTGAGCATCTAGTCGTCCCGTCCCTGTGCAGTGGCGCGACCGACAGTCACCGTTGGAACTCTCGGCGGAGCCTTGACCTTGCCACGTGGGCGCACAGCCTGAGGCGGGCGTCGCCCCTTGTCAGAGCGGGCCGTGACCGATTCGACAGGCACCACGTTCTTGCCAAGCTGCTGGTTGATGTCGAAGCGGGGGACGAAGTAGTTCTGGAAGTCGAAGGAGATCTGGATCCCGGCGTCCAAGCTCCAGCTCATCACCACGTTCGACACGCGGAACGTCCGAAGCAGGTCGACGACGCGGGACCGTGCCGACGCAACGATCACTCGGGCGAGGTTCACGTCCCCGATTCCAGTCTTGCCTGAGAGGGCCTCCTTGATCGCCTTGACCTCCTCGTCGAACGGCCGACGGTTCGAGTCTGTGAAGGTCGACACGTTGGGGGCACGATTGGCGAGCTGGCGCGCATCGACGCTGAACTCGACCGGGTCGCCTGGTCGGAGCCTGGTCAGGTCCGGGTCGTCGTTGTCGCCCTTGAAGCTAGCGAGCTGTGAGGTGGCGCAGAACCCTCCGAGCTCGCCTCGACCAACCTCCTCGTAGATGTTCTTGGCGATGCCCAACAGCTTCGCCCGGTCCCGAATACCAGGCACGGAGATCTTGAGCTTGTCGGTCTGGGCGACCTCACCGCTGGGAAGCACACCTGAGGCGAGCGCGAGCTTCTCATCCTTGGGTGGCCACTGCTCGGTGAGCAGCTTGCCGCCGCCCCGAGCAGTCGAGGACGTGTCGAACGAGATGATCTCCACCACCGGGACCTTGACCCCAGAGAGCTTGCGCTCGAAAGCGATCTCCTTGATGTTCCGCCCGAATACCATCTTGCGCTCGGTGAACGCGTTCCCATCATCGTCAACGCGCTTCTCGGGCCGGAACGTATGGTCGAGCGGGTCGAACTTGGGCTTGCTCAGGTCGAACAGGGACCGCGACGGACGGATCACGAGGTTGCGTCCGCGGAAGAACGGCACGGCTCCAACCAGGAAGCAGTACCGCGTGATGAGGTCCCAGACGTTGAGGTCGTCACCGCCCCCGCCCCCTGAGCTCGCGCCTTCGCCGTTCGCCTCGCGGCGTACGCGGGTGAGGCCGTCCTTGTCCAGCACCGGAGGGATGCGCTGCCCCGGCCAGTCCTGAGGGTGGACGAGCACCTGCATCTCCTGACCAGCAGGGTGCTTGTCGAGGATGGCTCGGACGACAAGGTTGACCGGCTGGCGCAGGTCCAGTTTGGTCATCACCTTGGGATCGACAGGTGAGTCCAGGAACAGCCCGCGCAGGTCGCGCCCGTCGATCTTCACCATCGAGCCGTTCTCGGTGTGGGTGACGAACCAGTTGTCGACGATGCCTGCGAGCACCATCTGACTGTCAGGCATGTCGGCGAGGATGGATGGCCGTCGGCCGCTGCTCTCCTGCGAGACCATCCCTCGTGCGAAGTTGGCCGCGCGCACCGAGCCCATGAAGATCTCGATGCCGGCCGAGCGGACCAGCCGAGGATCGATGGGGAGCTCGCGCCAGTCAAACTCGAGCGAGAACTTGCCGGCCGTGCGGTAACCAGGAAGCTCTACGCTGGCCGACTTGGGCACGCGGTTCTGCACGAACGACAGGTTGCTCTTACCCATCTGGGTGATCAGCGGTCGCGTGTTGGGGAGGTGCTCACCCGGCTTGTCGACGAACGCCTGGCCGAGTGACACGCGAGGCGCGCGCCGGTTGGTCGCGGGGCTTGGTGCTGACGCAGGGGTGGAGACCGCCGTGGGATCTCCACCCTGCGGACCTGGCTCCGGGATGTCATCCTGCACGCGGAACGTCTCATCGAACCTGAGCCGCAGGTTAACGACCGTGCTGGGGTAGAGGACGTCACCTGACATCAGCAGAGATCCCTGTCCGGGTTCGCGGGCACGAAGACCACCTGCCCTGCGACGAGCCCACTCGACAGCAGGTTGTTGAACACCATCAACGAACGCCACTCGTCAGGTGTCCCGTAGAACTGGGTCGAGACGGTGCGCAGGTCCATGCCGTCGCGTGCCTGGAACACGCGGATCACGTCTGCGGTGATCCGACGGATGAGCTCGTACTGGCGGCTGGCCGCGAGGTTGCGCATGTCGGTTGCGGCGTCGGCGCTCTCACGGACGTTGGCCCTGACGGAGAGTAGCTTCCCGAACGACAGGATCGCTCCGAGATCGAGGGTCGCGCCATCGACTGCGTTCTCAGCGGTGTCGATATACTGGTCTGCTTCCAGCTTGATTCCGTCGAGGATCCCGGCCACCCGCTTGAGCCCCACGATGGGTGTTGCGACGTCGTCGCCCACCGAGGTCACAGCGTCTGCGAGCCCGTCGACGAAGTCCTGGAGGTTCGCTGCTACAGCGCCGAGCTGCGCCCCGATGTCCGAGAAACGATCACCTGCCGACGGAACAACCGAGGTCGTGTCGCCGACCGTGTTGAGTCGGTCCTGCATCTCGTTGGGCAGGTCACCGATCAGCCGGCCAGTGCCCGCGTCAACCACCGGGATCTCGTTGAACGACTCGGCCTGCGACGACCAGACGAACCCCATCTCCCAGTCGACGTCGTGGCCGGTCTGCCAGCGCGCGGTGAACCGATCCATGATCCCGCGTCGGGCCTGGTCGAGCCACGTGACCTCGACCTCCTGGCCCTTGCGTCGGATGTCATCGACGAGCTTGACTAGCTGACGCACGTCATCAATGAACTGGATGATCTCCTGTGCGTCATCGGAGACCCAGAACGCGGACGCGTTGTTGCTGTCGAGGCGGAGATGCTCGCTGATGAACTTGTCCTTCCACGCACCGCTGATCGTAGTGGGCTCCTCCTTCGCGCCATACACCTGGAGCGTTCCGATGGGTGAACCGGGGTACCAGTCGACGGTATTGCGCTGCGTGCCCGAGAGCTCGAACGGACGGTATGGCAGGGCGCGCTTGCGGAGCACCAGCCGACGCTTGTCGCCAGTCAGCTCGCGGATAACGAACGAGGTGACGAGGGCTGAGCCAACCTCGGCCACTAGCGCACCGTGAACAGCGGGGCGAACCCGGACTGGAGTTTACGCTCACCCATCGAACCCAGCTCGTTGGCGAACCCGACAGCGATGCGGTCAGGATCGTAGCCCTCGGCAAACGCCTGCTTGATGTCGAACCGCGAGCCACGGAAATCCTGATAGACCTGCGCGTCCTCCTTGCCCTTGGGCACCGAAGCCTTGGGGGGTGCGACATACTTTGAGGTCGTCGCGCCATCCGTGCCCTTCATGATCATCTTGGCGTGGGCGATCATGCGGCGAGTAGCGTCGGCACGCTCACTCATGGGGAGCCTGCCGATCTCCTTGGTGCGCTTCCCGAGGTACTCTTGCGCCTTGAACACACCACCGCCGGTGCCCTTGAAGATGTCAGGGATCAGCCCAACGATCTTCTCGACCATCTTTAGGATGAACCCGATCACCTGGCCGATCTTCTCGACGACCTCCAAGAAGGCGTAGCCAACACCTCCGAAGAACTTCCCGAGGGCGCTGTCGCCGCTGAACATGCTGGCGATCTTCCCACCGATCCGTCCGATCGTCGCGAAGATGCCCCCAAACGTCTTCTTGAGCCTAGTCGTGATGCCGTTGAAGTTCTCCCCGAGTGCCTTCACCGCGACGACGATCAACCCGAAGATGGCTCCGAGAGGGGCCATCTTCAGCAGCGTTTTACCAATGGGAGCGAGGGAGGACGCGCCTTTGAAGAACGATGCTAGGACCGCTGTCACGGCGGGAGCAGCCGCACCTGCGCCACCTGCCTTGACCAGCTTCGCAGCGCGCTTCTTGTAAATACCTATGCCACCGGCCACGACCCCACCGATGCCGACGCCTCCGGTCAGCTTCTGGGTCGCGGTGTTGACCAGCATGATCTTCGCGTAGGTCTTGGCCATCGCGATGATCTTGTCCATGTGCTTGACGAGGAAGTTCCCGAACTTCTCAGCACCGGCCATCCAGCCGTCGATCGCACCGGAGAACTTGTTCGACAGCTTCTCGAGCGCGGGGGCGAGCTTGACCACGATCCCTGCGGTCAGTCGGTTCCACGCAAGGCCGACGCGAGCTGATGCGTCCTGCCACTTGGCGATACCTGCGAGGCCGTCGTCGTTGAAGGCAGCGTTCTTCTTCGTCAGATCGTCGAACGATGCCTTGAGCGCCTCAGGTCCTTCGGCCATCGCGCCAGCCAGCTTGGCAGCCTCGACCTGCGAGATGCTGAGCACGCGAGCGATGCCGGTCGCGCCGAGCTTCCCCGACTTGACCGCCTTGGACATCGCCAGCAGGGACTTCTCGGCACCGCCCTTGAGCTCGACGCCGTATGCCTTCGCCGTCTTGGCGAGGCCCTTCTGCCCTTCGTTCAGCTTCGTTCCAGCCTTGCCGAGCTTGGTGAAGATGTTGGCCACCATGCCAGCATCAACACCTGCACCCTGGAGCGCGTTCGACATGCCTGCGGCACGGTCACCAGCGACACCTGTGATGCTCGCGATCTTGTCGATGTGCTCGATGTACCCCTTGGCACCAGCGATCAGCGGACCGATGGCGAAGAAGCTCGCCATCATGGCCGTGCCCTTGACCATGCCGGTGAACCGCGAGCTCGCACGGTCGACAGCGCCGCCTAGCTTCCCGACGTTCTTCTCGAGCGTGGAGAGCTTCGGCGACGCCTTGTCATCGATGTCGAAGTCGATAACTACTTCGGGGTCATCGGCCATGGTCGACTCCCGTCTTGGTCCCGGCTGCTTCCTTCTCCAGCCAGAACATCAGCCCGTTGTTGAACGACGTGATCAGCGCCGAGGTGGAGCACATGAGGTGCTCCATCGGTTGGTGCCCATAGCGGGCGGCGTAGCTGATCAGCTTCCAGAGGTCCATGATGTGCTCGTCGATGTCCGGGTAGAGTTCCATCACAGACCGGATGAAGACGCCGATCTGATGCGGTCGCGGTTGTCGGGGGAGCGCTAGCCCGCTTTGATCTTCCGACTCCCCAGGAACTTTTTTGCGACACCGTCGCCCGCCGTCGCCATGTCTGCGTAAGCCGTGAGGATGAGCTCGCGGATTGCGGGGTCGGTGCGCTCGAGGACCGTCTCGTCCTCGGCCTCGGCCTTGTTCAGCTTGCGCCCATCGACCTCGACGAGAGAGAACCGCGCCCAGGCGTACGCAAGACGCGCCTGGTTGCCGGCGGCGCGCTCAGCAGCAGCCACCTCCTCGCTCATCTCGAGCTTCACCATGCCGATGGACTTCTTGATGTACTCGTCCTGCCCGGCGAGGCCGAGCTCCTTGACCGACCCGTCCTCGTTGTAGGTCGTCTCGGGAAGCTCGTACTCGTAGATCGCTCGCTCACGCTTGCGCCCAATGTTCAACGCCGCATCCATGCTGCACCCTTCCTATCTGCTAGAGCTGGCTGTAGTCGTCGCCTGCGAAGTCGAGGCTGATCGCGCCGTAGTCAGCTCGCGATCCGAACGACAGCGGGATCTCCCCGAACTGCATGTCGCGCAGGAGCACGCGCACGCGATCCCCACCAGGGAACGCCAGCGTGACCTTCGCGTTGACGCGCGCGCCGGGGGTCCGGTTGCGGGCCTTGTCGACCAGTCGCCGCATGAACGCGAGGATCTCGCCGTTCTCGAAGTGAACCTCCATGCGGCCCCGATACCCGCGGTACACGGTGTCGTGGCGGTCGGTGGTCTCACCGAGGTAGCCCTCGGTGAGCATCTCGAGCTGGGCGGCCATCTCGAATGACCGCACGTCGTTGATGCTGGTGAGGGGCGAGTTGTCCTCGACGAGGAGCAGCTCGACCTCCTGCCCTTTGATCCTCTGTGCCATGGTGTGACTCCTGAAAAGAGATAGGGCGCGGGGTGACCCATCGCTGGATCGTCCCCGCGCCCTATCCCCGCTGAGACCGGGTGAAGCGCCCCCACCGGCCTGTCCGGTAGGGTGACTCTGAGAGCCTATGCCTCGGCCCGCGTACTGTCAATTCCGAAGCCGGAACCGATCAGCAAGGGCTGGCAATCACAACGCTTGCCAGCCATGACGCCACACCGGGTGTGGTGCAAGGCGAACGAGCATTCCTGCTCGAGCGCGTGTCGCCACACGTCATCTGGGATGAGGTCGACGGAGGCAACCTTGGGGGCGCGCTTCCTCCGTCGACGAACGGTCACGAGCTGCTGACCTCCGCAGAGGTGACGACGCCCTCACCGATCTCAGTCTGGAGGACGATGAAGTCCGCCGTCGCGAGCGTCCGCACCTTGATGATGATGACGTAGATGCCCTGGGCCTCGGACTGGGGTGTGTTCCCCGACTTGCCATCGATGACGTAGCTGTCGATCCGCTGGGCCGCGACGTTGTCCGGGGACAGCAGCCCCTGAAGGAAGTCGTCGACCTGGCCGAGCGTCCCATCCTTGAACGACTCAGACATCGGCAGCTTGGCGAAGGGCTTGAGCGCGTTCGCGATCGAGTCCTGGATGAAGTCCGCCATCTTGCGGCGGTTGATGTTCTTCTTGCCACCGGTGAGCGAGGTCGTCACGCCCGACTGGAAGATGGGCCCGACCGTCTTGTCGATGCGGACGCCGGCCACACCGCGCAGGCGCAGGAACTTCCACGCGTTGATGTCGAGGTTCGGGACGTTCGTGGCGTACCCGAGGATTGGTGCCAGCACCTTGCGGGTCACCCCGGACGCCTCGCCAGGGTTCCGCTCGGGCGCGAGCGAGCCCATGATGGACGCCATCCAGCCGTCGCCACCCGTGTCGAGGATGCCGTCGCTGGTCGTCGACCCATCCGCGAGTAGGGTGGGGATGCCAACCGCCTCCGGGATGAACGTCTTGGATGGCGGCCAGTCGTAGAACACCCGCTCGTCACGGTTCGCACCGACACCCGGATCAGCATCCGCGCCGACCGAGGTGAGGGCGGTTGCCTTGACGAGGTCGAGCTCGGGGGAGATCGAGCAGGTTCGTCCGACGCCGTTCTCACTCGCCACGAGCACGTGGCTGCGGAGCTTCGTTCGGATCGTGCTCGACTTGCGGGCGGCCCAGACGTGGGCCACCTCGCTGGCCGGCACGTTGTCGAACAGGAGTGAGTCGATGGACTCGGCGTAGAGCACGTCGATCGCTGCGGCGTTGATCGCGTTCGCGCGCTGGACACCTGCGGTGTAGGCCACCGCAGTGGTCGGGCCGACCTTGCCGTCGAGACCCGAGAGCGGGTCCCACGTCGTGGCCGTGGGTGCGGCGGGGGCGACGAGCGGGTCGATCCGCGTGTCGACGGCCCACGTCCCATTCGCACCCGAGGAACCGGTGCCAGCGCCGTCGGTCAGCGGACGGACGGGCACGGTGAAGCTGCCCTGCGCTGTGAAGATCGAGCCCGCACCGGGGCCATAGCTGTCGGCGGCGTGGCCGGCGTGGAGCCGGTACGGCAGCGCCACGGCGGTCGTCCAGTCGAACGAGGTCCCGCTGATCTTCTCGGCCACGAGGTTGGTGGCGTCGGTGATCGAACGAACGCGATACGTGAGCGCGTTCGCGCCAAGACCGGCGGCCCCACCGATGACACCGATGACCAGGATGTCTCCGATCTCGACACCGACCTTGCCGTCAGGTCGCGAGAGCGTCAGGAACGACCCGGTGGCCGACGTGAAGATCTGCGTCAGCGCCGCGCCGATCGCCGTGACCGAGCCGTCGACCGCGGTCTTGTACGCATCGGCGTTCGAGAACGAGGTTCGCGCCGCGATCTTGAGCCGGTCGACAGCAGCCGTCTCGCTCTTGAACTCGCGACCCGCTGCCACGTCAGCCGCGGCGATGGGGACGATCGGCGTCGGGTCGGTGGCCGACTTGTTCGTCGGGAGCTCGCGCCACAGCCGAACACCGGACGCTGAGGCCAGGTTGACCGCCACGCCGACGAGACGACCGAACGTCTTGTTGCGGAGCTCGGCGTAACCGCTGCCGCAGTCGCCGCCGAACTGGCCCAGTGTCGGGTCGAACCCGCCGAACTTGTTCAGCAGGTCCTGGGCACTGATGATGTCCTGCGCCTGCGGGTTGCTCGTGAACACGCCTGCCGAGTCGACGACCACCGCGTAGGTCATGTCGGAGAACTCGCCGACGAGCGCCACGACGTTCGTGCTCAGACCCTGGACCGCCGCGGGTGGCGGCAGGTCGATGATGTTGATGCCCTCGATGGCCGTGATGACCTCATCGGGCGGGAACTCGGAAAATCGTCGGATGAAGCCGGCCATGGTGGGCCCTCCTTAGGGTTGGGTGATCCTACTGCAAGCGTGCGCGGGTGTCATAGTTCCTCGGTCCTCTCGACGACTACCACCTCGTGCTTCGGCTGGAACTTCGGCAGCGACCGAACACGGAACAGCGAAACCTGGCCTCCCAACATGATGGAACCTGGGCGCCATCGGCGCCGGGCGTCACCCTCTGAGTCGAGCATCTGGGTGCTCATCGGCTCAAACACGACCCGCTGGTTGTAGTAGTGGGGCAGATCGAGCTTGAACCCATACATCCAGTCGACCGGGTTGAGGGCGTCCTCGAGCATCATCGACACCCCAACGCGTTCGCCAGGGCTCGAGCAGTAGAGCTCGACGACGAGGGTCACAGTGACCTCGGCGTACTTGATCAGGTAGCTCTTGGTGTCGTCAGGCTCAGCCCCATTGACGACGACGAGCTTGGGGTCGAGGACCGGTGTCAGCGAGTGGTAGTCGTAGGCGGCTTCGCCTGCTGCCATGATGGCTGCCGAAGGGAACTGCGCGAACTGATCGGTGTCCGCCCACACGTCATGGACCTGCTGGAACCGGACCCGCACACCTGCCACGTCGAGGTGGACCTGCTCGAGGTACTCCTTGAGGCCGCGCTTGAGCGCGGTGACTGCGTCGGTCTCCCGGTTGGCCGTCAGCTTGGGTGGTGGCTCGGTGGCACTGGTGATCAGCACCGTCCCGCCAAGCGCGGGCGGAACCAGCAACGGTGTGCCGGCGAGCTCCTCAGGGGGCGGGGGCCCTGGTGGGCACTGGTCGATGCTCACTTGGTCCCGCCCTGTCCGGCCTTCCAGCGGTCGAGGGCGGCGGTCACCTCACGACGAACTTCCATCATCACGGCCTGAATGAGCTGATGGTTGGTGAGCGGCCCGGTAAGCACCTTGCGCGCGAGCAGCCCCCGCTTCGCGATGGCGTTGGCGATCGCGAAGCTCGCGCTCTTGGCCTCCTTGCGAGAGAGCCCAAGCTTGCGCCGGGCCCAGAGCTCGATCTGCTTGGGGGGTGGACGTCGCGCGCCCTTCTTCCGCCCGTACTCGATGACACCTGCGTAGGACCGTGTGTTGAAGACGCGCCCCCCAGACTTGGTCAGCTCGAACTGCCACGCCTGTCGATAGGCCCCGGTGTCGACCGCACCGATGGAGCCACGCGGTG
>Ga0307379_10009213_pt1 | contig 13218 bp, 8 predicted proteins | sample UN2MG_FD_202237 | JGI IMG/M metagenome (GOLD analysis project Ga0307379, IMG submission 202237) | Soil microbial communities from Risofladan, Vaasa, Finland - UN-2 | ecosystem: Environmental > Terrestrial > Soil > Coastal area > Acid sulfate soil | place: Finland: Risofladan, Vaasa | collected...
GGAAAGATGCCTTTGCCACGGTGAAGAAAACTCTAAGTATTTCCCTGCTTGAGCCGCATGTATATTCAGAGAATGAATACGAAACACTGAGGAGCGTAATCGCCCCGATGATAGCAAAGGGTGTAGTTTTGTTCTCTGATAAGAAATAAGGCAGTGAACTGCACGGATTGTCATCCCTAACTATCCCCATCATATCATTCAACGTGCTCATAACCGCCAGACGGGGGCAATGTTTGTTGATGAAATCGAAAAAAAGCTTAACAGGTGGATTGAATTACGAGGGCAAGGTCGTCCTGAAAAAGATGAAGTATTCTGCTCGGCACAGAGAAAATAAATCTGTCCCCTTTTTCTTGAATTTGGTGCATTTCCTTTATCATGTCACAGCTAACTTGGTTTGACGATAAGCCTCAAGAGATGTATCGTACTCATTTAATGGTTGATGCAGTCTTTAATAAATATGATGAAAAAAATAATGGTTGAGAAGATATATTTGATGCGTCATGGATTGACAGAGTCCAATAAGAAGAAGATCTATGCAGGCGGCAGTATGGAAGGGTTATGTGATAAGGGTATGGAAGAGTTATTTGATGTGGCAGAAAAACTTGAGGGATTTCAGATAGAAAAGATTATTTCGAGTCCTGTTCGCAGGGCTGTTCAGAGTGCTGTGATAATAAACAGTTTCTTAAATTTAAATATTGAGATAGATGATAACTTTAGAGAGATAGAAATGGGACCATGGGAGGGATTTTCTGAGGATGAGGTTATTAAAGAGTATCCGGAAGAGTGGAAAATATGGAATACAAAGCCTTCAGAACTTAGGATAAATGGCAGAGAGACTCTGGCAGAGCTTCAGTTCAGGGCTGTAGATGGGATTAAGAGGCTGTCTGATAAGGCCGAAAGCTTTGTTCTTCTTGTTGTTACTCATACTGCTGTAATACGAGTGCTGTATCTTTATTATAATGAGATGCCCCTTGATGAGTACAGGAAAATTGATGTCCCGAATAATTCAATATTTCTTCTTGATAATAAACATATATCGCAAGTTCATCTGAAATGAATAAGTCACATTAATTTGAATCATTTATGAGGACTAGCGATAAATTTATATACTGAAAAAATATGAAATAATTGATATACTGCCGAGTAACCGAATAATCATATACTGAAGGAAGAGGCATGGTTAGTATGAAAAGAATAATAATTATTATTCCTATATTTCTTATTATCACAGTTTCAAGCATGTTTGGGCAATCGTACAGAACATTTGCTTCGGAACTTAGTTGGATTACAGAGAATGCACACTGGAAGGTTGGCCCATTCAGAATCTATCCGAGGATTCAATTCAGAGATATTGGCTATGATGATAATGTATACTATCAGATGGAGGAAAGAGAACCTGTTTCTGATTATACGGCCACATTTTCTCCTGAGATAAGGACTTATCTTCTTTTTCGTAATTATCTGATTCTCTCTTTTTCAGAAAATCCGGAATATGTTTACTATATAAAAGAAAGCAGAGAAAGGCGCTGGAATAACTCATTGTCTCCTTCGTTTAAACTGCTGCTGCTTAGCAGGTTTGTTGTTGGAGGAGGGTATTCCTACAGCAACAGAAGAGTGCGGGCTTCGAGTGAATTCGATGTAAGGGCAAATGAGCATCGAGAAGCTTATAATGGAAGCTTATTTTATGAGACAGCAAGAAGAACATCTTTTGGGCTTACAGTTTCTTCTCAGAGAATTTCCTACGAAGATATAACAATGCCGGGGGAGGAGATTTATCTGTCACGGCTGTTGAACAGGAAAGAACAGAATGCTAATTTTGAGTTTTATTACAGGATTTTTTCTGAAACCTTCTTTTTTTTGAGGGGAGGTTATACAGAGTACGATTTTGAACATGTTGATTATCACTGGAGAGATTCCTATTCTTACCAGGCTTTAGCAGGGATGCGGTTTCCACTTTTGGGAAGAGTAAGGGGAACAATTTCGCTTGGCTATAAGAAGCTTATCCCAAGGAGTGAAGAGAAGCAGGCTTTTTCAGGACTTATTGGCGATACGAGTATTGAGTACAGGGTGTGGCGGTTTGGATTTCGAGGACAGTACAGTAGGGACTGCCCTTTTTCATATTGGACGAACAACATCTATTATATAATTGATAGCTATGTAGGGGGAATATCGTTTTATTTAACCAGGTTTTTCCGGATTGACTATAATTATAATTATGGTGAAGGGCGGTATCCCGAGCCTATGATGACGTATATGCCGGATGGGAGTTATGAGGAGATAAAGAGAAAAGATACATATAGGACCAATACAGTAGGTTTTGTTTTCAGGGTTATAAAGAATACTGGTATTGGGATTAATGTTAGCTGGTGGAGCAGGGATTCGAATATTTACTGGGAAAACAGGGATAGGATGTTTGTAGGGGGATACCTAACCTACGACTTCTAATAGCAAAAAAGTGTAGCACAAAAAAAGGTACGTGGTACTTTTTTACCCAAGAAATAATACCGTTAAGAAAGGTACCAGGTACCTTTTGTTATTTTTGCAGGGTGAATGTTGCGCTTGCAGGTTCGGGTGACATGCCTGCGATGTTGTCAGTGTAGCTTTTTATGCTGACCTGGCATTGCTGACCGTTGGGGTATGTGCTGCCTGTCCTCTTTTTTTTATTGAACATTTTATTTTTATGTATAAGAATAAAAAGGATGAAGGGAATTAGCATGAATAATTCAGGCAAGAGGGAAAAATGACTGAGAATATAAATCATAAAGATGCATCCGAGATGGAAGAAGTATTAAGAAATTTTGTAATTGAGAACTTCCTGCCGTCAGCAGGACTGGACGCATTTAAAAATGATGATTCCTTCATGGAGAAAGGGATTATTGACTCGACCGGAATACTGGAGCTTCTGGAATTTATCGAAGAGACGTTTAGTATCAGGGTGGAAGATAAGGAAGTCATCCCTGACAATTTAGATTCACTGAATAAACTTAAATCTTTCATTAAGAGGAAAACAGGACATGCTGGTTAATGAGAATGGTACCAGGTACCATTTTTTCAGTAGGCAGGAGGCAGAAGCAGAAAAATTATGAAATTTAGAAAAGATATTCTGAAAATCGATTGCAAGAAAGAAGAAGAGCGGATCTGCGGCTTTATCCGCAAGCAGCAGCTTTTCATGAAACGAGAAGGTGCTGTTGTGGGCTTGAGTGGTGGCATTGATTCTGCCGTGTGTGCTGAGCTGTGCGTAAAGGCACTTGGAAAAGAGAATGTGTTTGGTTTGATTCTCCCGGAGAGGGAATCCAGTCCCAAAAGCAAGAAATATTCACTGAAGCATGGCCTGAAAATGGGAATAAAAACAGAGGTCATCGACATATCACCCGTGCTTGAAAGTATTGGAACCTATGAGAGACGGGATAAGGTTATAAGGGAAATTTTCCCTGAATATGATGAGCAGTGCAGACTGAAAATAACACTGCCTCCTGATTTGTTATCCAGAGATGCATTTAATTTTTTCACCCTCACGGTGGACGATAGGAGAGGAGGTATAAAGTCGGTGAGACTTAAAAAGGAAATGTTGAACGGTATTGTTGCAGCAACGAATACAAAACAGCGAACAAGGATGGTACATCTTTATTATTATGCTGAAAAGATGAATTATTTTGTATGCGGCACAACAGATAAAAGCGAACTCATGCAGGGATTTTTCGTAAAATATGGAGACGGCGGTGTGGATATTGAACCCATTGGCCATCTTTATAAGAGTCAGGTGTATAGGCTTGCTGAGTATCTGAGTGTCATCGAGGAAATTATACAAAGAACTCCCAGTCCTGATACATTCAGTTTTGATGTGAGCGACGAGGAGTTTTATTTTCGCATGCCTTATGATAAATTAGACATGCTGTTGTATGCCTGGGAAAATGGAGTTTCGCACGGAGATGTGTGCGAAGTCATGGGATTAGATGAAGAACAGATGAAGAGAGCTTTCATGGATTTTGCTGCTAAGCATAAAGCGACAGAGCATCTAAGGAAGCTTCCGCCGTTTCTTTAAGAAAGGTACCAGGTACCTTTTTTGTAAAGAGTGATTTCAATATGAAAAGATGCATAAATTGTGTGCTGCCTGAGACTTTCCCCGGGATTAGATTCGATGAGGAGGGTGTATGTAATTTCTGCCGGAATTTCATGGGGGCGAAAAACTTGGAGGAGAGAAAACTCAGATACAAACAGCGTTTCGAAAAGCTTATAAAAGAACATAAAGGTAAAACTGCCTATGATGCAATCATGTCTTACAGTGGGGGGAAGGATAGTACATATGTTTTGACAATTCTTAAAGAAAAGTACGGGTTGAATGTATTTGCTGTTATTTTTGATAACGGTTTTATTCCCGCACAGACACTTGAGAATATCCGGAATGTTGCAGAGAAATTGTGTTTGGACAGTATCATTTTCAAGCCGCGTTTTGATGTCATGAAGAAGATTTTTACTGCAAGCTCAAAGAAAAACCTGTTTTCTCCCAAGACGCTGACAAGGGCAAGCACTATCTGTACATCCTGCATTGCAATAATAAAATTCTGCTCCCTTCGGATGGCTGTTGAGAAAAATATTCCTTTTAATGTATTCGGATGGTCTCCTGGCCAGATTCCACTTGCTTCGTCTGTCATGAAGAATAACCCTCAGATAATCAAGGTGATGCAGAAAGCTGTGTTTGAGCCCCTGTTCGATGTGGCAGGGAATGATGTGAAGCCTTATTTTCTGGAAGAGAAACATTTTAAAGCGCCATATAATTTTCCTTATAATATCAGTCCTCTTGCGTTTCTTGATTACGATGAAGAGAAAATATTTGGAAAGATTGCTGAGCTGGGATGGAAGATGCCAGAGGATGTGGATTCCAATTCTACAAACTGTCTGCTCAATTCATTTGCAAATATAGTGCATAAAGAGCAGCATGGGTTTCACCCGTATACTTTTGAGCTGGCAGGGTTAGTGCGGGAAGGTTATATGAACCGGAGCACCGCTTTAGAGAGGCTCGAGGAAGTAGAAAACCCTGCGACAGTTAGACTCGCGAAGAAAAAACTGGGGCTGTAAAATTGGTACCTGGTACCTTTTTGCTTTTTGAGCTTGATTTTTAAGATAGGTACCTGGTACCTTTTTTTGATTTTATTTTTGCAGGGTGAATGTTATGTTTGCGGGTTCAGGCGATATGCCTGAGATATAGTCTAGGTAATATTTAGGTTCGTTCTTTTAGGGCTAGTTTGTTAATTTTACCAGATTTGTATTTGGGCAGACTATCAAAGAACTCGATTATTTGGGGTACTTTATAGACAGCAAGTTTTCTTCTGCAGAATGTTTGAAGTTCCTTTTCTGTAGTTTTTGCAGCTTCCTTCAGCACGACAGCGGCCTTGATAGCTTCACCGAGGATATCATTCTTAATCCCAAATGCAGCTGCCTCTGTCACCGTATGGTGTTCAAGAAGACATTCTTCTACTTCTTTTGCACTGACCCGACTGCCGCCGGTTTTTATAATCTCTTTTTTACGACCAACAATATAAATAAAACCATCTTCATCTTTTCTGGCTAGATCTTCTGTATAAAGCCGGCCATTTTTAAGTACTTCTTTTTGTTCTTTTGGCTTGCCCCAGTAACCCATCATGACATTGTCCCCAATAACAACAATTTCTCCTATATTACCAGAGCCAACCTCCTTGCCATGGTTGTTAACGATTGAAATCTTCACCCGTGGCACTGGAATGCCAACCGAGCCAATTTTTTCATTAAGTCGATTAGGTGGAAGATATGATATCCGGGGTGAGGCTTCAGTCTGTCCGTACATAATATAGATTTCTTTATCAGGAAAAGCACCTATAAGTCTCTTAATTACTTCTGGCGCCATTGGCCCTCCTGCTTGGGTGAAATAGCGAAGATGCTTAAATTTTCGAGAGGTAAAAGTTGATTTATGCATTAAAATCATAAAGTTGGAAGGAACTCCTGAAAATCCGGTAACATTTTCTTTTTCCATGGTGTCCAAAATGATTTCTGGATATGTAAAGCGATTATCTATCACCAGTGTGCCGCCGACTGCTATGTGCGTCAGGAGTAGGGAGTTACCATATATATAATAAAAAGGCAGAATTACTATTACGCTGTCTTCAGGCCTAAGCTTCAAGTATTCAACAGTGGCCAGAGTATTGGAGATAAGATTGAGATGCGACAGCATAACTCCCCTTGGCATTCCAGTGGAGCCGGAAGTATAGAATATTGCAGCAAGCTGATACGGATGGTTTTTATCTTTTTTGAACGTTAATTTGGATGGATTAACCTCTTCCAAATTTGCATTAGAATTTTGCAGAATGTTTTTAAGTGTTTCTAATTTTATGCTTTTGCTAATCGATGGCAAATCATTATCAGAGATTATTAGTTTCAATGATGGGCATGATTTGACTACTTCCGCATAATTTATACGGCAAGACTCCTGAAGCATTAATATCACAGGCTGACAGTCATTTATAATATTTATAATATCTTTTGTGGTTAGCGATGTATCAAGCGGCACAACGACATAGCCAGCTTTTAAGATAGCAAAATAAGAAATGATATATTCGATTGAGTTTTCAAACAGAATTGCAACCCGAACACATTTTTCAAGTCTGGTTTGCTCCAGATAATCGGCTAATTTTACAGCCGATTTCGCTAAATTGTGATAAGAAATTTTTTTGTCATGATGGATAACAGCATAATTATCGGGATAAATAACCGCTGTTTTCTGTAATAAACTAAATAAATGCATTTTTATATGCAGATGGAATAAACATTAAAAGATGCAATTTGTTACCCACTTTTCAATTTATGAGTCCCACCACTGTAAATACAGAATTTAAGTTCTGAAACATCAATTATTAATTTTCGAGAGAAAATTATAGACCGGATTATTACGTAAGGTCAACTATTTTTTATTTATAAAGCCACATTTAAGCTCCACATTATAAAATTGGTACCAGGTACCTTTTTGCTTTTTGCTCTGGATTTTTAAGAAAGGTACCAGGTACCTTTCTTTTATTTTTGCAGGGTGAATGTTGCGCTTGCAGGTTGGGGTGACATGCCTGCGATGTCATCGGTGTAGCTTTTTATGCTGACCTGGCATTGCTGACCGTTGGGGTATGTGCTGCCTGTCACTTTTAACTTGACTATGGCAATTGTCCCGCTGCTTCCTGTTGGAATCGATGTGCCGGCTCCTAAAAATCCTCCGATCTTCAAAGTGCCAGAGGTGGTTTCGTTTCCGGCCACTGCTGCCCAGCTTCCTGTTAAACTTCCTTTTTCTACGCTTTGAAATTCGAACATATTGGCATCAAAAGTCATTTCCAGCCCAAAGACCTTAATCTCGTTTTCATTTCCGGTTATAGATATGGGTACATTAACTATAGTATCTGCTGAGCCGGAACTTGGATTGCAGTTAACTTCGATTTTATTACCTGAAGCAGGTGGTGGCTGTGGAGCGGATGCGGTTATTTTGGTTGAATCTGTGGCTTTGCTGGCTGCGCTGTCGGTTATGGTAAGGATTGCGGTGTAGGTGCCGGCAGAAGAATAGGTGTGAGAAGGATTTTTGGAAGAGGAAGATTGACCGTCACCAAAATTCCATGAGTAGGAGTAAGGTGCTGTACCTCCGCTTGCTGATCCTGTGAAATTAACAGTTAATGGCACCTCACCTGATGTAGTTGAGGCAGAGGCCGATGCTGAGAGTGTGGATGTAGGTGAGGTGGCGGTTATTTTGGTTGAATCTGTGTCTTTGCTGGCTGCACTGTCGGTTACGGTGAGGGTTGCGGTGTAGGTGCCGACAGAGTTGTAAGTATAAGATGGGTTCTGAGCCATGGAGGATTCTCCGTCACCAAAGTTCCAGGAGTATGAGTATGGCGCCGTACCTCCGCTTGCACTTCCTGTAAAGCTTACGTCAAGCGGAACAGTGCCGGAAGAAGGGGAGCGGGAGCAGGAAGCTGAGAGCGACGGAGTTGAGGGTGGATCATCCGGCGCTGGCGGGTCATCCTCATCGTCCCCATCATCCGGATCATCCTCCTGCGGTAACACACTTCCGCTGATGGTCAGACTCACATTCACCTTCTGAGGATTGTTGTAGCTTTCAGAGGCGGTGATTGTTATTACTGCTGTGTAACTATCATCCTGTGCCGCAAGCCCGCTTTTGTCTATTGATACTAGATGCTCATTTATCTGGCCTGAGGAGCTGCTGCTCGGAGGCGAAACACTCAGCCAGTCAGCATCATCAGATATGGAATAAGTTAAGGTGTTTATTCCAGAGTTCTTAATCTTCAATATCTGAGGGGAAGAATTTTCACCTGCCTCCGATGCTGTGAACGATATCTCGAATACATTCATCCAGATGACCGGACGTGTAAAATCTTCCACCATTGGAGTCATTAGATTCTTTTTGCACCCGGTTTGAAAGATCATTAATAAAGCCAGTAAAAACAATATCAATTGTGGTGTTCTTTTAGAAAACATTTTTATTTCTCATTATTTTGTCATTGATTTCTTTATAAAAAACCACTCCGGATCTGGTAGCGGCATTTTTAATGTCGTCGACTGTATTTATGATGGAAAGAGGGCTTGGTTCTTTTACTCTTCCCGATACTCTGAATTTTAATCTTACGAGTACACTTGGAGAAGAAGTCATGATAGGTTCACTCGAGAACCCACCAACCCGCACAACTCCTTCTGATATCTCCTTGGCATCTACCATAGTGAACCCGTTCAAGAGGCTTCCTATTTCGATACCCACAAATTCTAATGTGCCGGAATCGAAAATGAGATCGAATCCAAAGGATTTTATATTGAAGGGATTGTTTATGCGTACAGGTATACTGATTTCTCTCTTAAATCTTGCATCGATGTCATCTATTGTGAGTTGGATATTAGGTGTTCCGGGTTGGATCTCTAAAGGTGCTGTCTGAGACCGGTTTTTTTGTGTAAAAGCAGTGCTGGAAGCATCTGCTCTTGACCTGCAGGAACAGTCGCCGGGAAGTTCACTTATGCCCAAGAATTTCTCGAAAATCGCCTGTGCATCGGCGGGTGTAATGTTCGGTTCGGTAGCTGTCCCGTCGCAGTTGACATCGGCATTTTCTTTTTGTGTTTCCGTTGCATTCGAGATTATGCCGAGAAACATTTCGAAGACATACTGAGCATCCGCAGGGGTGATGCTCAAGTCTCCATTGACATCGCCGCACTGTGTGCAGAAGAGCGCAGATATGGATTTGTCTTGATCCATGTTGAATGTGATTTCGCTGTTATAGGAATCAGAGCCGCTGATGTCACCGGTCCACTTTGAAAACCTGTAGTTTGTGGCCGGGAGTGCCGTAACCTGAGCCGTATTTCCTGCTGGATATGGATAGCTTCCTGTGTCGGGATTTGTGGATCCACCTTGTCCCGAAGCAGGTGAGTCAGTTGCCGAGGAAATATAAAGCTGGAAATTAGGTGATTCTTCGAGTGAAACTGTTTTTGCCTCTGACCACAGTGATGTGACGCCCGGATTTACAGAGCATCTTGCCTGGGCTTTGACGGTATAAGTGCCGGCAGCACTCCAGATATGAGATGCGCTAGTGGAAGAAGACCAGGAGGAATATGCCCCATCGCCCCAGTCAAAATAATACTCGACACTGTGGCCCTGGGAACAGGAGGCTCCTCCAGTTGTATAGGTATATGAAATACCCGTGGCTCCTGTTGAAGGTCCTTCAGGAGTATCGGGTACTGTCACCTCATGTACTGTGGAGGATGCTGTTATTGCGATTGAATCTGATGCCTGGCTTGCGGTGCTGTCAGTTACGGTAAAAGTTGCGGTGTAACTGCCGGCCTGTGTGTAAGTATGAGATGGGTTTTGGGCAGTTGAGGATGCGCCGTCACCAAAGTTCCAGGAGTATGAGTAAGGCGCTGTACCTCCGCTTGCTGACCCTGTGAAATTAACAGTTAATGGTGCCTCACCTGATGTAGTTGAGGCAGAGGCAGAGGCTGAGAGTGGCGTTGAATATGAGGAGGTGGTGATGATCAGGGAGTCGGTGGCCTGGCTGCTTTTGGAGTCGGTGACGGTGATGGTTACAGTGTAGGTACCGGCAGAGTTGTAAGTGTGGAATGTATTTTGTTCAGAGGAAGAGCTTCCATCACCAAAGTCCCAGGAGTATGAGTAAGGCGCCGTACCTCCGCTTGCGCTTCCGGTAAAGCTTACAGCAAGAGGAACATATCCTGACATAGGAGATGCATTAATTTCGGTAAGGAGAGGACTAATGCTTCCTTGATATTCATAAGCTCCTATATCAACACCGCTTCCTTGAGGCACGGTATTCCTTGTATAGTCCTGAAATAAACCAACATATACTCCAGCATCAATGAAAGGAGAGTTTGATTGAATTTTAAAATCGCCGTTGGCAGGGTCTATCATAATAGGGTCAGTAGTTACTGAATTGGCATCCCATGTAGGATAATTAGCCCGCCATTGAGAAAATGTTTGTGCCCCATTATCATTATCATAACATAACGTACCGCTGTCCTGAAAAACACAATTATAATCAGTTACACACCCTGAAGTATCTACAGGCGTATAATAATAGGCATACCCATTATTATCTGCATATAAAATATTGTTCTTAATTAAATTATTATCTCCGCGCAACCCAAACCAAATCTCGCTATTATAACCTGCACCTAAATCACCATTGTAATTTTTATAAAAAACATTATTATAAATAGTATTTCCATCTGCGGTTTCACCATCAGGAGCAGATACAGTAATACCTGCGTCATTTCCATAAAAAATATTATAATAGACGTTATTGTTGTTGCCCCCATAGATGTACATTCCTTTGCCATAATTATCATAAGAAATATTCCGATACACATTAGCACCATCAGCATTATAATCTAATGCTATTCCACCTGAATCCTCATTACCTGGGGATGCTAATGCTTGGCAGTTATGAACAGTATTATCATAGATATTACAATGGACAAATGGATGGGCAGGATCAGGACTCCCGCTATCATTTAGATGAATACCACAGGCAGCGTTTCCGCTCCCAGCAGTAGTCCCTGCCAATCTATCAGCATAGCTAATGGTATTATTGTAAACATTAATTATTCCGCCAGTTCCATCTGCTCCTCTTGACATCCACATACATATACCTGCTTGTCCTGTATATGATATGGTGTTATCATGGATATTAATAACATCTCCAAAATTTGTGTCGGCATTTACAAAAATACCATGAGTCCCAGTATGATAAATCGTATTGCCACTTATCGTTTCTGTCCCTGCAGCTACGTCAACAGAAATAGATTGCCCATTAAAAGCGGATGCAGTAGTTTCATCTCCAGAATGATAAAAATAATTATTTGTTATATTAGCATCAGAACTGTAAGTAGTTAAGACAATACCTTTAAATCCTGCCCAATTTGGCCCATCAGCATCTTGGGCGGTATTCTTTCCAAAAGTATTTGCAGTAATCGTGTCATAAGCCCCATATATTCTAACTGCACCATTATTAGAACTGGCGGAAGCACCCCATTGGTAAAATGTGCAGTTTTGTATGATACAATGGTCTGAATGGTTACTAAGCAGAATACAATTAGTTTCAACTCGTTCAATTTGAAAATTATCTATTATTATATAATCAATGTTTGCATTCGTTCTTATTCCATAATCTCGTGATGTAGCCTCAACGCCAGGATTTGTATAAGCTGTATCTGGGTCAGAAGTAGAATAAACATATAAAACATCAGATTCCCAAAACCAATCAAACTCAGAATCAACATCTCCTAAAGCAGTCTGTTTATTACCTCTTGTTCCATCAAAAAAGACTTGATCTGGTTCTGTATAACAAGTCGCTTCCCATATATCGCCAGAATAATTAGTCCATTCTTTAATTATATCTGAACCATTAATAATTGGATTATCCCCACTTCCATAAGCACCAAAAGTAATCGGATTGCCTGGAGAGCTGGATGAAGGGATTGTTAATTGTTCCCTCCATATTTCACCTCTCTTAAACAGAATAGAATCACCAGAATTAAAAGAGGAATTGTTAACCTTATTTATAGTTTTCCATGCTATTTCTGGTGAAGTTCCGTTATTACTGTCGTTTCCATTAGTAGCATCTACATAATAAGTAGCAGCAAAAATCTGAGATGTTATCATTATCATAATGATAATGAAGCATCCCAATATCTTTCTCATTTTGAATACCTCTTCATAAATCTTTTTTTATTTCTTTAGCAATATAAATGCCAATATAAAAATCAGCTCTAATTAACAGCAAAGGAATTAGATAGAAATGAGGATAAGTGTAAAATATAGATTCATGATCAAAAAGTGAACATATGTGTTCAGCCAGTGAACTAACCCATTTCAAGAAAATATATAAAAATAGCCTCGAGATTGAATTAAAATGATTTTTTCTACACACGTATGTTAGTCGCCTATTTTAGGGCGTTTAACAGGGTGAAATTTTTTTCTTTTCTCACCCTTTACGGCTAATCATCGTAAATAAAGTACAGAAATGTGATAAGTATTTGACACTTATTAACTTTTTTGTATAAAATACGACTCGCTAGATTGGAAAAAGAAGGTTAAATGAGGGAATCGGGTGTATTATTGGCTAAGAAATCTCTCACCAGGTGGAAATTTCTATTTAAAGGATATCATAGTCCCAGTACCTATCTTACTTGTTTAATTATCTAATTAGGTGAATATGCTGATGAGTAAGTTTAAGATATTAATTGTAGAAGACGATGTCTTGGTGGCCAAAGATATCAAACAGACTCTGCAAAATTTTGGATATTCTGTCACATCAATTGTGACTTCTGGCAAGCAAGCCCTTGTAAAAGCAGAGAAAGACACTCCGGATTTGGTGCTTATGGATATTGTTCTTAATGGTAAGATGAATGGAATCGAAACAGCCCGCAAAATCCACAATCGTTTCGATATCCCTGTTATCTACATTACTGCCCACTCAGAGGAAAAAACTATAGAAGCAGCTAAATTAACAGAGCCATATGGCTATGTTGTTAAGCCTATCGATGAGAAAAGATTACTCATAACTACAGAAATTGCTCTAAACAAATACAGCAAGACAAAAAAGATAGATGAGGCCTTATCCGAAAGCGAAAGGAGATATCGCCAGCTCATCGAGACCATGAACGAAGGAGTTGTCGTACTAGATGAGAATGGCATCATCA
>Ga0307379_10009214_pt1 | contig 13218 bp, 14 predicted proteins | sample UN2MG_FD_202237 | JGI IMG/M metagenome (GOLD analysis project Ga0307379, IMG submission 202237) | Soil microbial communities from Risofladan, Vaasa, Finland - UN-2 | ecosystem: Environmental > Terrestrial > Soil > Coastal area > Acid sulfate soil | place: Finland: Risofladan, Vaasa | collected...
CAGCCGTAATGCACAGTATGAGAGAATAGAGCCGGTTTATGATCGGCTGCTTCGTCTGTTTCCCTCCCCTTCGTAAAGTGAGCGATAGATCCTTTTCTAACATGCTATGAAGGCCAATATGATCAAGGAACTTTGCAAATATGAAAAGCCCTCCACGAGATGTTATGTTCTTTCGGTCAAACCTCAGCGCAACGTTTGAAAATCGATTGTCTGTTTTGCTAAAAAGGTGTATAATTTTTTTCACTTTCCAGGTGACCCCCTTTGTCTTTGCCTTGACAGAAGGGTATCATATAAATGGTTGCCTGGAAAGTATTTATTTCATTTCTTGCTAATCTCTTTTCTATTCTAATGCAGAATCTGGGTAAGATTAAAAAGGAACATCCTAAGATACTTGAGCGATGTGAGTATGGGATAGCTGACAGAGGGTATGATGATGGGAAGCTGATAGAAAAGCTATGGGATGAGTACAGGATCAAGCCGGTGATAGACATACGGGATATGTGGAAGGATGGGGAGGGAACGAAGGCAATAGGGAGGCCATGGAATGTTGTATATAACTACAAGGGGGAGGTATTCTGCGTTAGTCCGAATGAAGATAAGCAAAACGAGATGGCGTATGGGGGATTTGAGAAGAAGCGGGGGACATTGAAGTACCGCTGTCCTGCAAAGCATTATGGATATGAATGTAGAGGAGCTGGGCAATGTCCTGTAGGAAAATCGGTGAGGATATCGATTAAGGAGGACCGTCGAGTGTTCACGCCCTTGGCTCGATCGAGTTATAGGTGGAAGAGTATCTATAAAAAGAGGACTGCAGTTGAGCGGGTGAATAGCAGGCTGGATGTATCCTTCGGATTTGAGCACATTATATACGAGGGTTGAGGAAGATGAAGCTTCGATGTTCACTTGCACTATGTATAATGCTTGCCATGGCGTTAGGGAGGGTACAAGAGAAGCAGAAGGGGTTAATGCGTAGCCTTGTGAAGGCTGCGTGAAGATTAGATAATGAGAAGCTTGAAAGAAAGAGAGGAGAGGTATGCCTTTTCAGCGATGAAAAGGGGCACATTGGAGCGGTTTTAGAGTAGAATGTCTGTAATGGGCTGGTACGCGAGTTATTTTTGCAAGTTATTTCAAATAATAGCATTTGAAATTGGGGATTTTGGACTCTTTATACAAATAAATCTTAACATCGCAAATGGCTTGTATTTTGTATACATTGTTCTAAAAATAGTATATAATATTATAGGCATATCCACTTGGCTCCAGTAACCATGATATATATAGTACGCATGTATGGAGGAATATCCGAAAACCTTGCTCGAACTTGAGGAACGATTTGCTACGGATGAAGCATGTCTTGAGTATTTGTTCAAGGTTCGCTGGCCAGAAGGTTTTCGATGTCCCCATTGTGGACACGAGAAAGCATGGTCCACGAAGCGAAATTTGTTCCACTGTGCTCGTTGCGGCTTCCAAACTTCTGTTACGGCTGGTACACTTTTTAAGGAAACTAGGAAGCCTTTGCGGCTCTGGTTTCGTGCTATCTGGCACGTGACGAATCAGAAATATGGGGCAAACGCGCTGGGATTGCAACGTGCGCTTGGTTTGGGCAGCTATCATACAGCTTGGACGTGGATGCACAAGCTTCGCCGTGCTATGGTACGACCGGGACGGGACCAACTTTCTGGAACGGTGCAGGCAGACGAGGTCTATATAGGTGGAGAAAAACCAGGGAAGCGGGGCCGAGGAGCAACAGGCAAGGCGTTGGTTGATATTATGGTAGAGCTCAAAGAAAGTAGGATCGGGCGAATTCGACTCAGGCATGTACCGGATGCATCTGGCCCCAGCTTGGAAGGGGCCATCAAGGAGGATATCGAGCCGGGGAGCGCTGTCCAAACAGATGGATGGGGAGTCTATGAGCGCCTGTCCGAACTGGGCTACGTGCATGAAATCATCCGAAAAGAAGCTGCTGTCGGTAGGAACGTGTTGCCCAAGGTCAACCGCATTGCTGCATTGCTCAAGCGCTGGTTGTTGGGAACCTACCAAGGCCGTGTTGAGCATTCTCATCTTGACTACTACCTTGATGAATACACGTTTCGTTTCAACCGTAGAACATCCCGCTCCCGTGGCAAGCTGTTCTATCGATTGGTAGAACAAGCTGTAGCAATCAGCCCCGTGCGCGAAAAGGACATTCATGGTGGAACGCTAAGTTCCTAAATGATGAGGCATTGTGGCAACTGGAGTCAAGTGGATATGCCTATAATATTATAGGCCTATCCGCTTTACTCAAGTTAGCCAAATTTTATAGGTATGCGGCCCTATATTTGTGGCACTTAATGTAATTTCGCACCACCCAGACCGTAATTTGTCAACGAAAGGCACTCATGTACAACACTACTTGAGTTAAGCGGATACCCCATTAATATTATTTGGGTTATTATATAGGAGGAACTAAACCACATGTCCAAAAAAAACGAAATTAACTTCAGCAGCATCTCGGAACAGGTATATAGACATATAAAACGAATGATATTAACGGCAGAATTAAAAGGTGGCGAAAAAATACCCGAAGAAAAAATTGCAAATAGCTTTGGTGTAAGCAGAACACCGATAAGGGAAGCGTTACGGCGATTAGAAAAGCACGGGCTTATAAAAATTCTTCCAAGACAGTATGCACAAATAGTCAAATTAGAATCTAGCGATAAAATTCACATTGGACAAGTACGCTTACAACTCGATATATTGTCTTTACGGCTCCTTGTTAAACGAATAACCGATGAGGATTACCAAGCTTTGAAATCTATTGCTGAAAAGTGCAATGAATATGCAATTGCAGCTGATTTTGCTGGATGTTTTGAAAAGGATAGCGAATTTCACTGTGAACTTGCCCGTCGGACTGAAAATCCATATCTGTATGATATTGTACGAACATTGGATCTAAAAGTACAACTCATTAGAAATATCGAAGATATTTCTTTTGAAAGTACACTCCAGAACATAAGCCTACATGTACCAATTGTTGAAGCAGTATATGCTCGAAAAATTGAAGAAGCTGAACAGCTCATTACAAAACACCTTTCAAACTATTATTTTAATTGAATGAAAGTAACGAATATTAATTCATATTAAAAGGAAAAGGGGTCAAATCTTTGCTTGACTTATATTTTCTGCAGCAGTGAGTGTGGACTGCTCTGCCGATTCCGACGGGACATAATACTTTGAGGCACGTACAAAAGGGACACGAAGAGTACTTTTAGAAAATGAAAGAACTATCGCCTTTTCATTTTCTGCTTAAAAAAACCTCTTACCCATTGAGGGTAAGAGGTTTTCACTTGCTCCAGACACGACTCGAACGTGCGACCCCCGGTTTAGGAAACCGATGCTCTATCCACCTGAGCTACTGGAGCGTTCCGTCGGTGAAGCTTGAAGAGCTTCACCGTCTTTTTGAAAATCTTCGATTTTCAATGAACTTTAAGGAACGATCAGGAACGCATCTCATTTCAAGGGTGACCCCCTTGATCGTTTATCACAGACCCACATATTGAAGCTCCTTGAGCTTTAAAGTCTTTTTGAAAATCCTCGATTTTCAATGAACTTTAAGGAACGATCAGAAAAGCATCTCACTCTACTAAATGTCACTCCGATCGTTAATACATTAAAAATCAAAGATTTTTAATGTATTTTGGATAAACGGTCAGTCCCGCTTGTTCTTTCAAGTATGACTATCTTGACCGTTTATCACTGGCCTTTATACCAAAGATCATCGTGTCTTCAATACTGCTATTAATATTAATAAAATCCCCGTAAATGTCAAACAGGATTTTGCCAATGCGGCCATCGGTCCTTCAGATCGCTAGAACAAAAGCCCGGCCGATCGCACGCACTCTATTCATTGACATTTAACCCCCATTTCTCACAAAACTCTGTAAATATATGGACATTGGGGTTTTAGCGCTTTTCTCACTGTAAACTCTATTTTTTACATGAAAATATAAACTACTATCATATCATCACTAAGCTCCGTTGATATGCAATTTGTGAGAAAACCGCATTAAACCGAAAAAAATAGGATTATCATTAGGGGTTGTCCGGGCAGAACTCTCGGGTTATATAGAATATCTAAACAGAAGGGAAAAAGGCATGGCTCAGACGAACCAGAATGTACTGGTACGGGGATCATTCTGCATGGAGGAGACACCGGAGCCCACAGCCATCGTGATATTCGGGGCCTCCGGAGACCTTACATCGAGGAAGCTGATCCCCTCTCTCTTCAACCTCTTCTGCAAATCACTTCTTCCGGATGATTTCTACATACTCGGGTGCGCGAGAAGCGGGCTCACAGACGACTCATTCAGAAAACGGATGAAAGAGGCCGTCGTAGAGCATTGCGAGAGTGAATCGAAGGAGAATTTCGATGAATTCCTCGGCCACTGTTTCTATCTTTCCGGGGATTACGATGACGCCGGCCTGTATACGAGGATCGGCGAACGCTTCAAAACACTGGACGCAAAATTTCGGACGGACCGCAACCACATGTTCCATCTCGCGACGCCTCCGACCGTATATCCGACCATAATAGAGAACCTCGGCAGGTCCGGGCTCTCGAGAGAGAAAACAGATATTTCCGGCATGGTCCAGGTGGTAATAGAGAAGCCGTTCGGAAGGGACCTCGAAACCGCAATGGCCCTCGAAAATATACTACGCAATGCTTTCTCAGAGCACCAGATATACCGTATCGACCACTACCTCGGCAAGGAGACGGTGCAGAACATACTCCTGTTCCGGTTCGCGAATTCGATCTTCGAGCCGATCTGGAACCGCCGGTACATAGACAACGTTCAGATCACCGTATCCGAGTCGATCGGGGTCGAGCACCGCGCAGGATACTTCGAGCAGGCGGGCCTTTTGCGCGATATGTTCCAGAACCACATGCTTCAGATGCTCTCGCTCGTCGGAATGGAGCCGCCGATCTCCTTCGACGCGGACAGGGTCCGCGACGAGAAGGTAAAGCTGCTTCGCGCGATACGTCCGTTTCCGATCGATGATATAGGGAACCACATGGTTCGGGGCCAGTACGGGCCGGGGGACGTGAACGGGAAGAAGGTCGGAGGCTACACCGACGAGGAGGGAGTCGCCACGGACTCGGGCACGGAGACGTTCGTCACTGCAAAGGTCATGGTGGAAAACTGGAGGTGGCAGAACGTCCCGTTTTACTTGAGGGCCGGCAAGAGGCTCGGGAGAAAAGTGAGCAAGATCGCGGTGAAGTTTAAATCCGTCCCCCACTCTATGTTCTTTCCTCTCACTCCTGACGACCTCACTCCCAACGTGCTCATATTCCACGTCCAGCCGGAGGAAGGGATCACGCTCCAGATCCAGGCGAAACATCCGGGGCCCAAGCTCTGTATGGATGCGCTCGAGATGAAGTTCTTATACAGCGATGTGATAGAGGGAGAGCTCCCGGACGCGTACGAGAGGCTCCTTCTGGACTGCATGCTCGGAGACCAGACCCTCTTCATACGTCACGACGACATGGAGGTATCGTGGTCGCTTATAACTCCGGTGCTGAAGGCCTGGGAAGGCGACCCGAAACGGGAGCGTACCGGCGCCCTTCATCCCTATCCGTCGGGCTCATGGGGACCCCAGGCTTCAGATGAGCTTTTGAACAGAGACGGCCGTTTTTGGATAAAAATCTGAAACGATGATGAAAAAAGTTCTCGCCTTTGAAGACAGAAAAAAGTTGTTTCATGAGCTCTGCTCGCTTATATCCGACTGCGCAGGCAGAGCGATAGATACGAACGGCCGGTTCAGCATGGCGCTCTCGGGCGGGAGGACACCCCGAACTCTCTATGAAACACTCTCCGGGGAGTTCGTTGACAGGATCGACTGGGGCAGGACGTTCCTCTTCTGGGGGGATGAGAGGTTCGTCCCTGAAGACCATATAGAGAGCAACTACAGGATGGCTGCGGAAGCGCTCATCTCACATGTCCCGATTCCGCCGGAAAACGTGTTTCCTGTACCGACCCGGGCCTGTTCCGCCGGAAGGGCTGCAAGGACATACGAGAAACAGCTCCGAAGATTCTTCCGGGAGGAGGACCTGCCCGGTTTCGACCTTGTTCTCCTGGGGCTCGGAGAGGACGGACATGTCGCTTCGCTTTACAGCGGCGACGCCGGCATGGAGGAAACGACACGATGGGTAACCTCAGCGGCGGCCCCGGAAACGTACGCAGTAAAGGAGAGAATCACGCTCACGTTTCCCGTGATAAACAACGCCCGCACAGTCGTCATGCTCGTCACAGGCGAGAAAAAGAGAGAGATACTGGGAAGGGTTTTGAAGAACGAGGGAGGGTATCCGGCGGCAAAGGTACGTCCTGCTGGGAGTTTTTTTGTATTCACAGATCTCGAGGGGTTTTGATTTCAATTGCAAAAGTACAGATTGCGTAGTAGGATAACCAAGGCCAGCCTACCAGGATAAACTTGCTCCGGAGAGGAAACTGCAGATGGAGAATGAGCGCAAAAAGATCCCGCTGGTTAAGTGGCAGGTTCCGAACAAACGGGTCCTCTACGCACTGATACCCCCTATAGTAGCTTCGATCTACTTTTTCGGCTGGCGCAGCCTGCTCCTCCTCGTAGTTGTGTGCGCCGCAGCATATCTCACAGAGCTCGTATTCGTGCGGTCCTACTACAAGGAACCTGTAACCTCGGCTGTATTCGTTACGGCCTTTCTCTTTACACTCAGCCTGCCGCCCACAATTCCCTTCTGGATGGCTATAGTCGGGATAGTCTTCGGTGTTGCGATAGGCAAGATGGCGTTCGGGGGTTACGGAAGAAACATATTCAATCCGGCGCTGACAGGCAGGGCGTTCATCTATGTGAGCTTCGGCGCGTTCATGACCTCATCATGGGTCGAGCCGTTTTCCGGGTTTCCGGGCGGTTTTACAGGGTTTCTCTCCGACGCGACGACAAAGGCAACCCCGCTCACGGGCGGCCAGGCAGCAGGCGATGCCATCTCTTACCTCTCTCTTCTTTTCGGAAACACCTCCGGAAGCCTCGGGGAAACGAGCGCTCTGCTACTCATCATCGGAGGTGTATATATCATCTGGAAGAAGGCGGCGAACTACCGGATCGTGCTTTCGGGCTTCATCGGGATTGTAGTCCTCCAAACCGCTCTGTGGGCCTCGGGAATCGAAGGCGCTCTGGACCCGCTCCGCGCGACCTTGAGCGGAAGCTTCATGCTCGGCATCTTCTTCATGGCCACGGACCCCGTATCCGCTTCACAGACAAATCCCGGAAGATGGATTTACGGCGCACTCATCGGCGCGCTTATATCCCTTATAAGAACCTTTTCCATATGGAGCGAAGGGGTGATGTTCGCGATCCTGCTCGGCAACATGTTCAATCCCATCCTCGACTACTATATAAAACAGCGCAAGGCAAGGAGAAACCCAAGTGAGTAAGGAGGGTATGATACGAAAGAGGATATTCACCGTTCTTTTCATGTTCCTCGTCACCCTCGTGTTCATATCGATTACGACCGTTATCTATACCTTTTCCAAAGACACGATCAGGTTCAACGAAGCCCTCAGGCTGAAGAAGGCCGTGCTGTACGCCGCCGGCGTCTTGGTATCGGAGCAGCCGCGGGAGATCGAGCAGGAATATAAAAAGCGCATCGAGGAGGTACTCGAAAGCGACGGCACGGTACGATACTACATCGTGCGCGGTGACGACCGCTCGTCCGTGGAAAGCTACGTGATCGTCACACAGGGGCCCGGTCTTTGGGGGGACATAACAGTCGCGATCGGGTACGATGAAACAGGGAGCCGGATCGCCGGAATCGAGATCATTGACCAGAACGAGACTCCGGGCTTGGGCGGAAGGATAGGCGAGGAATGGTTTAAGCAGCAGTTCAGAGGCAAGAGCTCCCCTCTCTCAACAGTCGCAGAGGGAGAGGCCGCAGGAGAGAAAGAGTTCCAGGCAATCACCGGCGCCTCTTACTCTTCGAACTCCATCAAGGATATCGTAAACAGCGCCTCGGATAAGGTATCATCACTATTGAGAAAGGAGTGAAAATGGCACTGTACAAGGTAAAGAGGGTCTTCGGCGAGGACCTAGGTGCCAACAACCCGGTTTTCGCGCAGGTCCTCGGGATATGCTCGACACTGGCGGTCACCAACGTTCTCAAGAACACCGTGGTCATGTGCGCAGGGCTGATATTCGTCACCGCGCTCTCCAACCTCACCGTTTCTTTCTTGAGGAACATCATGCCGGGACGAATCAGGATGATGGTGGAGACCCTCATCATCGCCTCGTACGTGATCATCGTCGATATCGTTCTGAGGGCGTACCTCCCCGATATATCGCGCCAGCTCGGTCCGTACGTTGGGCTCATAATCACCAACTGCATCATAATGGGGAGGGCGGAAGCCTTCGCCCTCAAAAACCCTCCCGGCCTCTCTTTTCTCGACGGGATAGCGTCCGGAATCGGCTACTCGTACGTACTTATGTCGATCGCCGTTCTCCGCGAGCTTTTCGGGTCGGGAAGCATATGGGGCTACAAGGTCCTCGGTGCATCGTGGACGAACTGGTCCATCATGGTGATGGCGCCGGGCGCTTTCTTCATGCTGGCGATCTTTATATGGATCGTGAAGGGATCGACGAACAGGGGGGAGAAATGAGCCAGGGAATAGCGTTTTACGCGATCTTCTTCGCAGCGATCTTCACCAACAACATACTCCTTACCAACTACCTCGGCATGTGCTCCTTTCTCGCAGTCTCTAGAGAGGTAAAAACATCGACGGGTCTTGGGATGGCGGTGGTGTTCGTAATGACGGTGACGAGCGTGCTGAACTGGCTCGCCTACCGCTACATCCTCCTCCCGCTCGACCTGACGTACCTCAGGTACATAGTTTTCATCGTCATCATCGCAGCATTCGTCCAGCTCCTCGAGATGATCATAGAGAGAGTAAGCGACACTTTGTACTCGGCGTTGGGGATATTCCTCCCCCTCATCACCGTGAACTGCGCCATCCTCGGGGTGAGCCTCTTCATGGTAATAAGAAAATATACCCTTCTGCAGTCGTTCTTCTACGGACTCGGAAGCGGCATCGGCTGGGCGCTCGCAATAATCGCGATGGCGGGGATCAGGCAGAAGATGGCGAAAGCGAGAATACCGAAGGGACTCGCAGGAGCGGGAATAACCCTCATCATAGCAGGAATAATGGCACTCGCGTTCATGGGCTTCTCAGGAATGATCAAAATTACGTAAGGTGGTAGGACAGTGACTGTTGCGATACAGCTTTTGATAGGGATAGGGGCGATATGCGGCGTATCCACGGTTTTGGCCATCATCACGGTGATAGCGGATGCCACGATTGCGAACTACGGCGATGTAAAAATCCGCATCAACGATGACAAGGAGGTCGTTGTCTCAGGGGGCAGGCCGCTTCTCGGCTCGCTCATGGAGCAGAAGATCTTCATCCCCTCCGCGTGCGGAGGCAGGGGCTCATGCGGCCTGTGCAAGGTGAAGGTGACAAGCGATGCCGGCGACTACCTCCCAACGGAGCTGCCGTGGATTTCCGAGGAGGAAAAAAAACAGAATATCCGGCTCAGCTGCCAGCTGAAGATCAAGAAAGACATAGCGATACAGATCCCGGAGGAGCTGTTCAACGTCAAGGAGTACATCACAGAGGTGGCATCCCTGAGAGACCTCACCTATGACATCAAAGAAGCAACGCTGAAGCTTATAGAGCCGGGCGAAATCAAGCTCAGGGCGGGACAGTATATCCAGTTCCAGGTTCCCGAATATGAGCTCTCCAAGGAGTCGATCTACAGGGCGTACTCTGTCGCGTCGCAGCCTTCGGTTACAGACAGGGTCGAGCTCGAGATCCGGCTTGTGCCGAACGGGATATGCACAACCTATGTGTTCAATCACCTCAAAGAAGGGGAGCGTATCACGATAAACGGACCATACGGCGAGTTCTTCCTGCGGGAGAGTGAAAGGGAGATCGTTTTTATCGCAGGCGGATCCGGCATGGCCCCCATAAAGGCCATACTATACGATATGCGCGAGAAGGGAATAAAGAGAAAGGCGACCTACTTCTTCGGCGCAAGGGCGGTCAAAGACCTCTTTCTCGTCGAGGAGATGCGGGAGCTGGAGAGCTCCCTTGAAGGGTTTACCTTTATTCCCGCCCTTTCCGAGCCTTCAGAGAGCGACCGCTGGGAGGGCGAGACGGGCCTTATCACGGAAGTGCTCGACCGCCATATCGGCACAGGAGACGATACAGAGGCATATCTCTGCGGCAGCCCCGGGATGATCGACGCATCCGTCAAGGTGCTGACGGAAAAAGGAATACCCGAAGAGCTCATCTACTACGACAAGTTCGCATGACGGGAGAGGGAGATGAAACAGACGGTACAGCTTTCCAGGATACAGGAGAAGATGAAACCAGGGATCATAACCAGGGACGGCTTTCTGGGGACCGATAGGAGAAACCTCATCGACATGCTTGTCGAGGATGACGAAACAGTAAAGCGGATGGATCTCACACACGCGACTGTGGCCCAGCGTATGATAGACCTGCGGGATGCGGGGCTTCGCGGCCTCGGGAATTTCATAAACGTGGAACCCCACTTCGAGGTGAGGGTCGATTCGGTCCGGGGGAAGCTCCCCTGCCCCTTCGGCGATCCAGGAATCTTTCAGAAGACCAACACCACGGTGAGGAACCTGAAATCCGGGAAGGAGGTCACCTATACGGACCTCCACATACACATGATAGGCTCACACGGGTTCTACGAGGGCAGGGGCTCGCCGTTTCGACTGGAACCCGAAACCCTCGTGTCTGTACTCGAGATAAAAAAAGCGACAGAATAGCATCATTAATTTGATTAATTGATTTTTTTGTCGTGAGAAATATAGTATCTTATAATATCACGTTTTTCACCAGGTGCAGGGCAGCTGTATGGTCGTCACTCTGAATACTATATCTTAACATGACAATAAGAGGTTAGAAACGATGAAAAAGTACGAGTGCACAGTATGCGGCTATATCTACGATCCCGCGGTCGGGGACCCTGACAATGGAGTGAAGCCGGGAACCGCTTTCGAAGACATCCCGGATGACTGGTTATGCCCTGAGTGCGGCGCGGGCAAGGATGCGTTTGAACCCGTTTGATGAAATGTTCGCTGCGCGAACATTTCATCTTGGCAAATTATGCCTTACAGGCTTAAACTACACTTAGCTATTTTTGTCATTAGGGACTAATTCATCTTAGCCGTTTTTTTTCTTACAGAAAAAAAACTGCACGGAGATAGTATTCTCGAAGCGAACTATTATTCTTGGCAGTTTACGTCTTGAAGACGTAAACTGCATGACGATATTGTTCTTAATACGAACAATATCGTCACGATTCATCTTGGCAGTTTCATTAACGGTTATGGTGAAACGGCGATGTGTTTTTGTCTCGTAATAAACCGAAAAGTACGACGAGGCCTTGGTTTCACCGTTCGGTAGGACCGTTCGGTAGGACCGTTCGGTAGGACCGTTCGGTAAGACCGTCGGTAAAACCGGTCATCTAATTTTTCAACACGAGGGAACAGGCTATGGAAAAATCACAGCTCGATGAGATAATCGATTTTGCGATACAGCGGGAAAAAGATGCTGTGCTCTTTTATCAGGGATTGCAGAAAAGCGTCCACTTTTCGGAGAGAAGAAAGCACATAAGATCATTCGAACTGATGGAGGAGGGACACATAAAGATCATCAAACTGATCAGAAAGCAGATTGAGCAAATGAGCATAGAGAGTATCGTCCTCCCTGAGGTGGAAAACCTCCGTATCAGCGACTATATCGTCGAGCAGAACATTGAAGGAGAGATGGACTATCAGGATATCCTCATAAGCGCAATGAAGAGAGAGGAACTATCCTTCAGCCTCTACACGGACCTTGCAGAGGGCAGCATGGATTCCGGTATCAAGAGGCTGCTGCTCAAACTCGCCGCAGAAGAGGCGCAGCACAAGCTCTTCTTCGAACGTATTTATGATGATGAGATCCTGAGCCAGGACTGAACAAAACCAAATGCAGTGTCTCTCGTTTATACCGGATACAGGCCGCAAACACACCGGCGAGTATTATTATAAGATCCTTAACCGATTCTCCCGGAATACAACCCTGCCGCCAAAGGTTTCTATCCCAGGATACCATGATGAGATCCGGCACCAGGATTAATACCGGACCCCTATCTGCAGGTTTGCACTACCGCAAAGGCAAATAAAAGAAAGCGGCAGCAGTACCGGGCCGCTATGTCCGGTCCCTGCAGCGCTGTCAGAGTCTCATTCTTCTTTGTTATACTCATTGTGATACACAAACTTTTCCTCCCCCAGCCTCTCGGGCCGCTCCGCTTCCCAGGCAGCCTGCTTTTCCGAAAGCCCCGGATCTATTCTCCCGGCGTGCTTTCCCATGATGAGGAGCGTGATCACCGTGAGGGAATCAGGGATCCGGAGAACCTGTTTTACCTTTTGTTCATCATAGCCCGCGATCGGATGAGCAACGAGTCCGAGGTCCGTCGCCCTGAGGATCATGAACGCCGTTGCCATCCCGGTGTCGAACAGGTAGTAGTCTCTTTTTTTTATCCGGCAGTCGTACTCCTCTTTGCTTGCCACGGCGACTATAAGAGAGGCCCTCTGTGCCCATACGTTCCCCGCGGACAGTGCGCCGAACAGCTCTTCGAGCCTGCCCTTCTCGTACACGAACACGTACCGCCACGGCTGATTGTTGAAGCATGAGGGTGACAGGACCGCACTCCCCGCAAGATCCGAGACGAGATCCCTGTCGACAGAGACCGGCTCGAGCGATCGATACGCTCTCCTCTTCTCTATCAGGTTTGAAAGTTCCATCCTGAATCCTCCCAAGTGTTTTTTAAAACTTATACTTCCGCATGTGTAAAAACAACAAAAAGAGCAACCGTGTCCCCGCCCTCTTTGGAAAATTTTGCTCTTGACGTCGAGGCTTATTACTATTATTTTAATATCACAAGTAGAGTGATATTATAGGAGCCTATCATGCCGCACACGATTGACAGTGAGGTCGACTGCATCGACGATAACTGTCCGATGCCTCTCGTCAAAACCAGGGAAGCTATAATGCATGCAAAAAAGGGAGATATCATCAGGGTAAAGGGCACACATCCCCAGTCCTTCGAGGAGATACCCATGGCACTCGATGCAATGGG